>Ga0315336_1000784_pt1 | contig 76416 bp, 58 predicted proteins | sample ASW5metaG_FD_204512 | JGI IMG/M metagenome (GOLD analysis project Ga0315336, IMG submission 204512) | Ammonia-oxidizing marine archaeal communities from Monterey Bay, California, United States - ASW #5 | ecosystem: Environmental > Aquatic > Marine > Intertidal zone | place: USA: California... | reverse complement strand
GAATGGACACGCTAACACGCAGTTCGAGCAGCCGATACACCGGGAACTGTTTGCCGTCTGCACCACTCCATCCGCTGTCTTTTTGATGGCGTCCGCTGGACATACCGCCGCACACGTAGGATCGTCGCAATGCATACACACCACCGGCACTGTCTGTGTCGATTCAGCCCGATCCACGTAATCCAGATGAATCATCGAATGACCACGGTGCGTCTCGCATTCGGAACAAGCATGGACACACGCCTGACACCCGATACACCGGGATGGATCAATGAACATTTCCAAAGTGCCATCAAGCATTGTCTACCCCAGCCTTCTCTACACGCACCGCACACACTTTAAACTCGGCGATCTTCGATATCGGGTCGATGGCCGGGTTCGTCAACAAGTTCGCTGACTTTTTACCGGCCCAATGATACGGAATAAAAATCGTATCCGGACGAATCGTCTTGACCACGTTGCATTCCAGTTCCAACTCCCCGCGTCGACTGCTCACGCGAAGCCGATCTCCGGTCACCACGCCTAACTCGTCCGCGAAAATAGGATGGACCTCTATCAACGGTTCAGGGAACTGTTCAACCAAAGGGCCAATTCGACGAGTCTGGGTTCCGCTCAGGAATTGCGATACCACACGTCCCGTCGTCAGGATGGTTGGGTATTCATCATCGACGTCTTCATCCGGCGGTCGATAAAACACGGCGTGAAACTTCGCTTTTCCGTCTTCGTGATAAAACTTCCCGCCTTCATATAAACGTGGCGTACCTGGGTGGTCCTTCTCAGGACAAGGCCAGAAGACTCCTTTTTGTTTTTCGATTTTTTCCCAGGTAATTCCATAGTAATCGGCAATACCGCCGCTCGAAAGCACGCGGAGCTCGCGGAAAATATCATCCGTATTTTGAAACGGAAAATCGTTGAATTTGGTGAGTCGTTTACCGAGCTCCGTAATAATTTCCCAATCGGCCTTTGCTTCCCCGGGAGGATCGACGGCTTTATTAATCTTGACTACCCGCCCTTCACTCGTCGTCACCGTACCTTCATCTTCCTCCTGAAGCGATCCCGGCAGCACCACGTCGGCGTAATGCGCCGTTTCCGACAAAAAGAAATCAATCACACAATAGAAGTCCAGCATTTCCAATGCTTTTTTTGTCAAATTCACATCCGGCAACGAAACGAGCGGATTGAAACAGAGGCTAATCATTCCTTTGATTTCGCCGCGCAATATGGCCTCGCGCATTTCTGTCGCCGCATATCCCGTGTGCGGAATATCTTCCGGATCGACACCCCATCGTTCCGCGACTACCCGGCGATGTTCGGGGTTTTCGATGTCACGAGCACCCGGCAATTGATTGCAGCGTTGACCATGTTCGCGTCCGCCCTGCCCGTTTCCCTGGCCGGTGATCGTGAAGTAGCCAGCACCCTTGCGGCCAATCTGACCCGTAGCCAAAGCGAGATTGACGCAGGACAAACAATTTTCCGTGCCCTGCGTGTGATGTTCGATTCCGCGCGCATGCATAAGAATCGCGTTCGGAGCCTCGCCCCACAGCTTCGCGGCTTGTTCAATGGATTCCTCGCGAACGCCCGTGAGTTCTTCCATTGCCGCAGGAGAATACTCTTGAACCTGTTCTTTGACGGCATCAAAACCGTTCGTATGGTTGTCGATAAATTCCTGATCGATGTTACCGTCACGAATGACGGCATGAAGGATCGCGTTCATCAATGCGGTGTCCCGACCCGGTCGAACGGGAAGGTATAAATCCGCTGTGCGAGCTATAGGTGTGATACGCGGATCGATAACGATAATTTTCGCGCCGTTGTCTCGCGCCCGCCAGATGTAATCCGTTAATACTGGAAAACACTCGGCAACATTGGAACCGGTGATGATGATGACGTTGGCGTGAGGAATATCGCTCCAGGGGTTGGCCGCCCGATCAATTCCGAAGGCCATTTTGTTGGCGGACCCCGCCGACACCATACACAATCTTCCGTTGTAATCGATGTTCTTGGTTTTCAACCCGACGCGAGCAAACTTGCCCATCAGGTATGCTTTTTCGTTGGTTAAAGATGCCCCCGACAATACAGCAAAAGAATCGTTCCCGTGTTCGCTTTGGATCTTTTGGATGTTTTCCATAACGGTATCCATCGCGGTGTCCCAATCGGTATCCTTGAATCCATCCGGGCCTTGCAGCATCGGATTCAAGAGACGGTCGGGATGACTCCCCTGTAAATAGCGTTTTACACCTTTCGGGCATAGCTTCCCTTTGTTCAAAGGAAAATCTTCCCAAGGCTCAAATCCAATGACCTTGTTCTCTTTCACTTTCAACTGAATGCCGCACTGTACACCGCAAAAACAACAGTGCGTTTTTACGAGCTTGTCCGGTTCCCCATTATCAATAAACCCCCCTGGCGGTTTAAATTGAAGATGTGGCCCAAATTTTTCAGTGATCGCTTCTATGCTTTCGCTGGGGCGTGCCATTCTTCTTCTACCTTTCCATTATTAATGACCAATGCTTGACTTGCTCCGAGTAATCGACGTCGACAACGCGGACAGACATCCGAGTAATGAAATCCGTCTTCGTCCATCTTCCAGTCAAGCCCGGTCTCTTCCAATACATCTTTCAAATCCTGCACGTGCATCGCACCGGCGAAGCCTTCTCCACACACGTGACACTCCGCTAATGATTTCTTTTCATCCACCGTATGATGCAATTCGACGGCAAGGTGTAAAGGCCGAACGAACAAATGAAACAACTTTCCGAATGGCAAATAAATCATTAGAATCATCACCGTAAGCGCGTGAATCAACGACAGTTCAGCGTATCCGTATCCTTCCATGGCATGAGTACTATAGGTCAACATCAAACCCGTGGCCGACACGCTGAGCAAAATGATCAGAGGGACGAGATCATGGCCGAATTGTTGACGCGTTTTTGATCGACCCGATGTATACAACCTTCGGTTCAACGCGGTTACGACTCCAATAATTACCATGACGGCCGAAATATTGAGCGCATTGAAAATCAAGAAACTTTGGAGTGATTCAAGCGTGAAACTGCCTACTTGCATTCCAAACGAATAAATCGCGTATGTATTCGGCTCATCGATGGGCATTTTGAAATGCACCCATCCGAACACCAACGGTATGGTGACGCCAAACGATAGTATCGTTCCCCACGAAATCAGAAAGTGACCGAACCATCGAACAACACCTCGATTGAAGATGAATCGCTGTGTACCAAAGTGATTGGCGAAGGCCTTAGCCAACAATAATGCATTCGGAAAAAAGTTTCTGCTGATCAACAATTCAAACGCACGGCTCAGATAACGTCTAGTAGGCGCCCGATGAAAAAAAATCGTGACCCGACACGTCACGACAAAAGCCGAGATCAGCGTCCCCAACGTGTAAATGACCAGCGCCGGATCATAATCCAATAAATTTTGGGAACCAATCCCGATTCCGGCAATCAATAACGCGGTGACGGCTAGTCCGATCATGACCGAACGAGCAGTAATATAATGTAAATCGTTAAACATGTCGGCTAAAATGCAGGATGCGTGCCAAGAAATTTTTGAACGGTCGCCCGAAAACTCGAAATGAAAAAGAACCAATCAAAACGCGCTTCAAACAACCCCAACTATAATTTAGCAAGTAATTCTAGATAACGGGGCGATGATATTTTCCTACTATTTTGTAGCAAGGTGCATATGCTCCTACAAAAAAGTATCAATGCTCGAAAGCAAAAAAGACGATCTTAATGAGAACTAGACCGATATTGCTGGATAATGTGAATACTGCTTGGATGATCGACTATCTCGTAATCCGAGGAAAAATTCTCTCTAATCGTCCGAAGAGATTTTTCGACTGTCCCAATTCGCTTGGTGCTCCACGGCTTCCTCGCCCTCAATATGGGTGTAGGAAATGTACGGAATCATCATCTCGTCTTCACTCGGCGCCGCAAAACCAACCGGACGGCCGATGTTGAGTTTCGGTACTTTGGCCTTGATGGTCTCAGAATTGTCGAAACGGGCAATAGCATCGATTCGCGTCCCTTTCGGGATGAACTTCGGCTCACGGTAGAAATAAATCGTCTGCCAACTGAAATCATACCGGTCAACGTAAATCAATTCTTCCGTCGTCCCATCGGGATAGTACGCCGTGTATTTAAAATCTTTCCCGCGGTAATGCATGTGCGGGTGCACCGAAAGTAACAGCGTATCTTTATCGAACGTTCCGCTGAAGCCTACTTCCCAGTTCGGGTGTCCCGGTGGAATCTCAAATTGTAGATTACCTGCTCCATTTACTCCGAGGGCATTCCAAGTAACCTTGTGTTTGATTTCAACGTCCTTCGGGTAAAACTTAAAACCCATCCCGGAACGATCCCATTTACCTGTGCCTTGGCCTGGTTCTTTGTTGAAGTGCATCGAAAGATTGACTGTGGTGCCGGCCCGAAGGAAATTTCCGTATCCATCCGGGTATTGCTGCGGGTCTTCGCCTGCGGCGACCGAAGCCAACGCAAAGCTTTCTTCAGGGTGCTCACCGTAGGCGGGCGCCGTAGCTGTTGTAAAAATGTGGTGCACGACATCGCTGTCCGGACGACATTCGATGGCTTGCATCCAGCGAGGTTCGGGCAACATCTCTTCCGTGATCTGAATCGTGAACCGGGGTTGAATATCAATCACCTCATCCTCGACCCAATAGGGTTCTTCCAGGTAGATTTCCAAATCGGGGATTCCGATGACCCAACCGTCGGTGGTGGGAAAGTCTTTCGGTTCGGGCAGGTCTTTTTTGCTACCTCGTGCCGCGCCAGTTTTTACCCATTTAACGATGGTGGCGATTTGGTCATCGGTCAAATACCGTTCGTTAATGAATTGGCCGTGCGTGGCATCGGTCGCGTCCCAAGGCGGCATTTCGCGGCTTGCGACGACTTTCGCGATGGCTTTCGCCCATGGCCGAACTTCGTTATAGTTCATGAGCGACATTGGAGCCGCCATTCCGGCGATATTGTCGCCTCCGGAACGATGACAGATCTGACAGTTTTCCTGAATGATGGGAAGAACGTCTTTAGTGAATGTGATTTTGCCTTGCGTATCTGCGGCCATAGAAGGACCATGAAGAATCAGTACAAAAAGCATAGAGAAAAGTGATAGCTTCACTTTCATGAATAGGTCTCCCAAGTTCGAACGATAATTCACATTGAGATCAATTGATGCACTCGTTTCAGCTTACAGATATGTCTCGAAAATGGCAAACGACCCCATCCTTTTGGCCTAATACGGCCAAAAAGTGGGCATATACCGGTGTATTCCATTGGATCGGCTAATACACGTAATCCATTGGGTTAGTTAATAATTGCAAAGGAATAATGCATGAACAACGACTTGGTCACAACGATTCGAGGTAAAAAGGCGATCTTCTTCGACCTCTTCCACACTCTGGTTTCGGTCGAACCCAATCAGGCCATCGGGCCCGGAACGCCCGATATCCTAGGTGTAACAGCGGAAGAATGGAATCATCAATTATTGGAATGTTCCGAAGAACGGCTGATCGGAGAAATGACAGACCCTCACGAAATCATTTCCAGTATGGCGCGCGCGCTCAATCCCGAGATCAGCGACGATATTATTGCGCATGCAGTCATAGAGCGCCGAAAGCGGTTCACACGCGCGTTGGAGAATGTACCTTTGAATACCTTGAACGTTTTGGCCGAACTCGGCGAGCGTGGAAAAAAACTTGCCCTAATCAGTAACGCGGACGTCTTAGAAGCGGGAGCGTGGGAAACTGGGCCGATGGCCAAGCACTTCAATGAGACGCTGTTTTCTTGCCATGTGGGATACGCGAAACCGGCTCACGAGATTTATCAAATGGGAATGGAACGTGTAGGCCTCAGTTCTAATAAATGCTTGTTTATCGGAGACGGCGGATCCAATGAACTGTCCGGTGCTCAGCAATGCGGCATTACGACGGTAATGATGACGGGTATTATTAAGGAGCTGTGGCCCGAAAAGATTGACGAACAAATCCCGTCCGCTGATTTCGTCATCAAGGATTTGAATGAGTTACTCGGTTAATATCGGAAAGTAGCGTTATTCCGAAGTAACCGCAAAATCTCGTCGAACTTCACCACCCCGAATGGACACGTCGAAGGTATCGCGGCCCATCGTGCCGTCCTCGAAGTTAGCATGAATGAACACCTTCGCTTCCCCTTCGGGCAGATTATCGACAATGAAACGTCCGCCACGAAACACTTCTGAATTCCTCTTTTCGATCCCATGCTCGGTCTCGATGGAAATCCGGGCGTTCATTGAGAATGGGATTTTACCGTCCAACGTAACATCTCCGACCAACGTCCCGTGAAATTCGTCAAAACTGAAGTTCAATACCGTGACGAGTCCTTCTTCAACTAACCCTTCCCGATGCAGGCGTCTTCGTGAAGACATTTCACCCGTCGATGTATATACCGTATAGCGGCCCGGAATAAGATGATCCATCCGATATACGCCTTCGTCATTCGTCTTGAGGTCAGTAATATGGATGTTTCTTCGCTCTCCATCCAATATTAACAGAGGTTGGTTCGTCGCGGGTTGACCATCGACCGTCACCGTGCCTTCGATCAAACCGCCCGCAGTCAATATGATCGTGCAATTCGACGGACCGGTAACTACTGCTCGGGCCTCGACCATCCCTACCGCAAATCCCGGATGGCGAGCGTATAGGTCTACTGTACCGTCGGAAAGTGTATTCAATGTGAACGAACCATCTTCTCCCGTTCGGGCGTCCGGATGAACTCCGTCAGACATGGATTCCATCAAAAAGGGATCGGCGTCTACATAAATCTCCGCACCGGAAACCGGATCGGAAGCCCCGTCGACCACCCGGCCATGAACGATGGCACCCTTGTTCAACCGAACGAGCAATTCGTGTTCGGGTTGCGGCTCGATACTCCCTACAAAATTTCGAGTGAAATCTTCGAATTCCGCTGCGGAAACCACGAGCGTCAACGACTTCGCACTCGTCTCCCGAATTTCGAATAATCCTTCCGCATCGTGAACAGCTTTTACCGAACGATGATGACCTGATTGGGGGTCAATGAATTGCAACTCGAAATCAGGGATGGGCTCGTCAGAAATAGCCTCCACCACGCGGCCGACAATCTTGCCGATTTTTGGTCTCGACGGCGACTGCCTATTCCCCGATGACCACCCTTCGTCTCTCTGTTTCTTAAATATTAAATACGCTTCGTAATCAAAAGCCAGTCGTACGCCTTTCACGTGTTCGCCGTAATCCAATTCGACTTCAAAGTCCGCCTTACTAAATCCCGTAAAATAGACACCCGGAGTTTGATCCACATAAAGTTTGAATTGGCCTTTGGACAGATTGGACAACATGAATCTTCCTTCGTCGTCGAGCCGCGACGACTGTCCTCCCCAAATTTTTTGTCCCGATTGGTGAAAACTGAGAACGTTCGTTAGATCTGAATCGGTGATCGGGTTGCCCGAACTCGAATCTACGATTCGCCCGGAAATGCTTCCGCCTGACCGAAGGGTGACAACGAGATTGTCGATGCCCTTACCCGTTAAACCCAAAGGCCCCACTTCGTCGGAAATCTGTTGACCGGCGACCGCGCTCACGTAATATCCGTCCGCGACCGGAAGTTCAGAAACCTGAAATGTACCGTCTGACGATGTTTTATCTTCGTATGTTTTCGAATTCAGGTGTGTGGGGTCGAGCTGCAGCACGGTAACCGATGCGTCCGATACCGGAATCCCCACTTCGCTGACCACTTTCCCGCCGATTTTCGAAAACACACCGCGTTCCAAAGCGAAATCGACGCCCGCGACTTCCTCCCCCTGTACGACAAATACCGAAAGCCCTTCTTCAACCGTTTTCGGGTCGATGTACCCCGTAGCATGTCCGATGAAGACCCGACGTTCGCCCGCACGAATCCCTCCAATCTGATACCACCCGTTCGCATCGGTCGTTGCGCCGGGTTTGAAATCCTGTCTCGAGCTGACGTGGATATCGGCCAGCCCTTCACCGGTTTCCGCGTCATACACACGGCCGGATATTTCTCCGCCCGAAATCATCTTCACCAAATATTCACTTCCGGGTCCATAGTCTTCGAGAATGATCGTGGTGTAGTTCCGTTGACTCACCAGGGATGCATGAGATACGCGGAAGCCGATTCGGTTGGCTTCATCGGTAGGTAACGAAAAACGTCCATCTGCGAGGGTCACGAATTCGGCATGGACCGTCTTTCCTTCTTCCTGCCATCCGAAACGAAGCGTCGCATCAGATACGGGAACCCCCGATTCTTTATGAACGACCCTACCTGCGAAAATGTTCTCGGGTTCCACGGCCTCGATAGCGTGTGGCACAACGACTTCAGATTCGCGAACTACTTCAGGAACAAGAGGAGCATTGGCAACGTTTTCTTTTGATGGAACAGGTTCTTCATACGAAACGTAAAGATAGCCGGCAATCAATATCAGTAACACGCAAATGAAAACGAAGATTCTTTTCACTGGATACTCCAACTGCGGACACGATTCGAATTCACTTTATTAACGTTCTAGAACCGTTCTTGTTCAATGACTGGAGATTCGAACTGAGTTGGGTTGGCCGCCACACCGTTTGATCGCTTTTTCCAACTCGTACTGGCACAAATTCGCCCCGTGGTTGCACGCCTCTCCGGTGTACGCCAATTCCAAGGTCGCCAATGCTTCAGAATCACTTAACTGACCCAACGTCCAAACAACATGGTTGCGGTCGTCGATCGATTGCGCATCGTCATTCAAGAACAGGATCAATGATTTTATGTCGGCGTCCGGCGCGGGGTGTGCCGCTTGAGCCATGGCCGTGAATTCTTCCAGCGACCCGTGGATTTTCCACATAATCGCGCCCACGCCAACACCACCGACGAGCAACCCGACAACTAGAATTTTTGACAAAACCAATACGTGAGATTTCTTCATCAACATGCTCCTGTCTCATAGGCGATTTGGTCAGCATACGGTCCGAAATTCGAATCTCCAGTATACAACACTCTGTATCGATTGGTCCCAAATTAGCGGGCCCGACCGCAGTTTTCACACTATTTGAGGAGTGGTCACTAAAATACAGTATACTGGTAAAACTTGGACTCAATGAACTGGTCAGATTCTACGAAATTGCTGCTATTCCGGAAAACGTTAGAAAAAGCACCGAACACGATTAGGGAGTGACACCATGTGCAGAAGTCTTTTTACTCGCAACGAAATCAACAACATGAAAAAACAGAGCGGGATGACCCGTCGTGAATTCGGTAAATTGCTCGGCGCGTTGGGCATCATGGGGTATATAGATTCTCACTCAATCGCGATGGCAGCAACAAGCGGCCCCACTCAAATCGGGATGTTAGCCAATCAGACGGCCGGCGCGGAAGGCACCTGGTGGCTTCACGATATCGAAGGCGAAATACCGAAAGAAATTAACGGTACCATGTACCGGACGGCCCCCGGAGAATCCGGACGCTTCGGTGTGAAATTTAATCACGCCTTTGATGGTGACGCCTATGTATCCGGATACAGCATGCGTGACGGGAAAATCTGGTTGGACGCGCGATTCATCAATACGCCGGAGCGGGTGGCGGAACAAACCGCGGGGAAAATGACGTACTCCGAGTTTGGGACTCGGGCTCCAGGCGCGAAGGGCATGAACAATAAAAATCAGGCGAATGTGAACATCATCCCCTGGGATGGACGGTTACTGGCGTTGTCCGAAGGCGGGCATCCAGTCGCAGTCAATCCCAAAGATATGTCCTTCGATTCGACTTGGGGTTTCCACGGAACTCTTCCGAAAAACGTGAGCTTTACTGCGCACCCCAAATACGACCCAGCGACAGGGGAAGGATTCGCTTACGGATTCGAACAAGGTCCCGGGTTTTCATTGTGTGTCTTTCGAATGAATCCGGGAGATGGCACGGTCACGTTGTTGCACAAAGTAAAACAGCCAGCTTTTTTCATGCTCCACGATATGTTTATGACGGAAAATTATCTGATTTTCGGCATACCGCCAATTAAATACCAACTGGGCGACATGCTTTCCGGGAAAACCACGATCGCGGAAGCCATCAATTTCTTCGAAAAAGACCCGTTGCGGTTCATCATTTTGAATCGTGACGGCACCGGAAAACCCTTGGTGATTGAACAGCCGTCGAAAATGGTATTTCACAACGGAAACGCATTCGAAAAAAATGGCCATATCTTTTTGGACTCGTTTCAGCAGCCCGATGATAAATCATTTATTGCACTCAGAAATATAGATTCGATGGGCAATCTTCCTTCGATGGAAGACCCCTCCTCTTTCACGCGGTATGAAATGGATCCGAAAAAAGGCGAAGTCGTCAGCCGTTCGATTCTGGCCGAAGATCAGGATTTTCCTCGATTTGATATTCGCCAATCTGGAAAAGAAGCCCGCCATTTATATGTCGGAGAGGGCGACGTAGATGCCGACCCGCTTCGATTCGCAAAAATTGTTCGCCATGATTTCAAAACCGGAAGTACGGTGAGCGCCGAAACGAGTAAAAACCGCACGTTTGGCGAACCGGTGTTCGTTCCAAAAGAAGGACCGCAAACCGAAGACAATGGTTGGATCATGAATCAGGGATACGACGGAGATCGTAACGAGTCCTACTTCGAGATTCGCGACGCCGCCACATTGGAGCTACAGGCTCGCGCATGGACTGGCCAACATCTGCCCCTCGGTTTCCACGGTAACTTCATGCCGGGCTGGTTCGTAAACGAACCTGTGTAAGAATCGGTATCGAAATGCCTATTTCGTCGGCGATCCCAAATGCTCAAGGTACCAATCGGCGGCGGCGTTTGAACCCATTTCGAACGCAGCCCCGCTGTACGCTTCGAAATGCGTAATGTCGGGTATTTCGATATATTTGCTGGGCCCCTTCAATTCATTGGCAGCCGCTTCACCTCGGTTTTTATTTTTCGTTGGACCGTAGAGTTCTTCGTTTTCAGCGCCGATAAAAAGTATGGCTGTCGTCTCGGGAACCATCTCTACGTAATGGAATGGGTGATACTCGAAGGTCTTTTCCAAGGTCTCGGTATCGACCATTCGGGGCGTGGAGAATCCTGTCTCGAAATCCCCGCTCTTCCCCGTGCGCGCACGTTCGATGGCTGCTTTCTGAATATGGGGGGGCCATTTCCTCGGCGTATTGGAAACTTCCCGACCACTCACGGCCGGAATCTGGCCCACAGCCGCTTTCACGCGCGAATCAATGGCTGAGACCGTCACAATGTGTCCGCCGGAAAAGCTGGAACCCCAAATCCCGATCCGATCGCGGTCTACACCCGGTTCGCCTTGAATATACGAAATCGCATTTCGGTAATCCTCCACCTGTTTTAATGGCAGGAGGCGCGTTCTTTTTACGGTCACGTCAGCGGTCGCCTGAATACGACGTTTCTGATCATCCGACTTCACCGATTCGGCCAACGAAATAAATCCGTTGCTGTTTCCCCACCCGCGGTAATCAATCGCCATGGCGATCATTCCCTTGTGAGCGAAAAAGTTGGCGTATTGTTCTAGCGAGGCATGAGTACCTGTCCAACCGTGACCCAACACGATCCCTGGTCGTCGATCAGCTTCGGTATAGCCTTTCGGATAAAAGATTTTCGCCCAACACGCGACGCCTTCGCTGTAGTACGTCACTTCTTTTGCCGTGACGCCATCGGCCAACACGTAGTCATAATCTTCCGGGTCAAGCCGATTCTTGATGGGTTTATCTTGAGCCTCGACCGAAAGGGAGGCCAGCACAATTGCCGAAGCGGCAAATATCGAACTCAACGTCTTCATGATTTGTCTCCAGTAAGTCGGGTTACTTCAAGTACTTCAGGAACCAGTCGGCTGAGGCTTTCGAACTTTTCTTGTACGCGTCACCGGAATAAGCCTGAAAGTGAGAAATGTCCTCCAGCACGATAACTTCGCTGGGCCCTTTCAATACTTTCGCCGCGGCAACGGCCATGTTTTCATTCTTCGTTGGGCCGTACAATTCTTCGTTTTCCGCCACTACAAAAAGTATCGCCGTGGTTTCCGGAACGCGCTCGGCAAAGTGGAAGGGATAATATCCTGAGTTGAACGGTATCGACTCATGCATCCGACGCCATGAAAATCCGCGCATCGATTCGCTCGCCTGATTGGTTCGAGCCTGTTTGATCGCTTCTTCCAACGTACGTTCTCTGAAGGCCGGCGGCGTTTTCGGTCGCCCTTTTCCGCCCACGGCCGCGACTTGTCCGACGGTGGCCTTCACACGCGCATCCATTCCGGCCAACGTTACCATGTGTCCGCCAGAGTGGCTGGAGCCCCAGGCACCAAGGTTTTCCGGATCAACGCCCGGTTCCCCTTGCAAGTAAGACAACGCCGCACGATAATCTTGAACCTGATACCGTGAAACCAAACGGGTCCTTCGAATTTCGATTCGTGCATCTTTGATTAGAGTAACACGCTCATCGTCGGTCGCTCTATCAACCGAAGGATCCAGTAAGGTAACCAGACCCTCGCTCCATCCCCAGAATCGATAATCGATCGTCATGGCGACCAACCCGCGAGAAGCGAAATACGCAGCATATTTATCAATACCGTGATGCATCCCGCCAAACCCGTGACCTAAAACCACAGCCGGCGTCTTGGCCTTCGTATCAAACCCAGGAGGAAAAAAGATGCGGCCGTAACACGGTACTTCATCGCTGTAGTACGTAACGTCCTGCGTCGTCACACCGTCAGGAAGATCGAATTCCCAGTCTTCCGGTTGCGTACCATTTTCGCGAACCGGTTGATCAACGGCACTGAACGCGCGTGGAATCATCACGGCAGTTAGGATCAAACAAAGCAAAAACGACCATCTTCGTTTCATGAAAAATTCTCCTAAAGAGAGTTCGGACACGCTATTTCAATTTCGAAACTATGACAGAGGCTGTGCCGCCCCTTTTTTAGTTACTTCGGCATCATGTTCTTTTTTCGCTTCCACCAATGCCGGTATCGCTTGATCCAATTTGTCCAACGTCCACATTCCGTCCGTTGTGAACGATTTCACGAGCGCAGGCTGCTGCATAATGCCCACCCAACCCTGCATCACGTCAATGATTTCGGAGTTCACTTCTTGCGCCGCGCTCGAGGCGAGATACGCGACGACTTCAGCAATCTGTTGGGGGCTTTGATCAGGCAAGCTTGCGTCGACTTCACCACCGCGTCCGCGACGCAGTTCCTCAGTCATACGCGTAGTCGCACCCGGCGAAATGGTATTCACGCAGGTATTGTACTTTGCCAACTCCAATGCAAGAACACGGCTAAACCCGGCTATTCCTGATTTAGCCGCGCCATAATTGGATTGTCCGAAATTACCATAGAGACCCGATACGGACGAAAAGTTAAGGATGCGGCAATTCTGCCGGTTGGTTTCACGGATATATTTCGCGAAAGGTCGGGTACAACAATAGTGGCCTTTCAGATGTACATCCATCACCAAATCCCAGTCCTTTTCTTCCATATTGAAGATGGTCCGGTCGCGAAGAATCCCAGCGTTATTGACCAGAATATCCATCCCATCGAAACTATCGATGGCCGTCTGGAAAATGCTCTGTCCGCCGTCAGGCGTAGCGACCGACGCGTAGTTGGCGGCAGCTTCGCCACCTGCGGCCTTAATCTCGTCGACGACGGCATCAGCGATCTTCGAACCGCCGTCGCCGTCGACGTCGCCACCCAAGTCGTTCACCACGACCTTGGCGCCTTCACGCGCGAATGTCGTCGCGATATCTTTCCCTATGCCGCGACCTGCTCCGGTAACGACTGCAATTTTTCCATCTAATGCGCCCATGACTCTACAGCCTCCTGGTTTATTTCAGTTTTCGTATAGCTCGATTACGCGAGCCCACCGCCGTCAACTACAAGCGTTTGTCCCGTAATATAACTTCCGCCTTTGGAAGCCAACAAGACTGCTGTTCCCGCGATATCTTCCGGTTCACCCAAACGACGCAAAGGATAGGTCTTTTCCACTGCTGCCGCACGTTTTGGATCTTCCCATAATGCTCTGGCGAAATCGGTCTTGATCAATCCCGGTGCGATCCCGTTCACGTTGATGTTGTGCGGTCCATTTTCATGGGCGAGACAACGGACCAACTGAAGGTCTGCAGCTTTTGAAATGGTGTACGTTCCGAGAGCCGTACTGCCCCGATACCCACCGACGCTGGAAACGATAATAATGGATCCGCCTTTGCGCTCGACCATTTCCGGCAATACCAACTGGCACAACCAGTGGTTACTCGTGATGTTGCATTGCAATACTTTTTCGAAAGCCCAATCGGGAATCTCGGACATGGGACCGTAGTGCGGATTCACGGCCGCATTGCAAACGAGGATATCGATCTGGCCCAACGCTTCGTGTGTATCGGCAACCAATTTTTCGAGATTCGGCTTTTCCGAAATATTACATGGCAGGCAAACCGCTTTACCCTTTATATCCATCGCGTTGATTTCATCAGTAACCGCCTGACAAACATCTTCTTTACGACTTGAAATAACGACATTGGCTCCCTGCTGGGCCATACCAATAGCGATCGCTTTACCGATTCCTTTAGAGGAACCCGTGATAAGTGCGTTTTTTCCAGTAAGATCAAACAAAACAATTTCTCCTTAAGTGATAGGCTGCCGTGTGTCAGACAGCACGTTTTTTCGATCCGACTATCGTATCTATCTAAAGACAGTGAGGTCAAATATCGTTAAGGCCTTAAATATGTGGACGGAATGCAGGGTCGATGATGGCATCAAAAGAAATCTATTGGTGCAACGCAAAAATATGGCTTGAAGTACCCGGATTGCGATTAGACGATGACTTCCATCTCGCGCCCCGACCAATCGACCTTACCGCCACCTTTTTGTTCGGCCATCCCCAAATAGGCCGGATAGTCTGTACCCCGTTCAAGGCAATGCTCAAACGCCCACGCATCCATAGCGACTTGATCGGTTCCGGCAAGAACTACATTCCCAAACCGGACGTTACTGATGTTTCCGCCGGTGGGCCCATTTTCGAAAAGCACTTGTGTCCCGTCGATTATGGTCAATGTAGGTTTCATCAAGAGAGATAAATCGGAAACATACTCGTGAATCTGCTTATCAAATCGACTCGTATTGCCTTCCACCAGACCCGTCCAGTTCTTCAATGCAATCGATGCCTTGCACAGTACATGGTCTTTCACCGCGGGCATACCGATGACTTTGTCCACACCTTCCAGGGCCCGTGCGAAAACTGGACAATGTTCTATCAGCGTCGCGCCCGGCGTATGCAATATTCTGAATGAACGGTCATCAGGAAGAAACACGCGCGCACCCGCGGCTTCCGCGGCTTCTTGGATGCCTGTTTTCTCGAAACACGAACGTGCATATTCAATTGGAACGTCCGCAACCCGAACTTCCGCGGCTTTTGCATCCTCGAGTAAGACCCGTACCATTTCACCGACCATCACCGGGTTTGATGTTGCACCAAGTGTATACGACCGATCGTACGACACATCTGGCTTAACGAGTACGACGTCTCCCGGTTGCACGAAATGTTCGATTCCTCCAACAGCGTCCAACGCTGCTCTCAATAATCGTCGTTGTTCTTCAGGGCTCCAACGTTGAGCATTGTTGTTTGACGAATCTCTCATGCGGGCGATTCCAAAATCGTGGCTCATACCCGGCGGCTTTGCGACCTGAAAGTCCTGCAGTCGAAACGGTTCTGGTTCGCTATAACTTCGCTCGCCCGAAAAATCTTTTCGGGAAAACGGAGCACTCTCCGGCGCAAATGCCACATAACCGACGCCACCCAAAACAGCGCCGGCGGCACCTGCTTTGAGTAAAAAAGAGCGGCGTTCCATGGGTGATTCCTCGTACTCGGGATTCAATATAAGTTTCTCTTTTTTGGGCATCGGCTCAATCCTCTATTTGGATTCGTGCGTTCTCACAATAATAACATGCCCCGGTTCCGGTTTATCACCGTTCCAAAACCATTTTTCAAAGCCATCGAAGTTGGTATCGGCTTTTTCGAATTGGTAAGATGCGTGAAATTGAGATTGTAATGATACAAATTTATCCTTGGATTATAAATGAAATCGTATCCTGATCCGATATGGCGGCGTTGGTTTCGACGAACTCTGACCTACACCTTGGTCACGGCCGCCTTTGTTCTTTCCGTCGCTACAGTATGGTTATGGGTGCCGCTTTGCCTCGTCGTCGACTTCGTGCGAAAAACTTCCGTCACGCGAGCCGTGTTTTTTGTTTCGAACTACCTGCTGTTTCAAATAATAGCCATCGTCATGTTGTCCGTAACGTGGTTTCGTTACTACCTCTTGTCCGGAGGGGATTGCCCGACGTACCGGGAGAAAACCCATTGGGTCCAACGAACCTGGGCGAAATATTTATTGAGCACCACGACCTACATTCTCGCCGTCAGTCTTCATGTAGATGGGGGGTATGAATTCGGTGAACAAAAAATCATTCTTGCCGCGCGACACACTAGCATAGGTGACACCTTTTTACCGTTAGCGCTCGCATCCATTCCTTACGAAAAAAAGCTTGGCTTCGTCATGAAAAAAGAACTCGAATGGGACCCTGCCATTGATTTCGCCGTCAGCCACCTGGACCATATCTTCATCACCCGCGGCACGGGCGATGCTTTGGACGAAATTGCTCAAGTCGGGAAATTGGCCAAGAGTCCAGAACTGGACGGCGTCGTTATTTTCCCGGAAGGCACACGGTACACGAAAAAGAAATGGGGACAGGTCAAGAAATCGATGGAAGAACACGGGAATGAAAAGCTCGTCAATTGGATGACTGACAACCCAAATGTACTTCCTCCAAGACCGGGCGGTATCTTGGCCCTCCTGGAGAATAACGATAGCGCAGATGTCGTTTTTCTCGCGCATCGGGGCTTCGAAAACGCTCGTCGGTTTCGTGATGTCCTGAACGGCACTTTCGCAGGAAGCGACATTTACATTAAAATCTGGGGCGTCAAATTTGAAGACTTACCGACAACTGAATCCGACCAGAAAGACTGGATCATGGAAAATTGGAAAATCGTTAACGACTTCACGATCAAATCCTAACTTGCGACGCCCAACCGCTCGTGCATGAAAACCGTACACAACAAAATCATCAAATCTGAATCAATCCCGAACCGTTGTTGCGGCTCCATCGAGTCCAGCGAATCCACCAAATTACGAACGGCCTTCCCGTCCAGAAACGGAACCGAGTCGACGACTTTACTTCGAAGCGTATCTTGAATAAGAATTCCCAACTTTGGATTGTCAGGCTCTTTGGACGCGGGCGGACTGATGAACGGATGTTTCGGGCGACGATACACGGTATCCGTAAGTACATGCTTCGTCGCCTCTCGAAGAATAAATTTTTCCGTCATGCCGCGAATTTTCATGTTGACCGGGGTTTGATTTACGAATTCGCCCAATTTATGATCGAGGAAAGGTACCCGCCCCTCAATCGAATGAGCCATTTCCATCCGGTCACCCAACACCGTTAACACGTATTCCGGCAACGACGTCTTACTCCATAAATACAACGCCTGATGAACGGGCGAACGTCCTTTCACTTTCCCTTCCAGATTAAGGCCGCTCAACAAAAACGTGCACCAATCAGTGCCTTCAGCCGGTTGAAAAAAATCTTTCTGAAAAAGGGGCTCCATCCGTTCAAGCCTCGAAAACAACGTGCCGAAGTACGCCGGCTGCTGAGGTAACAATCGATTCAACAATGCAGAACCCGGCCCGTCATACTGAGACATGAGTAATCCCTGCGACACTTTGTTCGACTCATTCAGTTGCTTGAGTAGCCCCTCGATCTCATCAGGGTTTTGCCCATCGTTGTCATGGAGCAGCATATCCTGACGAAAATGAGGATAGCCCGCCAGAATCTCATCCGCTCCCTCACCCGTAATCACCACTTTAAAACCAGCGTCCCGAACCGCCCGACTCAATACGAACTTCGCGACACTGTGAGCGTTTTGAGAAACCGCTTCCGCGTGATACACCGAATCGGAAAAGTTATCTGCCAGGTCGTCTTGTCGAATCGGAATCGATACGAACTCGGCCCCCGCCTTCGCCGCCATCTCCTCAGCTATGGGCCCCTCATCGTAATCCGCATGTTCAAAACTCAACGTAAACGCCCGAATCGGATCCGATCGATGTAGCGATGCCATTCCCAACACGCCGCACGAGTCCAAGCCTCCGCTCAAATAACATCCAACCGGTACATCGGCGCGCAAACGTATCCGAACTGCCTCATCCAACAGGGAACGAAATTCTTCCACGTATTCTTCATCGGATACGTCCCGTCGCTCCTCCGAACGCACGGGATATTCCACATCCCAATACTGGATTAACCGATGGCCATCCCGATTGGCCAATAACAAATGACCGGGCGGTACCGAATGCACACCCAAAAAAGGTGTTCGATCCTGGCGCCGCAGCCCGATACCGTAATAGGCGCTCTCCGGATCCCATCGAGCCGGGACACCCGCCGCAAATAACGCTTTCATTTCCGACGCCACATAAAGCGCCCCATCATGCACCGCATAAAAAAGAGGCTTTACACCGTATCGATCGCGCACCGCCAACAAGTTTTGGTTTCGCTCGTCCCAAATCGTGAACGCATATTCGCCCCGCAGCTGATGCACGCATTCCGTACCCAGGTCCTCGTATAAATGAAGCGCGATTTCACTGTCGGACCGAGTCCGTAATCGATGTCCGTCCTTTTCCAACTCATCCTGCGTACGCTCATAGTCGTAGAATTCCCCATTGGCAACAATCCACACCCGTTCGTCTTCATTGGCAATCGGCTGGTCCCCGGTTTGTAAATCTATGATGCTGAGCCGCGCATGCCCCAGTGAAGTTCGTCCGTGGGGCGCGGTCCACGTCCCCCTACCATCAGGCCCACGATGATCCAAACTGGCCACCGCAGCATTCAAGCTATTTTGATTGACTGGACGTTCTTGAGAAACGATTGCGACAATTCCACACATTGATTTGAGATCTCCATACGTTAAAGGCTCACTCATATTAAAGGCGGTGAGGTCTTCATTCAACTTGAATACGCAGGGAAGATAGGGAATACTGACCAACGTACCGACCTCTTCTAACGGGAAACCAATCAATGACTGACTCTAATTTCAATGCTGAAGCCTCCGGGCCTTTGAAAGGAATTAGAGTCCTCGATTTCGGAGCGTTTCTCGCAGGCTCTTATCATTCGACATTGATGGGCGATCTGGGTGCTGAAGTAATCAAGGTTGAACCGGTGACTGGAGATCCAACTCGTCTATCCCCTCCCATGGTCGGCGGCGAATCCCGAGTTTTCCTCGGATGGAACCGAAACAAACGGGGGTTTGCAGTAAATCTACGTTCAGACGCTGGCCTGGAAGTAGTCCACGATCTGATTCGGAGTGCCGATATTCTCACGTGTAATTTTCGTCCGGCTTCTGCGAAAAAACTAAAGATGGATTACGATACACTTTCAACACTAAATCCACGATTAATCTATTGTTCATCCACGGGATTCGGACCTAAGGGTCCGCTGGCAAACCGTCCATCGTACGACGGCGTTTTCCAAACAATGGGTGGCGTTGCCCGAATCAACGAAGGGACCACGGGAAAAGTTGCTATCGCGGCCCCCGTATTTATCGATATCCAGACAGCCACCTTGGGATTGGCCGGTATCTTGGCCGCCCTCTACCATCGAGAACGGACCGGCGAAGGTCAGCACGTCGAAACATCGCTGCTCCAAGCGGTCATGGCGGTCCAACCCCACGCCTACTGCCAAGCCCTCGAACATGAAGAAGAAGGCACGGTCGGCGCCCACCCTTATACTCTGTATGAAACCATCGACGGTCATGTGTTTGTGGCATGCCCCCAGGAAAAGTTCTGGAAATCCTTTTGCCAGGTGATCGGAGAGTCTGATTTAGCTGCAGCTCAGAGATACGATTCATTGGCAAAACGAGTCGTCTGTAAAGAGGAATTGCTGGAACTCATTTCGCCGATCATGACGACCAAAACGACCGAGGAGTGGGACATGCTTCTCAGCGAAGCCGATGTACCGTGTGCCCCGGCGTTGACCCACGCTGAATTCATGGATCATCCGCAGGTGGAAGCCGTCAATATGAACCCGACCATCGAACACTTTAAAGTCGGAACGCTCCGCGTCTTTGGTGTCCCGTTCAATTTCTCGAAAACACCGGGAAAGATACAACGCGCAGCACCTGCGTTGGGGGAACACACACGCGAAATACTGGAAGGACTGGATTACGCCGACGACAAAATCGAAACCCTAAAAAGCGACGGCGTGATTACCTACTAGGAAACGAGGCGAAAACGGGACTTTTGCGGGGATCCTTCTATTCCGAAGAAGGCTAAATGTGGGAAATTGGCGCCGAAATCTGTTAAAATGCTGTCTTTCTGCGGACACACCAAATAACATCTCGCAGTCTCAAATGTATGGTTGTGTCGCAGTACCGACAAGATTGCACCAAGTCGGAATATCTCCCTGCTGAATGGAAAAGGATTGTGCCATAATGCTCGAAAGATCGAAATCCGAGGACGGCTTTGCTTTTCGCAAACTCATCGTTAGCGTCCTGTTGATAAGCATAGTTTTCGTGGTTGGCATTGGCGGCTCTCGAATTCTTAAGGGCCTACGCCCCACAGCAGAACGAATCGAATCCCATCATCAGGGCTACACCGTCGAAGTCCAGGAAATTCAACGGCGCGATTATCAACACATCATCGTCGGTTTCGGGACCGCAGCTCCCATTCAAACTGCCGAACTTTCCGCTGAAATCAACGGCATAATCGACAGTATCGACAATTCGCTCCGCGTAGGAGCCAACGTCAAACAAGGTCAACTGCTGTGTAAAATAGAGGACAACAAATATCGGCAAGAACTCGCCAAGAAAGAGTCCCTCCTCGGAGAATCAGCTGCTGAGATTCAACGAATCGATCAGGACTTGAAAAATGCCCGCGAACGGGCAACGATCGCAAAAAAAGAACGTGACCTCGCCAACCAGGAAGTGTCCCGCCAATTGGAGTTGAGGGAAGCCGGCGCAGGTACCGAACAAAAGCTCGACCAAACTCAGCGGGAACTTCAGTCCGCCAAACGTTTCCTCCTCGAAATCGAAAATCAGATTGAAGTCAGACGCCTCGAGCGAATCAAAACGGATAGCACGATTAAGTCCCGAAAAGCTGACTTGGAACTCGCACAACTCGATTTGGATCGATGCGAAATCCGCTCTCCCATCGAAGGCGTCATCGCCGAACGAAGCGTCGATCCGGGTGAACTCGTCAATTCTGGTTCCAGTCTTTTTCGTATCGTGGATATGTCTACTGTCGAAATCCCCGTTCAGATTCCTGAATCGGAATCCGGTGCCATCGTTTTGAACGCGACCGTCACCGTCGCCCCTCCACAAGACGAAATTCGTACGTGGCAAGGAACGATCACTCGAATCGCGCCTGAAGTCGATCCCCTTAACCGAACGGTTTCCGTGTACGTGCAAGTCGAAAATGAAGGGCTGGAAACTAAATTACGCTTAGGCCAATTGGTAGAAGCTCGCATAAACGGCGTCCTCTACGCAGACGCCGTAATCCTGCCTCGCCGAGCCATTATCGATGGCTTCGCCTTCATTAAAAACGGAGACGTCGCTGAACGGCGGGAACCGGTCGTACTCCGCGCATTGGGCGACGATTTAATTCTCAACGACGGCGTCAAAGAAGGTGAAAATCTCATCATTTCCAATCTTGAAGTCTTATACAACGGAGCAAAAGTGATCACCAGTGCTGAATTGAATAAATCCTTTTCAGGAACCCCTGAAGCGCCCAAAGAGGATTCTGGTTCCTGATGTCGATTCCTCGGTTCTCCGTCAACAACCCGATTGCTGCCAATTTCCTCATGATGTTCATGTTGATCGGTGGGGCGTATTACGCCATGACGTTGCCCCGAGAATTGTTTCCGGCATTCAATCCCAATTCGGTCAACGTCATCGTAACCTATCCGGGCGCCACCCCCGCCGATGTAGAAAAAGGCATTCTGATTAAGCTCGAAGAAGCCATCCACGATCTCGACGATTTGAAACAGCTCACGTCCAATATCTCCGAAGGAATGGCGTCGATCAACGTCGAATTTGAAAACGGGACCGACATCGACCAAGCCGTAAACGACATGAAAGCCGCGGTCGATCGCGTTCAGAATGTCCCGGTTGAAGTCGAAGAGATCGAAGTTCGTAAAGTAGAGATGATATTTCCCGTGATTGCCATTGCAATCTATGGCGACACCACAGAACGAAACCTTCGGGAAATCTCGGAAAATATTCGCGATCAGGTCCTCGAACTCGACGAAGTATCCAAAGTAAACCTCAGCGGACTCCGCGAACCGGAAATCGCCATCGAAGTCGACCCTGGCATGCTGGAAAAATACCAACTAACTTTCCAGGACGTCGCACGAGAGATTGGAAACGACAATCTCGACGTCCCCGGCGGAAAATTGAAAGCCGCCGAAGGCGACATCAGCTTGCGAACGGTCGGCGAACGCAAGGACGTGTATACGTTTGAAGAAATCATCATCCGTAGCGAGCGTAACGGGCAGACCGTACGCGTAAAAGACGTAGCGTACGTCAGTGATGGTTTCAAAGAAACGGTTAAACAAGGCCGATTCAACGGTAAGCCGGCCGCACAAATCACGGTTTTCAAAACGGCCGAACAGGATGCCATCCACATTTCAGACGCCGTAATCAATTTCGTTGAGAGTAAACAAGACGAATTTCAGGGCGAAATCAAAATCGCGACACGTAATAACAGTTCGGAATTCATTCGCGACAATCTTTCATTGCTGGTTCGAAACGCCATGATGGGACTCGTCCTCGTCATTTTGTCTCTAACGTTATTCTTGAGTTTCGGCGTCGCGTTTTGGACCGCCATCGGAATCCCCATTGCCTTGCTTGGCACGTTCATCACGATGAACCTCGTAGGGTATACCACCAACCTCATGACTTTTTTCGGCCTCATCGTCATACTCGGAATGGTCGTTGACGATGCCATCGTGCTCGGCGAAAATGTGTTCAGGCGATTCGAAGAAGGACTCTCCCCGAAGGAAGCAGCCATTCAAGGTGCTGAAGAAATAGCCGTACCCGTGTTGGCAACAATTCTCACGACCGTCGCGGCATTCACGCCTCTGTTGCTGAGCAGAGACGAGATGTCGAATATGTCGAAGCCCATGGCTGGCGTAATCATCGCTGCGCTTCTCGCCTCACTTCTCGAAGCATTCATCATTTTGCCTTCTCATTTGGAACACGCCTTGGTTCGAATTCAAAAAAGGCGCGCGAAACTGAAAGAAAAAATTGGCCAACAGAAAAAAGGCCTGGCGAAAGTATTTTCCTCGATGTGGGAATTCAAAGACCGCGTCATCGACGACTACATTCGATCGGCTTATTTGAAAGTTCTCAATTTGGCCATCGAATGGCGTTATGTCAGTTTCATGTGTGCCGCCACCTTATTCCTTCTCGTCATCGTCATGATTCAAAATGGCCGTCCTCGATTGGTCATGATGCAGGAAATGGACGGTGAAATGCTCCAAGCCAATGTGGAGATGACTGCTGGCACTCCCGTCGAAGGGACCATTCGCGCGATTGAGCTCATCGAAAATGCGGCACTCGAACAATCTAGTATCCAAACCGTTTATTCCATGGTCGGCGAACAAGTCACCATGGGCCCCAACACCTCAGGCGGAAATGGCCAGGCCGATCCCGCAACTCTCGGGCAAGTCTTGATGGAGTTGGCTCCCGTAGAAGAACGTGGTCGGCATTCCGATTTAATTTTGGCCGACTTGCGCGATAGCGTTCAAAATATCGCGGGCGTATCGACATTGAAGTTCGAAGCCGTTTCTGGACAACCCAACGAAGCCGATTTCGAAATAAGGCTCCGTGGCGACGACCCGGCAGTCATGAACCGTGCGATTGCTTTCGTGAAGGAAAAATTGTCTGAGTTCCAGGGCGTCGTCGATATTCGTGATAACAATTCTGCGGGTAAACTCGAAGCCCAAGTCTCGCTGAATCCGCTCGGTCGAATCTCCGGACTAGACGTGAACGGATTGGCCGGCAGCATGCGCTCCGCCGTATTCGGTGCGGAAGCACAAACCCTCCAACGAGATCGAGATGAAGTCGAAGTCCGCGTACGTCTGACGAAAGAATCACGCGATAGCCTGGGCGATTTAGAACGCCTCCGTATCGCTACCCCTGATGGCGGCCGGGTACCCTTCAGCGAATTGGGACACCTTGACACAGGCCGCGGATACGCCACCATATTTCGCCTCGATCGCAAACGCACAGTTCGAATCGAAGCCGACCTGGACGAAAATAACTCCAACATATCCGCCTACGAAGTCGCGCAGAATCTTCAATTCGAATTGGCCAACATCGAACGAATTTTTCCCGGTGTTACCCTTACTTTCGGCGGTGAACGCGAACGAATGGACGATTCCAATTCTTCGTTGTTCAGAAGTTTCGGATTTGCATGTTTGTTGATTTACGCGATTCTGGCGCTGGTATTCAAGTCCTACCTCCAGCCATTCATCATCATGTTCGCGGTACCCTTCGGCCTCATTGGTGCCGCCATGGGTCACGTTATCATGGGCTACCCCATGACGAGCCTTTCATGGATGGGCCTCATCGCACTAAGTGGAGTCGTAGTGAATGATTCACTCATCTTGGTAGACTTCATCAACCGTTCCAGGCTAAACGGCTTCGAAATAAAAGCGGCCATCCTCGAAGGCGGACGAGTTCGAATCCGCCCGATCATATTGACGTCGGTCACGACAATCTTAGGCTTGGCCCCGCTCCTTGCCGCTCAAGCGTTCGAAGCACAAATGATTATTCCCATGGCCATATCACTTTCATTCGGCCTAGCCTTCGCCACGGTACTTACACTGCTAATCGTGCCCTGCCTGTATTACATTCTTCACGACTTACTCTCGATGGGAAAATCATTCCTGCTCCTGGTGGGAATCAAAACCTTCGAAACGACTGAATCCGGCTACTAGCAAGACTGTTCCCGCAGGAAGGATTACCACATTTCTTCGAGGAGTCTAGTCAAGACTTCTTCAGTGGCTGTTTCGGCATCTGGAGAGCCTGTTTTTGTCAGCTCGTAGGAAATCGCGTAGGCGCATTCGGAGAGCTCGTCTTTCGGAACCCCTAACTCAGAGAGCTTTCGCGGTACACCCAATGATGCGATCAAGGACTCCACCCCCGCAATCGGGTCGTCAACCCCCATCGCCTTCGCGATTTTCTGTTGCGCTTCCCCAGTGGTCGGCTTTAGGAACCTCATCACGGTTGGCAGCGTAATACACGAGGTCACGCCGTGCGGCACATCCCACCGTCCACCGATTTGATGGCCCATGGGATGAGTCAACCGAAGCCCCAACGATGCAACACCGTAGATGGACATCCAGGCACCAATCTGACATTCAAGCCGTGCGTCCAATGCATTTTTTTCGATGGACGGTATCAGGTTCTTGCTTAACTTCGAAATCGCTTCCATCGCCAACGTATCGGTTAAAGGTTGCGCGCGCGTCGACCAAAGGGCTTCGACCGCGTGATCAAACGCCTTCATTCCCGTCGTGGTCCACAAATCCTTCGGCGTTGCAACAGTTACATTCGGATCAAGAATCACCGCCATCGGAACGATTCTGGGATCGCGTACGCCCCGTTTGATCTTCTTCACAATATCGGTGATACCGCCAATCGCCGTATATTCACCGGCAGACAAGGTTGTAGAAATGGCCACTTGAGGGACTGCCTCCCGAGGAGCGTCGCCCATCAACCGATGCGCCACATTCTTCGCCGTATCGGTCGGACTTCCTCCGCCGAACGCTACGATACAATCCGCATTGGAATCCCGCGCAAATTCCACGCCCGCGTCGACTGTGTGATCCGGCACGTGCTGCTGACACCCTGAAAAGGTTCCTGCATGAAATTCACCCAATTCGGATTCAACCTGTTTCACCAAATCAGTTTTGGTCGTAAGCGTATTCCCCGTCAAAACTACGGCACGCGATTTCCCTAACTTTTCGACGACACGATGCAATTGATCAAGCGAACCAATGCCGCTGATCACCTGCTGCCCGGGCTGAAGATTGAATTCATGCATGACGTGAATCTACTTCAGCCACGCATTGAATTTGGCCGGTCTCTTTTCGCGGAACGCCGCTATACCTTCCTTGGCATCTTCTTGTAAGTCCGAAATCGCTGTCTTTGTCGCGATATCGTCCAAGGAATGTTCGAAGGTCATATCAGCCGCATTGTAAATCGATCGTTTTAACAATCGCATGGCTACTTGAGGGCCATTCGCCAACTCTTCCGCCAGCAGCATCGCCCGATCCAAGAGTTCGTCTTGTTCACAAACCTCATGAACCAACCCCAACTCCAACGCCTCTTTACCGGTCACGATTCGTTTACGCATCAAAAAGTCCATCGTTTTAGCCACGCCCATGAGCTGAATGAGAAGGTAATGTCCTCCTTCATCCGGTTGAAGACCGAAGCGCAGTGTCGCACTGCCCATCTTCGCTTCTTTCGCCGCGATTCGGAAATCGCATGACAAGGCAAGGGAGAGTCCCGTTTGAATCGCGAATCCGTTGATGGCCGCGATGGTTAGTTTGTCCAAATTTCGAATGGCGAGGTTTAATGTTTGGGACATCACTCTCAAACCATCATAGGTGCCCAATGCGTGATTTTTAGCCGTACTGAACCCATGTGGAATATCAGGAACCAGGGACTTCCCATCGGCATTTCCGAATCCATGCCCGCTGATATCGTCGCCGGCAGAAAACCCCTTCCCGGTCCCCGTAAATAAGACAATCCGAACAGATTCATCCATTTGGGCCTGTGTCAGTGTTTCAATCAAATCACGCTTCATCGGCATAGTCATGCCGTTGAGTCGGTCCGGCTCGTTGAATGTAATAACGGCGATTCCCGGGCCTTCTACTTTGACCTCGAATCCCCGAAAGTTCCCTTGCTGCATCATATTGCGATCTCCCTTTATGCCTTGATACGAAGGTTCAACATACGGGATTAAATCGGCAAGGTCAAGGCGAGTTTTAGGGATTGATAATGACCTTGCCCACTACTTTTCGGTCCGCTAACAGCTTCATCGCATCCAGAAAACCGTCGAGCGGATATTTCGCGCATATGTGAGGATTCAGTTTTCCTTCCGCCGCCCACCGAATAACCGTTTCGATGTTTTCTCTGCCGAGCGGAGGATTCCGGCGCCCGAACTCCCCGGCCCGAACACCCACAATCGAGAACCCTTTAATCAGTGGCATATTCACACCCACGGTCGGTATGCGTCCGCTCGTAAAACCAATAATGAGAATTCGTCCGCCCCATGCAATACAACGAACCGATTCATCGAACACATCCCCCCCCACCGTGTCGTAGATAACGTCCGCCCCGCGACCGCCGGTTAAATCTTTCACGAACTCCCGAAAGCCACCCTGAGTACCGTCGTCTTTTGTATAGTTAAACACATGGTCCGCGCCCATCGATTTCACGACTTCCAGTTTTTCATCCGTTCCGCCCGTCGCGATTACCGTAGCCCCCAGAAGCTTCCCCATTTCCACGGCCGCTAATCCCACACCCCCCGTCGCACCATGAACTAAAAGCGTTTCACCGTCTTGAAGATCGCCCCGACGTACCAGACCTACATACGCGGTATTGTACGCCGCCGGTAACGCAGCGGCGGCATCATACGATAACGCATCAGGAATCCTCCGAACAGCCGAGCCGGGAGCGAGGACCGCCTCGGCATAACCGCCGATTCGCGTACTCGTCATCACGCGATTCCCCACCGCTACACCTTTCACATCAGAACCGATTTCCAACACGTCCCCGGCGACTTCCATTCCCGGCGTAAACGGCAGTTCCGGCTTGAATTGATACTTCTCCTGAACCATGAGGATGTCAGGAAAATTCACCGAACACGATTTGATTCCGACGAGCACCTCATCGGCAGCCGGAGTCGGCACTTCCAAATCTTCAATCACCAAAGTACCGATATCGTCGCTAATCTGATTGCACATTACGGCTCGCATTCTGATCTTCCCTTCAATTGTTTCAAATCGATTGTCCCATTAAATCAAAAACCATGCTCCTTACGCCAAAAAAGAATTCGCTCGTCTCTTTCCGGTACCATGGCACGCATTCGTCCAATTTCATTTTGAAAGGAACTCAATCGATGCCACTTCCCGCCCAATGCCTCAAAAGCGCTGTCGAAATCGGTAAAGCCATCGCTTCCGGTGAAACTTCCGCCGTAGAAGTCACCAAAGCCCACTTGGCCGCGATTCAAGAATTCAACGAGCCCATCAACGCCGTAGTAACAGTCGACGAAGAAGGGGCATTGAAAGCAGCCGCCGAAATCGACGCAAGCGACCAATCCGATAAACCGTTGGCGGGCGTCCCCTTTCTCGCGAAAGACCTCGACATTACCGCCGGCATTCGTACCACGTTCGGCAGTCGCCTTCAGGAAAACTATGTGCCCACGTGGGACATGACTCACATTGCCAGACTGAAAGAAGCGGGATGTGTGTTATTGGGAAAAACAAACACGCCGGAAGACGGCGTCATTCCTAATACGTACAATGACGTTTTCGGAATTACTCGAAACCCCTGGAATCTCGAGAGAGCCCCAGGCGGATCTTCCGGTGGTTCAGCAGCAGCAGTAGCAGCAGGTCTCGCACCACTCACGACCGCTTCCGACGGCGGCGGCTCCATCCGCATTCCGGCATCCCTCTGTGGCGTCTTCGGAATTAAACCCACGTTCGGTACGATTCCCTTTGGTCCGAAAGGCATCGGCGTGTGCAACACAATAGGCCACTTAGGTCCCATCACGAGAACCGCCGCCGATGCCGCCGCCATGCTCGACGTAATGGCTGGCCCAGACGAACTTGACCGTGGCTCGATACCGAAACCACCCTGCTTGCTGGACGCGGTCAACCAAGAATTCAAACCCGGAAAAATTGCGTACTTCAGCGAAATTGACGGCACCCCAGTCCGCGAAGATGTCCAATCCTGTTTTAACGAGACCCTCGAAAAACTCGAAGCCGCTGGGTGGATACTCGAAGAAGTCGACCCAAAAATCGACCGTGCACTCGAATCGCTGGGCATCACGATTACGTACGAATGGGGAACCACCCCGATGGAAATCTCCCAAAATGATCCCGAACATTTCGACCTCCACACGGACTACGTCAAAAATGTGGTCGCCAATCGAAAGCAAGTAAGCCTCGAACGAGTATGGGAAGCCAATCGTATTCGAAAAAACGTCGTCATCGCCATGGGAAAATTGTTCGAACAATACGACCTGTTCCTCTCGCCCACTGTACCGCGCGACGCCTTCATGGCCGGTGAACCTTTTCCCGCAAATCCGGACAATCCCGCCGAGCGCGACATGACGTTGAACGGTCTAGTCGGGCCATTTAATCTCACGGGAGATCCGGCCAGTACTCAGCCCATGGGCCTGAGTCGAGACGGATTGCCGTTGGGTCTGCAGATTGTGGGGCCTCGATACCACGACGGACGCGTGTTGCAAGCAGCTCATGCAGCCGAACAAATCCTAGGATCAGCCGATTATCGGCCCGATTTGGGTTAGGGAATTATCTCTACCCACTCGGGAATTTCTATGGTAGTCGTAAAAGCCTTATCCGGATCGTGATGAGGATTAGGTGCGGAAGCTTCCGCCCCAAGCGACTCCATCCATTCATGGAGATTCTTCAGCATGGAGGCTGCCCTTTCGGAATCCGATTCGGCGATATTGTTTTGCTCGCCCAGATCTCGAGTAAGGTTGAAAAGTTCAACGTGATGACCGGAAATGTATTGTCGGTTTTCAATTCGGTCGCCGAAGTATTCGATGAGTTTGTAGTCTCCCTGAATAATCGATGCGCTTGGAGTGAGTCCCCAATTGAAATCGTACGACGGGTAGTATTGGTACAATGAACGCGTATTTACTTCTGAGTTTCTCTCGCCCCTCATTAATCCGGAAAGGTCCACGCCATCCAGCACGTGGTTTTTCGGCGACGGGCCACCCGCAACGCTCAAAAACGTCGGTGCGATATCAATTGCGTGCACACGATCGTCGATAACGGTCCCTGCCTTGATCTGTCCGGGCCACTTCACAATCAATGGGACACGAATACCACCTTCGTAGTTCGAGCCCTTCCCATCGCGGAGCGGTGCATTGGAATACTCAGCCAGATCGACGCCGAACTTCGGTGCTGCGGGGTGGGGTTGTTTCAAGGATTTGTGTTCGTGGCGCTCGTCGACTCCACCATTATCCGTAAGGAAAACCACTATCGTATCATTCGTTTCACCGAGCGCATCGAGTGTATCCAACAGCTTACCCACGGACCGGTCAATGATGTCCAGCCCCGCAAGGTAGATTGCGCGATTGGGTCCAACTTCACCGTATCCTTTCTTGCGATACTCGTCCGCGATTTCATCGGGCGCCACAACATTACTGTGAATCATGTGGTGGGAAACGAAACAAAACCACGGCTGATCCTTACTCTTCGTAATAAAATCGATCGCCTGATCCGTAAACGTCATCACACCCCGGTCACGTCCCGGGCCAAACTCTGCACGATCCATCATCTCACCCACGTAATCGAAGCCATAAACCGACCCGTATTCCGGATTGAGCCCGATATAGTTCCCGTCTTCCCCGTTGCTCAAATGCCATTTACCCATATAGCCGGTTGCATAGCCGACGGCCTTCAACCCTTTCGCAACGGTGAACCCGTCCTTCGGATATTGGCTTTTGAAGGGGAGCTCTTCCATCGGCGCATGGGGCGAGCCGTACCACGGCGGGATCAGTACGTGAAACATACCGCTTCTCGCCGTGTACTGCCCGGACATTAGCGTGGCCCGAGTCGGAGTGCAAATCGGCGTCACATAGGCCGCTGTAAAACGGGCTCCTTCCGCAGCAAGCTGATCGAGATGAGGCGTCGGCACGATCGAGCCGCCATAAGAACCCAACGTGGGCCATCCCTGATCGTCCGTGAGGATGAAGAGGATATTGGGTTGGTCGGCGGCATGGGCGCCAATGGCTGAAAACAACAGAATCGTGAGAATTGCGAAGGGATTATTCATTCGGTGGCTCCGGTTGAGGGGTGGCGGTACGATCCATTTCAACAAGCCACGCATCCAGTTTTGCTTTCATCTCCGACGTTCTTTCAGGATGTCTTTTTGAGAGATCATTTTGTTCCCCCAAATCCGTACTCAAATCAAATAGCTTTGGCGGCAAAAGCGTTCTTTGTTCGAAGGCCACGAGTAGTTTCCATTGGTCCTCACGAACCGCGCCTCCTCGCCGTGCATTGCCACCACGATTCCAATATATTTCGCGGCTTCCGACTTGAGCATTCTGAAATAACGTGGACGTAACATCCAATCCATCGAATCTACGCTTTGGACTCTCCTTGGCATCAATCACATTCAGGACCGTAGGCATGACGTCCATGGTGCAGATGAGCGCATCGGTGACGCCGGGTTCGATTTGGCCAGGCCAGTAGGCGATGGCCGGTACTCGGTGGCCTCCCTCCCAATCGGTTCCTTTGCTTCCATTCAATGGGGTATTGGAGCCCCAGCGGGCGGCGCCGTTATCGGACATGAACCAGACCAACGTGTTTTCGTGCAGACTGTGTTTTCTGAGCGTATCCATCACGTTGCCGATGCTTTGGTCCATCGACTCGACCATCTCTCGGTACGCTCGTTTTTTGTCGGGCTCCGATCCGATATGTTCAAACTCACCGTCTACGGTCCGTTCCGCCGGATCCTTTGGACCTTGGAAAGGATAGTGTGGAGCATGATGTGGCAAGTATAAAAGAAACGGGGATTCCTTGTGAGATTCGATGAATGAGACTGCATGTTTCGTGATAAGTTCCGTAAGATACCCGGGCTCCTCCACCAACGTATCGTCATGCCACCAGTCCTTCCGACCCTGAGAGTCGATGTGGGATCGATAATCGATGTTACCGGAGACGAACCCACGGAAGTGGTCAAAGCCGTGCCGGGTCGGGTTGAATTCGGGATGATACCCCAGGTGCCATTTTCCGAAAAGAGCGGTTGTGTAATCTTCGGCTTGGAACGCCTCTCCCAAAGTCCATTCGACATCCTGCATACCGTGGAAATATTCCGGGCGACGGACGGCAGCATAAACAACTTGGGAAAGTCCGGCTCGATGAGGGTACCGTCCGGTCATCAGCGCCGCGCGGGTCGGGCTGCACACATTTCCGCTTGAATGAAAATCGGTAAATCGGAGACCACTGGCAGCCAATGCATCCAAATGGGGCGTATCAATCCAACCCCCATACGAGCTCAAATCTCCATACCCTAGATCATCCGCCATAATAATGACGATGTTGGGCGATTTCGCAGCGGCAAAATAGGCACAAAACCACGCGCACACAAAAATCGCGAAGATGGACGAATATTTTCCTGAGATCGAGGTACTCATATCAGCGTTCAAGTAAACCAGAAAAACCGGTAAACTTCAACCAGCCAGAAACACCTTGAGGAGACAGTACAATGTCCACATGGATACCCGTCATCGTCGGCCTCGGGATCCTCGCAGTCGCGATGGATCAATTCGCCCTTTGGCTCGAACGCAAAGGCTGGCTCTATTACCGCCACAAGAAAGGCTCCGGCGGAAATTCTTCCCTTTCTGGCGGCATTGTCACCCAATTCCAGGGCATCTTCGAACCGGAAACCCACATCCTTGAGCAAGTCGAATCAGAAGAAACGATGACCCAAGTTGAAAAAGAATTTTCGGGGGACGGTTCCGGCGACGAAAAATTGTCTGAGAACAAAAACTCGAAGCCATAAAAAAAACCGGCAGCCGCATACAGCGACTACCGGTTTTCATGTGAATTATGAATTTCGCCCTATAAAGCGAACACCCAAATGGCCGGGCTTCCGCCGGGACGTTTGGGGGCATCCATTTCGCGGGCTTTAGTGAACTGAGCAACAGCTCCTGTCATTCCGCCAATGTGGAAGTTCCCGAAGCCGGTCGTGACGGCGACGTATTGTTTACCGTCAACGGCATAGGTGGTCACGCCGGAACTGGGGTGGGCGTCGAGTTTAGCTTCCCACAGGACTTTACCGGTACTGTCATCATACGCTTTCAACGATGGGTCGATGTCGCCTGCGAAGACCAAGCCGCCGGCCGTATTCAACGTAGACGTCGAAATGGGGCTCAACTGATTGTGGGCCCAGGCCAATTCCTGCGTTTCGATGTTCATCGCCTGCAAACGGCCGATCATATTGTCGCCGCTCAGCGTTGGGTGCTCGTCACTGCCGATTCCCACTCCGGAACTAAGCAATGCGCCGCCTTTACCGGCTTCCATGTTCATGCACCATTCCGACAACGGCAGGTAGACCATTTTCGTTTTCGGGCTATAGGACGTTTCCGGCCAACTTCTGGCTCCCCAGGCAGTCGGGCATACCAACGCCGCACGTTCGTGGTTAGGAATCTTATCCGGATCGTAGGTCTTCGCACCGGTAACCGGGTCGATAGACGCGATGATGTTTTGAATTCCAGAATCGATGGAGAACAAGTATTCGCCCGTCGCTGCATCGAGAGCGTCCAACATCGCGATTTTCCCAATATTCATCACCGCTCTGACTTTTTTGCCTTTCCACATGACGTCGGCGAGAGTGCGTTCGAATGCCCAGTCGAGGTCCCATTGGTCATTGGGGGCATGCTGGTAATACCACACGAGGCGTCCGTCCTTCGGATCGAGGGCAATGGTGCAATTGGTGTACATGGCATCGTTGGTGACGCCTTCTTTATCGACGCGTACCATCAATGGGCCCGTATCGTAAGTAGGTGCAGCGCCGTAATAGATGAGGCCCAGTTCCGGATCGTAGGTACCTTGGTGCCAAACGGATCCGCCGTTGCGTTTTTCAAGCGGCAGGTCGTTCCAGGTGTGACCTTCTTTGTCTTCCGGCCACGCTACGGTGTTGAACTGCCAGCGTTTTTCGCCGGTGTTCAAATCGATGCCGAGGATGAATCCGCCTTTGGGTACGTAGGTCGCGGTGACCCCCATGACGACGGTGTCACCCGCGATAAGCGGCGAACTGCGCAACTGGTATTGCCCTTTCGCACGAGGAGACAGTAATTCAATTTCGTGATCCCAAATAAGTTCGCCGGTTTTGGCGTCGAGGGCAATTACATGTTTGTCGGAGGTTGCGGCAATAAGCTTATCGTCGGCCAGGGTCACGCCCATTTTTTGGCTGGCGCGTCCTTGGGTTTCGTATTGGTGACGCCACAGGATTTGACCATTGGTCGCATCCAGCGCGAGGTACGTGTCAGGGTGTGTGTGAAGGAACATCACGCCGTCGTGAACAATCGTGTGAGGCATGGCTTGTCCTGGCGTCAGAGGTGTACGCCATTCGAGGGACAGGTCTTCCACGGTATCTTTGTTGATGATTTCGAGAGGACTGTGCCGCTGTCCGTCGTAGGTGCGTCCCCACTGAATCCAGTCATTTGGATCCGGGTTCTTGCGTACTGCGTCGGTGACGGGAGACAAATTGGCCAACCGGTCAGCCTGGGCTTCCGAATGTTCGACCGGTTTGAGCAGGTCGAGTTCCTGTCCGGGAAGCAGGGGTAGTTTGTAATTTGAGAGACTGGCAGGGTCTCCGGCCAAGGGTGTGCCGTCCGGTTCAATGCCGTTGCTCATCAATAGATAGGCGATGATGCCGGTGTATTCATCGTCGGTCAAAGCAGGCATAGCCACATCGCCTTCCAGATTTTCCGGGGGCATGCGGCGGATGTTGTCAGACAAGATAGTAGCTGCTTTCCCACGCCACGTCTGGTCAAAACGTTCACCAGTCAATCCAGGCGCAAGTTGCAACCCTTCCAAACGCGCTCCATGACATACCGCACAGGCTTTGCGGTAAGCGGCACGCCCTTCGCCCGCCTGGTCTTTCGTGAAGGCCGAGCTCGTCGTTGACCATGAAGCCAACAGCAGGGCAAGCGCCCCAATAATTAAAGTACGTCTCATCAGTTTTTCCTCGTAGTTCCGAAGCAATGGTTTCAAAAAATAAAGGATCATACTACTTGATGGGGTGACCAATGTCCAGATTGGTACAAATGTCCCATTGTTGATTGGGCTCGCTATTTGCGGCGAATCGGGTCGAGAAGAACGGTGGCGACCGAACTATTTCATCGAGGGCGCACCAAAATGAAACGAATTAACCCATTCGTCTCATTTTATCTGGCGTAATCCTCAATGATTCCACGGCCGGCCGCTAAGGCTGCGCACCTTTTGATACGAGGAAATCCCGTACCCCGTGCCGGTCGAAAGGAAGGTTTTCGTTGGTGTACGTTTGGCCCGTTGCCACATTGATGAAAACGTAGATCAACGGTTTCAAACCATTTTTGTCGAGGGCGTTGATGTCGGCGCCCGCATTCAGAAGTTTTTCAACTCCGGTTCGATCGTTGGCCACCACGGCCCAATGCAATGGCGTTCCACCGCCAGGGTCAGGCGGAAGCGCCTTTCGATGAATGTCTGCGCCTCGCTGGAGCAACAAATCCATCGTCTTATATTGTTTGCACAATGCGGCAAGGTGCAGCGGAGTCCCCCCGGTTCCGGGTACGCCTGCGGCATCGAACGTATCGTGGATATCTGTGCCCACGTCCAGATGCTGCGCGAGTAAATCCACTTCTCCCTCACACGCGCAATCCCAAATACTTTTGTCGGGGGTTGGAAGGACTTTTGTATTGCACCCGGCGATCAGTGTGCTTGCTATAAATACCATCCCAATACGTGAAACTACGGAAGATTTTTTTTGCATCACTCGAATCTCCTATCCCGTTACCGTTTAGTACACTCAACTAGGAATTCTATTCGATTCGATTCAACTCTCGGCTGGCTGGGCGATCTTTTGGGGGCCAATCACGAACCGTTTCGCAATGGTCCAACGTAATATGAAATACATTAGTAAGCCAACTGGACCGCCCATCAACGTGAAAAAGAGACACGGAACGACGAGCCAATGGTTGATTTTCAAGCGCTGGGCATCCCTAACCTCCCAGGCACCTACGAACAAATCAAATACGAGATAGTGAATCCAACCAGCCAGAAGCGCTTCGTCCAACATGAATGCGGCGCGAAGATCGGCCAGCGATCCAAATCCGCCTTCGTTTTGCCCGCCCGTCAACGCTGTGAACATCAAAAAGGCATACACCGCCGAAAGGGCCATCGGAATGACCATGGAATGCACCAGTATCTGCGTCCATTTCCAACGCGGTGCAAACGCCAGCAACAACCAAAGCGGCATCGGTAAAAAATTGCAAATTGAAAACAGCGTTTCCATATCCATGTGAGTCACCCTCCGTAGAATATTTTTTTGTTGACCGACTCTACATCAAATCGGATATCGAATCAATCCATCGAAACTACCAACGACCGTCCGTAAGCGCCGGTGCAGATCCGGGCTTTTGAGTCGGTAGTGCCCGTGCTTTCTGCACATGCGGGGCTGTGTCGATTTCGTCCAATTGGATTTCACCGGCCAGCACTTTTCGTTTCCATTCCTGATGTTCCGGTTCACGGGCATGAAATTCCGGCATCACCTCTTCGGCAAACAGGTTGAGACTTGCGCAAATATCTTCATGGGTGTTTTTACCGGCTTGATTGAGGAGGATCACCTGGTCCACATTGCTCGCTTCGAATTCCAACAACTTTTTCCGTACCGTTTCCGGAGACCCGATCAGTCCTTCAGCCGGCTTCTGTCCTTCCGGTGTTTTCCGCCAGGCTTCATACTCTTTCCAGAGGTTTCCTTCGCCGGGCGCGATCGGCCCATGGGTATTGTAAAATTGAAGGGCGAACTGGAAGAAGGTCCATCCGTCTGCTTTTCGTTTCGCTTCCTCATCCGTCTTACAACACATAAACCCCGCGACTACGGCAATGGCTGGATTGGCTTGATACTCACACAGTTTTTCCATGCGTTTTGTAAATTCATTGTAATAGGCATTCACCCACGCGGTCGCCGCTTCGGGATTCACGAAGGCAAATCCCAACGCGCCGATTCCCCGGCGGCCCGCCATCACGATTGTTTCCAGTTGAGAACAGGCCACCCATAGCGGCGGGTGAGGTTTCTGTAAAGGCTTCGGTATTACATTGCGCGCCGGAAACGAAAAATATTCACCCTCGTACTCCCACGAGTCATTCCAGAACATCGGCAGTGTCGCACGCACGGCATCTTCCCAAACATCACGTTTGTCGCGATACCGTCGTTTGAAGGGATGCAGCTCGGTAATGCTCGACCCTTCACCGATCCCCATATCCACACGGCCATCACTGACCAGATCCAAGGTCGCTACTCGTTCCGCCACCCGCGATGGATGATTCGTCGTCAACTGAATGATGCCGTGACCCAGCCGAATATTTTTGGTCCGTTGACTCGCTGCGGCAAGAAATACTTCCGGTGCCGCCGAATGGGAATATTCTTCCAGAAAATGATGCTCCACTTCCCACGCATAATCGAAGCCCAATTGATCCGCCAATTCAATCTGATCAAGGGAATTTTTCAGCAACTGATGCTCGGCGTCATCAGTCCAGGGTTTGGGTAGTTGGTGTTCGTAGAAAATTCCAAATTTCATCGCATCACCTCGTCGTTGATTTCGCAATCAACCAGCATACGATATTTCTTTGGAAATTACACTATTGAGGTTCCGCCCGCCTGGAGTATCCGGCATCGGCGAATCTGTCGAAATCAGCCAACCAGGTTTTCAGACTGAATCGCAGTGCCTGTGTTCGCCAATTCGGCGACGTAATGGTCTAGTTTTTTGACCAGATCATCCGGCTGAAAAGGTTTTGGAACGTAGTCATCCATTCCGACGTCCCGGCATTTTTGTTCGTCGCCATCAATCGTATTCGCCGTCATCGCGATAATGATCGTGTGTCGGGAATCACCTTGGAGCTTCCGAATGGCCTTGGTCGCTTCGTATCCATCCAGAACCGGCATCTGGCAATCCATTAAAATAATGTCGTATTGGCCATCGCCCAGTTCATCGACAGCCTTCTGACCATCGTCGACGATCTCCACATTGAAACCTGCTTTCTGGAGGATTGCCCGCGCCACCATTTGATTGGTCGCATTGTCTTCGGCGATTAGGATTTTCACCGCACCGCGACTCTTAAGCGTCTCGTCATCCGCCTTCTTTCTTTCCACCGGGTTTACGTTTACCTTGGATTTATCGTTTCGATCATAGCCCTCCGCACACAGACGACTAAGGCAATCAAATAACGCCGAAGGTTTGATAGGCTTGGTCAGTATCGCATCAAACTCTTCGCTATCATCCTCTTCAGCATCGATCGTTTCTCCCATCCTTACCAATTGGATGAGACGAGTACTATTGAGGACGGATTCGGCCCGAATCGATTCTATCCAAGGAATGTGTGCATCGGCAGCCAGCTTGGATCGTAAAATAGCCACGTCAAAAGGTTGGTCTACTTTATATGCGTGGCGGAGGGCGTCGATGGCATCTTCTTCTCTGGACACGATCGTCGTTCGACATTCCCATTGCGAGCAATACTCGGCGATTATCCGACCCGCAGTTTCGTCATCCTCCACGATCAAGATGCGCTTGCCAATGAGGAATTTAGGTGCCTTACGCGACGAAAGCCCTTTCGAATCCGCCTGGGTCTCCATCACGACGGTAAACGAAAACGTTGAACCGGCTCCCACAGTGCTCTCTACCGAAATCTCGCCGCCCATCTGGTGGACAATTTTCTGTGCTATCGACAATCCAAGTCCGGTCCCCCCATACTTCCGAGTTGTAGAGGAGTCTGCCTGGGTGAACGCGTCGAAAAGTACTTCCAACCGTTCCTCGGATATGCCGATACCCGTATCCACGATCGAAAACAGGATCTCGACATCCTTCTTGGTTTGCACAACGGGCTCCACCAATATAACAATCTCACCCTCGTGCGTAAACTTCACTGCGTTGCTGAGCAGATTTATCAGAACCTGGCGAAGCTTTCCGGGGTCGCCACACAAATGAAAAGGCGTGTACTGTTCAGATTTATACGCCATATTCACGCCTTTGCCCGTGGCGGTCGGAATCAACAAGTCGATCGTGTCCTCCAACACTTTACGCAAATCAAAATCAATACGTTCAAGGACGAGTTTTCCCGCTTCAATCTTCGAATAGTCCAGTACGTCATTCAACAAACTCAATAAGGCTTGGCTTGAACCGTTTACGGTCTCGGCATATCGACGCTGCTCTTCATTCAATTCCGTATCCAGCAGTAATTGTGTCATGCCGATAACGCCGTTCATGGGTGTTCGTATTTCGTGACTCATGTTGGCGAGGAATTCACTCTTCGACGCATTCGCCAGTGTAGCTTCCTCTGCCAGAGCCAAAGATTGTTGTTGAAGGCGATAGAGTCGGGAAAATACGCGCACTTTCCCCAAAAGTGAATTAGGTTCAATGGGTTTGAATACATAATCCACCGCGCCAACTTCATACCCTTTTGAAATGAACTCCTCGTCCTTGTTGATGGCGGTCAGGAAAATGATGGGGATGTCCCGGGTGGTTTTATTCTGCTGCATCAGCTCCGCCAATTCGAAACCATTCATGTCAGGCATCTGCACATCCAGCAACGCAAGGGCGAAATCGTGGTGAATGGTAAGTCCCAAGGCATCGTTGCCGCATTTCGCGGTATGGACTTCCACGTCAAGCTCTCGAAGAACCCGTTTCATTGCAAACAGGTTTGCGGGTGTATCATCAACAACGAGAATTTTCGGATCAGGAATTTTCTCTGAGAATTCGTCACCCCCCATTCGTTATCCCTATCCTTTCCATCAGAATCGCACGCTCGATCCAAACATCTCAACTCGTTTTACGGTCGAGCACTAAGCGCATCTCTAATTTCAATCTTCGTAGATGGATTTTCCTTTAGCTTTGCTCGAACGACTGATACGTCTAATTGCAACGAGCATTCAGCCTTACTTCAAAGTAAATAAATCAGCACTGCGCGTTTATGTCCTTGCCCAAATTATGGTCGCTGTTAGAAATAAGAAACAGGCAAAATAAATGTCTATACCACTTTATTGGATTTGTCTTGTAACCCCGTCGCTCCAATCATCGCCGTCTCGATCCCCACGACCAATTGTTTCGGGTCAATGGGTTTCGCAAGTAGCATGAACGGACCGTCTTCAAGTGCTTTCGACATCAGATCACTATCCGGGTACCCGGTTACAACGATCACAGGAATATCCCCATGGCGTTCGCGAATCCGCTTTAGCGTAGCCGCTCCGTCCAAATCCGGCATCTGCAAATCCAGAAGCACAATGTCGGGAAGGTCCTGTTCCATCATCACCAACGCTTCTTCCCCTCCGGCAGCGGACACGAAATTAAATCCTTCATCCGTCAGCACGAGGCCGGTCATGTAGCGCATGCTTTCTTCATCGTCGATCATGAGAACGGTCTTTTGCGCTGCTGGGGCGTTGGAATCCTGTGCGGAAGCCCATTCAGATAGGGCCCGTCGGTCATAGCGCCATCGGCCGCCGACTCGGAACGCAGGGATCTTCCCTTCACGCGTTAGGCGTCGAATCGTGTCCTCATGTAATTGGAGTAACTTTGCGGCCTCTTTAGAATCGAGAATATCGTCATCACGCATTCGTAAAACACCTTTATTTATTGGAAATCCGCCGTTGAATCAAGAAAAAGATCCCCTCATCTGGCTACCCATAGATCCTATTAGATCGTGTATTACCTTATACAGTGTAGGCCCAAAATGCAAAAATGTCAAAAGAAATTCCGTTTTTGGCACTACCAACAGATATGTCGATTCGCGGGTGCTTCGACATCCGATTTCGGACCAACTCGTCAAATTGATGCCCCAACCGGAATTTTCCCAACAATATACGAACCCAGCGCGTCGATGGCATCCTGGCCTTCCGTCAACATGGGTGCAAACGCATGCCACACGTGGAACATATCTTCCGTGATTTCCAATGCAACGTCACACCCAGCTTCTCGCGCCACCTCAGCCAATCGAGTCGAGTCATCCAGCAAGGTCTCCGCCCCGCCCACTTGGATCAACATCGGAGGCAACCCTTGAAGGTCGGCGTAAAGAGGTGCGGCCAACGGCGTTCTCGGATCGGTGTCGCCGAGGTACGCTTGGGCCATATCCACGAGCCCGGCTTTTTTGACCGATGGATCGACGTCCGCGTTCGACGTCATCGAATCACCCACCCCTTCCAGATCGACCCAGGGCGAAATACACACGGCGGTCGCAGGAAGTGCATCGCCGCTATCGCGAAGCTTGACCAGCGTGGCCACCGTCAGACCGCCGCCCGCCGAATCCCCTGCGAGCGCGATGTTTGATGGGTCACACCCCTCCGCCAACAACCAACGATACGCCGTTACGGCATCGTCGACGGCTGCTGGAAATGGATCCTCCGGACCCATCCGATAATCGATATACAACACGCGTGCATCGGCCGCCTTTGAAATTCGGGCGGTCAAATCCTGGTGACTCTTCAGTGAACCCACCACGTAGCCGCCGCCATGAAAATAAAGAACGACGCGTTGTTGGGAGACTCCCGGTGCCGTCACCCAAAGCGATGGTACACCGTTCACATCGATGGGTTCGTACGAAACGTCTTTCTGCGGAGGAAATGATTTTTCGTCCATGAACGCCCGGTGTTCTTCCCAGGTTGCGGGCCGTGGTGCCGCCGCATTTTTTCTCAAAATTCCGACGATCTTGTCCAACTGCTCTTTCGACATTGGTTTCTCCTATTCCGTTTCGGATGAACTCGCCTTCATCGACTGGAGCGTATTCCGGCCTGAGCATCCAGTACGGCCTTAAAACTCTGAGCAAGTTCAACCGTGCTTCCGGTTGCCCAGAAATGAGTAAAATAAAAATGAGGCTCTTCCATGGTCATATGGTTGTGCAATGCCACGACATGAATGCCTTCGTTTCTCATCGCACGCAGTACGGGTTGTACCTCAGCTCCCGTCATAATAAAATCTCCGTCCATGGCGGCCAACGAATCGGTGCCCGAAAACGCTGCCCAGCTCGACAAGCCCATCGTGCCGCCAATCTTGATGCCGTTCATATTGCCCTGACGCGGAAACGCCACTTTCGGCACACCGTTGTTCACTTTGCTTTCCGTCCCCAAGATTCCATCGATGATAGTCTTGTCGATCGTGCCGGCTGTTGGAATGTCGCCGGGAAAACGTTTCGCCGGAATTGGGTTCGCGCTCCGAATCGCTTTGATGGAGTCCCATACACCTTTCACTCCGGTTGCGAGTGCAACAGGATCTCCTTGGCCGCCAATGTGCATGAAATATACTTTGGGTTCGTCGTAGAAGAAATGATTGTGCAGTGCGGTGACTTCCAAACCTCCTGCGAAAGCGGCGTCCATCGCTGCATCCACTTCGTCCTGGAACACCACCGTGTCACCCATCACCATCGCGCCCTTTGGCGTTTCTTTGAATGCCGCCCACGAGCCGAGTCCGGCTTGAGGTTTGAAGGGCATGCCGTCCACCTCAACATCCACATCAGAACGGGACCATCCAATTCGAACAACTCCGTCGGATTGAGTCGTGGCTTTGGTGCCCGCCGCTTTTCCGATGCCGTCGGCATCGAGGGCTACGGCGGAAGGTGCCCCGGTAAGAGTGCAGCTAAGGAAGACGAGAACGGGGAACACGGCCGACCGGGAAAAACGTTGTTTCATCGTGGACACTCCTTATTGGATCAAGGGGCATCATACCAACACGGATGAAAAGATGCGAACCTAAAAACCGTCGTCTTCGTCGTCTTCGGGTTGCGCAGCTTTCCAATGCTTGTACTCGTGTAATTCTTGGCGCAACATGAGCAAACATAAGGTAATCACGACCAAATCGTCGATCTGACCAATGCCTATCAAAAAGTCAGGAATTAAATCCACCGGGTTTCCCACGTAAAGAAGCATGAAAACGATGGCGCCAATACCCCAATAGGGAATCTTGCGATAGGTACCCAACGCGTAGTCTTTGACAATGCAAATACACAACACGATCTCTTCAAAGAATTTACCTAACGGCCCCCGCCCAATGAACGTCTCCTTGATTTCGTCTTCGTGTTCCACCACGTAACGAATATCGTCCTCCGAAACCTGATTCGCTTTCTCGCGAATAAACGCTTCATTGGGGATGGGGAGTCGTGAACTGTTTTTTTCTGTCGGATTTTTCATCTTATATAAGATACAACCCTTACGAAAAAATATTCGAATTATTCGGGAATCGCAGCGGTTTCATTGAGGAACCACTAGTTTCAAATATAGCGTTCTATCTCTTGTTCAAGCTTCTTCGAATCGACCGGTTTGGATACATAACCATTCATGCCGGCTTCCAGGCACTTCTCTCGATCGCCCTTCATCGCATTCGCCGTCATTGCGATAATGGGTATGTGTTGAGGCCCGCCATCCAGCTGTCGAATCTTTCGAGTGGCTTCGTAGCCGTCTAACTCTGGCATCTGGCAATCCATCAGAATCAAATCATATTGTGCAACCTTCGCCAGTTCCAAAGCCTCTAAACCATTAGAAACGATATCTGCCCGAAACCCCAACTTCTCCAACATGCGCTGAGCCACTTTTTGATTGACAACGTTGTCCTCGGCAACGAGGATTCGACTTCGCCGTTGAGTTCGGGCTTCAGAAATGGTGTGTCGCGTAACCATGGATGTTGCGATTTCGTCATTTGAATCGACTTCGCCAAAGAGCGTAGCGAGGCAGTCGAGTAGTTGGGATTGTTTTAGGGGCTTCACCAAGTAACCGCTAAATCCCACATTTTCGAATTTAGCCGCATCCCCGCGATTCGCCATGGACGTAAGCATAATCATTTTGACGTCCCGGACGACCTCGTCCGACCTGATAAGCCGACCGAGCTCCGCGCCATCCATATCGGGCATCTGAAAATCCGTAATAATCGCATCATATGGAACGCCATCCTCGACAGCCACCCTCAGTAGTCCGAACGCCTCAGGACCACTCACCGCCATGCGATTGAAGCAACCAAAAGATTTGAGTTGCAAGTGTAAAATCCCTCGGTTCGTCTCGTTGTCGTCGACAACCAATATGCGTTTTCCAGAGATCGAATCATTCAATGTGGTCGGCACCGACGCGTCAGGGCGCGCCTCCAATCGCGCCGTGAACCAGAACGTACTCCCTTTTCCGGCTTCGCTCTCCAAGCCTATCTCACCGCCCATCAAATCTACGATCTGTTTCGAAATTGCCAGGCCCAAACCGGTGCCTCCGTAACGCCTGTTGGTCGAAGCATCGGCCTGAGAAAACGATTCGAAAATGGCTTCCTGTTTTTCAGGGGGCACTCCAATTCCAGTATCGGACACGCGGAAGCGAATGCGCGCGTCGTCGGATTGATCGATTTCGACCCGAAACAGCACTTCACCTTTCTCAGTAAATTTGACGGCGTTGTTCCCCAGATTCAGCAAAACCTGTCGCAATCTTCCCGGGTCGCCTGAAACGACCTGAGGAGCTTTCGGATCAATTTGGCACATCAATTCAATATGCTTTTCCCTGGCTTTGATCGCCAATACGTCGATGACTTCTTCGACCGTCGTACGCAAATCGAAATCCAGTTCTTCGAATTCCAGTTTGCCGGAATCGATTTTGGAAAAATCCAATATATCGTTGATGACCGTCAACAATGCGTCGGCACTGGTTCGGATGACTTCGGCATATTCCCGTTGCTCGGCAGTCTGTTCGGTATCAAGCAGGAGTCCTGTCATGCCCAACACCCCATTCATCGGAGTACGGATTTCGTGGCTCATGTTCGCAAGAAATTGGCCTTTGGCGCTCGCAGTCTCCTCGGCAAACCGTGTGGCATTGATCAACTCCTCCTCTGCTGCCCGGCGAAGCGTAACGTCTACAAACGTAATTACTGCCCCTTCAACTTTTTCTCCGCGCAGAATCGGATTGCTCGTATATTCGACCGCAAATTGCGTCCCGTCCAATTTTGTAAAGAGGTCTTCCGATGAAGTATGTTTTCGCCGATCACTTAACGGCGCGTACAATTTATTGTTGTTTCTTGGGATAGGCTTCCCCTCTTGATCCGTCTGGCGAATCAGCGAATCCAACGGTTTCCCGACATAGTCTTCGAGTAAAATCGTTCCCCGGCGTTCAAACATTTTTAAAGCGGCCGGATTCGCGAAAGTGATCTTTCCGTCGGAATCGATCCCGCAGATGCCGTCCCCGGCTGCTTCAATCATTCCGGCGCGCTCTTCACTCTCCAAAAGTGATTTCGAAATGGCCGACATATGGCTGTCGATCATCGTTGCAATAATCGCGAGCCCTAAAATCAGCGACGTCGTAACCCCAATAACCACAGCCATCCAAATCGGTTCGAACAAGAGGGTCTGCTCGCCCATCATTCCACCGGGGAAATATTTCACCGCCGCCATGGCCGTGTAATGCATACAGGCGACCGCACACCCCAGCACGACCGCACTACCGACTTTCGCGCTGCCTGCGTACTGCTCAAACCTTTCCGCAATCGCATATTTTATGAAAAGCGCTAGAGTCGCCAACACGTGGGCGACCAAAATCGATGAACCAAACAGGATTGGGTCGTAGGCCATCTGCGCATCCAAACGCATGGCTTCCATTCCGAGGTAATGCATCCCCCCAATACCAGATGCCATGAGCAACCCGCCCACGTTTAAACGTACAAAACCCAAACGTGGTTGGTCCATGAAATGCAGTGCCATGGCGCTTGCGAAAATTGCCGGTGCCATCGAAAAAAACGTGGTCGTCAAATTGTAGTTAATAGGAACGGGGAGCGAGAACGCTAACATCCCGATAAAATGCATCGACCAGATGCCGCCCCCCATGGCCGTGGCTCCGGCACCAATCCAAGTGAACCGAACCCGACGCGTTTGCGAAGCAGACATTCTTTCGACAACGCCGAGAGCAGCGTATCCGGCCAGAGAAGCCACGGCAAAAGAAAGCAAGACCAACAAAGGGTCATGAAAACCCGGGAGCTGTGTACTCAGGTCAGCGTCGGAATCCAAAAAACGCCACATTGACATTAGGTATCCCCCATCTCCCAAGCTCACAGAAACGAATTGACTTTGTCGACAAAAAAAATACGCATCGACAAAGCTGAAATCTTTCAATGCGAATACTTAACCACAATCCTGCCATGAAGGGAAAGAAGAATTCAAATCCAGACTTCGGTGAACCTCAAATAGACGCGCATCGAAGACGAAAAACAAGTGATGTCTGCTCGTATTATTTTTCATATCTATTCTGGATAGATTCCATTACAATGCGTACGTCGTGAAATTCTAAAGGCTGATTTTCGGTACAGCCAGAATGGAGAATAAAAATGGCCGATGATAGAGAAGCATCGAATTCAACCGACACGCCGGACTCATCCCCCTCTCTTCGTTACCCATGGTTCGTCGTCACGGTCCTCCTCATCTGTTACATTTTCTCTTTCATGGATCGCCAAATCCTGACGCTCATGGTCGAACCGATCAAGGCAGACCTGGGTATCAACGACACTAAAATGAGTCTCCTCATGGGGTTCAGTTTCGCACTCTTCTATGCTCTGTTCGGCCTCCCCATCGGACGCATGGCCGATTCCATGAGCCGTAAAGGCATCATAGGCTGCGGACTCTTTCTCTGGACTCTTATGACGGCCGCATGTGGAACCGTTAAATCGTTCACCCCGCTGTTCATTTTTCGGATGGGGGTTGGAGTCGGAGAAGCGGCTTTGAGCCCGTCTGCATACTCCATGATCACGGACTATTTCCCGAAGGACAAACTGGCTCGCGCGTTCAGCGTGTACGCGATGGGCGTCACGATTGGTAGCGGATTGGCGTACCTCGTGGGCGGAAACATAATCGGTTGGGCGGAAAAGATGGGAGTCACTAAACTACCGGTCGTTGGCGAGGTACAGCCGTGGCAGTTCGCGTTTATCGTCATCGGGATCCTGGGATTGTTTCCGTTGGTCCTACTCGTTTTCGTGAAAGAACCCATGCGAAAAGGTGTAAGAAAAATCAAAACCGCCGATGGGAAAGAAGTAGAAGCCCGAGTACCTTTGAGAGAAGTGATGGGATACGTTTCCCAAAATCGGAGGGCGTACCTCAGCCACCATATTGCTTTTGCCATCATGGCCTTTTCCGGATACGGTCTCGCCGTTTGGTGCCCTACACTCCTCATTCGTATTCATGAATGGGATACGGGGACCACGGGAACGATGCTCGGCATCCGGGCCATCTTATCCTCGTCATTGGGCATCATCGTGGGCGGCACGTTGTCGGATTGGCTTTCAAAAAAGGGCCACAAGGACGCGCCCTTCAAAGTGGGTATATTTTCCTGCATCATCTGGCTGCCCTTCGGATTTTTGTACCCCATCGTCGGCAACGGTTGGGCCTGTTACGTCTTGATGAACTTCGCCTTTTTCATTTCGTCGTTTACAACTGGTCTCGGACCGGCCTCGCTTCAACGGATGATGCCGAACAAAATGCGTGGCTTGTCCTCTTCGATGTTCCTGATGATGAACAGCCTGATCGGATTGGGCCTTGGGCCTACGGCGATCGCTTTATTGACCGACAACCTATTTGCTGATCCGATGAAAATGGGGTATTCGTGCGTCATCGTCGGAGTCACCGCCCAGATAGCCGCGGTTGCGGTGTTCTACTATGGCAAAGACGCCTACATCGAAAGCGTCGACCGCCTGGACGAATGGGAAGCAGCAAACACGTAAGAGTCTTAAGAAACCCGACTGATCGTGGCCATCAAATCGTCGCCGTTAAATGGTTTTTTCATGACCTCAACGATATTCGGGGATCGTGACCGATCAATCTTCTTTTCGTCCAACAGACCGGTCGCCAAAATGATTGGCAGCCGGGGATTCAATTGAAGAATGTCCGCAGCTAAATCAATCCCCGTTTTCCCCGGCATCGTCAAATCAAAAATCGCGAAATCGAATTCGTCACTTTCCAGGCGGAAGCCATCGAGGGCCCGTTCCGGTTCATTATATGAATCCACACGGAACCCGTTCGATTCGAGGAGCATTGTGGCGAGTGTCGTAATGGCTTCTTCGTCATCTACCACCAACACACGCCCCCCTCCTCCGGTGCCGTACTCGACCTCAACCGGACTCTCCACAGGCTCGACGTGTTCTTCGGTGCTTCGAGGAAAGTAAATTTTGAACAGCGTGCCCTTACCCGGTTCCGATTCCAATAAAATGATGCCCCCCATCGAGCGAACGATACCATGTACCGTTGCTAGACCGAGACCGGTACCTTTTCCACGCTCTTTCGTGGTAAAAAAAGGTTCGAAAATTCGATCAACTTTGTCAGGTTCGATCCCGTAGCCTTCATCCTGAACAGCCAACAACACGTAGTCGCCCACTTCCAATGTACCTGTGTCGGAGATAACAGTACTCGCAATCGAAACATTGTTCATGGTCAATCGCAATATTCCGCCGGTCGTTTCCATCGCCTGTGCAGCATTGGTACACAGATTCATGAGAATCTGATGAATCTGCGTGGAATCCGCAAGAACGTTGTAGCAACAGTCATCAACGTCGGTCACAATCGCCACCGTAGACGGTAAGGTACTGCGCAAAAATTTCATCGCATCATTCACGATGGGCTCTAAATTCACTGGCGCATGGGTCGTCTTCTCGGCGCGACTAAAGGCGAGTAGTTGTGTTACCAAATCCGCAGCCCGTGTGCCTCCCGCTTCGATTTGATCAAGGCATCGTGTGAGTTGTTCTTTATCATTGAAGTTCGTATGCTTGGCCAATTTAGTAAAGCCGAGTACGATATGAAGAATGTTGTTGAAGTCATGAGCAATGCCTCCGGCCAACGTCCCGACCGCAGCCATCTTCTGCTTTTGCAGCAGTTGTCTCTCCAACTCGCCTTTGTGTTCCAAAGTAAGGGCTAATTCTTCTTCGGCATGTTTTCGGTCGGCGATATTAACAAACGTGACAACAGACCCGACGACCTCCCCCTCACGTCGTACCGGAAAAGACCAATACTCAGCCGGAAAACTGCTTCCATCGGCACGCCACAAAAACTCATCGTCCACGTGGCTTCCCTCTCCCTGCCGAAACGCCTTGAAAATCAGACACTCCTCCATCGGATAAACGGACCCATCCGGCCGAGTATGATGGATGAGTTCGTGCATGTTCTTCCCGAGTATTTGCTCCGAAGTTTCGTACCCCAACATGTCCAAACACGTCGTGTTACTCCAGGTACAGTTTCCATCAAGATCCAATCCATAAATTCCTTCCGCAGTAAAATCCAATAGCAATCGGACCTGTTCGTCGCTAACACGTTTCGCCTCCTCTACAACAGAAGCTTGAATGACTTGTGCGGCCGTATCAGAAATCGTCTCCAAAAGCGCATCCTCTTCTGGCGAGATCGGATATTTACTAAACAAAGCCAGCACTCCAACAGACTTTCCTTCGCCAGAGATAAGGGGATACCCAGCGAAAGAAACTAGACCGAGCTCCTTCGCCCACGCCCGATCTTCCACGATTTGGTCCTTGATGACGTTATCGGATTGGAACTTTCGCATTTCGGATGCGATTCGACCAATTTTGTACACGCCACGGGGTTCGCGACTATGTTTCTCGCCATCAATATGTGTGTATCGGCCGGAACTCGCCACGAGATGGAGACAACGGTCCCTTTGAACGCACGCATTGGGGCCTTTCGTCACGGAGGCATGAATACAGCCGTTGTTGCAATGATCGCCCGGCTTGGTCAACCAAATTCGAGCAAAATCCGCGTCGAATATTTCAACGATCCCTTCGGTAATGAGAACCATTTTTTCGTTGAGACCTGGTGTATGCAGCATCTTTTCGTTGATGTGGTTCAACCCTCTGATTCGTTCTTCTCGTTGCTGACTCTCGGCCATCATCCGGTCGACTACAGTAGCTAAAATGGCCAGTCCCAATATTGCCGACGTGACCAACGCGATCGCCAGAGCCATCCAAGCCGGCTCAAATAAAATAGACGAAATCTCAACCGGCTCACCCGGATAAAATTCCGCCGCCCCCATGCCCGTATAATGCATGCACGCCACCGCGGAACCCATTACGACCGCACTCCCGAGACGTAGCCTGAAAATCCGTCGCCCTTGTTTTCGGGCAAACTGAAAGTTGATGTGTAACGCAGCTGTTGCCAGGATATGAGCGACCGCGATGGAAAGTACAAACAGGTAAGGGTCATATACCATAACTGAATCCATGATCATGGCTTCCATACCGGCGAAATGCATTCCGCCGATCCCCGACGCCATTAAAAATCCGCCGAGGTTCAATCGCCAAAACCCAAGTTCGCGTCGATTTAAATACCACAACGCGGTGATACTCGCGAACACTCCGGGAACCATGGAAATGAATGTGATGAGTAAATCGTAATTGACGGAGCCGTGCATCGAAAAAGCCAGCATCCCGATGAAGTGCATCGCCCAGATCCCGCTGCCCATCGCCAGACCGCCCGCGAAAAGCCACCGACTCCGCGCGACTCTTCCGCTGGTCGCCCCCATACGGTCAACGACCTCGAGTGCTGTATAGCCGGCCAAAAAAGCCGTTAGAAAGGAAAGAATTACGAGGAGCGGATCGTAGGATGCTGACATCTGAGCACCCAGTTCTGAATTCGGCCCGATAAATCGCCAGAAAAGCACGTCCGTTGTCTCCCCATTCGAAACGATTAACGTGCCGTAGGTCCACAAGGTTCGCGAGGCACAGTTCTTAATCTAATTCGGAATTCGAAACTCACTTGCTGTGGCGATCGTTAAAAATCGATGACGAACCAATCGATCGCAAGTCTTTTTCTGGTTTTTCTAGTTTGTGTAACGCCATCGATACAATATTTTGGACAAATCTTGCGTATTATTCAAGCCCCATGAATAAGATCGCCAGTCCAGACCCTGCCTACTACAACATGGTGGACTCGGTGTCCAATCCGAAAAGGAGGCGCCCGGTTTGTTCGAGAACCGAATTACCGACCATCATATGACGATTGGCGACGTGTATATCGCGAAAATGACGTTGTAAAGGCGATCGCTTATACACGGAAGTCCCGCCGCCGATTTCGTACATCCGGTTCACGGCCGATGCAGAAGACTGAGCCGCATTCACGGCCGCCATCCGAATATCCTGGCGATGCTTGACGCTAATTGGGTCTCCGGCGCACGCTTCTTCCCACGCAGCGTGGACTGTTTCCATCAACCATGCCTGTGCCGAACGCAACTCCATTTCCGCGCGGGAGACCGCCACTTGGGCATCGACTCGATTGGCCAATGACTTCCTCGTCCCTTGAGGCCGTTTCGCATCGGCAAAACTGATTAGTTCATCGATAGCCGCCTGCGCTATTCCCAGACACACCGCGCTCACTCCGGTCGCCAACAACCCGAACACGGGAAATTTATACAAAGGTCTGTCGAGCGGTTTGTCGCAAACGAGATCGACTGAGTGCTCGTGGGCTGTGTACACGTTCTCCACAGAAAAGTCCGTGCTCCCAGTGCCGCACAACCCGGAAACGTCCCACGTCCCAAGCAACTCCACTTCTTCTCTACGAAACATCATCATCCGACTCAACGGGATCCCGTTCGGTAACGCCACAGGTTTACCGTCTTTTATCACAACGCTCCCGCCCCACACGTACTCGGCGTTAGGACTTCCTGACCCCCATTGCCAACGTCCCGTTACTCGATACCCGTTACCGTCTGGTATTGCTTTCCCCATGGGAGCAAAGACTCCCGCGTGAATCGATGGCGTATCGGAGGGAAACAATTCGCGTGCTGTATCCTCGGGAATATACCCCGATACCATCGCCGTCGTCGCACCGATCATTACACACCATGCCGCCGAAGCATCTCCCTGTGCCAACGTCTCGATCGTTTTGATACACGTCATCGCATCGGCTTCGACTCCGCCGTACACTTCCGGAATCATCATTGAATGAAACCTGTCAGCGGCTAACGCGTCGGCGAGGTCCTTCGGTAGTTGACCGCCCTTTTCAATTTCATCATTCCGGCTTCGCAACTTCGGCTTCCAGCTTTCCGCCACGTCCACCAATGAAATCGCGGTATTTTCGTTTGTCATTTGCTGCTCCAATTTTCCAAAGTCGTTATTCCGGCAAACCAAGCCGGGACGCAATATTGTTCCGCTGCATATTCGACGACCCGCCGACGATCGGCATCCCCAGCACGTCGCGCACGATACGCTCCATATCGAATTCGTCTGAGAGGCCGTAAGCGCCCATCGTTTTCTGGCACGCCAACGCGATCTCTACGGCTGTCTCGCCCACGAATAATTTCGCCATGCTCGTCTCGACCGCGCAGGGTTTTCCTTCATTCGCCAGCCAAGCCGCGTGATACAACATGTGCCGACACGCTTCCATCTTCGTGCGCGCATCCACCAGCGCATGCCGCACGGCCTGATGCGCCGCGATTGGCTTCCCAAACTGCTCTCGTTCGCGCGAATACAACCACGCTTCTTCAACAGCCGCTTGTGCAAGCCCGAACGTCACTGCCGTGATTTCGATTTTCTCCACATCCAGCGTTCTGCCGACCAATTTCGGCCACCCTTGATTCCATCCTTCTCGGCCGCCCACGATGTTATCCGCCGAAACTCGAACGTCTTCCAGATAGACGTCGCTCGATAGCGTATACCGTAAATTCGAATGTTCAATGGGTTGTAACGAAACACCCGGTGTCCCTTTCGGAATCAGCACAAGACTCAGATTCTTGTATCGCTTACCCGCCGTATCGCTGTTGACGAGACAGTAAATGTAGTCGGCAAACTCCGCGCCCGTACACCAACGCTTGAGACCGTTGATTACTACCGTTTCACCATCGTCTTCCAGAACAGCCTTCGTCTGAACACTGGCCAAGTCACCACCCACATCAGGCTCAGAAAGCCCATACGCAAAAAGAATTTCGCCTTTCGCTAATTTTGGAAGCAGTTCGTCCTTCTGTTCAGCGGAACCGTTTTCATGAATATTTGCGCCGCCATAAAATGCACAATGAATAAAAGGTGCGCTCAAAAAGGCTCCCGCCCGTGTCAGCTCTTCAATCACCGCGACCGCAGCGATAATATCGATCCCTAGACCGCCGTATTCCTCCGGTATGGTCAGACCACAAAGACCCATTTCACGGATCTTGTCGAACAGATCTCTCGGGTAGGTGTGCTCCCGATCCCAAATCTGCCGTTTTTCGCGAGGCGCTTCGGTCTCCACGAAACGACGGAGCGTCGTACGTAACAACGTGATGTGTTCGGGTTCTTCTTTGTAATACATAGGCTCAATCTCCCGTGTAATGAGGAGTTCTTTTTTCCTTAAATGCGGCGACAGCTTCGGCTCGATCTTTCGTCATGTTCGATAACGTCTCGTAAGCTATGGACGGCTCCATCAGCTTAGCGACCAACTCCTTCAAAGGAATGTTCGTCACCGTCTTCGTCCAACGAACCGCCCACTTCGGGTTACCCAGAATCTTCGACACCAACTCGTTCACCTTCGCGTCAAGTTGATCGGTCGGTACTGCATAATTAATCAATCCCAACGAAAGGGCCTCCTTAGCCTGTAACAAATCTCCCGTCATCAGCAACTCTTTCGCCTTCGCAAACCCAACCAACTGGGGCCAAATCACCGCACCTCCATCGCCGGCCACCAATCCGACCTTCACATGAGGATCTCCGATCACGGCTTTCTCGTCGGCAATAATCACATCGCACAAAAGGGCCATCGTTGCTGCTAAACCCGCAGCGGCGCCGTTCAAACGACAAATGATCGGCTTCTCCAATTCCAAAAGACTCATCACGATCCGTTTTGCTTCCGGACCGATCGCCTGAAATTTCGCCGGGTCTGCAATCATCTCCTCGAACCAATCCATATCACCGCCAGCGCAGAAAGCCTTACCCGCACCGGTTAGGATTATCAGATCGCTATCCGAATCGGTCTGAGCATCGGCGAATACCTGCGAGAGTTCCTGGTGCATCACCGCGTTTACCGCATTGACCGGACCTGGCCCGTCAATCGTTAACGTCAACACCCTTCCGTCGCGACTGAACCGAATTGTTTCGTAATCATCAAAATTCATATCACCCTCTCAAATCTATTCTATTTCGTCGAAATGATGGAGCGCCCGAAGTTTTCACCACGAAACAGTCCCGCAAACGCATTCGGCGCTTTATCAATTCCCTCAACAATTTCTTCCCGATAGATCAATTCACCAGACCGTATCCAACCCGCAATGGCGCCCTGCGCTTCACGAAACCGTTTCGCGTAATCCAACACCACAAAACCTTCCATTCGAAGCCGATGGGTAATAAAAGCCAACGTGTTCCGTATACCCGTCGGAGTTGGATTGTTATATTCTGCCAGCTGCCCGGAAATAATGATACGCCCGTTCGGTTTCATGTTCGCGATAGCCGCGTCCAGCATCTCACCACCCACATTGTCGAAATACATATCAACGCCATCCGGACAAACTTCTTTAATTGACTCACTCAAGTTATCCGATTCCTTGTAATTGATCATCCCGTCAAAACCAGCCTCGTCCTGCAACCAATCGATCTTAGCCTGACTCCCGGCCATCCCTACCGCGCGACCTCCATGGATCTTCACGATCTGACCAGCCGTCGCACCCACCGGTCCTGACGCTGACGAGATCAGCACGGTTTGATCTTTTTGCAATTCGCCCAAATCCAAAATCCCGAAATACGACGTTAAGCCGGGGATACCCAACACACCGATCGCTGCCGTTTCTGTCAACGGCGAAGAAAGAAAATCACGGTCCAGTTTCACGGCCTGTCGCGCCTTGGCCACAACGCGATCCTGCCAACCAAAACCTCCGCTCACGAGATCGCCTTCTTCGTAATTCGGGTCCATCGATTTTTCCACCACACCGATTGCGGCGCTCATCACGGGCGCGCCGATCGGCAAGGCACCGACATAACTCGCCTGCGTCAACGAAGGACGCATTCCTGGGTCCACCGAAAAATGGGTAATGCCCACTTGGATTTCACCGTCCTGCGGTTCCGGCGTCGCCACCGTTTCAAAAGAAAATGTGTTTTCGTCAGGTAAGCCTGTCGGTCGTTCAGCGAGTACCCATCGATTTGCAGTGTTGTCGGCCATCGTGTAATTCCCATCCCGTTCTGCGGTTCAAAGATTCGTCCCGCTCCATTTTCGGATTCGCTCGCATAGAGCTATTCCATCATAAACCGAATTCGTAAAAAACGAAACTTGACAATCGTATAATTTTACTATACGATACACAAATAAATATCGAATGGCAAGAACTTTTTTTCTTAGCCGTTGGAATAAACCAACACCGGAATTACGCACCATGAGTTCAACCACCGAGATTCAGGAACCGACTTCCTCCAAAGGAACACGGACCCGCGAACGCATTCTCGACGCTGCCACTCGATTATTCGCGATACACGGTTACGAAGGCGCCAGTATCCGCGACATTGAACAATCGGCTGGCGTTAACCGTGGGCTGATCACCTATCACTTCGGAAACAAAGACGACCTCTGGAAAGCCATGTTCGCACACACCTTTGTCCGACACCTCGACGAGCTTCGCGGTAAGGCAACCCTCCTGCGCTCTGTCGACGTACGAACCCGAATGCGCCTCATTATTGAGATGTTCATTCGCGCCGCGGCAGCCAAACCATTTCTCAATCAATTGATGTTTCAAGAAAACTATTCCAAGTCGTGGCGCACGCAATGGATCATCGATCACTATCACCTTCCTCTCCGCGAGTTAAATGCAACGCTGGGAAACGATAACGCTGTGGTCCATCGCATCGAAAGCGACCCCCATCTGCGCTACGCCCTGCTCGGTGCATGCTCAATGCCGTTTTCACTTCCCAATGAAATTGATTCGCTTTTTGGTCTCGACGTCATGGATAATGAGTTTATTGAAAAACATATCGATGTTGTATTATCCCTCTACGAAGGCTTTCTCGATCCTGCAGACTCTTAAATAAGGACTATATCTCATGGCAAAAAAAACTCTCTCTCTACTCACCCTGCTCTTGGTGACAGTTGGCGCGGCTCATGCACAAAAAGTCATTCCCCTGTACTCCGGCCCGGCACCCGGCTCCGAAGACTGGTCCCATAAAGAAAAAGAATATTACAGCAATATGTTCAGAACAGAAGTGGTTACAAATGTCGTCGACCCGACGCTTACCGTATTTGAGCCCGCTGAACCCAATGGCACATCCGTAATTGTCCTCCCCGGCGGCGGCTTCCACGCACTTTCTATCAACAGCGAAGGCATCGACGTGGCCAAATGGCTAAACGAAAAGGGAATCACGGCCTTCGTGTTGAAATACCGACTCGTCCCCACCGGTGAAGACGGGGTGAGAGACATGATGCAAAAAAATGCCACACCAGACGTACTCGAACGCGACATGAAAGCCATCCTACCGATGGCTGTCGCCGACGCGACAGTCGCCATTCAATATGTCCGCGGACACGCAGCCGAATACAATCTGAAAACCAACCGTATCGGCGTCATGGGGTTTTCGGCTGGCGGGACCGTCACAGTAGCCGTCGGTATGAACTACACGAAAGAAACGCGGCCGGATTTCCTTGCGCCGATTTACGCCTTTCTTGGCGAGATGGATGAACTCGGCAGCCAGGAAGTACCAAAGAACGCGCCGCCTATGTTTCTCACCGCGGCATCGAACGATCAACTTGGTCTCGCACCTCACAGCGTCAATTTGTACAGCAAATGGATCGCCGCGAAGAAACCCGCCGAGTTACACCTCTACGCCAAGGGCGGTCATGGATTCGGTATGAAAATTCAAAACCTTCCCACGGACCAATGGATCGAACGCTTCGGAGAATTTCTCGTCGTCCAAAGACTCGTTCCCGCAGAAAAATAATTTTTAGTAAACGGCTAAACGAATTCCGCCGGCCTTGGAAATTCACCCAGCACATTTTCGATTGACGCCATCACGGCCAACACAAGATCTTCGCGCCAAGGGCTAGCAGCGACCTGAACGCCGATGGGCAATCCGTCTGTCGTCGTCCCGCCTCGAACCACTCCCGCCGGAAATCCGGTGAGATTGTGTACCGACGTGTAGGTCCCGAAATGCGGTGGAAACGGGTGGTAGCCCGGTTCCGGGTGAGGCTGCGCCGGTCTGGCGTTCACTGGTGACAGAATCACATCATAATCTTCCATGAATCGAAGCGAGCGGCTCCGCACGCCTTCGAAAGCCGAGAGTAATTCCGCCATGTCATCGTTTGAAACCGAATCTTGGATATGCGGTTCCACGTCCCGGAACCAGCGGAGTGACCACTCTTCTTTGGTAGTACCCGCATCCTCCATCATCCGCCTGAATGAAGCCAGAATCCCGTGGCGATACAGCTTATCTTCCACGTTCTGTGCATCGCCGACAGTGGGCAGTCGGTCGCGTTGGGTTTTCGATCCGCCGTCTTCCAGAATTCCAGCCACCAGTTCGACTACAGCAGCCGTTTCCGAATCCGGTGCGACGACGCCGTTGTCCACCATGACGGCGCAACGTAAATTGCCGACGTTCACATCCTTCCAATCCCGCAAGGGGGTATCAGGAATTCGAGAGTCCAATCCGTCCGGCCCCCAAATGATCGGAAGGAGAAGGGCGAGGTCTTTGACACTTCGTGCCATCGGCCCGATATGACTCAAGTCATCGCCAAACATTCCGGACGGCAGACACAATCCCGTACGCGGCACGCTCCCCGATGTCGGCTTTATCCCGACCGTTCCGCAGCAGTGCGACGGCACCCGTACGCTGCCGCCAAAGTCCGTACCGATGTCAAAAGGGATGCCACCTGCCGCCAACAACGCCGCGGCACCACCGCTGCTCCCTCCCGGTGAATGACTCAATTTGTAGGGATTATTCGTAAAGCCAAATAGATCGCTATACGTCTCGAAACACATCGTGAATTCCGGCGTGTTCGTCTTGCCCAACAAAATCGCCCCCGCCGCTTTAAGACGCGCGACCACCGTTGCATCGCTCTCTGGCACGAATCCTTTTCTCCCGGCAGTCCCCCACGTCGACACCACTCCCGCAGTATCAAAGCAATCCTTGATCGTCATCGGTACACCATGCAACGGACCAACAGCACCACCCTCTGCCAATGTCTCATCAGCCGCCCTCGCCTCGTCAAGCGCGTTCTCCGCAACAGCGACTACGGCATTGATCCGCGGATTGATCTCGTCAATGCGTTTCAAGTGCGACGCCACCAACTCCTCGCTGGTCAACTTCCTATTCCGAATCTGTTCCGCAAGGGACGCGGCGGATTCAAACATGATGCTCTCCGTTGTCATTCTCATTAAGTCGAATCATCTTACGAACTTCTACCTTAAAACAATCCTTCAAAAAAAGTAAACACAAATATACTTATGAGCCGTTTTCCATATTCATGCCTATTTCGTATAGAATTCGGGCTGATATAAATCACTTCACCAAAGGTATATTGAGTTGAGCCCCAACGAATTCGCACTACCCGGCTACGAAGATTTGGAAATTTCTACCCAAATCATTATTCGCGATGCCCAGGTACGCGGAATCGAAGTGACGGTGCTTGATCGAAAAAACAATTTCATCAAGCTCGTGAAAGATGACCACACGGAATACGTCAAACAAGCCACGAAAACATCCAAAGACAGTTACGTTTCGTTCCTGACCATGGAAAACAAATCCGTGTCCAAGATCGTACTGGCCGATGGCGGTCTCCGTGTACCGGAAGGTCAAACCTTCGACGACCCTAAAGACGCGTTGAAATACGCCGAATCCGCGCCCTGGGAAAAAATGGTTATTAAGCCGGCCACGACGAACTTTGGTATAGGTATTGCAATCGCCGAAAAATCGAACGGGCCATCCATGATGGAATTTGGAATCTCTAACGCGTTTGCTCTTTCTGACACCATCCTCGTCGAAGAATTTATCGAAGGGGCCGAATTTCGTTTTCTCGTCATCGACTTCGAAACCGTCGCGATCTGTCAACGAATCCCCGCCAACGTCTGCGGTGACGGCCTCTCCAACATCAAAGAACTCGTCGCCGAAAAAAATGCCGACCCACGACGAGGCATCGGCTACCGAACCCCCCTCGAAAGAATCGAACTCGGCGAAACGGAACTCGACGTCTTGAAATCTGATTACGACTTCGACGGAAACTCCATTCCCGATAAAGACCAGACGGTGCTGCTCAGAAAAAACTCCAACATCAGCACCGGCGGTGATTCCATCGATGTAACCGACGACGTTCACTCTTCCTACAAAAAAATTGCCGAACGAGCCGCGAAACTGGTCGACGCCAGTATCTGCGGCGTCGACATCATCCTGCCCCGACCAACGGAAGAAGAGAAATATTCCATTCTCGAACTCAACTTCAACCCCGTCCTCTACATCCACAACTACCCCTACCAAGGCCAAAACCGCCAAGTCGGGAAAAAAATCCTCGACCTTCTCGGATATTAAAAATTCGACTTATCTCAAATTCAATCAAGTGATTGAATCAGTCGCTTTCTCGGTGTATAGTACGTTTTCAATTTCTATAGAAGGATAACGATGCCCGCTCCGCTAAAACTTCACGGTGCCAAACTTTCATATTACACCGGCAAAATGGAAGGGTATCTTCGCTACAAAGAGATTCCGTTTGAGTTCGTACCGATGGGGCCGAGCAGTATCCGGCGGATCCATAAAAAGACCGGAGCAGGACAAATGCCGTCGGTTGAGCTCCCGGACGGTCGATTCATGACCGATACTACGCCCATGATTGATTGGTTCGAATCCGAGTATCCGAAACCCGCCGTAATCCCCACCGACCCGCTCCAAGGTTTTTTCAGCCGATTGGTTGAGGACTACGCCGAGGAATGGTTGTGGCGCCCAGCGATGCATTTCCGTTGGAGCTATCGAAAAGACGCGTTGTTGCTGAGCCGTCGAATTGCCACGGAAATCATGGGCGAGATTCGAATGCCACTCCCGATGAGAAGTTTCTTAATGCGCCGTAGACAGGGCGGTAAATACGTGCGTGAAGATGGAGTCAGCAAGGATACGTGGGACCACGTCGAAGGGTGTTACTTCAAGACTCTCGATCAGTTGGAAGCGATTTTCTCAAACCGACCATACTTGTTAGGCGAGACGCCCACATTAGCGGACTTCGGTTTTTTTGCATCCCTGTTTCGCCACTTTTCGCAAGACCCGACTCCCGCAGAATTGATGCGGGAACGCGCTCCCGGAGTGTACGAATGGCAGGCACGATTGTGGAACGCACGAGCCAGTCGAATTTCCGGGAATCTGGCAGTGGGCATTCCCGATGATTGGGGTCCGATCCTTGATGAAATTGGAAGCGCCTATCTTCCCTATCTATGTGCCAATGCTGAAGGGTGGAAATCGGACCAAAAACGCCACGATGCAGAGATACAAGGGATAGCCTATCGTGATCTACCTGTATCGCAATATCGTGTGTGGTGCCTTGAACGACTTCGCGAACACTACGAAGGACTACCGCAGGAAGCGCAAGAAAAGGCTAAAAGTTTGTTGCAGCGTCACGGCTGTTGGGAACCCCTTTTTCGAATCGAAAACACAAACTCCCGTTACAAAACGGAAGATATCCCGTTTCGTGGAAGAAAAGTGCATTATCACAATGCGTCTTGAGTACTTTCACGAGACCCCCAAAAACTCGGACAACCTTATTCAGGAGATCAATAGACATGGCTGAGCAAAGAAAAATTCAAGAACTCATGGGCGCACCCGGCTCCCCCTATACACGTAAAATGTTGGCTACCATGCGCTACCGCCAAATCCCCTATCGGTTCGAACGACAATCCCGCGCCGTCAACAGCGCCGATGACAAACACCGTAAGACGCGCCCAGATGCCAAGCCGGCTCTTTTGCCGACATTCTACTTTGAAGACGACAACGGCCAGCCCATCGCGGTCACCGATTCCAGTCCGCTGATCCGAAAATTCGAGAAGGAATACGAAGGACGCTCAGTAATCCCTACCGACCCGGCCCTCGCCTTCATCAACATGCTGCTCGAAGATTACGGCGATGAATGGTTGACCAAAGCCATGTTCCATTACCGCTGGTACTACGAAGCCGACATCGAAAAATCCGGCTCCATCCTCCCCCGTTGGGGCGGCGTCAACGTGCCGGAAGAACAAGCCTTGAAAATGGGTGAATACATCAAAGAACGCCAAATTAGCCGCTTGTCCTACGTCGGCTCCAACGAAGTCACCAAACCCGTCATCGAAGACAGCTTCAAACGCCTCATCAAAATGCTGGACGCCCATTTCACCGACTACCCGTTCCTCCTTGGTGAACGTCCAAGCTCATGCGACTTCGCCTTCTACGGACAAATGACCTGCCTCGCTCTTTTTGATCCCACGCCGCAAAAATTAATTCTCGACGAATGTCCCCGCGTGTACGCCTGGGTGGAAATCGTCGAGGAACTCTCGGGCTATCTCGTGTCCGAAGACGACTGGGTCGACGCCGACAATCTTCCCGAAACACTCAAACCCATTCTCAACGAAGTAGGCCGCCTCTACGCCCCGTACCTCGTTGGCAATGCGAAAGCCGTCATGGCCAAAGCCGAAAAATTGGAAATGGAACTCGACGGTCAACCGTGGGAACAAAACCCGTTTACCTATCAGGCGAAATGTCTCATGTGGCTTCGGGAAGAGTACGAAGAACTCGGCGTGCGGGATCGCGCCCGTGTAGACAAGGTCTTGGAAGGAACAGGCGTCTTACAGATGTTCGCTTAGGTCTGCAGTGAGTTCCGCGCCTTCTTGGCGAATTCATCGGCCGCTTTTTTGTCGTTCACGATACTGCCGATCTTAACCGGTACTTCGATGCCGCGCTGCATCGCCGGTTTCTGTTTCATCGCCGTCAACCAACGGTCGAGATGCTCCAGGCCATCGCGCGACACGCCCGACCATTTGTATGTACGCACCCACGTCCAATTCGCGATATCGGCAATCGAGAATTCGTCCGCCAACCATTCGCTTTGCGCGAGACGGCTGTCCAGCACTTCGAACAAACGGCGACTCTCGTTCTGATACCGATCAATCGCTGGCTGAATCTTCTCCGGAAAATACCGCGAAAACACATTCGCCTGCCCCATCATCGGCCCAATACCCGCCATCTGAAACATCAGCCATTGCACCACCTTCGACCGGCCCTTGTCATCCGAAGGCATCAGCTTCCCCGTCTTCTCCGCCAGATACATCAAAATCGCACCAGACTCAAACACCACGAAATCATCGTTGTCGTGATCCACAATTGTCGGAATGCGGCCGTTCGGATTGAGCGCCACATAATTCGGCTCTTTCTGTTCCCCCTTGGAAAGGTTCACAGCCTTCGCCTCATACTCCAAACCCAATTCTTCCAACGTACAAGAAACCTTGTGCCCGTTCGGCGTGGGTGCCGTATACAAATCAATCATTTTTCCACCTAAATTTTACAATCGTCGCTTGAAGACTCGTGAATCCGGCCACTTGCTGCGACCCGTTCCAACCATTCTGCGGAATACATGCTATCACGAATACCGGCCACGATTTCGCCTTCACGCTCCCTGCGCACGAATCTCAGAATATGCTATATTTCACCGAGGAAATTACGTCAACGACCACGGAAATCGAGATGACTCAAACAACTGCCGGGATGCACTATGGTTTTTAGCAGTCACGTTTTCATTTTCTATTTTCTCCCGCTGGTTCTCCTCATATACTACGCGGTCCCATTCAAAGCCCGCTCCTTATTTTTGGCGGCATTGAGTTTCCTGTTTTACGCGTGGGCCAATCCACCATGGGTAGTTCTGATGCTCATCAGCGTGGTGCTCGATTACACTTGTGCGTACACCATGGTACGGCTATCCCGGCTCCCTCGCTCCGAAGACGGCAATTGGCCAATGCTGCCCGAGAGTTCCGCTCGAAGTCGCGGTCAAAAGATGGCCTTGTTGGCATCCGTCGTCGGAAATTTGAGCCTCCTTGGCTTTTTCAAATACTTCGATTTCGCCGCCGAAAATATCAATACCCTGGCCGTCACGATGGGACTCGGCTCCGATTGGGTCCCGCTCCTCACCGTCGCGCTGCCCGTCGGGATTTCCTTCTACACGTTTCAAACCATGAGCTATTCCATCGACGTCTACCGCGGACAGGCACGTGCGTTGAAAAACCCGGTCGATTTCGCCTGTTACGTATCCATGTTTCCCCAATTGGTCGCGGGCCCCATCATTCGATACCAGACCATTGCTACCCAAATCATTCACCGCACTCACACGTGGGACAAATTCGCGCGCGGCGTCGCATTGTTCTGCCTCGGAATGGCCAAAAAAATCCTCCTCGCAAATCCAATGGGCCATGTGGCCGACACGCTATTCGCATCCGGTAGTTCCGTCTGGTACGACGCGTGGTACGGCATCATCGCCTACGCCTTCCAAATCTACTTCGATTTCTCCGCCTATTCCGACCTGGCCATCGGGTTGGGCCTCATGCTGGGCTTCTCCTTCATCAAAAACTTCGACAGCCCCTACCGCTCGGAAAGTATCACCGAGTTATGGCAACGTTGGCACATCTCCTTGTCCACATGGCTGCGCGACTATTTGTACATTCCGCTGGGCGGAAACCGGGTTGGCCTGAGCAGAACCTACATCAACCTCATGATCGTCATGCTCCTGGGTGGTTTATGGCACGGAGCCTCTTGGAACTTTATCCTCTGGGGTGCCATCCATGGCGGGATGCTTGCCTTCGAACGGATGCAGGGCAAAGACAGTCTCTATCGCAATTTACCGCGCGTCGCCCGAATCGCAATTACATTCCTCATCACCTGCATCGCATGGGTGTTCTTCCGTGCGGATACATTGCCCGATGCAGCCATGTACCTTCAGTCCATGTTCGGATTGGCCGAAGTGCATATGGCCGACAAATTGATCGGTGCAACTGTCTATACGCCCTATCATATGCTCATATTCGCGCTGTGTATCGTCGTAACTTGGGCCGCACCGCAGACCTGGAATTTCACACAAACGTTGACGCCGCTGAAGGCGGCTTATTGCTTGAGCCTTTTTGTCGTCAGCGTAATGTTCATGTGGACCCAAACAGTCAACCCGTTTTTATACTTTCAGTTTTAAATAACAAGGAACGATACGGTGAAAAGCACCGAACAGCAACAACGCGAATTAGAAACGACGAGTGTTTCACCCGCCACGGCGAAAACGCTCTCCGGCCTCTTCTTGCTGATCCTGTTCGCTATCCCGATTTCCGGTCTAATCTTCGGCAATACACTAGAGGGAAACACATTCAACACGACATCAAATGCGCTCCAACCGGCGTTTTATCAGGACATGGAAGAGTTTTTGGAAAGTTCCTCATCGATCATAGATTCGGTCCAACCATCGTTGCAAAATGCACTTACTCACCTCGGAGGTTTCGGAAACGATCAGGTCACGCTAGGTCACGAGAACTGGTTATTCTATGAACCCGGTTTGAGGTACGTGTATGGTCCGGATTTCAACGCGCAACAGGGACCGCTTCCACATGAAGCGATTATCCGTCTCCATGAAGACTGCGCCCGCCTTGGTATTCAATTGGTCGTCCTTCCCATTCCCGACAAGGCAATGCTTCAGCCCTGGAGCACGTCAAACCGCTTCGATGATGTAGAGACTATGCGGCCGTTAAACAATAAAGGATACACCGAATTTCTGAATCAACTTAAAACCAACGGCGTCGATGTATTCAACATCATACCGTCCGAAATCACACGGTCGGAAACTCGATATTTGGAGAACGACACGCACTGGCTACCGGAATTCATGGAATCTACTGCGAAAAAATTGGCCGCCTACCTTCAGGAAAAACACGAAATTCCGGTCACGCCTCGGAGTCTCTCCATTCAAGTTTATCGAAAAGCAATTCAATCCGAAGGTGATTTAACGAAGATGTTGAATATGGTTGGACCTGAGACAGGACTCGCCTCACAAGAAATAGTGACGAATCGGATTCAACACCGACTGACCGCCATACCGATCGATCCCGATTTCGAAGCAGACGTCATGTTACTCGGCGATAGTTTCACAAATATATACTCAGCGGTAGATTTGGGTTGGGGCGATGGCGCAGGGTTGGGCGAACGTCTCTCCTATGAACTCAATCATCCCATTGACGTCCTGGCAATCAATGGAGGCGGTGCATACACCGTTCGAAGAGCCCTCGCCAGACCGGAAAACCTGGAAAGAATCGCCCACAAAAAGGTGCTGATCTATCAATTTTCCATGCGCGATCTTCTTGATGGTGATTGGCGTACCGTGCCACTTCCCGAAACGCTTCCCATGGTCGACGCGATTGCGCCCTCCGATCCGCTTTCCGGCAACCGTCAATCTAGGGCCAGGAAATCTCCCACACCGCCCCCGATCAAGATTGTCGGCCAGATTACGAAAACCTCGGAAGTTCCCAGACCCACTAAGGCGCCTTACGCGGACTGCGTTTCGTATATAAAACTGGATGTCGAAACGAGTGTACGGGGAGATTACGACGACTCAGAATTACTTGCCATCTTTTTCGCCATGGAAAAAAACAAATGGCTTCCGCCGGCTACATTTAGGACCGGTGATCGCCTCCTTTTGACTCTCGTACCCAACAGATACAAACCTGAACGTTTCGATAATATGCAGATCGTCGACGACACCGATGACTATACCCACATCCCATTCTTCGTTCTCGAGTATAGAAAGCTCTCTCCAAATGAAGTGATCGAACTGGAACCCGATGCGGCCGATGTAACCGACATGGATATCGCCGAGGCGCCGTCCGACGAATCCAATGAATTGTCGGGTCCCACATTCTTTAGAAAACCCTCAATGGACGCCGCGAGAGCACGTGCCATTCAAGAAACGAAACGAAGCATTCTCGACGAACTGCATACGTACGGCAATGGAACCTGGAAAGATTGGGATTTGAAAGTCACCCCCTTTCGACGCGACTTAAGAGCCAAAATAGACTCCGCAACACCCAACAATCCGGGAGTCTCTGGCCGAATTGAAGCCCGCTCCGAAGTATTGCCCAACAATGGATCGCCCATCCTATTCGAGATAGCGCCCAAATTTTACCTGGAATACCTGCTTAAGGTCGGTGCGATAAAAGAGTGGAACAGTTCACGTAAAGTTGCCCGGCTAATTATCAATACGTCCAGGTGGTTTGAAAATCGGGGCATCGATCTGGTCGTCGTTCCAGTCCCAAAATTGACCGAAGTGTATGCCAACACGTTCAGCGAAATGGCGCCGCCAGACTTGCGGGTCGCGCCCCACATGCGACGATTGTTTTACGAATTATCAGAAAACGATGTAGAGATTATCGATTTATTGCCCACGTTTCTGGCTCACCAAAAAGCGGGTAACGAACCGCTCTACTTTCCAGCAGACAATCATTGGTCACAAGCCGGAAGCATACTAGCCTCCCAGGAAATCCGTAAACGCCTATCCAGATACGAATTCATTCAAGATGCAATTCAAGCAAAAATGCTCTTCGATACATATGTACAGGTGCGCAGGTTCGACGGCGTCGGCTTGACTGCGTTGACAATTACCCAACAAATAGCCGTATCGGACGCCCTTCGTGAAAACCTCGTGTTGGTTCAGGGGAAAGGAGAGCGGACTTCTGAGAAAACGTGGTTAGCCCAAGATTCATCGGTCGTCGTGATGGGTGACAGTTTCGTGCATTATCCGGACCCGGGGGCCGTTCCAAGCCGCAACATGCTTGCGACCCTCGCAGCAAATCTCAACATGCCAATTGCAGACTACAGCAAAGGGGCGCAACGTTTGAACGATCCGTTGCTTCAGTTTCTACGCGATCCCTCATTGTTGGAGAATTGTAAAGTCGCCGTCTTGGTCCTCAATAACGGAACCATCGGACGTACCGACTGGGAAGATCTGCCTCAACCAATCTTAGATGAGCTCAACGAAAAATAGAGCCGTGGTGCCACACTTCAGACAATTTTGGGCAATGCTTATTTCGCCCGCGCATTGTAGAGGGAGTCAAGGACATTCCGGACATATTGCTCATCGCTGATTCCCATCACGTCTTCATCGGGAAACGTAACGAGCCCGCGAAAATACTCTGCGAAATCGTGGAACACTTCAATTCGCTCGTCCCCGTCCAATTCGGCGCGTCTCGAAATCGCATCCACGGCGAGCGCCGCAGCTTGCGGGGGGGTATTTTTCCGAAGGCGGGCCTCGAGGTGCGGATGCTTCCGCAGAGAATTGTATTTGTGTTCGAGTATGTCCCCGACATCCGGAATCTCGGTCTTTGGCGTATAGGTCACGATAGTGCCGGCTGCGATATCGCCCAAACGCTGGTTACGCTGAGTCCCCAACGCGCTCAATCCACCAACCATGTACATGACCGGCAACCGATCAACCACGCGCAGAAGATTTCTCAAGGCCACTTGCTCAAATCTCAATTTGAGTCCCTGTTCGTCCATGACGCGTAACCCCATGTACCGTTTGCCGATGGTCTGACCTCGCCAAAACCATTCGAGAACTATTCCGTACCCGAACATGAATATAAAGTTGGCCCCTATGAGTACAGCTTGAGCTAAATCGGTGCTGATGAAACCCAAAAAGACAACGAGTGTGTTTGTAAGTGACAAGGTCACCATGAGCGCACCAATGTCGATTACCCATGCGAGAAATCGACTCATGGGGCCCGCTAACGGAATCGAAAAGGACACCTGATCCGAACTGCTGATGGTGAGTGAATTTCGTACTCGGGTTTTCATGATGGGTCTTCCTCCAACTCATCACCCCGACCTACTCGAAACAAATAGAAGTAGAGCAGAAATAACTGAATGCCGCCAAAGGAGATCTTCACCCAATACGGAAGATAGGGTTCGTGATATTGAGAGAAGAAAGATTCGATAATTCCCGCCCATACCAGTAACAACGCGGCGGCGATGAGGAGGGTAACAAGATCGGATCGTACCGATCGCAATCGTTCGCGCAGACTTGTACGATTCCCCCAACCGACCAACGCGAGACCCAAAACCAATCCGGCCTGGCCGCCAAGAAAAATGGCCGGTATCTCAACGGAACCATGCGGCAAGAGCCATCCCAATAGAAAAACGGACTCGCCCGCGAGAATATAATCGCAAATCACCAAACCGAGAATAACGCCATTGTAGAACAGCAATATGCCGGTCCCAATCCCGAAGGTCATTCCAAACGCAAGGGCCATGATCGTTACGCGAATATTATTGGCCATCAGCATTGCAGAAAAGGTGGATTTCCCCCCTGCCATCCGGTCTTCTTCGACCCCCTCTTCGAATGCAACCCGGTCCGACGGATCCCCTTCGAGATGGGCAAACGGAAGTAACAGCCCCTTCGAGTCGTAGTCAAAAATAATGATGCCGGCGCCGAAAACGGCCCCAATTAACGTAATGAGTAGCGCGCCGAAAAAGGAACGCTTCTGTCGCCGAAATGTTTGAGGAAGTGTCCGCGAAAACCATGGCCAGATGGACCCGACACGCGAGATTTCCCGCGTCTCATGTATTTCCGCGTACGCCCGTGCAACCAACGCTTCCAGATGCTGATGGAGTTCAATTTCCGCGGGAAACTGGTTCAATGCTTTCAAGTCGGCAGCGGAACGACGGTACAAGTAGTGAAATCGTTGGGCTCCATCCAACGTCAGAGTTCGAGCGCCATCTCGATCCAAGGCATCGAGCTCCGCCTCGAGCTCATCCCAAAACGGTCGTTCGGTGGATTGGAATCGAACGATGTTGATAATCATAACAACTGCCTTTGTTTTTGCGTCATGTATTGCGATACCAGATCAACGCTCAACATTTCGTGCGACAGGAATTGCATGGAAATATTCTGAAGGTGCAACTTTCGGCGAATGGATTGAAGGTTTGACCATTCAAAATGACCGCCGAGTTTCGTATAGACTTCATTCGGCATCGTGATTTCTTCGGGAGCGAAAACTGGCTGTACCGCCGGGTCCGCAATCATGTCCACCATAATCAGATGATTTCGAGAAATGATTTGGACGTTTTCGGTAAAGCGTTCCGACTGCAACGGGTCGCTCAAGTTGGTCAAAATAATCAGTAGGGCCCGTTTACGAAGATTCAAACGAATATATGAAAATAATTCCGCGAAGTCTGCCTGTTGTTCCGATGGCTCGGCGGCATACAATGCGTCCCGGCACACATTGTAATGACCCCGCCCATTGCGCGCTTTCAGAAAAGTACGCACCTGATCATCAAACGTGATTAGTCCAAAAAGATCGCCCTGTTTTTCGGCCACCAACCCCAACAGCAAAGCCGCATTGATGCACCGTTCAAGATTCGTGGTGTCCCCGATCGATCCATCCGAATCCGATAATTTCGTAGCACTGAAACTCGATTTATCGATGACCACGTAGATTTCCTGCGAACGTTCAACCTGATACAACTTGGTCACCGGCTTCCCGGTACGCGCTGTAGCCTTCCAATGAATGTCTTCGAAACTATCACCCGGAATATACTCCCGCAATTGGGCGAACTCGCGGCCTTGCTGGATACTACGTTGTCGATGAATTCCCGCAGAATCCCGATTCAGGAACACGGCGGCCATGTTTTTGCGTTCACGTTGAATATTCGGATAGGCACGGACCGTTCCTTCAACGGGAACCATCCGGTGGTGTTCCCAAAGTCCCCACGGCGAAGCCCCTCCGAGGTAGGCCTGCTCAATGACATAGTTGCCCCGCTCTGCCGGCGTGCAAAACCAATTGACGGTAGCTTTCGAAGATTCCGACGGCATCTCGACGTGTAAAACATCCTGACTTGCGGGTACCGAATCAGGTAGCTGCAGACCCAATGTAAATGATTTCCGGGCCGAATTCGAGGAATCAATAAGCACTTCCACGGCCGTTTCCGTTCCGCGGGTGGAGCGCACGACTTCGGGTACCGTCAATTTGATCGCGTCAAGCGATCCAACAACGCGAAGCGCATCCCAAATGAGGGCCAGGAGCAGCGACGACACGCCCGCTATCGCCACAAGTTGCGAGCCCGGAGCATAGGCGTACAGAAACGCGAGCGGAATCAATACGAAACCGCATAAGAAGATCATTCTATAGGAAGGATTGATATTCATCGGTCATCTACCGCGGTACCGGCACCTCTCGCAAAATTTGATCAACCGCTTCAGCACAAGTCAAACCCTCAATCTCATATTCAGGTCTCAAAATGATCCGGTGAACCAATGCTGGGCGGGCCAACGACTTAATGTCATCCGGCGTCACGTAGTCGCGTTCATCAATTGCTGCGGCAGCACGACTGGCCATCAATAACGCTTCTGTGGCGCGTGGACTGGCGCCTACCAAAATGGAATCGTGCGCCCGCGTCTCTCGTACGAGCTGAACCACATAGTTCACAAGCTCTTCCTTGATTACCACGTGCTGAAGAGCGGCTCTCACCGATTGGAGACTTTCACTCGTCAACACCGATTTAACTTCATCGCTTAATATCGTCTTCTCCGGTGCATTGCCGGCCACAAGCCGTTTCGCCAATAACTGTTCATCCGCTTCGGCCGGGGGTTCCATTTCGATCTTCAACATAAATCGGTCTTTCTGAGCTTCCGGCAACGGATACGTCCCTTCGTACTCCAGCGGGTTTTGCGTCGCGAAAACCGTAAAGTCATCCGACAACGTATGGGTATCCCGGTCAATGGTCACGGTCCGTTCCTGCATCGCCTGTAACAAAGCAGACTGGGTCTTCGCTGGAGCACGGTTGATTTCATCTGCCAATAGAAAAGACGTAAACACCGGGCCTTTCACTAGCGAGAATGTCGAATCTTTCATATTGAAGACATTGGTCCCTGTGATATCTGCTGGCATCAAATCCGGCGTAAACTGTATACGTTTGAATTCAGAATCCAACACGCGTGACAACGTACGTACCAGTAAAGTCTTGGCGATTCCCGGCACACCTTCAATCAAAGCGTGGTGCCCCGTCACAATCGTAATCAGTGCCAACCGCACGGCTTCGCTCTGACCGATCACGACCTTTCCCACCTCGGCTTGGGTCTCTGTCAGTACTTTTTTTAGATTTTCAAGTTCCGGATTCACTGGAATTTTTTCCTTTCGTTCACAACAGAACAAATTGCGTTATAGGTTGCCGCGAGATCCCGTTTCTTTCGTTTCGAATCGTCGAAATCTTTGAGGTACTCACGTACTTTTTCCGCGCCAGCTTTATCGAGTCGCGCGCCGGCTCCGGGAATATTTTGAAACAATGACCAACACGTATTCATGACTTCGCTTCTCGGCAAGGATCGCTTGGCGAGACGTGCCAATCCTTCAACCGCACCCAATGCGGCGACTTCCTTATCGTCTTCAAACGGATTTCGCATCGCGGGAACCAAAGACGTCGTGCTTTTCCAAACGAACAGTCCGCTCAAAAGTAGACACACGAGCAATACGGGGCCAAGTCGATAATGAACCATCAACCCCATCAGCCCCATCCGCGGAGAAATCCCTAAATGGGTTTCGTCGAAAATGACCGCGTCGGAATTTCCTATCAACCATGCAAGATACCCAGGCCGACGCGTTTCCAGCATGGCTTCGTTCGTGACATGAAAATTGTCCGTCACCAACACGATACTACCGTCGCCCCAGGCTCGCTCCATCACGACCGTTCGATCTCTTACAGCATATATGGACGACCATTCGTCGCCGAAATCACGAAAATACAAATCCGATTGCCACGCAAGACGTTCCGGTAATCCAGAGGACTCATCCACCTGGGAAAACGCCTTTTCAACCGATTTGCCGTCATTATCTCGCCGAACGGTTTTTTCACCGTACCGAAACCCCCACCGTTCGGAAATATCCGACATCGGCGCGATCATTTTTGACAACGCGGATTCGTCTTCTTCCGATTCGTCGGTTTCTTCCTCGACCTTATCCTCGTCGGGCGATTTTTCATCGTTGGATTCTTCTTCATCAGAAGAGTCGTCGCCGTCTTCCTTTTCCTCGTACTCATCGCCGAGCACGGATAGGTTGGGGTTTTCGAATGGCCGGAATAGAATGGCCAAACGACCACCGGCATCCACGAACGTTTCAATATTTTCGAGCATTGACTCCGCGTCACGACTCAATCCTGCGCCTGCCAAGACCAGCGTCGCTTCCGACGGCAACGTGACCTTGTCCAATGGCTTTGTATTCCGATCCGCCGATACCTGGTCCAATTCATCGATTGACTCAAAAAGGGCCATGGTCCCGAGCGGGTCAACGCGATAGGTGGAAAATCTGGGATACGCCTCGCCGGTCTCAAATTCCAAACTCATAAGCCGATAAAAACCCAACAGGCTAAGCGTGATAAACACTGCGACGATGAGTATGTGAATTCGCCTAGACATCCTGGCTCAACCACTTTTGTTTTTCGATATAGGAATTCAATTCGGCCTCATTCAGTTTGTGATCGCCGTACCAAACCGATTCAAATGCGCGCAGGTTCCCGGAATAAGATTCCATTAACCCTTCTTTCGCGTGAGCGATACGCAACAGCTCTCGACGGTATTCACGATTTGATTTGTGAGCCGCAAGACGAATGAATTTTCGGTAATCGAGGTGAGCCAGCCCAGCGAAAAAATACGCCCGCATAGCCAATCGAGTATCACCGTTTTCCATGAATTCATTGGCCAGCCGCAACCATTCATTGGATGGCAATTCATCGGCCGTCGTATTTTCGTCTCTCAAATCTGGAACGACCGGTTGAACCGGAGCGGCCACCACTTCCACAACGTTGCTGTTGCGCCACGCCAGAAAACCCACATAACCCATGACGCACAACAACACAACGAGCACAACGATGGCAATATCCCGAGCCGTGCTCCCGCTCATGGCGCCCGGCTGGCCTCCTCCGCGATCGCCGGTCGGCATCAGGCCTTCAAGCCAATCCATAATGTCTCGAATCGTTTCTACAATCCATTTCGCGGCGTCACGCAACATCAGCGTAATGGACCCGAACAGGCCTGTGTCCGCCATTTCTGGTCTGACCCGCGGAGTACGCCACGCGAATTTCCGATTCTGAAGCGTAACATCAATCGCTTGGTCAAGTTGTTCCACGTGGATGCTCGGGACGGCCTCTGTCGTTTGCGCGAATGCAGGGGCACTCCACAACAATGCCGCGGCGACGAAGAATACTGCCAGCACTGTCGCGGTTCCTTTTTTCAGCCGGTGGAGGTTCACTTTAAGATCCTGACCCGAATGAATGGCGGCTCCCTGAAAACAACGGATGCTGTACCCAATTTTGATCAGCGGGTCGAGACAAAGATAGGTCAATCCCGAAACCGCCACGAAAAACGATGGTGTGGATGCGATGCTTGGATTCACAGTGAATATCGTGTCGATACCCATCAAGGTCTTCAATAAATAGGGAATCAGCAAAAGCGCCGCGCCCAGATTGATCGCGACGATCACCCCAAAGGGACAAAGAGGAACCACCAGGACAAGAACGATGATCGAATATGCCGCTACGTAAAAGTCGGTCCACACAGGAGACACGGCTTGCATGATCGGCACCAAAATCAGATAAAACGAAACGGCGACTCCTACCGCATACGGACAGATCAGCCACAACATCACGTGGTTTTGAGTGGGGTTCAGAACCGCCTGCTCTTTTGACTCGACAAACAATTCTTTCAAGGGTTTATTGCCGTTGTCCAACACCGATGCATTTTGAAAGAGCGCGTACAATCCACCGAATGGAACGACGAATAATAGCGACAACGGAAGCAGCAGAATCCCGACCACTTGAAAGATCGATTGGTTGGCCACGACACCTGCGAGCCGGGGTTGCTCCTCCTCCAAATTGCCGGAAATTTGTTCCGATACCTTTGTCGTAAAATAGACGTGGCCGGTTTTCATCAGCAGGAACAACACCGACAGTATCCCAGCCGCCAGAGGAAGGCGTTCGTACGCGTAAGCATGATTGGCCATATCGAACCAGAAATAGAGCAGCCCCAAGACAAACGGAAGGGTCGGGATATAGTAACTGCTCCAGGCCGATAACCCGAGACTTTGCGCTGAGGAGAAAATCTCCTCAAGCAATGGAATCGTCTGGGCGATCTTACCTCTTCCCTTGCGACTCAATTTTCGCCCCCGTCAAATGAAATCGCGTCCGGATCTTGCCAGACTGTCCCCTCGTGAAATTCGTCCGGAAGCAACAACAACGCCCTGCCAAACAAGAAAAAGATACTCCAAAGAAACAGGCACGATACCACCACCAATGCCGGGCGGGTCAACGTGAACCGAAGTGAGGATTTTCTTTTTTTGGATGCGAGTTCGCCGAGACACGAGGCACATACAATTCGACCTTCGTGTTCAGTGATGCATTCGCGACAGTAAAAATTTCGGCATTCAGGACAGCGCCCTACGGCTTCCCGCTCCCCGTGATTAAAACATTTTTGATCGGCGAGAGCATTCATGATAGGTCGGTTTCGCCCGGCGAGGATTCTCCGATTGCTACGCCTTCTTCGACAACTTTATAGCCGCGAAGGTGGAGGAGACCCAAAGCACCCAGGAATAAATGGGTCACGCCGAGTATGCCCGATACGCCGATATGCCAGGCAGTCGTACCAGACAGCGAAATACTTTGGATCTCGAAAATGTCAGGAGGATCATCCATATTGAAAGCAGTGACGAAAGAATCGACATACATCAACATCATATACGTGATCCCAACGCCGACGAGAGTAACCCATGACCAGGATTTCACCCGATCGGGTAACGTCGAATTGTGTTGCCGGATGACGGACGTAAACAGAAAACCAATCACGACTAACAGGAAAAGCGCATCCACCGCATCCTTGACCCCGTTGGACAAAAGCATATTGATCGAATTTGTGATCCCCAACAACACGACACCCACGAATGCCATTCTATGGTTAGATACTCCAAGAACCTTCACGGTTTCTTTCTTGATTCCACGCGGTAAACTTCCGCTCGCCTTCACCTCGACCGGCTCATCAGATTCTGCCGTCATTTCCTCACTTTGCCATTGGCCCTGAGCGGCTTCGATGCGCTGCCTCAATATTTCCAAGCTGGAACGGGCCTGACCGATACGTCGAAGTGAAGTCAACTCAAGTACCTGAACCGCGGTATGGAGCCGTACGGAACAGGTCTTTCCCTGAATGAGATTCTTAGCGATAAAAATCAGTGGGATTGCGATGAAAAAGCCCCAAATGATAAGGCCCGAGGGTGACGTGCCGCCGCTCGCGTTAATGGTGATGATTCCAACGCCAATGATAAAAGCCAGCAACAGCGCGTTGAAACTCAAGATCCACGTGAGCTCGGAATTGGACTGAACGGTAACGGCCTGAATGTCTTTGTAGTTAAATTTTTTGTGGGATTCTTCCGCGCGATTTTGGCGAAGCACCAATAAATGGTCGTCGGACAAAAACAAACGCTGTGCTTCGCTGGACAATAACGAAATCGCCAGCGGTTTTCCGCGGCCAGGGAGCCGCACATAATTGGCTTCCATTTCGCTCAAACCAGGAATCCTCCAACCACACTGGTGAAACCAACGGCCCAAAAGCCCAAGGTGACGAGCGAAATAATGCCGGCCACGACATAGCGCCATCGTTTTCTAGGCAGAATACTCAACGGTTTTTTCCAATATCGGACGATAAAATAGAATGAGATGCAGGCGGTGATGAATGAAAAAGGAATCACCAAAATGCCGGCTACAGCAAAAACCAATGCGAGGGAATCGTAGTGAACGTACCGTTGCGTGGCAACTCGGTTGTCTCCGTCCGCAGCGGCATTTTCAAGGCATGCCGTGCACATGTGACCTCCATGCGTGCCTACATCGCAAAGACCGCAAAGGAACCGGCCGCATTTGTCGCAGATTACTGAGGCGGTTTTGGTTGCGTGATAAAAACAACTCGATTCACTCGAGATTACGCGTGAATCCCCGAAGGTATTCCCCTTGACGTCCCGCACCAATGCCGGAAAGGTATATACAGAAACTGTACGACTGCAATGGCGACAGGGTTGAGCGGCTCCGCTATTCAGCGCGATCTCGGCGACGTCCAATCGGCAGCCGGTACAATCCAATAAATTCCAATCTTTAAACTTCGGCATTGAGTTTACCGTGTCTTAATTACGCGTGTATCGCAAATGTGATCATGCAAAGCCCGCTTTTCACTATCAAAGGCGGCCATGATGTAGCCGATCATCAAAATTATACTTGAAAGTATTTCCGCAAAATATCGTCCCAGCGCCCTTAAATACGTGATGGGTTCCCCGTCTGACCGGACAACTTTCAGGCCCAACGCCATTTTTCCGGGGGTCGCTCCGA
>Ga0315336_1000783_pt1 | contig 76455 bp, 73 predicted proteins | sample ASW5metaG_FD_204512 | JGI IMG/M metagenome (GOLD analysis project Ga0315336, IMG submission 204512) | Ammonia-oxidizing marine archaeal communities from Monterey Bay, California, United States - ASW #5 | ecosystem: Environmental > Aquatic > Marine > Intertidal zone | place: USA: California... | reverse complement strand
CGAATTTCAAAATTTTGTCGCGTCCGCGTGCCGCGCGCGCGAGACGCAGAGCGTAGTACACGGCTTCGGTGCCGGTGTTACAGAGGCTGATGCGCTCGGCGCAGGGGATCGCATCGACCAAGCGCTCTGCCAACCGAACCGTGGGCTCACTTACCATCAGGTAGGCGTTGCCCTTTTCCAGTTGGTCGCGCACGGCACCGACCACCGCGGGATGCGCGTGGCCGACCAGCATCGGCCCCGAGCCCAACAGATAGTCGATGTACTCGTTGCCGCTCTCATCAGTAATCTTCGAGCCACGCGCTTCGCGAACGATAAGCGCGTGCTCGGGACTCATGGTTGGATTGCGTGCACCCGCCGGCAGCAATCGCTCGGTAGTGGCAAGTAGATCGGTTTCGCGGTCGGTGCGAGGGTTTCGTGTAAAAGCCATCGCGCTCAGGGCTTGAAGCCGAACCGATCCATGTACGGGCCGAACGCTTCGTAGATCTCGACTTCCGTGAGGCCGGTGCCTTTGTCGGAGTACTCGTGCTTACCGTGCTTGTGCTGGGGGTTTGCGTCGTGCTGCGCGCGCAGCGCCTTCTCGCCGGTTCGCGACATCTCGTGCCCAAAGTGCGCGTACATTTTCTTCACTTCGCCGACCGGGTCGGCGACGTAGTCGTCAAAGTACAGGTCATAGAAATTGGCATCGCCGAACTGATCGCGAATCTTGGTCGCGCGGTTGACGGCCTTGGCCCACCCGCGCATCTGGCTGCGCGCGATGGCCGGTCGATCGATCTCGCCTTCGAGAAGCCCACGATAGGTCGAAACCATGTTCGTGTACGACGGCATGACCTGGCGCGGGTCGCGATGCGTGATGACAATGCACGCGTCCGGATAGACTTGGAGAAGGCAATCTACCTGACGAATGTGTACCGGATACTTGAGGATCCAGCGGCGCCCGAGCGTCTCGGTACTGCCGATCAACTGTACGAGTTTCTTGTGCCGACGATAGGTCTCTTCGTGACGCGTGTCGTGGTACCAGGATTCGTACGACGGAACCGTTGCATTCACTTCATAAGAATCATCGGTAAAACTCTGCGCCAACAGGTGCCGACATTCTTCCGGTCCAGCGGCGGTTGTGAAATGCATGGTCTTGATCGAGGGATCGGCGGCAAACATGGCATCCATCTCTGCTTGCGAAGACTTGAAGTCAGTGTGTGCTTCCCATTCGTCACGCGGCGGTCGCGGCTGCGGATTCGAGCTGAGCCACCACGGCAGATACTGCAAATCCGGATCCTCTCCGACAAGGTAATGAAGCGCGGTACTTCCAGTGCGAACACAGCCGGTGATAAAGATCGGCCGCTCAATAGGCACGTCGAGCACTTTCGGATTGTCTTTCCACAACTGCTCGGTGCGTAGACGCTGCTTGAGCGAGTGCACGATCTGGAACTTCGCCATCTCGAAGCCGCCATCGACGAAACGGGCTTCACTATCGTAGGCGTCGAGTACGCGACGCAGCCCTTCGAGGTAGCTCTTCTCGCCGAAGTCGTCGCGGCCTACCGCCGCGATCGCTTCTTCGTGAAACGCGTCTTCGCCCTTAGTCCAGGAAAAGTCGGGAGATTTCGGGTCGAGTGCTGCCATGACGATCGCTGGTTCTTATCGGCCGCGCCGGTGCCGAGCAAGGCCCATCGATTCCGACGCCCATCGCCCTGGGCTAGTGTCAGCGCATGCAGCAGGCGCTTGGACAGATGGCGGTCCCCACAGCCGGTCGCGGGCTCTACGAGATCACCGATCATATCGCCCAATGGATCGGTGAGCAGGCCCTCGATGAGGGCCTGCTCACCATCTTCATTCGCCACACGTCAGCCTCGCTCGTCATACAAGAGAATGCCGACCCCGATGTAGTGCGCGACCTCGACGATTTCTTCGGCCGTATCGTTCCCGACGATACGTCGTTGTACCGACACACCGCCGAGGGGCCCGACGATATGCCGGCACACATCCGCTCGGCGTTGACGACCGTGCAGTTGTCGATTCCCGTCTCTGGTGGGCGCATGGCGCTCGGAACTTGGCAGGGCATCTACGTGTTCGAACACCGCCACGGCCGGTTTTCACGCAACCTGGCGCTACATCTGCTCGGCCAATAGCATCGGGACAGGAGACAACAGCCGATGAGTCATATTTTTGGTGAGATCCGACAGAACGGATACGTGGTGCGCGACATCGATACCGCGATGAAACATTGGGTCGATGTGCTTGGCGTTGGGCCGTGGTTCTACATGCCCCACATTCCCACCGACACGTTCGAGTACAAGGGCACGCCGTGCGCGCCCGACATCTCTATCGCGCTGGCAAACTCGGGCGACCTTCAGATCGAACTAATCCAGCAGCACTGCGACACCCAAACAATGTACAAGGATTTTCTCGATGCAGGACGCGAAGGCTTACAGCACGTGTCTTCGTGGGATGCCGACATCGATGCGCTGGTAGAGAAGCTTACCGCCGGGGGGCACAAGGTAGGCCAGCGAGGGACCATGCAAGAGGGTCTCGTGAAGTTCGTCTATTTTGAAACCGAACTTCATCCGGGTTCGGTGTTCGAGGTCTCGAACATGGCCGGTGACTTGGCCTATATCCCTGAAATGGTGGCCGATGCCGCCCGCGATTGGGACGGAAGCGAAGCGATCAGAGTGATCAGCTAAGCCGGCGCTATAAGCGCAGTTCTTCCTGCCCGCCCATGAATGGGCGCAGCCGCTTCGGAATCTCTATGCTTCCGTCTTCGCGCTGGTAGTTCTCGAGAACTGCAATCATCACGCGCGGCAGCGCCAGGCCGGAACCGTTGAGAGTGTGTACGAGTTGCGGTTTGTCTTTGCCCGCACGGAATCGAATGTTCGCGCGACGGGCCTGGAAGTCGGTAAAATTCGAGCACGAACTCACTTCGAGCCATTCCTGACAGCCCGGCGCCCACAACTCCACGTCGTACTTCTTCGCCGCGACGAAGCTGAGGTCACCGGTGCACATCTGAAGAATGCGGTGCGGGATTTCGAGCGCGCGGCTCACGGATTCTGCGTCGTCGATAAGCGATCGTAGCTCGGCGTCCGAGGTCGAGGGGTGCACGAACTTCACCATCTCGACTTTGTCGAACTGATGACCGCGCTTGATGCCGCGTACATCGCGGCCCGCCGACATCTTCTCGCGGCGGAAACACGGCGAGTACGCTACATGTTTGATCGGCAGATCGGCGGCGTTCAAAATTTCGTCTCGATACAAGTTCGTGACGGGAACCTCGGCCGTGGGAATGAAATAGAAATCTTCTTCCGCGTCTTTATAGAGATTGTCACCGAACTTAGGCAGGTTACCCGTGCCGTAAAGACACTCCTCTCTCACCATCGCCGGCGGGTATATCTCAACGTATCCGTTCTCACGCGTATGCAGGTCGAGCATGAAGGTGATCAAAGCGCGCTGCAGCCGGGCGCCGTCGCCCTTCAATATGTAGAAGCGCGTGCCTGATATTTTCACACCGCGCTCGAAGTCGATGATTCCGAGCGTCTCGCCGAGTTCCCAGTGCGGTTTCGGCTCAAAGTCGAATTTGCGCGGCTCGCCCTCAGTGCGCGTGACGATGTTTTCGCTATCGTCGGCACCGGGTGGAACGTCGTCGAGCGGCATATTAGGCAGTTCGAGCATGGCGCGACGAAAGGTCTCGTCGAGCCCGGCCAGTTCCTTCTCTTGCGCTCCCATTTTGTCGCCGAGCGCCCGCACCTCGGCCTTGGCGGCTTCCTGGTCGGGGCCCGGCTCCATGGCGCCTATCTTCTTCGATGCAGTCTTGCGCTCATTACGCATCTGCTCGACCGAAGCGAGTACCTGACGGCGTTGTATGTCGAGATCGGCGACGTGTTGGACTTCGTCCGCGCTGCAGCCGACCAGGGCCAGCCGCTGCTTCACCAGGTCGAGATCTTCGCGAATTAGACGGACGTCGAGCATTCTGCCTGAGTACCTGACCGAGCGGTCGCGCGCAATCAGTCTCAATACTCGATGGGCGTATCGAACGCGTCGATGATGTGGCGGCAATCCCATTCGTCGGGTCCCAGCGGAGACACCGCGATGACATCAAACCGCGCCGGCCGCGACATCAGCCCGCGCCGCAGCAGAAAGTCGAACGCCGCACGAGCGATTTGCACCTGCTTACGCGCATCTACCGCCTCTAGCGGGTCGAAGCCGCCGCGGCGTAGTTTCACCTCGACGAAGACGACCGTCTCGCCGTCGACCGCAATGAGGTCAATTTCACCGGCCCGGCAGCGGTAGTTGCGCTCGATCACCACCAGACCGGCCCTTTCCAGGTAGTCTGCGGCAATTCGCTCGCCGCGCCTGCCGAGCACGGAACGGGGATCGCTGCTCTGACGACGTTTTTGGGACATTGCCCGAGCGTCGCAAGTACGCGCCCTCTCGAGCAATGACGTGAATGAAATACTCTGCGTTAGACGCCGTCGGGCCCCCGCAGCGAATTCACGTGCGTAATCATCGATCCGTCGTACGCTTCTTCGGGTCGTGCACGAACATCGGCATCGAGCGCGTACGCGTCGTCGCCGACGAGAATCCGCCAACGGCCTTCCTTGACGCCGTCTAGGATGATCGTCGCAGCTTCGGCCGAGCTCGTGGGAGCAGACTCGCGGAAATGCTTCGCAAACGCTTCGACCATCTCGGTGACATCGTCGGTCTCCGGCACGATCGTGCCCGCACCCTCGAGAAGGCCCGGCAGCGTATCCACCGACTGATTGGCTATCGTGTTCGTAACGATCTCGGTTCCGATGTGCCCCGGCATAACGACCGACACGCCTACATGCGGTGCATTGACGCGTAGATCTTCGATCAAGGCTTCGGAGAACCCTTTGACGGCAAACTTCGCGGCACAATACGCGGTGTGCGGCACGTCGGGACCCATCGAGGCCCAAAATCCGTTGATGCTACTAGTGTTGATGATGTGTCCCTCGGTCGACGCGACGATCATCGGCATAAACGTACGACAACTGTAGTAGACCCCGAACCAACAAGCACCAAAGGTTCGCTCCCATTCGTCACGCGGCCCGGCAACGAAACTACCGCCACCGGCAATCCCCGCGTTGTTGAACAGAAGGTTGATCGAATCGGTGCCGTGCTGCTGGCCGACTTCGCGGGCGAACGACATGAGTTGTTCCTCAACCGACACGTTCGCCTCGTGCGTCGTGATCGTCACGTCGCCCTTGGCCTCGGCAAGCGCAAGGTCTTTCGTCTCGGCCATCGCCTCGACAGAGAGGTCGCAAATCGCGACGCTGCATCCTTCGGCGGCAAGCTGCCTAGTCAGCTCGCGCCCCATCCCCATTCCGCCACCGGTGACGACCGCGAGTTTTCCTGAAAAATCCTTCATTTAGGGCTCCCTTTACAGTGGAATTGCTATGCGTTGGATGTAGCTGTCGCGCACCGATGGTGCCACTGCTCGGCCGAATTGCGCGGCCTGCGTGGTCTGCGCGAGAATTGCGACTAAGGAAGCTCGGCACAAGCCATCCAAACTTCGGTGAGTAATGGAGAGTGCTCGGTGAGGAGGTTGTGCAATGGGAGAGCAGCGACTATTCGCGTCGGTAGCGTGGTCGAAGAAAGGGAAGATGACGCGGCCCACGACATTCGAGAGTACGGCGGCGGCAAACTTATCAACAACCCGCGCGGAATGTGAGCGCGAGCCAGTGAGCGCGAGCCAGCGAGCGCGAGAGGCACCAAGTCTCAAATATCTGCGCTGCCGCTTGGGCAGAGCTTCCCTAGCACACCCCCGATATAGACCGATCAGCAGGACCATTGCTATGCCTGTAATGTCATCGCATCGACCGGCATGGCGGATCGAGGCTGCCGCCTGCCCGCGCTGTAACGGCCGCATGCACCCGATCGCGATAATTACGAGAGCGAGTGAGATCGAAACGTTGCTCGAGCGATTCGATCGGAAACAACAACGGTCGCCCTAACCGCCGAATCGCGACACGCCATGCGACAATCTCATCACCAAAGATTTCGGCGATCGCCGTCGATGCCTCCGTGTGCGTCATCGCCGACAAGACCACCCGAGAAAGCTTGAATTCTCAGGGCATCGACACTGACGAACCGTCGTCAAAAATGGATCGAGCGAACCTGGTTAACATAACGTCCATGGTCGGACGCTTTTCATACTTCCCCACCGGCGCTTGAATTTCCTAGACGCGATCGCTCGCGGCGCCGTTGACGCCGGTTGATCGGTGCCCATGCCCTGGCGAACGCTCGGATGTTTCGAGAGCGAGCATATTTGACGCGGCGAGAGGTGACGCGCGTCCGTTGAAGATGGCCGAGTGCAACTCGCTGGAGGTGGGGTACTTCGGTCTCCGGCAGTTAACGTGACAGTGCCCTCTTGAGGCCCCATTTCATCGCCGCACGCTGGGAGAGGTGCTTGGAGTTTCCAGCCGCCGGCTGTTTATCAAGTTTCCAAGCCAGGCACGATAGTGGTACTTTCGTAGCAATGCCTCTGTCCAACGTGAAACCTCTTGTCGGGGCGCTTCTGGCTACATGGCTTGCGCTCTGCGTGTCTGCCTGTTCGGAGCCTGAGGCCGTGCCGATCGCCCAGTTCATTGCACAGGAGAAGGCGCTCTACGCGCGCGACAACGAGGAACTCTTGATCCGTCATTTCTTCAAGGATCGCCGCGAAGGAATCTACATCGACGTCGGGTGCTTCGACTATAAGGACTACAGCACCACCTACTATTTGGAGGAGCATCTCGGATGGCGCGGGATTGGCATCGACGCCGAGGAGATGCACCGTGATGGTTGGGAAAAGCATCGCACTGAGTCGAAGTTCTTCGCATACGCGGTCAGCGACAAGTCAGGTGAAACGATCACTTTTCACCGGGCGGGGGCTCTATCTGCGACCGACGATGACTACGAGAATCTGAAGTTTTGGAAGGAGCGCCGTAAGTTCGAAACCCGGTCGGTTGACGTGGAGACGATCACCCTCGACGATCTTCTCAAGCGTGAGGGTCTCTCGAAGGTCGACTTCCTTTCGCTGGATATCAATGGCGCGGAGCCAATCGCGCTCGCGGGGTTTGATATAAAGAGATTCAAACCGGATTTGGTACACGTTGAGGCCAGCCCTCATCGGCAGGAAGAGCTGCGCAAGTATTTCGATGAGAATGGCTACAGGCTAATCGAAGAATACGCAGCGTACGATGCGACGAACTGGTACTTAACGCCACGGTAGTCGAAGTTCATCTGATTCCGGTTCGTTGCGAGTCTGCTAGACCTTCGCCTGCTCCAGGGCACCGGCACCGATGAACCCTCGCCACGAACGCCGCCGTCGCTCCTGGTTGACACTTAGAACGTTATAAGACGCTTTCCGTACTTCCCCACCGGCGCTTAAAATTCCTTGATGCCCGCTCAGGTTCGAAGCAATGCACTACTGAAAAAGCGTGGCGGTCGGCGCGGCGATACGTGGTACCTCGACGAGGTGTTCGTCACCATGCGTGGCCGGCAACAATGTTTATAGCGAGCCATCGATCAGTTCGGCGATCTAATCGGCATTTAGGCAGTCACAGTTTTTCAATCTCGCTCGTTGGCGCAGCGCTTCCTCAATCGATAGCGCGATAATGCAGTAACGTGCGACGTATGCTTCAGTCGACGTAGCCGAGTGCCTGAAGCTGGTCGATCAGAACAGCCTCGCCGCCAGAGGTCGACTCGCCTACCCGTACGATCGGATTGATCGAGTAGGTCTTGATGGGGTCGGGTGCCGGGGTTTTTTCGTCCGGGATCAAAAACGGAGCGGCCTGTCCGTCCATATCCAAGGCCGTCGGCCTACCCGACCACGCAAGAATCGTTGGTGTTATATCGTATACCGACACCTCGGAAGGCTTGAGAAGTCGGCCCTTCTCGATGCGCGGACCACGCGCGAGCAAGATTCCGTCAGCAGCCGCGACGCTGATGTGGCTGCCCGTACGCTGGTCGGCAAAGATCGTCTCGAATCCGTGGTCGGAGACGACCATCACGAGATCTTCATCCGTATAGCGCGACAAAAGACGCCCGATCAATTGGTCGGTGTACACGTAGTACGCTTCGAGTATTTCGCTGCAGTTGCGCAGTTCCTCCTCCGACGGTGCGAAGTAGTCCGGATACTTCGCCGGATCATCTCTGCAAGCCCAAAGGTAGTGCGATATGCGGTCAACCCCTTGGAGCAGGATCATCGCAAGGTCCGGTGCAACCGTGCGATCGATCTCCAGCGCGATCGATACGAGTTCTTGGTCGCGTTCGAAAAAACCAGAAAGCCTCGCGCGATCAAAGAGATCGGGAAGGGGCCGGTCGTTTCCGAACGGATTGGCCACCGTGGTCAGGCGTGCCTTCGCGTGGCGCGGATGTAGCACGCGTTCGTTCCAAGCTTTCGGGAAGATCGCCTGTTCAGGTGATGCGATGGCGCTCTCAGCATCGAAGCTTTCCCCCTGCGCAGCTGCGAATAGCGCACCGAGATCCACCCGCGCCTGTGATTCGCCCGACAGGGCGTGATCAGAGACGACGACACCGCGCACGACCTCCGGTGGATACGTCGCCAACCAGTTGACCAACGAAACGCTCGATCCCTGATCGCTGAAGATGTTCCACAGCGCATGGCCATCACGATCGCCGCTGTAATAGAGCGACGCTGAATCGTCCTGTGACTTTACCCACGCGAGAATGCCGTGGTTGTCCGGCTCCTTGCCCGTCGCAATGCTCGTCCATATGCGCGGCGAAAGGTACGGTTGAAACGATCGCAGCGGTCCCCACGTTCCGTCGCTCATGAACTGCGCCATGTTCGGCAGCCGTCCCGCCGTCATGAGCGGCGTCATGATGTCCCAGTTCGCACCGTCGATCCCGAGCACAAGGATCCGTGAACGGTGCTCGCTGACGCAGCCGGCCGACGTGACCGCGACAAGAACGAGAGAAAGCAAATTCCGAAGTATTCGGGAGACGCGGGGCATGAGGTCGTAGTATAGCCGATTTCCCGGCGGGCGGTGCACAGTCGCGGGGCTTCGCTCGAGGCGCCTTAGGACTGAAGCTCACGTCGCACCTGTTTGATGTCGCCCTCCCAATCGCGCTAAGGTGACTGGATGAAAGCTTTTCATAAGGTACGCCACAACTTTCGGCCGATCGTCGAAGCTGGCGTCTTGGTTCTTATGGTGACCCTGTGCGCGTCCTGCGAGCCGGGAGCCGGTCAGTCCTTAGGCGACTCGACGCCTAACGAGCCAATCGACCTCACGGCGGCGGAACGCAGCGTGTTTTCCCAGTTCGGCGAAGATGGGGTGATCGAGAAGATCTTCGAGGTCATCGAGCCTGGGCCAAAGTTCTGCGTGGAGTTCGGCGCACACAACGGCGTGACCAACAGCAACATGCGCAACCTCGTCGTGAACCACGGTTGGAGCAGCTTTCAGATCGAAGGCAATCTCAAGCGTGCCGCAGAGCTCGCAGAGAACTATAAGGACTACCCGAAGGTCGAAACCAAGCAGGCATGGGTATGGCCAGGAAATATCGAGATTCTTTTCGAGGAGGCAGGTGTCCCCAAGGATCTGGACTTCCTCGTCATCGATATCGACAGCAACGACTACTACATTTGGCGAGCCATTCACCACTTCCGGCCGAAGATCATCATGATCGAGCTCAACCTGTTCTTTCCCCCGCCCCAGCTTATGGTGATTGATTACCACCCCATGAACTACTGGGACGGCACCTACTACACGGGCGCGAGTCTGCAGTCCCTCTACGAACTCGGACAGAAGAAGGGGTACGAGCTGCTCTACCAGTTCACGAGCGGGCCGAACGTCCTCTTCGTGGCCAAAGAACACTTCGATCGTTTCGGAATTGCGGATAACTCCCCGGCGGCGATCTACCGCAAGCCGCCCCTCGACGCGCTCAACTCCCCCGAGAAGCAATGGGGCCGAAACGGAGTACCGTGGCCCGAAGGCAAGTCGTCACTCAAGTGGAATAATCTACGGATTCCAAAGAAGTTCGTTCTCGATCGGTAAGTCGGCCTGTGCGCCGGATAGGACAGGACGACGTGAGGGATCCCGCTGTAAGAATGCTTTGGCACCGCGGCTTCCTGTTCGCCGTGATGCTTGCAGCGGCTTGCGTGCTCGTACCAACGGCGTGCAGGAGGGCCGACACACCAGCCGAGAAAGAACGCGTAATTATCGTCGGTGTCGACGGCCTGCATACGCCGCTCATGCACGAGCTCGTCGGCGCAGGAAAACTCCCTAACTTCAAAAGCATCATCGAGCAGGGCGCAGCCGGAACAATGTCGACCTGGGAGACAAAGCTTCCGCCACTGTCCACGCGAATCTGGACGAGCGTTGCGACGGGCGTGCTTCCGAAGGAGCATGGGATCTTCTCGTTCTTCACCACGGATTCCGACGGTTCGCGAAGGATGCTTACCGGCGCACACCGAAAATCCGCCGCTATGTGGCAGATCGCCTCCCGAGCGGGAATGCGCGTTGGGGTGGTCAACTGGTGGTTCACCTATCCCGTCGAGGAACTCGACGGCTTCATCATCTCCGATCGCTACATCGAAAGCTGGGCGAGGCGAAGCGCCAAGTTCTGGAACGCCGAGCACGAGTGGAGTCCCGATTCCGTGGTCTATCCGCCCGAGCTCGATACGGCGCTGCGCTCGATCGAGGAAGTACCGAGCGCACTAGGACCCGATCCTGAATCGGCCGAGAAGAAAGACGGTTACATTTTTGATCTCAGCTACAAGGCGCTCGAGACCCAGCCCGCGGTCGATCTCCTTCTGATCTACACACGCGGCATGGATGAGCTTTCGCACATGCAGTGGCACACACACGAGCCGCTCCCTGGAGAGAAGCCGACCCGCGACCTCGTGGTAGACTACATGATTCGCTTCGACGGTATTCTGGGCCGCCTGCTCGAGCGGCTCACACCGAGCGACACGCTCATGGTGTTGTCCGACCACGGCTTTGAGCGCTCAACGAAATCCGTCAGCGTCGCTGGACCTCCGACCACGGGCGAGCACCAAACCAAGGAATCCGCATACGGTCTCTTCCTGATGATGGGGCCGCGCATCAAGAAGGGGGAATCGGTGGGCGTCGTAAGCGTTCTGGACATTCTTCCGACGACGCTCGAGCTTCTGGATATTCCCGCCGCAGAGAATATGCCCGGCAAGGTCTTTCGCAAGGCCTACATCGATCCGGAGTTTGAGACGCTACCGCGCGTCGCGACGTACGAGCGTGGTGCCGTAGGAGTGGAAGCGTCGGAGCGTTCCAAAGAGGAAGAAGAGCGCATCGACCACCTTCGTGCGCTCGGCTACCTCGACTGAACCCCAAACGCGCGCCGCCGATGGCCCAGCAGCCCAGCCCGATGACGGACAGGTCCAGGGAGGGCTCGACTACCATCGGGAACCTAGCGATCCAAAATAAAGCGTTTCTCGATGACGAGGTTCTTCCAGGTAAGAGTGGCTTTCTCTTCAGGCCATGGAACTCCGTTCCGTCCCCAAGTCACCTGCACCCGGTCCATCGCAGCGGCCATCGGCTTGCGGTAAATCGCGGTCGGCGAGTTGTCCTCAAGCCCAAACCGATCGAGGTACTCTTCTGCAATGAAGAAGACATTCGGCCCGCGCTTCATCTGGTAAAGGAGCTCATATCCTTTCTTCTTCGCGAGGTTGGCCATCGACTGCATGCTCGCGCCGACATAATACGTCTGATCCCAATAGTTCATCGGGTGGTAATCGATCACCATCAGTTCCGGCGGCGGAAAGAACATATTGGTCTCGATCATAACAACCTTCGGCCGGAAGTCGTGAATGGCTCGCCAAATGTAGTAGTCGTTGCTGTCGATATCGATGACGAGGAAGTCCAGATCCTTGGGGACACCTGCCTCCTCGAAAAGAATCTCGATATTTCCGGGCCACACCCATGCCTGCTGTGTCTTGGTGTTCGGGAAATCTTTGTAGTTCTCCGCTAATTTCAGAGCGCGCGCAGGGTTGCCTTCGATCTGGAAGCTGCCCCAACCGTGGTTCTCCACGAGGTTACGCATGTTGCTATTGTTGACGCCGTCGTGCGCGCCGAACTCCACGGCGAAGCGGGGCCCGGGCTCGATGACTTCGAATATCTTCTCGATGACCCCATCCTCACCGAACTGAGAGAAGACGATTCGCTCGGCAGCTTCGAGATCTACAGGTTCGCTGGGAATGCCGGAGGAGCCTGGATTGCAAGCTATAAGGGTCGGGAGTCCGCTGAGGAGGAGCAGGAAGCTGAGCTTCGTACCAAGGCCGCTGGGCCATCGATTAGTCTGGGTCATGCAACTGATAATACGCGAATTTTTGGTTACAAAGGAAGTCGTCCGGCTCGAAATACTCCCCCAATCGCGGCGCTCAGTTCATCGGATTTCGGATTCCGGTAGCTATCGAAGATACCGCGTATCGCTAACTCCCGGCTGCGGTCTCGACTACGAACCGCTCGCGGGCGCGCGCAGAGTGGGGCTTCCGAAATAACCTAGCCGTTTCCCCGGCGGTAGCGGCGCGGAACTAGCCAGCTCAAGCCGTAGCGTAACCCGTTGCCCTTCATAGGCGGAGAGATCCACCAGGACCTCTCTCCAGTTCGTGTCGGCCGCAAGCCTACCCAAGCTGATCTCACGCAGCCCAATGAACGCCAACGATCCGTGGGGACGAATCGAGAAGACAACCCTGCTGTCGTCAGGATGCACGATGAAACGCCCAAGACCCGTTACCATCTTCTGACCAATACTCGCACTAAGCTGAGCATCGGCTGGCACGACAAGATCGTAGTCGAGCCCACCACCGTGCGCGCCGAGCGTGAACGCTAAGACCCTGCGGTTGCGCTTGGATGCCACCGGGAGATCGAAACCGGAAGTGTCCTCTATTTCAACAGGGGCGTTACGAACGAACGGGCGAGCCTCGTCGACATTGTCGATGAAGTCGAAGAGGTTCCGGCCGCGATCATCGCCGCGCTCCAAGACCGCAAGCCAGTTACTGTCTGCGAGCTCGTTTACAACCGTGAAGTGACGCTCGAGATATTCCTGGACTCGGGGAAGTTCACGACTGTAGTACGTCATCGCGGGCTGATCGATTTCAGACATTACAACGAAACGGACATCAGTCAGCCCCGATAGAATTCGATCTTGCTGCTCTTCGTGCATTCCTGGGATTACCCCCGGGTAGGGTGTTGGGTTCCGCGTGTCGGTCGCGAAGTACAAGAGCGGCTCAGCGCGGGGAACGAAGATAGGATCACCGGGTTCGGTATTTTGACGGATGTACTCGACGACACTCGCCAGCCTGCCATCGCCCAGGCCAGGCGTCACGGGCTTCAGTGGAACCCGTGCTGAGAGCGGCGCCGTACTCTGCGCTGCGATGGTCGAGTATGCCCAAGCTCCGCCTCCTAGGAAGCCAATACACAAGAGAGTGGCGAGCGCACCGATTGGCCGCGGTCCCAGGAAGCGCTTCACCACCGGAATGGAACCCAGCAGAACGCAGCAGGCGATGGTCGTTACCGGGAGTACATGCACGAGATGCCCCCAGTCGGCCCGGGGAAAGAGATTCGTGATCCACGCAATCATGAGCGCGATTTGGATCGCCGTCTGCCCACGCATCTGACCAACTACCAGGCGGAGGGTTGCGAACGCGATCGTCAAGAAAGGCAGCGCATAAGCAAGCTGAGTCAGGAGTTTTAAGTTCGGTCCGGCATGAACATTAAATCCACCAAGGAGCATGAAGAAGTAGGGCAAATAGAAACCCCGACGCGCGTATATGTCGTCGTTCAACTCTCCCAACGGCCAAAAATTCGGCAGTGGTGATGTGAACGTACTGTCTAGGGAGAGCGGCAGCACGACGATCGCGTTGATCAAATCACCGAGCGCACCGGTCCAACCGTAGAACCCAATAGTCAGCACTGCGCTAAGCAACCCGCCTGAAACGTAAGCCCCTGTGTGTCGCAGAAGCCGAGTGCGCTCGCAGCCGAGAGCAAGCGCTCCCGCCAGTCCGATGGCAAGAACGACACCATTCGTCTGTTTACATAAGGCAACCGCAGAGACGACAATTCCGGCTATGAAAGCCCAGCGCGTTGAGACCATCCCGCGTACGAGCGCGTACCCCGCGATGATACTCAGGTGCATTGCGATCGTCGTATAGTAGTAAAACGCCAGTAGGGGGAACAGCAGACATGGCGCCGTAGCAACACTTGCTGCTGCTACATGTGCGAGTGAACCGGCGTTCGATCGCCTCGCAAGCCCGAACGCCGCAGCGGTCGCGAAGCCGGTTAGGAGCGATACGAGAACTCTTCCAACCCAGACCTGAGCGCCCAAGAGGCGGTAGAAGAAGCCGAGGACTTCAAACGGAAGCGGTCCCGTGAAGACGACGATGTCGCGGTAGAGAACCTCACCCGCAGCTAAGCGCTCGCCGATATGGAGGAACATGCCTTCCTCTAACAGACTCGGATCATAACCCGAGAGTGCCAGACAGCTCACAGCACCTACAACACCCCACACCGGCGCCGCGAAACGCTCTCGTAGAGACAACCGTGTATCTGTTCCCCTGGTCTCGCTAACACTCATGCGATGATCTCAAAGCCCTTCTCGCTCTGCGTGGACTCCAGTGGGAAACCGGGCCCATCGCGCCGGGTAGGTCGCGGCTCGTTCAGCCTGTTGTAGCATCACGGTCCGTGGCTCGATAGCGACAGCAGAGAGTCCGAGGGACGTGACCCCATTTTTCTCTGCGCGCCAGTTGTTAGTTTGGGCCTCCTAGCTGGCCGTCCTCGGCACCACTTCTTCGTGGAATGTACGGTACTCCAGGGCATCAGCACCGATACTTCCCCACGGGCGCTTAAAATTCCTAGACACTCCGTTTCGCATAGTGAAGTGCCTGTGGGGTGTTACCAAGGTGCGTTACCGCGGGCTGGCCAAGAACCTGGCACGAGCCCAAATCATGTTCGCGTTGGCGAATCTGAACAGCGCGCGGCGCCAACCGATTAGCAGACATGATACCTACCTTCAGTCTGCCTCACGCGCACGCTCGCTATCGTTCGAGAATCGGAGCCAGAATACGCGGCCAGGCCGGTCACGTAAGAAAGGTAGGAGTTAACACGATGTCGAGCGAAAAACGCGAAGGCGGATGCCTATGCGGACGTATCCGCTATCGAATCAACGGTGCACCCGTAGCCACGGTCGCATGCCACTGTTCCCATTGTCAGACACAAACCGGGGCTGCGTTCGGCCTGACCATGGTAATCAAGCGCAGCGACTTCGAAGTGCTCTCCGGCGAACCCCGTGCGTTTACGTTCAATGCCGACAGTGGTGCGCTCAAGACCGGTCGATTCTGCGGCGACTGCGGCACGCGCATCTGGAACGAGAACGAGCGACTCCCCGACACGTACAACCTGAAGCCCGGCACGTTCGACGATCGGTCGTGGTTCACGCCGGTCGCACACGTATGGCTCAGCTCGAAACAACCGTGGGTGGTCATTCCCGACGACATGCCTACCTTCGAAAAGAATCCGACGAAGCCCGGCTAAGCCGCTATGGCGACTTTTCCGCTTCGCGGCGAATCATCCTCAGCATGATACGGCGTATCAGCCCGCTGCCGGGCTGCACTACGCGCCAGTAGCGGCCAAAGGTACAACGTACGGCGTCGTCGGCGCAGAGAATGCGTGTCTCAGTAGATAGCTGTGTCCGCTCGCCTTTCGCTTCGAGCGCAAAATTCCACGCGACACGAGCACTGCCCGCCGGCACGAAGTCGCGAAACTCGTTCGGATCGGTCTTGACGCGGCCCCCGGAAAGCTCCCAGAAACGGCCGGTGAGGCCCAGTACTAGCTCCTCAGTAGCGTTCTCCTCGAGCCAGATAAAGCCTAGGGACGGTGCCGCCCGCAGCGTCAGTGACGGTCGCTGCTTCGGTAGTGGCGCGCGCCCCAGCACGGCCGCCGGTAGTGCGCGCATCGTCAGCAACCCCCCTATGACCGGATTGGCCGCCAGGTCGACGCGCAGCAAGGCCTCGTAGACCACATCGATGTCGGCGGCAATGACCGTTTGGTGGTACTCGCTAAAGTCGTAGCGTGGCATCCAGTCGTTGATCAGCATAGTCGCGGCCGCCTAGTATATATTGGCGCAGCAGGGCCCTCCATGCGCCGCCGGGCACGGGCCGCGGGGTACCGAATCCGGGCCGTAGCGAACGACCGCCCGGGGCATGTCATTTTGCGACCCCAAAAAACCCGTGTTAATTCAGTCCTACCATGGAACTTTCCGAAGCCGAGGTACGAAACGTAGCTACGCTGGCGCGCCTGGATCTGAGCGACTCTGAGGTCGCCAGCCTGGCCAAGGATATGAATCAGATCCTCAGCTATGTCGCGAAATTGAGCGAGCTCAACACCGACGATGTAGAACCGACGTCGCACGTCATCGAGATGAGCACCCCATACCGCGACGACGAGGTGACCCGCACCCCGTGTCCGGACGACGCCTTGGCAAACGCACCCAAGAGCGAAAACAACCACTTCGTCGTGCCGAGCATCATCGAATAGGCGAACGGAATGGCCGCACTCAACGAACTCTCCATCGAAGAAGCCGGTTCTAGACTCGCCGCGCGTGAGATCAGCTCGGCGGAACTCACTGAGGCCTGTCTCGACCGCATCGAAGCGACCGACGCAGATGTGGGCAGCTTTATCGAGGTCACACGTGATGTGGCCAAGGCCCAGGCCGCCGAGGCCGACAAGCGGTTAGCCCAGGGCACCGACGTAACGGCGCTTACGGGAATCCCGATCGGTCTCAAGGACCTGTTCGTGACCAACGGTGTGCGAACCACCTGCTCATCGAAGATTCTCGAGAACTTCGTTCCTCGTTTCGACGCCACGGTAACCGCCAAGCTCAAACGCGCCGGCGCGGTCATGATCGGCAAGGCCAACATGGACGAGTTCGCGATGGGCAGTTCTTGCGAGAACGCCGCGCTGGGCGCAACACGCAATCCATGGAACCGCAACTATGTTGCCGGTGGCTCCTCGGGCGGCTCCGCCACGGCGGTTGCCGCGCGGCAGTGCCTCGGTACGATTGGTACAGATACGGGCGGCTCGATCCGCCTACCGGCGAGCTACTGCGGCGTTCTCGGCATGAAGCCCACCTATGGACGCGTCAGCCGCTACGGCATGATCGCATTCGCATCGTCGCTCGATCAGGCAGGCCCGTTCGCAACAACCGCACGCGGTGCAGCGGCGCTTCTGGAAACAATCTCCGGCCACGACCCGCTCGACTCGACCTCGGCAAACGTCGAAGTTCCCAGCCTGGTACCACCCGGCTCGATCGATCTGGGTGGACTCAAGATAGGAGTGGTTCCCGAGCTCCTTTCCGTGGGGCTGGACCCGGACGTCGAAGCGGCCGTGGATCACGCTATCGCCACGCTGGCGGAACTCGGAGCGAGCAAGGCCGAAGTCTCACTTCCGACATCGGAGTACGCGATCGCGACCTACTACATCGTCACATCGGCTGAGGCGAGTTCGAATCTCGGGCGCTTCGACGGTGTTCGTTTCGGTCTGCGCGTCGGCGAAGACGAAGGCTTGAAGGAAATGTACGGGCAGACTCGCGACGCCGGATTCGGCGCCGAGGTAAAACGCCGAATCATGCTCGGTAGCTACGCGCTATCAGCGGGCTACTACGACGCCTACTATTTGAAAGCGATGAAGGTGCGGACGCTCATGCGTCGCGATTTCGAGAAGGCCTTCGAACAGGTCGATGCCATCATACTGCCGACATCGCCGGGTACCGCGTTCGAGGTCGGATCTCGTGTCGACGACCCGTTGAAGATGTACCTGTCCGACGTGATGACGATTCCCGCCAACCTGGCGGGCCTTCCGGCCGCATCGATCCCCTGTGGGTTCGATTCCGCAGGCTTGCCGATCGGTCTGCAGATCATCACGAAGCCATTGGCCGAGGCGAAACTCTTCGAGATCGCGGCGGCCTATCAGGACGCCACCGACTGGCATCGAAAAGCACCGGAGCTCGAAGCCGCATGAGCGAATTCGTCGAATATGAGAAGGGCGGATGGGAAGCCGTCATTGGGTTGGAGGTCCACGTACAGCTCAAGACCAACTCCAAGCTCTTCTGCGGATGTTCGGCTGAATTCGGTGCGCCGCCCAACGAGCACACTTGCCCCGTCTGCCTCGGAATGCCGGGCGTTTTGCCGGTACTCAACCGGCGCGCCGTCGAGTACGGCATCCGCGCTGCGCTGGCGACGGGCTGCAAGATCAACGAGACGAGCCGCTGGGACCGAAAAAACTACTTCTACCCGGATCTGCCCAAAGCCTACCAGATCAGCCAATACGAACTCCCCTACTGCGAGGGCGGCAGCCTCACCATCCAGCTCGAAGACGGGAGCGAACGGCTGGTACGGCTCACTCGCATCCATATGGAAGAAGACGCGGGCAAGAACGTGCACGACACGCGCGGCGACTCGTCACACGTCGACCTGAACCGGGCCGGCGTTCCGCTACTCGAAGTGGTGAGCGAGCCCGACATACGAACGGCCGCTGAATCGGCGGCCTACATGCGGAAGATTCACGCGATCGTTAGTTATCTAGACATCTGCGACGGCAACATGAACGAGGGCAGCATGCGCTGCGACGCTAACGTCTCGCTGCGAAAGCGCGGCACGGAAGAACTGGGCACGCGCGCAGAGGTTAAGAACATGAACAGCTTCCGCGCCGTCGAACGCGCGGTAAACCACGAGATCGAGCGCCAGGCCAAGCGATTGAATGAAGGCGAGCCGATCGTCCAAGAGACGCGCCTATGGGATGCCGACCGTTCGGTGACACGCTCGATGCGTAGCAAAGAGCAGGCGCACGACTATCGCTATTTCCCCGAGCCCGATTTACTTCCACTTAAGATCGACCCGGCCTGGGTAGAGGAAGTTCGCAATTCGCTGCCCGAGCTGCCCGACGAGAAACGTAAGCGCTTTCAGTCGGCTTACGCGCTCCCCCCCTACGATGCCTTCGTACTCACGGCGAGCCGAGAACTGGCCGACTACTACGAGGCCGCCGTCACGGCGCACGACAATCCTAAATCGATTTCCAACTGGGTGATGGGCGACATCATGCGCATCGCCAACGAGCGCAGTGAAGGCGGTGAGGTCGACTACTCCGACCTACCGGTCTCGCCCGAGAACCTCGCCGCCATGGTCAGGCTCATCGACGAGGGTACGATCAGCGGCAAAATCGCCAAAACCGTCTTCGATAAGATGGTCGAGAGCGACGACGCGCCGACGGCGATTGTAGAGCGCGAAGGCCTGGTTCAGGAAAGCGACGAAGGCAAGATCGGCGAGATCATCGACTCCGTGCTTTCGGCCAACGCCGATAAAGTCGAGGAATTCCGGGGCGGGAAAGACAAACTGCTGGGATTTTTCGTCGGCCAGGTAATGAAACAGACCCAAGGGAAGGCCAATCCCGGGGTCGTCAACAAGCTTCTGCGCGAGAAGCTGGCCGGGTAGAGAGAGCCGCGCCCCCTCTACCCCTCCCAACTGTTACTACGCGTCGTAGTTGATAACCGAACGAATCACGTCGCCTTCGAGCATGGACTTGAAGGCGTCGTTGATATCGTCGACGGTGATCTCTTGGGTAATCATACCCTTGAGATCGAGATCGCCCTTCTTGGCGAACTCCATCAACGTAATCATGTGCTCGTTAACGTTTGCGCTACCGTACATCGTGCCGATGATCGATTTGTTCTGCAGAACGATCAGGCCCGCCGGGATAGACACTTCGGCGGAGATGTCGGGCACGCCTACCCAAGTAACCTTGCCGCCCGGTCGCGTGATGTCGTACGCCTGACGTTGAAGCGCGGGAACACCCACAACCTCAAACGCGATATCGACACCGCGGCCTTCGGTCAGTCCCTGGATGTACTCGAGAAGATCGGTCTCGTTCGGATCGACGGAATGCGTCGCGCCAAACTCCTCGGCCCACTTTCGCTTCGATGCTTGCGGGTCGACCGCGATAATGGTTTTCGCGCCGCCAACCTTGCAGCCCTGAATCGCGGCAATGCCGACACCACCGCAACCGATGATCGCGACGGTTTCGCCACCGCTCACTTTGGCGGCCCAAAGCGCGGCACCCACGCCGGTCGTCACGCCGCAGCCGATGAGCGCCGCCTGCTTCATGTCGAAGTCCGACGGAATCTTCACCAGCGCGGTGGGTGCAACGACACTCTCTTCCGCAAACGTCGCAAGGCCGCCCGGCCCTGCGAAGGGCTTGGTGCCGTCGGGGCGCGTGAAGGGCATACGGCTCATTCCTATCTCAATCGCCTTCTCGCAAACGTACGATTGACCGTTCGTGCAATAGAAACACTGACCACACGTTGGCTGGAACACACCGATGACGTGATCGCCAACCGCAAACGTCGAAACGCCTTCACCGACGTCGACGACAATACCTGCGCCCTCGTGGCCCAGAATCGCTGGGGGCGGAAGCGGAAGCTTGCCTCGGACTAAAGAAAGATCTGAATGACAGACACCGCTGGCTGCCCATTTGACGTGTACTTCACCGGCACCGGCCGGATCGAGTGTCACGTCCTCGACGACGAGCGGCCCGTTCGTTTCGACAAAAATTGCTGCTTTCATGCAGCCCCATTTACCGAGGAACGCAGGCCATTGGAAATGGCGGCTGAGAAACCCGCTACAGGCAGTCTTCTTTCACCGTAAATCCAAACTCGAAGTTGCCACTCCCTTCAGGCGTGGAGTACGTGACACGAACCGTATGCGGCCCCGTATCGTACACAAACATGCGGTGAAGCAGCGCCAAATGGGTCTGGGGGAAAGACCGGGATGGGAAGAACTCCGTCTCTCTGAGGATGCCGCGACCGTCGATGGTCAGGCCGAAGGCAGTCTTATCATGCACCCCGTTGACAACCATCGCCTCGTTGAGCTTGAGCCGTATGTCGAGCGAATGCGGTAGGCAGATCGCCTCGCCCGGTTTGGGACTCGTAAAGATGAACGGCTCCGGGTACTCCACCTTCGCATTCGCAGCCGGCGCGTCGGACGCGCCCTGCGTAGGCTGTCCGTTCTCGGTTCCGTCGGTCGACGTCTCTTCGCCGGAATTGCAACCGGCCAGAGCCATAGCGAAGAGTACGGCAAACACGGAATAAAGAAGTCGGTGGGTCATAATCGTTCCACTTCCGGCGGCGTTTTCGCCGGCCATCACGATGTGTATGCGGAATTGAACTTCACATATGCCTCGGTCAAGTCCGACGTCACGACGGTCGCGGTGCCCGGCCCTTGTCCAATGACGATCTTGAGTACGAACGCATCTGAGCGCATGGCTTTGCGTGCCGCACGCGACGCTTCATCACTCACCACATCGCCGGCACGCACCAGCCCCACGTCGTCAACGTCGATGCTCAGCACAGCTTCATCAAAATCCACGCCGGAATTTCCCAGCGCGCATACGACACGACCCCAGTTCGGATCGGCCCCGTAAAATGCGGTTTTTACCAATGTAGACTCCGCGATGGAGCGGGCGGCACGGACAGCGACGGCATCGCTCTCGGCGCCTTCGACGACGACGTCCACCATTTTGGTGGCGCCTTCCCCGTCGATGACGATCATTCGCGAAAGCTCATCCATGATCTCGGCGAAAGCGGCCGACAGCCGAGCGAATCCCACCGAGTCCTGCGAAGCGGTTTCACCGCCGGCGGCCGAGCCGGACGCCATGAGGACGACCGTGTCGTTGGTCGACATATCGCCATCGACCGAGATGCGATTGAACGAGTTCGGCAGCGCCGAGGCCAAGATCGCGTCGAGTGCCGCCGTAGAAGCGACGGCGTCGGTGATGATGAAGGACAGCATGGTTGCCATGCCCGGACGAATCATGCCGGCCCCCTTCGCCATGCCGGCCACGCTGATCTTCGCACCGTTTATCTCGATCTTGCGATGGCTCCACTTCGGGAATTCATCGCTAGTCATGATGGCGCGCGCCGCGGCTACAAAGCCGCGCGGGCTCAGTCCGTCAGCGCCGAGCGAGACCGCGCGTGAGTACGGTATGCGCTCGAGCTCAACGCCGATCACTCCCGTAGAGCAGGGAACCACCAACGTAGGATCGATACCGAGGGTCGTGCCGAGCTCTCGGCATGACCAGCGCGTAAACGCGACGCCTTTCTCACCGGTACCGGCATTCGCGTTGCCGGAGTTGACCATGATCGCCTGCGCAAGCCCTTGCGCCGTATGTTCACGGGCGACAACGACCGGAGCCGCACACGCGCTATTCGTCGTGTATGCTGCCGCGCAAGGTACGGGCCGATCGGCCACGATCAAACCGAAGTCACGCTTACCGCGAGGCTTGAGACCGCCGTGAACGCCCGAAAAACGAAAGCCTCGGACCGGCGGTGGTGTGGGACGCGGATCGATCTTCACCAATCAATTCCGCCCATGACACTTCTTGAATTTCTTCCCGCTACCACAAGGACAAGGGTCGTTGCGGCCGACCTTCTCAGCCTCACGCTTGACGGTTTTTTGCGGCTCTTGGTTCCCGCCACCGTCAGCGGCAGCATGCGCCAGCGTCATCTGTTTTTGGCGTGCGGCCTCACGTCGCCGCTCTTCCATCTTCTCGACGTCTTGTTCCGTCGCGATCTGGACAGCATAGAGTTTCTCGATCGCGTCCACTTCGAACCGACTGAGCATCTCCGCGAACATGTCGAAGCCTTCGCGCTGATACTCCTGCAAAGGATTGCGCTGCCCGTACCCGCGCAGACCGATTCCCTCTTTGAGATGATCCATGGCCAAGAGATGATCTTTCCAATGCCCGTCGATCCCCTGCAAGGTGATGACGCGCTCGAGATGACGGGCCACTTCGTCGCCGAAACTCTGTTCACGCTCGGCATAGACCCCATCCGCTCGCTCGGTGAGCCGTTCGAGAATCTCTTCTTGCGAAATGTTGGGGCGTTCGTCGTCGGTAATGCCGAGATGTAATCGGAACTGCGCGTAAACCGCCTCTTCGAGGCCCTTCCAATCCCATTCCTCATCGCGGCGATCGGCGGTTGTGTGCCCATCGACGATCCCGGCGCACGCATCGTGCGCCATATCGAGAACGGTATCGCGTAGACCGTCACCACTTAAGTAGTCGCGACGCCGCCCATATATGATCTCACGCTGCTGGTTCATGACATCGTCGTACTCGAGCAAATGCTTTCGCATGTCGAAGTTACGACCTTCGACTTTGCGCTGCGCGTTTTCGATCGAACGAGAGACCATCTTGGCCTCGATGGGCACGTCCTCTTCCATGCCCATGCGCTCCATCAATCCCTGGATCCGCTCCGCTCCGAAGATCCGCAGCAAATCGTCTTCGAGCGACATATAGAATCGCGACGCACCGGGATCACCCTGTCGGCCGGAACGACCACGCAATTGATTGTCGATACGACGAGATTCGTGACGCTCGGTACCGATGATGAAGAGACCGCCCGCTTCGAGCACCTCTTCACGCTCGGCCTTACACAACGCCGTGTACTTCTCGAGCGTCGCGTCCCAGCGCGGGTCATCGTCGGCTCCGGGGCCAAGGTCGGCGCGAGCCAAAAACTCGGGATTGCCGCCAAGTACGATATCGGTTCCGCGACCGGCCATGTTGGTCGAGATCGTAACGGCGTCCTTTCGACCGGCCTGCGCAACGATATTAGCTTCAGACTCGTGGTGCTTTGCGTTGAGCACGTTGTGCTTAACGCCCGCCTCTTTGAGCAGGTTGCTGAGTATCTCGGAGCGTTCGATAGAAATGGTGCCAACGAGTGCGGGCTGACCGCGCTCGCTACATTCGCGCACCTCTTCGATAACCGCGCGAAACTTTTCTGCCTCGCTCTTGTAGACGACGTCGGCGTGATCCAACCGGATCATCGGACGATGGGTCGGGATCTCGACGACACCGAGCCCGTAGATCTTCTCGAATTCCTCGGCTTCGGTAACAGCCGTACCCGTCATACCCGCAAGTTTGTCGTACATGCGGAAGTAATTCTGAAACGTGATCGTCGCGAGGGTCTGATTCTCACGCTCTATCGTGCAGCCTTCTTTCGCTTCGACGGCCTGATGCAGGCCGTCGCTCCATCGCCGTCCCGGCATCAAACGGCCGGTGAACTCATCGACGATCACGACTTTGCCGTCGTCGAGCATGTAGTCGACGTCTCGCTTGTAGAGCACGTGAGCACGCAACGCTTGGTTCACATGATGAAGAATCTCGATCTGTTCCGGATCGTAGAGGTTTGGGACGTCGAGAATCTCTTCGACGCGACCCACGCCGTCATCGGTGAGCGACGCCGTACGCGCCTTCTCATCGATCGTGTAATGCGAGTCGCCGCTGAGACGCGGAATGAGACGGTTTATCGCGTAGTACTTGTCGGTCGACTCGTCCGACGGACCCGAAATGATGAGCGGAGTACGTGCCTCATCGACCAAGATCGAATCGACTTCGTCAACAATTGCGTAGTTCAGTTCGCGTTGCGCAAAGTCCTCTGTGTCGAACTTCATATTGTCGCGCAAATAGTCGAAGCCGAACTCGTTGTTCTGGCCATACGTAACGTCGGCGCGATAGGCCTTGAGACGCTCCTCCTCCGAGATGTCGCTAATAATCACACCAATCGACAAGCCCAAGAAGTTGTAGATGCGCCCCATCCACTCGGCATCGCGACGGGCAAGATAGTCATTTACGGTAACCAGGTGCACGCCCTGCCCACTGAGTGCGTTCGTATACAGCGGCAATGTCGCGACGAGCGTCTTGCCCTCACCCGTCTTCATCTCTGCAATCGAACCGTGGTGAAGAACCAGACCGCCGAGGATCTGGGCATCGAAGTGTCGCATTTGCAGTACGCGCTTGCCCGTCTCGCGCACTGTCGCAAACGCTTCAGGCAGCAGATCGTCGAGCGGTTCACCCGCGTCCAGCCGCTCGCGAAACTTCGGCGTCTGCGCACGAAGCTCATCGTCGCTCAGAGCTGAAATTCCGGCCTCCAGTTCGTTGACCTGATTCAGCGCCGGCTGCATCTTCTTAACGAAGCGATCGTTCGCGGAGCCGAATATTTTTCTGCCGAGGCTACCAAACATTAGAAATCACACAGGTTGCTCGGTCAGTTGGGCCGAGACGGGTTCAGCGCCGCTCGCGGGCGGTCGCTTGTAACTGTCGAACAAGCGTCCCCACTCGGTCGCTTCGAACTCCTTGATGCGCTTGCGGCCGATGGTCGGGTACCACATGAAGTCGTGGTAAAGATTCGACGCCATCGGCGCCCAGCCCACGAGTGGTGAATGTAGAGCCGCGTGCTCGAGAAATTGCAGCGGCCCCTTTCGAAGCATCTGGTCGCCCCAGATCACGAAGCTCTTCTTGGTCTCGAATCCGAAGTTCACGCCGCGAACATCCTCTCCCACAATCTTGATCTTCTGTATGTCAGCGCAACCGAGTTCTCGGTCGTGGCACATACGTAGGTACGGAATCTCTAGAGGGTTGAACCCCATCATCGCGGCCGCGATAGCATCCACCGCCACAGAGTCACCGCTCGCGAGAATATAGTTCTTGATGCGCGGAATCATCGTACGTGGCCCGGCACCATCACCGCAAACCGTTCCGTCCATCACGGCGAACACACCGCGGTGAAGCTCGCGCTGCATGTATACGAGATCGACAAGCACTTCGTGGATGTGCTTGTGCGCATAGTGACGCACCTCTTTGAGGAGCCCACCGAACGCATTCTTAATCGCACCGGTCGTCGTTGAGTGGCCGTGCGTTTTCACGGTCGGAAGATGAACGATGTTCTTGCCCTCGAACATCACGGGAATTTCGATGCCTTCAGGGAAGATTTCCTGCAGCTTGAGCAATGGGCTTTCGAACTTATGAACTTTCCAATCGACGTGGGTGAGCGGAATGAAATCGAGCCCGTAGTGCCGCAACACCCCGCCCCAGAGATTGTTCTCGCAGCCCTTGAGAGGATCGGTAACGACCGTCTTGTTCTCAATGGGAACGAGTTGATCGCGTGTGTACTCGCGCTCCAGAAGTCCACGTACAACCCCCTCAACCTGCCAGGGCTGCGAGGAGCACGCCGGAAAATACTTGGTCCACGACAGATTCAGCTTGATGAGCGTCTGGTACTCGCGGGGTAGAAACCGCTCGACCTCGGCAAGCTCCATCAGCCGGCCGTAGTCGGCAACGACTGTCTCGGGCTTCGTCTTGAGGACCGCTACGACGCTCTCGTTCATCTAATACGCCTTGTCCGCCTTCGTCGCCTGGTGCTGCGCGCGTGCAGTCCAACCATCAGTACAGAAGCACGAAAACCGTGCTGATCCAGCCAACAATCCCTAGCTGGAGCGGCAAATCTCGCAGCAAGATATCAGTCGGGGAGCCGCCTTCTTCACGCCCGTAAACCAAAAATAGGTAGCGGAAAACCCCGAAGACCACAAAAGGGATCGTCAGGTAAAGATACTCTGTTCCGAGCTTGGCGGCGACCTGCGGAGACAAGCAGTACATCGCATAGATGACCGTGGTCGACACCGCGGATATGGCGATAAACTGGTCGAGCAGCCGCAGTGAATAGCGACCCAATACATCACGATGCTGCCCCGCTTCATCGCCGAGCAGGGTCGATTCGTGACGCCGCTTTCCGAGTGCCAAGAACAAGGCAAGCACGAACGAGCAAACCAGAAGCCAAGGTGACATCGCGGCGCCAACTGCGACCACCCCCGCAGCGGCGCGTAGTGAAAACCCGAACGCAATCGAGACGCTGTCGACGATGACGATGTTCTTGAGAATGGTCGAGTAGAATATCTGAAGCACACAGAAGGCGGCGAGCACGGCCGCAAACTCCGCGTTTACGCCTGCCGCGAGCGAAGCTGCGAGAAGTAGAGCGATGACCCCGACTAGCGAAGCGCGTCTGATCGAGACACGGCCGGCGGCAATCGGTCGATCACACTTGAGAGGATGGCGACGGTCACGATCGCGGTCCAGGATATCATTAAAGACATAGGCAGCACTCGAAGCGCAGCAGAAGCTGATTACGGCCGCTCCAGCGTGCGCCAGATCCTGGGCCAAGAAGAATCTTTGCGCGAAGACAAGCGGTACGAGAACAAACGCGTTTTTGATCCACTGCGCGGGTCTGAGAAGCGCGACGATATCGTACATCAATTCAGGCGGAGCGAGCCGCGCGCACCCATCGCCAGACAGCGGCAGTTCCGGTTCCCGCGTTAGCCGAGGTGGGTAAAATCACGGCGCCGTCTAGTTCGTTGTCGAGTTCGCCCAGGCGCGCGCGCAGCGCTCCCTTCTTGAGCTTGTCGCATTTGGTGAGCACCCACGCGTATGCGATCTCGTGGGTGGCGAGGAATTCGCCCAACATCAGCTCTTCTTCTTGCGGTCCACGCCGCACATCGATCAGGATGAGTACCCCTGCGAGCGCTTCCCTGCCCAACAAGTAGGTCTCCACCAGCGTCTTCCAGCGGTCGCGCTCGCCCTTCGAGCGCTTGGCCCAACCGTAGCCCGGTAGGTCGACCAAGGTCAGCGCCTCGTTGATATCGAAGAAGATCAGACCGCGCGTGCAGCCCGGCGTCTGACTCGTCCGGGCAAGCTTCTTGCGCGACGTGAGCTTGTTGATCAATGTCGATTTTCCGACGTTAGAGCGCCCCGCCAAAGCCACCTCCGGGTAGTGGGGCTTGGGGATCTCAGTCGGACGCGTAGCAGCAGCTACAAACTCGGCACTCGTAATCTTCACCCTGACCAGCTTAGCAGTAATTCCCAACGCTTGGACTGCGGCCCTCAAACGCAAGGCGCCGCTCACCGGATGGTCCGATGAGCGGCGCTTCGAGTTGTTGGAGCGGCCGGAGCCGACTCGTTCTCAGCTTTTACCCATCTGCTTCTTGATCGCGCGGACCTGGTTCACAAACGCCTCTTTCAGCGCGCTTCGTTGCACGTCAACCGAGATCGGAAGTGCGATTTTGTCGGTCTGAATGGCCTTGTAGACATACAACGTCTTCTGGCCGTCGGGTGACGCCTTGAGCTCGTACGTCCCGGCAATGCCTACCATGCTCGACTGCAGCGTCGACATAACTATCGTCTTGGCCTCATCGTCGAACTCGAGTTCGACGGTGAACTGTTGCAGGTTATCGAGCGCAAGAACATGCATCTCGAGCTGCTTCTTGTTGCCCTCTTCTTTGAGCAAGTCGCTCTTCTTGTACTGATCACTGGTCTCGGCGAGCTTCTCGGGCTGTTTCATCGCCGCCCAGACCTCGTCGATCGGTGCATCGATACGCGAGTGCAGCTCGACGTCGAACACCTTTCCGTCTTTCTCAAGCCGTTCGAAAACGATCTCATCTACCGGGCCTTCCCATTTCGTCGCAGCCGACTGCGCGCGGAAGTAACCCGTGATCATGTCGCAGCCGGACATACCGACTACGGAGACAAGTGTAATACAGAGCAAAAGGTACTTGGACATTCGCATAACTACCGAACCCCTCAGACAAAAGTCAGCCGGTGCCGGAGCACCAGCAGCGCGAGACCGTAACGCAGTACAGCCCGCATGACAAGAACCGCGTCGGGGCAGCCTAAAGGTCTGGGTCGGTCGCTCCACTGAACTGGATCTTCTGCTGGCCGGCGATCATATCGCCCGTCAGCACATAGTCACCGCCTACCGACGAGACCCAAACCCGTTCAGCGACACTCTGATTCCCTGCGGTAACTGCGTAGGCCAGACCACCCGTCACGCCGCCAACGACCGCATAGGCCACCTTCACCGGAATATAAAAGATGTTCGCTACCACCGTCGCCAGTCCTAAACCGGCATCGCTTTTCGCCCGATCGACGTCATCGGCGCAGGCAGGGCCTGCGGCCATCATCAATCCCGAAAACACCAGCGCAGCCGCCACAGCCACTACGTTTCTATTGGACTTCCTCGTCATGCTCTTCATCCTCATCCTGCTCATCCTGCTCATCCTGCTCATCTCCTCAACGAACCACTTCAACAATGTAAGACTCGGGCATACGAGCGACCAGATTGGCGAACGCAGCCTCGAGATACTCCTCATTCTTCGACTCGAGAGTCAGCCGGACGCTGTACTCCTCGTTCGCGAACTTCGGATACGACCCGAGCATCAGCTCGGGGAATTCCACCAATGTCTCGTTCAGGAAACCCGCGATTCGCGTCTCACTGACCGAAACGAGTATCTGGCGGAGATAGTAGGGGGTCCCTGCGAACCTCTCACGAAGACCCGTAATCTTCGCTTCGAATATCTCCGGGATACCGGGCAACACATAAACGTTTCCCATTCGCACGGTCGGGAAGTGCTTGTGGTCTCCGACCAGCTCGGCACCCTCGGGAACCTGAGCCATTTTCAAATGCGACTCCGTGAGTTTACCACCGACGGCTCGCGCAATCATCTCGCGCAACTCCGCGTGTTCGACCACGGGAACTCCAAATCCCGACGCGATACCGTCCATTGTCAGGTCGTCGTGCGTCGGGCCTACGCCCCCTGACGTGAATACGAAGTCGAAGCTCTCGGCATATTCGGCCACGATCGCGCCGATAAGTGCTATCTCGTCAGGGATGACGGTAATTCGTTCGAGCGATACGCCGGCAGCACGAAGCTCTTTCGCGAGGAAGGGAGAATTGGAGTCCACGACCTTTCCGGAAAGAATCTCGTTGCCGATAACGACCATCGCCGCCCTCTTCGTCGCGAACTCGTTAAGCATCTCGGCTTCGTTCCGACGCGATCAGATCCGTGCTGGAACAGCGAAAACTCTAGCACAGCGGTGGATTCTCGGCCATTGGCAAGCGCCAGGCGGCATCGACGCCTAATCGAGCTCGACGGCGTCGTCGTCGCGAACCACCTCCACCAAGAACTCTTTCAGCTTGTTCTTGAGGGCCTCCTCAATCTGTCGCACCCGCTCGCGGCTTACCCCCCAGCGGTCGCCGAGTTCCTGCAGCGTGATTGGGTCCTCGGCCAGCAGCCGCTCGTCGATGATCTCCAGATTGCGCCCCTCGAGAGTTTGCCGGAATTCGCCGAGTTTTTCGGTCATTAGGCTGAAGAACTCGAAATCAGCCACCGAATCTTCCACCGACTTGGTCTCGGTCGGCAACAGATCCAGGACTTTGCTATCGCCCTCGCCCCCCGCCACCGGCGCATCGGCGGAGACCTCAGCCCCCGCACCCATACGCAAGTCCATCTCGATCACTTCCTTCGGCTTCACCCCGAGATTCTCGGCGATCATCTCGGGGGTGGGCGTGAACCCCTTGGCTTCGAGCCGGGCTTTCTCTTTCTGCAGATTGAAGAACAGCCTGCGCTGAGCCTGAGTAGTACCGACCTTTACGAGTCGGAAATTGTTCATCACGTGGCGAATCACGTAGGCCCGCACCCACCAAACCGCGTAGGACGGAAATCTGACACCGCGGTACGGATCGAACTGCTTTACTGCCTCCAGGAGCCCTACATTGCCTTCCTGAACGAGGTCGAGCAGGTTGTGGAACGCACGCTGGTACTCGCGCGCAATCATCACCACGAGGCGCAGATTCGCAGTAACGAGCTTGTAGGCCGCCTCGCGATCCCCTTCTTCATGGAAGGCAACGGCCAGTTCATGCTCCTCTTCTCGCGATAGAACGGGGTAGCGGCGGATGTCGCTCAGGTAGGCTGAAAGCGAATCACGCAGCGCGACTGCACTGCCGTGTTCGCCGACGACCTCGACCACGTCGGTCTTTGGTTCATCGGACGCGGGGACGACAACGCTGTCGGCCTCATCGCTGACAACCTCAGCTTCGATGAGATCGATCTCGTCGTCCAGTCTATCTTGTCGATCTTGCGGATCGTCGTTTTGGGGAGACTCGGGAGCGGCGCCGGGCGGTGCCGGATCTTTGCTCTTCTTACCCTTGCTCAATCGTCGGCGTTCCAGGGTCGATACTGTCGTCCTGGATGAGTTTCACCTCGTTCTCGGCGATCTCGCGCAAAGCAGTAACGATGTCCTTGTTGTCGCTCTCGACCAGAGGCCTAGCGCCGCGCAGAAGCATCTTCGAGCGCTTTACGGCAGCCAGCGCGAGCTGGAAGCGATTGGGGATTCTCTTTAAGCAATCTTCAACTGTTATACGTGCCATTTGCTCCCTCGAAAAAAAGAGACGGTAATCGGAGCGGCGCCCGAAGTCAATGTGGCAGGGGGCCCGGCGAAAACGGCCGATGACCAATTTCTCTCGATATATCAAACAGTTAAGGCCGGTTCGACAGTCCCGCTGCAAGAGAAGGCACTAGCCGTCACCGTAAATGGATTCGTCGCCCACTGTGGCGCCACAATTGTGGTCGCTCGGTCGCAGCTTAAGGCGACTCGTCGAACAACGTGGTGGTGGTCGTCGTCGTGGGCGCCGACAAAGTAGAGGAGGTCGCCGGAGACGGGCCAACACCGCCGCGCGCTCCAAAGAGCCCGTACGGATCAACCTCACCGGTAAGGATGACCGAATCCGGCATCCCCGCCTGCGCACACGGTAGGGCCACTAGGACTACTACCGCCGCAAGAACCACCGCCACCAGAGTCGACCACCGCTTCAGCACCGCACTACCACCTCGATCACCCTGCCCTCGGAGCTACGACCTGCACGAATGGTATCGACGGCGCAAGAGGCCAACAATCTGAATGCGCACGTCTACGACGCGCTAGAACGCTTTTAAGTGGATGAAGTACTCAACATTCCCGTCGGGGCCCTCCAGAACCGACCGCGCGCGCGCGATAGTTTTGGCGCCGGCGTCCCGCGCAGCATGTTCAACCGAGACGATCGCGCGCTCGTGAAGTGCGGGGTCGCGTACGACACCGTCGGTAACAAGCTCGCGGGGCAACTCGAATTGCGGTTTGACGAGTAGAACGAGATCGCTACCAGGAGCGGTGAGCGAGACGAGAACGGGCAATACCGTGCCCAAACCGATGAACGACAGGTCGGCGGTCAGCAGGTCGGGTGGATCGGCCAAGTCTGCGCGGCCGAGTGTACGAATATTGGTACGCTCGAGCAGCGTAATCCGCTCGTCGTTGCGTAGTTTCCAAGCGAAGTCGCCGTATCCGACGTCCACAGCGATAACGTGCGCCGCGCCGCGCGCGAGCAGACAGTCGCTGAATCCTCCGGTGGAACAGCCGGCATCGAGACATGCCCGACCGGCAACATCGATTCCCAGATCCGAGAGCGCTCGGTCGAGCTTCTCGCCGCCGCGTGAGACAAATCGCTTGCCGCTTTTAACCCGCAGTTCAACAGATTCGTCGAGCAATTCTCCGGGCTTGTCGATACGGCGCCCCTCGACGTGCACGCTGCCGGCCATGACGAGACGCTGGGCGCGCTCAACCGATTCCGCCAGTCCGCGCTCGACCAACATACGGTCCGCTCTTCGGCGAGGAGCCAGGAGTTTCAGCTCCCCGGGTCCGCGAGCGCGGGAGAGATCGAATCGCGAGCCAGATCGATGAGAAGTCCGGCGCGCTCACCCAGCACATCAAGCTCGCCGATCGCAGCATCCAGCTCGCTGCGGCAACGGCGGATCGACTCGTCGACACCGAGGAGACTCGGGTAGGTCATCTTGCCGGCCTCGCGGTCTCCGCCCGGTCGTTTGCCGCTCACTTCGGTCGGCGCGATTTCATCTTTTACATCGTCGGCGATCTGAAAAGCGAGACCGAACCGTTTGCCAAACGCGTCGAGGGCATCAAGATCAGACGCACCGGCAGCGCCGAGCATCGCGCCACCGCGAACGGCGGCCCGGATGAGCGCTCCCGTCTTACGACGATGAATGCCGGCCAGCAGTTCGAGTTCGGGTTCGCCGCCTTCGGCCATGAGGTCGGCCGCTTGGCCACCCACCATACCGTCGCAACCGGCCGCGATCATAATCTCTCGCGCAACGGCCATTTGTGCAGCAGAGGCGGTCGGAATGGGTTCCATCATCACGACGGCGGCGTGCGTGAGCAGTCCGTCACCGGCGAGGATCGCCATGCCCTCTCCGTACACCACGTGGTTCGTAGGTTGGCCGCGACGCAGATCATCATCATCCATCGCGGGTAGATCGTCGTGAACGAGAGAGTAGGCGTGAATCATCTCAACGGCGCAGGCGAAACGCGCAAACGCGACCGCATCGACCCCCACCGCTTCAGCGGCACACAACAGCAGCAGCGGCCGGATACGTTTACCTGGTGTCCGAAGACTGTAATCCATCGCATCCAACAAGCGCTCTCGACCGAAGTCGGAAGCATCGGCGTTGGCACGGTGTGGAAATGCACTCTCGAGTGCCTTCTCTACGAGTCGACTGAGTTCGGCGAGTCTACCGCTGCTATCTGGCTTGCTAGTCATCGTCGACGGCTAGCGTCTCGAGCGACGGCTCACCACGACTCCCCGCCGTGAGCTGCTCGATCTTCTCTTGCACGCCGTCGAGCCGAGTATGCAGGGTCCGGACCAGCGACACTCCTTTCTCGAAAGCCGCAAGAGATTCCTCGAGCGGTACGTCGCCGCCTTCCAGTTTTCTCACAACCTCTTCGAGTTGCGCCAGCGCTTCCTCAAACTTGATCTCATCGCCCGAGGTCGATTCGGTCGTTGATCCTTTCGTTGCTTTCGCTTTTCCAGTGGCCTTCGCGGTCATTGCGTTCCCTTCTCGAGCGCCGCACTTAGATCCGTCGGCGTATTGATATTTGCGACCTCACGCCTATCGGTCGGTCGCACGGCGATCGTTTGCCACGCATCGAGGAGGCGATGAGGTGCTGTTCTGCCCTCACTTAGCGCAGCGCCAATGTCGTTCAAAATCGCTCGCGGATAAAATGCCACCAACGGCTCCCATCCACCATCGTGTCGCAGTGCGGCCGGTCGGCCGGTGGCCCGTCCGATCGCCGCCAGACGGATGAGCGTTTCGGTACGTACCATGGGGGTATCGACGGCGAGCACTACAGCGCCGAAACGAACGTGCGCCAAACCGGTGGCCAACCCGCCGAGCGGGCCACGGCCGGGCACATCGTCTGCGCAAACGATCCCGAGTTCGGTCCCCGGTAATTGCTCGGCGGTCTCTCCCGTCACAGTCACAAGCGTTCCATCGATCGCTGCCGCCATACGTCTGCACGCGCCGGCGACCATGGATTCGCCGGAGAAGTCTACGATCCGCTTGTCGCTGCCGAAGCGTTCGGAGCGCCCACCCGCGAGCACGATTCCATCAACCCGAATCACGATGAAATGTATCCGAGCTCGCTAAGCGCACTGCGTGCACGCTCGAGGTCTTGCTTGCCCGCGAAGGTGCACGCTAGGTAGCGACCGAAACGGTCGAGTTGCCCCCAAAGCTGGTGCACTCCTAGATCGGCGAGCAGCTGTGCGGTCGCGCGATCGGGTTGCGCGCCATCGCGCCAAACCGACGAAGCCGCGCGCTTCGCTTCAGAAAGTGGCTGCCGGGCGAGGCCCGCTTGGCTAAGCGCGCTCTCGATGCGCTCGAGAAAGAAACGGATCTCATCATCTGTTTCCGCTTGAAGACCGGTGAGTTCGTCGCGCGTGGTCGATGGCAGTTGCCCCCAGTCGTCGAGAGATATCTTGATCCCGGCCAGATCGAGCATCATGCGCACACCGTAGGAGATCCATTCGCCCTGAGGATCCGCTTCGCGTTCAAGCTCGAGTACGGGGTACCCCAAAGTACTCGCTCAGAACAGCGCACCGGGAAGCGTTGCCGGATCGACCCGCTGCCCGTTCACCTTCACGCCGAAGTGAAGATGCGCTCCGGTAACTCGACCGGTATCGCCGACAAGGCCGATAGGCTCCGCACGCTCGATGTCGTCCCCATTCTTCACCTTCATCTCGGAGAGATGCGCGTAGATTGTGTAGACTGATTGGCCATGATCGATAACGATCGTGTTCCCGGTAAAGAAGAGATCCTCGGCAACGACTACCTTACCGTAGTTGGATGCGTAAACCCCGCTGCCGGCCGGAGCCTTCAAATCCAAGCCCGCGTGCGGACTGCGCGGTTGCTCATTGAAGAAGCGACGCAGCCCGAAAGGTGAGCCGAGTTCGCCGATTGACGGCTTTAGAAACGCCCCCTTCCAAAGACGGTCAGGGCTCGACCTGGCCCACTGCTCTTCGAGCATCTTCTTCTCTCGGGCCACGCGGGCCTGCGTCGGTGCGTCCAGATCGGTGTACATCGACGCGACTTTGAGAGACTCCCTACCAAACTCGCGCGCAACAATCGGCAACGTGAACTCTCGCTCGTCGCCGTTGTCGAATTTATAGCTGAGCACGTGGTCGCCCGGCTTCGTATCCAGATCGATTCCCAGCAAGATATTGAAGAGACCTCCGGTTAGGTAACCGTGATACTCCTCACCACGGAACGTGGCTCTTCCGTCCTTCGATCCGAACGGGAGTCGCGTGGATACTTGGACGATGTCTCCCTGTCGCAGCACTTTTCGATTGTAGAAAAACTCATACTGCCCCGGCTGCGCTTCGGTGGGTTGGGGCCGGATGAAGAATAAGCTTGCGAGTGCGAGACTCACCGCGAGAACTGATTTCATGTGTCTGGATTTCCTTTCGATATAATCCGCGCCCTGGCTTGACCGCTGTGGAATCGCAGATCCACGGTCTCATCGTCGGCGAGTTCGTCGGCGCTGCGAACTAGGCGGCCGTCGGACCTACTGGTCAGACTGTAACCTCGATCGAGCACGGCCAACGGGCTCAGTGCATCGAGTTTCGAGCGCAACTCGGCAAACGACGTAACCGCATTTCGACGCCGCTGCTCTAATGCATGGTGCATGCGTTTGTCGAACGCTTCCAGTGTGGTACCGATATTTTCGACGTAGCCACTACCCAACTGGTGTAATCGTCCGGTCGCTATGTCGAGTTGCATAGCAACACTTCGATGCCGCGCTAGTAGACCTCGTTCGAGCCGCACAGCGAGCTCGTCGATGCGCTGACGCCCTTCGGCGACCGACTTTGCCGGGTCTTTGAGCCGGCCCGCGCGACTATCGACGCGGTGCCGTAGATTCTCGATATAGCGTATCGCGGACGACCGCAGCCGCATGTCTAACGATCCAAGTTCCTCGATCAGCCGAGCCAGCACCGGGACCACCATCTCGGCAGCGGCAGTGGGCGTGGCGGCTCGGTGATCTGCAGCCAAATCGCACAGTGTATAGTCGACTTCGTGCCCTACCGCCGAAACGATGGGTACGGGGAATGACGCAACTGCGCGCACCACCGATTCGTCATTGAAGGCTGCGAGGTCTTCCGCCGCTCCACCGCCGCGACCCAAGATGACGACGTCGCACCTACCGTAGGTCTGCAGCAACGACAGCGCGCGTACGATCTCTCGCGGCGCGTCGGCGCCCTGCACGAGAGCCGGGCTCAGTACGACGTGACAACGGCTGAAACGGCGGCGGATCGTCGTCAAAATATCATGCAGGGCGGCGCCGGTCGGTGACGTAACCACGCCGATCGTGTGAGGAAGGTACGGCAGTTCTCGCTTGCGATCGGCTTCGAAGAGGCCTTCGGCGGTGAGCTTGCGCTTGAGCGCTTCAAACGCACGTTGTGCGGCACCGGCGCCCACCGGCTTGAGCGCCGAGGCGTACAGCTGCATACGTCCCTGGCCGGCGTAGACGCTCACACGCCCCATGCAGACCACTTCGTCGCCGACCTTAGGATCGAACGCCAGTCGGCGCGCATCGTTGTGCCACATAGCGCAATCAATAGAGGCATCGTCGTCGGAAAGGGTGAAGTAGCAGTGCCTGCTGGCGGCACGCTTGAAGCTCGACAGTTCGCCGAGCACGAGAACGTGTGAGAACGCCCCCTCGAGCGTCTCGGATATCAATCCGACAAGCTCGGAAACGCCCAGAGGAACCTCTTCTCGCGGAGGTTCCTGCTCATCAGAACCGTCGAATTCGAAACCTAAGCTGCGGTCTCTACTCACTTGCCGAAGCGTCGTTCTGAAGCGCACGAATACCCGCGCCGCGGTCGTGGAATCGCGAGAACACCTGCCAGGTTTTCAGCAGATCGAGAGCGCGCTCCAGCTGCGGATCGCTTGCGAGACCGCCTTGGTCCGTCGCGGTTTCTTGGTTCTCGATATGACCGGCCAGATCCTTTTCGCGAATCTTAATACGATCATCGGTCTTGGCCAGACGAACACTCCTGTCGACGAGCACGTCGGGAGCGATGCCTATCGCCTGAATCGAACGACCTGACGGCGTAAAGTACTTTGCAGTCGTCAAGCGAAGCGCCGAATCACGGTCGAGCGGCAGGATCGTCTGTACCGAGCCTTTGCCGAATGTGCGGCTACCTACAATCACCGCGCGTCGGTGATCTTGCAGCGCGCCCGCAACAATTTCCGACGCACTCGCAGAACCTTCGTCAACCAAGACGACCATCGCGCGGTCACCCTCGTCGCCGTCATTCTGGGCCAAGAACCGCTGCTGCTGCCGTTCGACGCGTCCCTCTGTGTAGACGATCAAACCGGCATCGAGGAACAAGTCCGAGACCTTCACCGCTTCGTTGAGCAGGCCACCGGGGTTGAGCCGCAGATCGAGGATCAGCCCCTCGAGCTCGCCGGCACCGGCCTCTTTCTCGAGTTTTTTGATTGCGGCGGAGACCTCTCGCGAGGTCCCCTCTTGAAACTGCGTGACGCGAACGTAGCCGTACTTCTCTTCGTACACCTTGACGTCCTTGACGCTCTTCACCTTGATGATTTCGCGCGTAATCTCGGCTTCGATGAACTCAGGAGCGTTTTCACGACGAAGCGTGAGTACCACCGCCGACCCCCTCGGGCCGCGCATCAGGGAAACGGCCTCCATGAGGTTCATATCCTTCGTAAAATGTTCGTCGATCTTTATGATCTGGTCACCCGGCTCAACACCGGCGTGATAAGCCGGCGTATCGTCGAGCGGAGTAATGATCGTCAGAACGTCCTCGCGGATCGTAATCTCGATACCAAGCCCGCCGAAAGAACCACGCGTGTCCACCTGAAGTTCACGGTAAAGCTCGGGCGTAAGATACGCGCTGTGCGGATCGAGCGACGAGATCATTCCGTCGATGGCACCCTGAATCAGGTCTTCGGTCGTAACATCTTCGACATAGTGCCGCTGGACCATGTGGATGATATTCGCGAACGTATCGAGCGAGGCGTACGCGTCGCGCGCAGCCGCTGCGACGCCACGTGGTGCGGGGGCGAGAGCCAGGAAGGATGCCAGCGAACACACCGCCATCGCTACAAAAAAGGTCTTTTTTACGGGCTGTTTAGCAGGAGCCATAACCCTCTGAGTATAGCTAACGACATGGGAGCCGACAATCGGACTTTTGGGGAGCGGAATTCTCTGTGCACACGGTGCGTTATCGATTGAACGCAGCGTATCCGCCCAGGAACCACGGCTCGGGGTCCACGGCCTTGCCTTCGGCGCGCAATTCAAAGTGCAGAGTCGGATCGCCCGGCGACAACGAGCCCAGGATCTCATACCGCGCGATCTTTCCCCCAACCTCGTGGTGAATCGAACCCAGGCGCGCATAGACGCTGTGGTAGCGTCCCCCGTGATTGACGATGAGAGTGTTGCCCAAACCGGGAAACGGACCGGCGAACACCACCTCGCCCTCACCCACCGTCGCTACCTGACGATCGCGGCCTGCCTCTATGATCACGCCCTTCGAGCGCGGTCCTCCGTTTTCTTGATGCCCGTAGCGTGCCAGCAGAGATCCCTTGATAGGTGCCTGCAATGCGCCCTTGAACGTGTCGAACGGCTTGCTGTCACGCCGCGGACGGAAGATCCGCGATACCAGCGAGCGCGGCTCATCGGATGCGACAGGTTCGAGTTCGCGGCTACTCGCGACGATGATGCGCTGTAGCTCCTCTTCGATGACAACCAGTCGGTCGCGCTCGACTCGGCTGGCTGCGATGTCTCTTTCAATACTCGCGAGCAGCGAGGTCTTGGCCCTTCGAGCACTCTCGTAACGTTTCTTCTCAGCTGCCAGCGCCTTCTTCTTTCCCGCTACGCCGCTACGCTTTTCGTCAACCGAAGCGAGCTCCTCTCTGTATCGCTGCCGCGCGCCTTCGAAGTCTTCGAACGCGCGCCTATCGGCTTGACTGATAGCCGCCAGGTAGCGCGCCATGCGTAACGGTTGTGTCGACTTGGCGGCTTGGACGAGTGCGCGGCTACTTCCCAAGCGGCCTCGCTTGTAGATACTCGAGAGGCGCCGCACGAGTAACGCTTCGGCTTCGGCGCGGTCTTCCTCGAAACGTTCGAGATTGCGTACCCGCTCGCCATAGTCCTCGGCAAGCAGCGCTTCTTCGCCCTGCAGCGAATCGAGGCGTCGTGCCGACGACAACATACGATTGTCGATCTTGCCGATCTCTTCGAACAGTTTGCTCGCCTTCTGCTCGCCTTCGGTGGCGATGCGTTCGTGTTTGGCGAGGCCCGCGCGAACCTCGCTGAGCTGGTCTGAGGCGGCCGGTGCCTTCGTGTCTACTGAATCCTCGGCCTGCGCGAACACAGATTCTACTTGCACAAGCGCGATCGTAAGTACGCAAGCCGCACCCAGCGACCGCGCAATCGCGAGCGCGCGACCGGGGCGCGCTAACGCCACGAACCAAACCTCTGCATACCGAGCCAACTGCCGGCCACGCCGAGACCCGCGCCCCACACAATGAGCGTGCCGCATTGCCCGACGGTGAGGAAGTCCAGCGTTCCTTGCAACATGGGCAGCTCGGTAGCGATCGGTGCAGCGGTCACCTGATAGATCATCGCGAGCAAGCCAATTGCGGCGCCCGAACCGATGACCCCCTCGATGAGGCCGGCGAGCAAAACAGGCCCCCAATAAACCGCACCGACTGCGCCGACCAAGCGCAGTACCTCCATCTCTTCACGGCGTGAAAACGCCGCCAGCTGAAACGTCGCGCCGACGATAATCGCCGATACGATCAACGCGAGCGCGCCTAAAGCCCAAGCGACCCAGCGAACGATGCCCATGGCATTGCGCAGGCGATCGATCCACTGCCGATTGTATTGAACATCATCAACTTCGGTGATCTGCTGCCAGATATCGAGCATCTCGAAGAGTTTGGCGTCCTCGGTCGAACGGCCAAGCGCGACCTCGAACGAGGCCGGTAACACCGACGCATCCAAACCGTCGAGCAATTCAGCACTGTCACCTAGGTTGTCGGCGAGCAGCTGCCACGCTTCGTCTTGAGAGAAATAGCCGACCTCGATCACTGCCGGATCGGAAGCTAGTTCCCGTTTGAGCTCGACGATTCGGGCCTCGTCCACGCCCGGCTTCAGATAGATCGAAACGTCGACACCGGTGGCGCCCCAGCTAGCGATCAAGCGATAGGCATTCGAGCCGACGAGGAGCACCGCACCGGCAAGCAGCACACTGACGGCAATACTGGTGATCGTGACTCCAGCGATGACAGGAGTTGCCAGGATGCTGTCAACCGCGCGGCGGAGATAGTAGGCAAGTGGTTGGCCGTGTGCGGATCGTCGATTCACAGATCCGCCGCGGTGTGCGTGTCGTCCAGCACCGATTGATCCTCCTCGACCAACCGACCTTCGTACATGAAAAGGGTACGACAGCGCAGAAGCGAGAGTGCTTCTTGATCGTGAGTCGCAATGAGTACGGTGGTACCACCGCGGTTCACTTCGACGAGTAGGTCGAGAATTTCGTTACTCGCATCGGGGTCGAGACTTCCGGTCGGCTCATCGGCGAGCAGCAATGCGGGTCTGTTAACCAGAGCCCGTGCCAAACTCACCCGCTGCTTCTCGCCGGCCGACAAGACCAAAGGAGACACCTCGGCGTGGTCACCAAGCCCAATCATCTCGAGCAATCGACGGGCGCGCGCTCGAGCCTCGGAGCGCGATACACCAGCGACCTCGGCGGCAAGCGCAACGTTATCGACAATCGGCAAACGATCGATCAGACGCGAATCCTGAAACACAAGACCGAGTTCGCGACGCAACGACGCCAGACCGGGACCATCGAGGCGATTAAGATTACGGCCGTTCACAATGCCGCGACCGGAGGAGAAATCTTCCTCGCCGAAAAGAACCTTCAGAAGTGTGGACTTGCCGGAACCTGTGGGGCCGGTCACAAGGACGAATTCGCCGGGGGCTACGTTGAGCGTAACATCGCGCAGAGTGAACTTATGTTCGCCCAGCCGCTTCGTTACCTTATATAAGCGAATCAATCCGGCTACCGGCAGCTACCTGCTGCCCCTCCACCACATCGCAACCACTGTTTCGACCCGCTGGGCGTCGTGCTCAGATCGTGCCCAGCGCCTGATTGATCGTCTCGACCAACTCAGGTGTCGCTTTGCCTCCCGGATACGGAAGCGGACCGATGAACTTCGCGAGGAGCTTCCCGTCGCGGTCAATCAGAAACGTTTCCGGATAGCCGGTTATTCCATACTCTGTACCAACTGCTCCATGGGGGTCAAGAAGAACGTCGAACTGCAGAGGGGTTTCCTGCACAAAGCTGCGGACGTCATCAGCATTCTCGTCGCCCGCAATGCCGACGATGGTCAGGCCTTTGCCGGCGTAGCGCACCGCCAGCTCGTTGAGTAGCGGCATCTCTTCGATGCACGGCGGGCACCAGGTTGCCCAAAGGTTGAGCATGACGACCTCTCCACGGTAGTTGGAGAGCTTTTGAACCGTACCGTCCAGTCGAGGCAACACGAAATCAGGGACCCGGTCGCCGACCCTCGGACCCGAGCCGCGATTGCACGCAGAGACCGTCAAGATCGCGACAAGTGCGCCAAATGCCGCGATTCGAGTCATCACGCGCAGAGCACGGCGGCGCGCCTCCAGACCTTTCATCGGACGGACTCCGGCTCGATCGAACGGCCGCGTGTGCGCATTAGGAGCACCACGCCGAGCGAGATCAGAACGAGCGCAATGAGCTGGGCCTGAGTCAGTCCCAACGCCACCTTCGGATTGAGCCGAATGAACTCGACCGCAAACCGGGCTAGCGACGCACCCACCAGGTAGGTCGCAAACATCGTCGGAGGCGGCAAGTCACGCTTTCGTCTGGCGTAGAGAAACAGGAATAAGCCCATATAAGCGGTGAATTCGTAAAGCGGGGTTGGGTGTACGGTCACGCCGCTGGGATAATTCCAGCCGATGATTGCCTGCGTATAGGCTACTCCCCAGGGCAGATCCGTGACGATCCCCCAGTCGCCGTCGCCGGCGACGTGGCAGCCGATCCGCCCTATCGCCTGCCCGATCGGCAGACCAAGTGCGGTACATTCGAGCAGAGTCGGGAATGTGACGTCATAACGCTTGTGCAGCACCCAGGCCGTGCCGACACCGCCGAGGAGGCCGCCGTACCAAACGAAGCCGCTCCCCGCCGTTACCTGCTCGATCGGGTTGGCGAAGAATGCCGGGATGTCGTTGCCAAGCGAGAGGATCTTCGAACCAACGAGTCCACCGATGAAAACGTAGAGGAGGAGGTTCCACATTTCGTCGCTATCGCCACCACGTCGCTCGTATTCTTTCGACGACACGTAGGTCGCTACAAAGAACCCAAGCGCCATCATCGCGCCGAAGGAATGAATGATCGGGTGAAACTCAAGCCCGAACAGCGAGATGGTGCCGAAATCCCAAATGACCGGATACACACGGCGAGCCTACCCGAGGCACAGCTACCGTTCTACTCAGGCAGGCTCATGGGGTCGGCGCCCGTAGAGAGCAACGCCGCGATCATCATGACGCCCAGGCCGGCGAGAACAGCGATCGCCAGTTCTGACGAACTCAGGGTCGCACGAACCTCGGAATCCGGCCGCGTCTTTTTCCAATACGCGTTCCAGACGATCTGAACCGGCACAAGCGGGAGCACCGTCGCCATGCCCGCCAGCCATGCGAACGGCGCACCGCCTACGAGCGCGGCGTTGCCGAGCAAACGCAGCGCGTAGAACATCGCCGTGAGCGTTCCTGGTGAGAAGTCGGCACGTACTTCACGTCTCTTCGCAAGCTCCTTCGTATCGCGCATCAGGAAGTAGAGCACCATCACGTTGACGAACGGCACCAAGAACGCGATCGTACGCCAGCGCGGGCTGATGTCGGCGCCTGTTTCGTCTCGAAGCGCAGTCCAACTGCGCCAGATCCAGTAAAACTCGTACAAGCCCAGAGAGAGAATTGACAGGATGACCAAGTGAACCGGGTTTTGGCTGGGCGAAACGCCCGTGTGCTCGACAGACGAATGCGTCGTCGTCGCATCGACGGGCGGCGGTGCAGCGGCGCGCTGCGGCTCCTCCGGCTCGCGGATGCCCGCCACGTCGGGCATCCAGCGTCGGCAATGGCGACACTGCATGGCTTGCGCGAGTAACTCGCCGCCACAATACGGGCATTTCTTGTTAGAAACTTCAGACACAGCAGTTGCTCACAACCATAGGCTCATTTGCTCGAACGAACAAAACCGCACGCAGATCGGTCAGCCCTCCAGAAAATTGTTCGGCCGCTCGACACAGTAAATACCGCCGTCAGCATCGATGAGCGTCGCGCATTGGTTGCAGTGAGAACAACGGTTCACATATCCGGCTTCGGCGGCGGCGTTGTTCGGCATATCCGGATCGAACAGCAGAGCACGACCGAGCTGTATGAAGTCGAAGCCTTCAGACATGACGGCTTGAATACTTTCATTTGTGCAGACTCCACCGATGTAACAGACGCCACATTGTACCCGCGCGCGAATGCGCGCTGCTTGTTCCATGAAATAGTTCTCTTCGTAGGGATATTTACGGAACATTCGCTCGCCGGCCAGCTTCATACCGAGACGCATCACCGGACTCTTCTCTCGCTTGAGTAGGCCCGGCAGCAAGCTATCCCCACGAAACAGCAGCATCGGGTTCATGCTGCTCGTACCACCGCTACATATAATCGCGTCTATCCCGCCTTTCTCGAGCATGGCCCCGATCTCGATCGCGTCCTCGATGGTCGTTCCGCCACGTACGCCGTCGGTCATGCTGATCTTCGCGAGCAATGGGAAATCGGTCCCCACTTCTTTGCGAATCGCGTTGAGCACTTCGAGACCAAAGCGCATACGGTTGCTGAGCGACCCGCCGTATTCGTCTTTGCGCCGATTGGTGATTGGGCTGATGAACTGACTGATCCCGTAGCCGTGCCCGAAGTGGATCTCGATCGCGTCGAATCCAACCGACTTCATGAACGAGGCCGCGCGCGCCATCACTTCAACACGCTCACGAATTTGCGGGATCGTCAGCGCGCCCGCGATCGGCAGACCGTAGGTCAGCCCGAGGGCGTTGATTGTGCGCGATGGCCCAAGAGGGCGCTTACCCGTGAACTCACGGTTTTTCGAAAAGTTTCCACAGTGGCCTAATTGCCCCGAGACTTTTGCTCCGGTCGCTTGCACACGAGCGATCAACTGAGCGAGACCGTGGCGGACGCCCTCGTGCATATAGAGCATGTGCTCGTTGATGCGGCCGTCAGCTTCGGCAGCGCAGTAGGCCAAGGTCGTCATAGCGATGCCGCCCTCGCCAAGGCGTTCGTGCAGACGTGTGAGTTCGGGCGAAACCAGGCCACCCGCACTCTTGCCTTCGAACGTAGCCGCTTTGATGAGCCGGTTGCGCAACGTGAGTGAGCCGAGACGGGCCGGCGTAAAACACTTCTGCAGCGACTCGTCCATCAGCTTACGCTCTCCCCCCGCTACTCATGCATTGCACGCTAAAGTATTTCCGTCAGTTTACGAATCAGACTCAGTTGCCGCTCGGCGTTGTGCGAGTCGAAGCCGATCAGCATCGTGAAGTCCACGTCGAGCGCTTTCCACTGCTCGAGCTGATCGCGCATGTGTTCAATCGGACCGATCAGTGCGAGCTGATCGATCAGATCATTGGGAATCGCTTGCGCGGCTTCGGCCTTCTTGCCGGCAAGATAGAGATCTTGGATTTCAGTAGTCGCGTCTTCGTAGCCATAGCGATCGATGGCGTTCTTGTGGAAGTTCTGCCCCTTCGCACCCATACCGCCGATGTAGAGCGACAGAAACGGGCGTACTTGGTCGCGACATGCGTCGAGATCGTTGCCCTCAACGATCGGCTGCATCACATGGATGCTGAAGTCCTTGATCGACTTTCCGTTGCCGGCCTTTGCGAACCCGGCGTCAAGTTTCTCACGGTAGACGCGGTCGAAGTGGATCGGCGACAACAACATCGCAAGCCAACCGTCGGCGATCTCGGCCGTCTGTTCGATATTCTTCGGACCTTCGGCACCGACAATGATCGGTATGTCCGGGCGACCGTGGAGGATACTCTTGAGCGGTTTTCCCAGTCCCACAGAGCCTTCACCGGTAAACGGCAGCTGATAGTGCACACCGTCGTGCGTGAGCGGTGCCTCACGCGCAAAGATGTCGCGCATGATGCTGACATACTCGCGCATGCGACCGAGCGGTCGCTTGTACGGCATTCCGTACCAGCCCTCCACGACCTGTGGACCCGACACGCCAAGCCCCAGGACCATTCTGCCGCCGCTGAGCTGATCGAGCGTGATGGCCGCCATAGCGGTTGCGGCCGGCGTACGCGCGGACAGCTGAACGATGCCCGTTGCGAGCTTTATCTTGTTCGTGTGCGCACCGACCCACGCGAGTGGCGTGAGCGCATCGGAACCGTACGCCTCAGCGGTCCAGATGGAATCGCAACCCATCGCTTCCGCTTCCTTGATTTGCTCAAGCGGCACGTCAATGGTGCGGCCTGAATATCCGAGATTGATTCCGAGTTTCATCGACAACTACCTGCCCTCTACGTAGTCCAGAAGTTCCTTGATCGGAAACGCGTTGGCGACTTCCTTTACTTTCTCTTCTTTGGTGTTGGAGCTCTCGACGCGAAATATCGACCGACCGATCGTTGCAGTGATCTCTGTTAGTCCACCTTGGTTGGTCACACTAGCCGCAACGCGCCCCGGCAGCCGGAACGTTGCCTGCTGTTGACCGAACATCTGATCCATCGCGGCAAGCCCGGCCGGACCTGCGCTCGCGACCAGATCCGTCAGCGAGACCTTCACCGTCTTGCCTCCACGCGTGTACGTGCGCTCGATCACCGAAATACCCATCACGCTCTGCGCGGACATCTCGCCGCCGATAAATCCGGCAAGATCGTCTTTGAAGAACTTCTTCTTTACGTCGAAGTCGAATTCATTGAGCGCGGCACTCAAAAAATCGACCTTTCCTTGCGCCTTCTTGTAGTCACCCTTCTCGATGAATTCGATGAGCGCGTCAGTCGCCTCTTTGATCTCATCCATCGTTGCCGCTTGCGCCGTGGCGAATGTTACCGCGGTCAGGACCATCGCGACTGCGAAAATTCGGATTGCTGACATAGTGGGCTCCTCCGAAGCGCGTGCGGCTGATGGAATCGACGCATCCGCGATTGCCCTTAGCCACAATGTCGCGCTTTTAGCGCGTCACCCCACCGGCGGCAACCGTGTCCAAATCTCGAAGAGAGGCCGCCGTTCTACCTGTCGCTCGGACACATCGGCCGCCGACTGGCTTGAGCTGGAATCTCAGATACTGATGTCGGCATGTCGAACAGCAATGCCGAGCAACGGGTCCTCGATGGGACCGTGTGGGACGATTTTTGCGACGCGCTCAAGGATGCGGGCAAGGTCGTCCATAGCGAGAAAGCGCCGAATGACGTTTTCAACAAGGCCGAAGGCTACCGATATCTCGCGCGGCTTCTGCGGGCCGGGCTCGAGAGCTTTCTCGAACACGGCGACCCCGCGTTCCCGGAGCTGCGGTGCCCGGCGCATACGACGATCAAACTGGGCGCCGACAACCCGGACAACTTCTACCAAAACGCCTCGATAGATCCGCGTTACGACTACCGCATCACTGGAACACGCGGCACGGTCGACTACCTGGGTTTCGGCACGGTCATCAACCGATACGCCACCGGCGGCGGTATGAAGACCACCGGCTGGCTCGATTCGCGCCAGATCGAAATCGATGCCGAAGGCCGGTTCGAGATCATCGTCAGCCTAGGCGAGAAGTCCGGCAACTGGCTGCCGATGGGGCCCGAGACGAACTCGATCAACATCCGCCAAACGTTTCAGGACCGCGTTCACGAGAAGCCCGCCGAAATCCAGATCAAGCGCATCGGATCCGAGACGGAGCGACCCGAGCCCTTCAGTGCCGAGAGACTCGAGCGCGGCTTGGCCGGAGCGACGATGTTTCTGCAGGGTACTACACAGTTGTTCGAAGGTTGGGCCGAGAGTTTTCTTCCGACAATGAATGAAGTGGCGCGGGGTGATCAGGCCTATTGCCAGTCGATCGGCGGCGATCCCAACATCTACTACTTCCATAGCGCCTGGGAACTCGCCGACGACGAAGTTCTCGTGCTCGAGGCAAAGACGATTCCCGAGTGCCAAACCTGGAACTTCCAGTTGGACAACTGGTGGATGGAGTCACTCGACTACCGCTACCACACCGTGCACGTGAACAAGCACACCGCGCATTACGAGGACGACGGAAGCGTACGTGTCATCGTATCGCACACCGATCCGGGGCATCCGAACTGGATCGAGACCGCGGGCCATAACGTGGGCACGCTGTGTTGGCGCTGGATCGGCGCCGAGGAGCACCCACCCGTGGACGCGAAAGTCATGAAGCTCGCAGATGTCGCCCGCACGCTTTAAGGACACGCCGGCGCTGGACGTAAACAGCGGCCTTTACATGGCTTAGCCGCCAAGCGAAGAATTCAGTTCGGAGGAACGAAGTGGCACGCATACCGTATATCGATCTCGACAATGCATCCGATGATCTCAAGGAAACGTTCGAACAGCTCCCCGTCACACTCAACATCTTCAAGATGGTGGCCCACGCGGAGACCTGCTTTCGGCCCTTCCTGCGTTACGGCACCTCGATCCTCGCCCTACAACAGTTCGACGACAAGATCCGCGAACTTGTCATCCTTCATGTAGCGAAGATTTGGAACGGACGTTACGAAGACAACCAACACGTTCCGATCGCGAAAGCAGTCGGAGCCACCGACGAAGAGATCGCGGCGATCCACGCCGGCGACATCACGGCTGACTGTTTCAACGCCGCGGAGAAGGCCGCGCTGCAGATGACGACCGAGGTCTGCAAGAACGGGCGCGCGAGCGATGAGACATTCGCTTCGGTAGCCGAGTTCTTCTCGCCGCGAGAGATCGTCGAAATGGTTCTGGCGATCGGCTTCTACACCACGGTCGCGATGCTTTGCGAGACGACAGATGTCGACATCGATCCACCGGCAGATACAAAGATCATCGACGCTCTGAAATAGAAGCGCGCCCGCAGTACTCAGGCCGACACAAAGGACGGATACGAACCCATGATCGATCTGTACACATCCCCCACCCCCAACGGTTGGAAAGTCTCGGCGGCGCTCGAAGAGATGGAGCTCCCCTATGAGGTCAAGCTCATCAACCTCGGGAACAACGAACAGAAGGAACCCGAGTACGTAGCCATCAATCCAAACGGCAGGATTCCCACCATTGTCGATCGCGACATCGGTGACTTCGCCGTCTTCGAATCGGGCGCGATCTTGCTCTATCTCGCCGAAAAGACCGGCAAGCTCATGCCTACCGACGTCAAAGGGCGTTCGGAAGTCATCCAGTGGCTGATGTTTCAGATGGGCGGCGTCGGCCCGATGCAGGGGCAAGCGAACGTATTCTTTCGGTACTTCGACGAGAAGATCCCTTCGGTGATCTCGCGTTACCACAACGAAACGAAACGGCTGTACGGTGTCATCGACAATCGTCTCAAGGATCGTGAGTTCCTCTGCGACGAGTTCAGCATTGCCGACATCGCGAACTGGGCGTGGATCCGTATCTGGTTCTGGGCCGGCGTCGAAATCGACGACCTACCGAATCTCAAACGCTGGATCGATACGATAGAAGCACGCCCGGCCTGCGCAAAGGGCGCGTCAATTCCAGAGATCCCGCAATCTGCGGCCGACGGCGACGCGGTCGTGAAAAGCGGCAAGTCGATCCTACAGCGCTAGCATAGAGATCACGTGACCCTAGTTCGCATTGCCAAGTGGAGTGTCCTCGCCTTGATCGTCTTGGTGACGGCGATCGTCACCGTCGCGACAATACGACGCTACGACTATCCGGATCTGTCCGCTTACGAAGCACTGCGCCTTTCTACCGGCAAAGCACCTGCCGGCGAGGTAACCGTGACGTACGCCGGCGTCGCCACACTGCTGTTCTCGGACGGCACCACGTCGATCATGATCGACGGATTCTTCTCTCGGGCAGGCCTGCTCGAGATCCTACTGACGCGCATCGAGCCCGATCCGCAGGCGATCGCCGACGGTCTCGAGGCCATGGGCGCAGACTCGATCGCCGCGGTACTGTGCGTACACTCGCACTACGACCACTGCATGGACTCACCGGTGGTCGCGTTGCAGACCGGCGCCGATCTAATAGGCTCCGAGAGCACCGCGTGGATCGGCCGTGGCATGAACCTGCCGGAACCCCGCATTCGCGTCGCCGACTACGGCACCGTTTACAAATATGGCGATTTCACCATCACGATGTACGAATCGCGCCACGTCCCGCTGTCGTGGAACGCCTCAGTCATCGGCCGAGGGTTGAGCGCACCACTCACACCACCGGCGCGCGCGACCAAATGGCTCGAAGGCGGCAGCTATTCGATCCTCATCGAGCACCCCGGCACCAGCGCGCTCGTCCAAGGAAGCGCCGGCTATATCGATGGAGCGCTCGACGACGTAGACGTAGACGTGCTGTTCTTGGGCCTGGGAGCGCTCGGTACGAAAGACGACGCATACGTCGACGGATACTGGGATGCGCTCATCGACGCGACCAGTCCGGAACGCGTCGTGCCGATCCACTTCGAGGATTTCTTCGGACCGGTGTCGTCAGATCAGAAACCGCTGTCGGCACTCACCGACGATCTGGAGCGCACCTTCTCGAAACTCGTCACCCACACCGATGCGCTGCCGGACACCGAGGTCGCGCTGATGCCCTATCTACAACCTGTCGCGTTGCGCTAGTCCGATCGCACAAAAAAGAGAAGGCGGGGAGAGCCCGAGCCCGCTCCGCCTTCTTTGGTCCAGCGAGAATCGGAAGAAAAGAGACGGACGATAGGCTTAGTCCCGCAGCCTAAGTGCGTAGTCTCAGTGCTTAGCCCAGCTGCAGGGAGCGGATAGGTAGAGCTAGCTACCGGGCTCGCCGACGACCAGTTTGAAACCGTCCATCGCCACACGCGCGCCCGACGATTCCACGACATAGGGCAGCAAACCAACCGGTTCGAGCGCTGCATCTACACGCTTGCGCTCCGCGCCATCCAGGGCGCGATACCGTCGGGCCGTGCGTTCGCGACGCCACGAACTGTAGACGTTCACCATGCGTTTCTCGGTCAGTCCGAGAATCGGCGTATCGATCATCCCGAGAGCACGCTCAATCTGTTCGCCATCCGCCTTGTCGGAGAGGGCGTTTGTTACGAATGCGTGCGACACTTCCTGCATCGGCAAAAACACGGTCGCGATTTCTCGCAACAGCGGTGCTAGTGAGTCGGCAACCACTGGTTCGAAATCGTCGGTCTCGGGCGTAGCGGCATCGTTGACGTCGCCGACCCATGCCGCGACCCGCGGCGCGCGCTGGCGCATACGCGCGGCGGGAATCGGGTCCCGTCCAAGATGCGGGTAGAACGGGCCGATCATTCCCAGGTCGGCCAACGTCAGCCGATCGCCCAACAGGAATCGGTGCTGGGCAAGATGTGCGTCGAGCAGATTCAGGAGGTGGCCATACCAGCCATCGATCGCAGCGCGCGTCTTGTCCGTGATACCGAGCATCGGCAACGAGCCGCTCATGCGCTCCGTCATTTTAACGGCCTCCGGACCCATATGACGTGTCCAGTCGCGCACAATCCATGCGCGCTGTTCCGGAAAGCTCCAGCGGAAATGCATGGCAGGAAGGATCAGCGCTTCGTCGGCGAAGTCTTGAATGATCTCCGCCACCGTACGCGCAACGGCATCGGCAGGAATGACCGCGGGCGCTGGAACCAACTGTTCGATGCGGTCGATGATCCGCGGTGTGTCCTGAAGCACTTCATCGCGATCGGTCATCACGACCGGAATGAACGCGACGCCGGTACGTGGGATGATCGTCGACATGTAGGCACTCATGTCTGGATCGATTTCGGTATACGCGATGCGTTTGTAGCGCAGCAGCGGCCTGATCTTCGCCGAGAAGTATGAAAGCGGCGTCCCGATGAAGCGCCAACGTAGAGCGGCTCCCATCGCCTACTAGCGTCCCTTCTTCTTCGCACGCCGCCGCTGGGCGCGCGAGAGCGGCATACCTCCACCGTCATCGTCATCGTCATCGTCATCGTCGTCGTCAACCGACGCACCCGAACTCGTGGTAACGCTCGTGACGGCAGCGCTGGTGTCGACCTCGGGACGCGGCGTCGCCGCGGGCGCGGATTTTCGCGATCCGCTGTCGCTCACCTCGACCGTGACCTTTGTCGAGGGCGTGCTCCCGCCCGGGCGTGCCCCGTAGGCAACGAGTGCGAGCGAGACAATTACCATCACTACTCCGGCCGTGAACAGTATGAAGACCACCCAGTTCGCCGCCGGCCCTTCGGGCAACAGTCCGCGATTCTCGGTCGCAGCACCGACAACCGACGCGATGATATTGCCGTAGCCCGTGATGATCAGGCCCCAGAACGCGATGGCTTGTTTGCGCGCATCGAGCGCAAGGCGGCTGCCGACACCGGCGATCGCTAACAGCAACAAGCCATTGAGCACCCCTTCCATGTGGGCCATGCGCCACGCCCGTACGTTCTCCGCGGTACCGCTTTGCACGGCGGTAACAAAGGGAAAACCCGCAGCCAGTCCGAGAAAGACGATGATGATGCCATGCAGAACGAGCCGGCGTTCGTAGTCCCTACCCATTAAAAATCCTCGTACGCGATGATGCGAAGTGTTGCGAAACCCCGAGAATCAAGGTCTCGGGACTGCCCTGAGATATACGGGCGCCCCGGCGTGGACAAATCGCCGCCCGGTCCTCGCAAGCAGCCGGGGCCTGCGCCCGGTCCGGGCAGCCCCGCCTGTCACAAACTTGCTCGCTTCATCGCAAGATCTAGGCAGAATCGTGGTTACAGGGGACCGGTTCGAATCCGATACGATTCACGTTTGAAGGAGCCCATCATGGCCGATTCTTCGATCCACCACACCGAAAGCTTCTTCGCACGCCGTGCGGCGGCAGCAACCCTCATCTTGGCGACCCTCGCTACGGCCGTTTGGCTGCTTGCGCCCGCTTCTGAAACCACCGCGCAAACGACCACCGCCGGTGAAAGAGTCAGCACTACCGTACAAACCTGCGCAGACCCTATTGCAATCGTGGTCGGCGAACCGGCGCCTGACGGAGCCGAAGTGGTAACCGCCACAGATGCCCTGTTCGCATTGCAAGCCGCCGTCGGACTCCAGACCTGCGCTCTGTGCGTGTGTGACGTCAACGGCAGTGGCGTAGTCACCGCCGCCGATGCGCTGCTCACTCTGGCAATCGCGGTCGGTCAGAACATCTCTCTAAACTGCCCGTCTTGCGAGGGTGGCCCCATGGGAACGACGTCGACAACCTGTCCCTCGTTCGCACCACCGGAAACGGGTCTCAACTTCGGAGTCACAGCCGATAGCTCGGGCGTTGACGCAAGCGCCGTCGCGACGGAGTCGGCTGTGGGCGAACACCCGGCCGATCTCTATACAAGCGGCGGCAGCGGCAACCACGCACCGTCAGCGGCAGGCGACAACACACTCAGCGTCGAAGACATCGACCTCGGCCTGGCAACCGACGATGAACTCGACGGGATCTCGTTCGGCGACTACGTGTCATCGCCCTACACGTACCACTTCTCGCTGGCCGACTCGGAGCGTCGCACCGGGCTCGGTGGCTCGGGGGCACGCGCCGAGTACGACAACGAAACTTACCCCGGCGACATCTTCACAAGTGTCGGCGGCCCAGACTTGGGAACGAACACACTGGAGCGCGATGAGATCGCGCTCGGCCTGCACCCTCATGACCTCACGAGCGATCCAACCGACGATCTCGACGCTCTGGATTTCGGCGCCGGCGACGGGCCCTACTTCTTAACGGTCGCGGGCGACGCCACCGGCGGCGCCGATATCTTCCGCTCATCGGGAGGCGCGACGAGCCTGATTCTGTCGGCGGCGAGCATCGGGCTTGCCGACACCGACGAGGTCGACGCACTGGTCGTACAGGACATCAACAACGACGGACTCTTCAATGGAAACGACTATATTCTGTTCTCGGTTTCGCCCGCTTCAGTCGGTGCGCTGGGCAGCGCCGTGCGCTCCGAATCGCTATTCGGTGAAGCAGCAGCCGACATCTTCGTCTCTCTGGGCGACGGTACCAACGAACTCGCAGTCGATGAAGTCTCCCTCGGACTCGAGTTGACCGACGACATAGACGCGTTGGAGATCCAAAGCGGAGCGTTGGGAATTTTCTGTGGCTGCGGCGACGGCATTCTGGTCGCGCCGGAAGAGTGCGAAGTCTTTGTTCCGTGCCTCAATCCTGCGGCGAAGTGTAATATCGCGGACTGCACCTGTTCTATTCCGGTCTGCGAAGACGGCATCCTTACACCGCCCGAGCAGTGCGAGTTCCCGACTCCCGTGTGTCCCCCCGGGCAGTTCTGCAACGGCTCGGACTGCATGTGTTATAAGCCGAAACTGTGCGGCAACGGCGTAGTGGATCTCGCCGAGCAGTGCGACCCAACCGCGATTCCGAACGGGTGTCTAAATCCGACCGACGTGTGCACGCCGAACTGCCTCTGCGATGAGGGTCCCTACTGCGGCGATGGCATGCTCGACCCCGGTGAGCAATGCGACCGGGCCGCCGGTGGCTGCCCGCAAGGCGAGCAGTGCAATCAGGCTAACTGCCAATGTGTGCCGGACACCGGCGAACCGCTCTGTCCAAACGGCATGCTGGAGGGCGCTGAGGAATGTGAAATTGGAATCCCGTGCCAGGACGACCTCACGTGCAACGAACTGCGTTGCACGTGTACGGAATTCCCCTGCGATCCCGATGGCGTCAAGGCTCCCGATGAAAACTGCGACCCACTTGCGGTGCCAAACGGCTGCAAGTTCGACGGCGAGTCCTGCAACACCGAATGTGAGTGCGTGCTTTACACGCCTCGGTGCGGTGACGGCGCTTTCACTCCAGGTAGTGAAGAGTGCGACGTGGTGACGATAGGCCAAAGCACCGCCCATGTCGGATGTATGGAAGGCGAGCTGTGCAATGACGAAACGTGTATGTGCGAACTCTGCTATGACGGAGAACCGATTTCGGTCTCGGGGATTTTAGTCTTCGGCTACATCATCCCAACCTGCTCCTTGATAGATTCGGGCGTCGATCAAGGCTGCGACGTAGAGCATTGGCACGGAGGTGGTTTCGGTATCGACCAAGAGACGGGAACCGACTTCGCTTTTATTCCGGACCCCGATCCGTCGGGCTGCGGGCACGGCAAGAAATCCGAAGTCCCGACCGCATCGATCGATCTCGGCGGAGACGTCACCGGTAACGCCGCGTGTCTATTCAAGGCCGAGAACGTGACCTGCATATTCCCCTAAGGGAACTCCGGTGCAGGCAAGACAGGCCGGGGCGAAAAGGCAGACACCCCTTTCCGCCCCGGTGTCGAGAATCTATCCCAGCGAACGTCGTCTCAGACGGCGTCGGTCGTATCGAGCGTATCGCGCAACTCGCGCTTCAAAAACTTGCCGCTGGCATTGCGAGGCAGCGGATCGGTACGGAACCAGAGGTAGCGCGGAATCTTGTACTTCGAGAGGTGCTGGGTCAGATGGGCGCGCAGCGCATCCGCCGTGAGGCTGCTGCCTTCGCGCAGCACAACGGCGGCACCTACTTCTTCGCCCAAGCGCTCGTCGGGAACACCAAACGCGGCCGCTTCGAGAACGTCGGAGTGATCGAAGATGCCCGTCTCGACCTCCGCGCAGTACACGTTCTCACCGCCGCGAAGAACCATGTCTTTCGCGCGGTCGACGATGAAAACGAAATCGTCTTCATCGATGCGCGCTATGTCGCCCGTGTGTAGCCAACCGTCGGTGATGCTCTCTTCGGTCGCTTCGGCGCGATTGATGTAGCCGCGGATGACCTGCGCTCCCCTCACCCACAGCTCGCCTACCTCACCGACCGCTACCGCGTTGCCGCTCGCGTCAACACACTGTGCTTCGAAGCACGGCATCGCCGGTCCGGCGCTGTCGGGCTTGTCGACGAAGTAGTCCGCCGTGTTCATCGTAATGATGCCGCAGGCCTCGGTCATGCCGTATCCCGTGCCCGGACGCCCACTGCCCGACTTCTCGATCTTGTCGACCAGATCAGGCTGGATCTGCGCGCCGCCACCGCCTACCGACTTGAGGCTCGACGTATCGGTTTTTTCGAAATCCGGGTGAGAGACGAGTTCACGTGCCATCGTCGGAACTCCGCTGAAGTTCGTTACCTTTTCGGCTTCGACAAGTTTGAGCGCCTCGCCGGCGTCCCACTTGTACATCAACACGAGCTTGCCGCCGCTCGCCGTCGCGCCATGCGCAACGCAGTTGTTCGCCGTCACGTGAAAGAGCGGCGTGACGACCAGCGCCGTCAATGGGCCGGAAGCCGCCTCACTCTCACGTAATTTGCCGGCGGCCGCCCGAGCCATCGACTGAGCCGCATTCCAAAACGCCATGCTCATTAAATTGTGAACGCAGCCACGATGGGTGAGCCGCGCGCCCTTGGGACGACCGGTGGTGCCGGAGGTGTAGAAAATACAGGCATCGCTATCGGTATCGATCGCAACCTCCGGCATGTCACCACCGTCGGCGGTCATCACGGAGTACGGCTCTACGGCATCGGCCAATGCGCCGTCGACACGAACGGCGACGACCTTTACCGCCGGTGCTTGATCGCGAATCTCGAGAAACCGCGCGAGTCGTTCTCGGTCACAAACCAGTACTTTGGGCTGCGCGTCTTGTAAGCCATAGACCATCTCAGGCCCGACCCACCAAGCGTTCATTCCGACCACGGCCGCACCGATCGATACGGTCGCCCAGTAGATCAGCATCCACTCTGGGTAGTTGCGCATCGCGATCGCGACACGGTCGCCAGGCTCTACACCCTGCGCGACCAGCCAGGTCGCAATCGACGCAACGTCGCGATGGGCGTCGTTGTACGTCCAACGTTCGTCCCCGTACACGAGATAGTCGTTGTCGCCGTAGCCTAACGTCGGCAACCAGACGTCGCGCAGCGATGGCGGCGCGCCCTTGTAGGTGCGCAGTCGGCGCCCCAACACTTCAGATTCTACCACCTCGAAAGGAGCGCCCTCGCTCGTAAGTTGCTCCCAGGCCTCGCGAAGCTCTCGGTACACGTTACATTCTCCGATGCCGCGCAGATTAGAAAAGTATGGAAAGTCGATAGAGAACCGCGGCGCGGGGCGGTTATCACCCGCGCGCCGCGGTATTGCCAGACCCATCCGCGTGTCGCCGCGCGGCCACGCGGAGACCGAGGGGGAGCGGCCTCAGCCCGATTGACCGTTCGCCATTCGCCCGCGCCAACACTAGTTTACGCGCATGCGTTCGGTTGCCCTCGGTGACATCGTTCTACACATGGAACCGCCCGAGGCGGCGCGTTACCACGCTCCCATCCTGATTCTTCCGGGATTGTTCCAGTCTGCGATCTGCTGGCGCGGATTGGCGTCGATTCTCGCCCACCGAGGCTGGGAGGTGTACCTGCTGCCACGGGTCGTACGCGATATGGCCAGCGGCAATGTCGAGCAGGAAGACAAGTCGTGGGACGAAGCACTCGCCGATGTGGTAAAAGCGTCCGAGCGACTCGGCGAGAAGCTCATTATCTTCGGTTCCGATGTCGGAGCAGCCATGGCGCTGGCAACGCTCGAGCAGACCCGGCCGATGGCACTCGGTCTATTCGCACCGACCGAACCGGCGCGCGCCGCTGCGTCTTTCTCAAACTCGCTCGGATTCATGGACCGACGTCGCTTCAACAAGCAGACAGGGCCCTTGGTGGAACCTACCGGCACGGCCGTCAGGGATGCTTTCCAGAAATCCGATATCTCTCCCGAGCCGGCCACGTTCATGGGCGATCTCGCTGCGGGCGTCGACTTTGCACGTCCCGCGACACAGCCGCCAAGCATCGTGTTCGGCACCCAGAACGACCCGGCCGTAGACACCGAGCACTCGCTCGGCTTCGCGGACGGCCAGGTCGCAAAAGAGGCCCAGGCACGCTTGGTCGGAAGGTGGTGGCCGTCGATCGGATGGGAAGCAGCCTCCGAACAGGTACACCGCTTCCTCATCCTGACCTTGTCAGATCGCGTCGTGGAGTTCCCCGACGAGATCATCAATGGCTAACGAATCGGGACAGGCTGACCAGCGCCGGCGGCCCTAGGCCGCCGGCTGTTCGATCTCACCTGCGCGCATACGCCGTTCCATTTCGATGTCGTGGTCGACGTCGGAGGTATTTTCGCTTTCGAACTGGAGAATGGCCATCTGCTGGAAGCGCTCGGTGGGCCGGGAGACGAAGAGACGCCGCTTGGGGGCGGACCTCTGCGAACCGGGCGCGTTGTGCCGTAGCCTCTTTCTCAGTACCGCGGCGATGGATACACTTCGCCGAGCCTCGAGCCCCCATCACAATCCACCGCGACTCGAGACCGGGAGACCCAAAATGGTCGAAGTCATTACCGCCAACGTCGGACTCGTCGCGGCTTTGGTTCTGATCAGCGCAGCAGCCGGTGCGCTCATCGCCGCAGCCCTATTGCCCGGACCGAAGCGCGTACGCCAACTCGAACAAGAGGTCGAGCGCCTGCACAAAGAATACGACGAGTACCGAGGCGGCGTCACCGAGCACTTCAAGCAAACTGCCGAACTCGTCGGAGAGATGACGCAAACCTACAAGAAGGTCTATGACCACCTGGCCGACGGCGCCCAGACTCTATGCGGCGAGTACGATGCGCTAACATCGTCGGTGTTCGGCGGGCAACGCATCATTCACGATCCGACCGTCGCCGTCGGCGAGCCGATAGTCGCCAACGCAGCCGACGTCGCTGATACGTCCAGCGACGACGAGTCGGCGGACAAACATACCACTCTCAACGAACAGGCAGTGGACGAAGAGTCGACCGGCGAGATGGATTCCAACGACACGCAACCCTCCGAGCTCGCAGCCAAGGCCGCGTCGGAACTTTCGGGAAAAGGCGATCAAGCCTTCGCCATGGGTGATAGCGAAGAGACGCCTGAGATGCGCAAGTCGGACGGCGCAACAACCGGCTAACCCATGCGTGCAAGATCGATCCCGTTCTCGGTGCGTTTAGCGATATAGAGATCGGGGTTAAGCGTTTGATCCGTGAGACGAACGCCTCGATCGCGAAGGCCGACTCGTTCATCGCTGAGCTGAAGAAGGCCTGAGCGATCAGTCGATCTCTAACTGGCGCCGTCCTTCGTACAACACGATACTCACCGCATTCGCGAGATTGAGGCTTCGCACGCCCGGTTCGTCGATGGGAATCGTGAATACATCGTCGGCAACGTCGGCCAGGAACGTGGGCGAGAGACCTTTCGTTTCTTTCCCGAAAAACAGACGATCGTCAGCGCGAAACCCACACGCAACATAGCTCCGGCCGCGACGGGCGGAGAACGCGATCGCCCTCCCCTCGTGGCGAGTGTCGGCGTAGTGCTGCCACGTCTCGTAAACGGTAAGGTCGACAAACGGCCAGTAGTCCAGACCGGCGCGCTTCAGATACTTGTCTTCCAACGAGAAGCCGAGCGGTCCGATGAGGTCCAGTGGCGTTTTCGTCGCAGCAGCAAGGCGTGCAATGCTGCCGGTGTTCTGAGGAATTTCCGGCTCCACCAATACTATTCGCATCGATCCGACTCTCTTCACGCAGTCCGTTCGTGGATCGGGTGTTGCGCGCCGAGGCAGGGAAGCACGATGCCGTCGGGGGCTTCCACCAGGTGCTGCACGAGGGCGTAATAAGCGCTGCGTAGAAATCGCGCACGTATCGAGCCGCGCTCGCCTCGATCGACAGTACAGTACAGAACGTTATCTGGGCCTGCTTCGAGCGTCGTGCAGTTGAGCGGCTCAACAACGTCGTCGTTGGTTCGAATCTCGAATCCCGAACCGGGATCGCCTTCTACGAACTTGACCACAAGCGCCGTATCTTCCACGCGAACAGGCTGTCGATCGATCTCGATATCGATGACCCAGCCACCGTCGCCATCGGACCGCACGTGCTGAGAAAACAGCAGCGCTATACGTTTATTCTCGACCAGCTCATCGTCGGCATACCACCGCCCGTCCTTGCGGAAGTTGATGTCGTAGCCACCGATTGCCCAGAAGCCGGCTTTAGGCACTTCGCTTCTCCCGTGTATCGAGCATCAGTGTAACGGGACCGTCAGCCTGAATGTCTATGTCCATGTGTGCGCCAAAGCGGCCGGTTGCAACCGTCGTACCGGCTTCGCGTACCCGCGAGACGAGATGGTCGATCAGTTCGGCTGCGCGCCGAGGCTCGGCCGCACGGACGAACGAAGGCCGCCGGCCACGGCGCGTATCACCCATAAGCGTGAACTGTGAGACCACCAGGAGTTGCCCGCGGCTATCGAGCAAGGATAGATTCATCTTGCCGGCGTCGTCTTCGAACACACGAAGATTGATGAGCCGATCGGCCAGAAGCTGCGCGTCACCCTCCTCGTCCTCATGACCAACACCGACCAGCACACAGAGCCCGGCATTGATCTCTCCGACGGTCTCTCCGGCAACCACCACCGCCGCGCGCGTTACTCGCTGCAAAAGACCCTTCACAGCGAACCAAGTTAACAGTCTCCGCGTCCCTAAAACAGAGAAGGCCGATCTCTTTCGAGACCGGCCTTCCTGTGGTTGGCAATCCCCAAGCAAACAGCCTTCGCTCGGGGGCCCCGTGCAGGGCATCTGGCCTAACTATTCAAACCGAACTCCGATCTCGACATCTCCTAGAGCGATGTAGTTGATCAATTCATCGGTTGCATCGGTAACCTCGACTTGGAAGTCCTCCGCAGCGAGCGCGACGCCCGTCGGGTAGAAGCTACAAGCCATCAGGTCGATCGGACCTTGGAACGCCGCAATGCTCACCACGCCCACATGTAGTTTCGAGGTATCGGTCATATTGTTGAAGCTGACCATCGCGCCATCAATAAGGCTGACACAGTAGACGTCGGCGCCGTCGCCCACGAAGTTCGATCCCGTCAGCGCATAGTCGATGCTAAATTGTAGCGCGCCAATCAAGTGCTCCGAATCGAGCGACACGATAACCGGCATCATGCACTGGAGTTCAACATCCACACCGACCGCGTATCCGAGCACAAGTTGCGCGTCACTAGCGGTGACGAGCGAACTGCCGTCTACGTCGCAGAGGCGACCCGTGCAGTGATCGGCCAGGCCGACGGCACTCTCGAGCACGCGACGCGCGTCGGTAGCGCTAACCAGGCCGTTGCCGTCGACATCACCGCAGATGAGCGGCCACGTACAATCCGTCCGGCAGGTTTCTGGATCCGCATCGTTGTTCAGTAGGCCGTCGTCGCAGTCCTCTGCTTCGGCCTCTACATAACCATCACCGCAGTAGGCTGCGACACAGCCATTGAGACACGAGTCGGTGTTCGAATCGTTCGCGTCATCGCAATCTTCGCCTGCATCGGCAACACCGTCACCACAGATCGCGAAGCTGCAATCGCTACGGCAAGCGTCTGCCGCGCTGTCGGAGTTGGCGGCGCCGTCGTCGCATTCTTCTACGCCGGCGTATACGGCACCGTCGCCGCATACGTTTTCGGTGCAATCGGATACACATGCATCGGCATCGTCGCCGTTGCCGTCGTCGCATGCTTCGACACCTTCATTTACGAATCCATCACCGCAAAAATTCGAAGCGCATTCATTCGTACAGCCATCGGTATTGCTGTCGTTGCCGTCATCGCAATCTTCATTGCCATCGACAACACCGTTACCGCAGTTTCCACCGCAGGGGTTGTCGGAAGCGGGTGTCACAGAGCTAACGACCACTGCGGGCACCGGCACCATCGTTTGCACGTTAGGCGTGGACGCATCGGTGACAGAGACGGAGAAATCGTCGGCCGTCGGCACAGCGCCGTCCGCTTCGAAGCGACAGCGTACGACATCGCCCGGCGTACTGAACCCTCCAATACTGACGATGCCGGCGATGACGCGTGACTGGCCATCCTGATCGTTGAACGATGCAAAGTGCCCGCCGCCGGGTACAACGACCTCGCACGAAACTGCGTCCCCCATACCTTCGAAGCCACCCGGTGCCGAGGCATAGTTGGTCTCGAACTGTAGAGAGCCAAACTCCAAGCTGGCTTCGACGCTGAACGTGACGTCGTACGCCCCGCCCGTGCATTCGCCGTCGCCATCGCTGTCCGGCTCGCCTGTGGGCTCATCGCTGTCCTCATCAGCAAACTCGTCGTCGCCCGTTGGATCGGTACCACCGCCACTGAAGTCGCACTCGACGTAACGTACGTCCACTTCAGGAGCGGGAACGATGGGTGTACCCTGCGGATTGACCGGATCCAGAATCACTATCTGCAGGTCGTCGGCCGATACTTCGCCGAACGTGTCGACATAGCATTCAAAGACGTCTGTGTAGCCGCTGAATCCTGAAAGATGGATCATGGCTGTGGTGAGCTTGCCTTCGTCCTCTTTGTCGTTGAAAGCGCCCAAACCGCCCTCTACCAGCGTCACGCAGTCGGCAGCATCAGACGCTCCGCCAACTTCGACACCGGTCCCGTCATAATGAATGTCGACCATGAGGCCGCCGATCGCCTGAGTACTTGAAGCGCTCACTACCATATAGCAGCCACCGTCGGCAGCGCCCGTAGCACCCTCACCGTCGGCAGCGCCCGTAGCACCGTCTCCGTCGCCCTCACCGGTCGTATCAGTACCGTCGCAGGTCACATTCGTGACAACGAGGCTTGGGAACGGATCGATGGTTTCGAGTTGGGCACTGGTGGCGTCGATGGTCGTGACAACGAAGTCGCCGGCACTAACGACCGAGCCATTCCAGGTGCAGCTGAGGAGATCGTCCCCCGAAAAAGGATCGATACGGATCAGGGCGCTTCTAAGAACGCCGTCCGTTGTCTGATTGTTGAACGTTGCGAGCCCGCCCGAGACGTTCGTATGGCAGTCGACTTGATCGTCGGCGCCGTCGAATACTCCACTCGTTGGATAGCTCACATCAACGAAGATGCCGCTCGCGCTGACCTCCTCGGTGAAGCCAACCGTAACTTCGCATTGCGCGGCACCCGCAATAACGGGAATAACGAGGGACCACGCATAGGCCAGAAGTGATAGTCGAATAAGATTGCCAATCATCGTGTAATACCTCGCAGCGGTTCCCGGACCGGGGGGTCCGGGTCTGGGCTCTTTTTGCAAGGCGTACGCCAGATGAGAAAACGCGTCGTAGCGAGACAAACTTGACGGATGTCATATCGGACCGCGCGACACCGATTACGCGGTCGTTTACAATCGGCGACGATTGAGCGTTACGTGCGTCAAAATGCCGTCGCGCTCAACGACGACTACATGCCGCTCGTCGCTCGCAGCGTAGAAACACTGCAGTAGAGAACTACCGCGCAGGCCTAAAGTGAATGAAGAACCATATGTAGTCGCGCACGTTGCGTGCCCCTCATTTGGTCGTGCGCTTTACGACGGACACGTGAGCGCGTGACCAAGACCGACCGCAACACCAAGAACCCGTAGCGCATCGCTGGCCGCGACGCTGCCGCTCGAATCGACGTCGCAGTACTCGGGAGGGCAGGCGACGAGTCCTACCGACCCCTTCAGAATGATCAGCGCGTCGGTTGCATTGGGCGGTCCTCCCGATGCATCAGGGTCGCCACACGTCGCTACCGGACCGAGCACGGTTGTGGTGGTGGTCGTCGAGCCGGCACCGACGGTAGTCGTCGTCGTAGCGGGGATGGTCGTGGTAGTCGTCGTTGACGTGGTGGTCGTCGAGGACGTGGTGGTCGTCGAGGACGTAGTCGTAGTGGATAGCGTCGTCACGGTGGTGGTGGTCGGCAACAGAGTCGTCGTCGTTCCCGCTGAGCAATCGACACCGATCACCTGCACCGGCGGCAGCGGATCAATCGACTCCCCTCCCGGCATATTCGCCAATAAGGTCGCGGCGGAGAACTGCGATACTCCGAGCTCAGCCGAGCTATGCACAACGCAAAGCACCAGCGCCGTGAAGCCGGCGAAACTGTTGAGGGAAATAAGCGATGCACCGAGCGTTCCTTCGTCGTCGTCGCTGAAGACCGCTTCCACGGGTTTGTGATTCACGTCGATCGCCAGAACGTTACAGGCCGCTGCGTCCCCCTCGCCGAGCAGCGTCGCCATTGCAGACGGATAGTAGAGCTCAAAGTCGAGCCGTATCAGGCTGATCAGCTCGGATATCCCCACCGACACGTTGCAGGTAAACCCCGCGGCCGCCGCCGGCGTAACGGTCGCGAGCAGCAGCAGCGAAACCGCAGCGGTGATGCGGGCCAGGCGGCGTAAGATCGACAATCGTGTAGGGCGTGTGGGGCTCATCCGGCTTATGGGTGAGATACGCGGCCGCCCAATTGCGGCGGCTCCACCCAACGCTTCTAGCGTAGTCCGCATCGTGGCGTTCCAGCAAGGCCGCTAAACATGAGAGATCGCGTAGCAGAGCACAAAACCGCGGCGCCCCGCCGGCTTGGGGTCCGGCAGGGCGCGCTGGAGGAGGATACACGGCACAGACGTGCCGACGTATCTTCGAGGAATATTCTAGGGCTACTCGCAGTCGAGACTCGTCAGACCAACCGCGCCGCTCAGCACACGTTGAGCATCGCCTGCGGTCACCACTCCGTCTTGACTCGGATCGCAGCGGCGCAGCGGACAATCCTCGATTAAGCCGACGCCGGCCTGCAATACCTGTTGGGCGTCGGGCGCAGTCACCCTCAGGTCAGCGTTCGCATCGCCGCAGAGCATGTACTCGATGCAATCGTCGTAGCAGCCGTTAGAGGCCTCGGGATTGTTTCCAGGACCAAGGTCACATTCCTCAGCAGAATCTACCACGCTGTCGCCGCAGGCGGCCGGCGTACAGTCCGTGCGACACGCGTCGGCGTCGACGTCGGAGTTTCCGGGGCCATCGTCGCAACCCTCACCGGTGTCGGTAACGGCGTCGCCGCATAGGGGCAGTGTGCAGTCGGTACGGCAGGTGTCAGGCAGCGTATCGGAGTTGCCGCCGCCGTCATCACACTCATCGTCGAGATTGATGACGCCGTCGCCGCAGAACGGTGCGAGCGTCGTCGTGGTCGTCGATGTGCTGGTCGTAGTGGTGGTGGTCCCGGCGAAGCAGCTGATATCGGAGATCTCGACCAGCGGCGACGGAATCACCGGGTTCGCTCCGGTATCAGACGCATCGATGATTGTGATCGCGTAGTCCTCGGCCAATGGATCGGCGCCACTCGGCAACCATACGCAACGCGTGATGTCGGTCGGGCCCGTAAAGCCCGAGAGCGAGATCACCGCAACGCCAATTGTGCCCATGTCATTATCGGCCATGGTCGAGATCGATCCGCTGACCATATTCTCGCAGGTCACGCCGCTACCGCTGCCTTCGAACTCTCCGTTAGCGCCGGTGTAGTCGAGCTCGTATTGAAACGACCCGAGCGTCTCGTTGGTCGTCATCGAGATGCGTACCCAACAGAAAGGACTGCCCGGGAACGTGGTGCTCGTAGTCGAGGTCGTAGAGGTTGTGGTGGTCCCCCCCAGTGTCGTGGTCGTCGTTGAACCGCCGCCGGTGCAACTGATGTCGGTGACCGACGCGCCGGGCAACGAATCGAGCGTAATAGTGAACGGATCAGTTGCGTCGGACACGGTTACGACGAAGTCGGTCCCCGTAGGGACGGAAGGCGCCGTCATGTTACAGGTGGCCAGATCGGTGGGGCCGTTGAAACCGGCGAAGCTCAGATAAGCCGCGTTAACCGTGCCGGCATCATCATCAAAGAAATTAGCGATAGAACTGGTGAGATCCGTGCAGTCCACCGAGCCACCGGTGCCGTTTATGTCACCGCCGGTGCCGGAGTAGTCGAGATCGTACTGAATCGCACCTACCGACACCGCGTCATCCAAGTGAATGGAGAAGCTGCAATCCACCTGTGCTGCGGCATTCCCAGGGGTCGCGAGTGCGAATCCGAAAGCGCCCAAAACGGCAAGGGCCCGCAAACCACCACAACTGACCAAACTACATATCAAACCAAACTTCGCTCGCACTGCTCTACTCCCCAACAAGTGATACGCAACGGACGAATGCCCGCGAATGCATTGGTGGGAAGATATGCAATGGGAGCGCCAAAGCGCTCTTGCTCTGCGTTCGAGCGTTGTGAGGCAACGGCTAGAGCTCGTGTAAAGCGCACAGCGCCGCCACCAGGCGCATCGCTGAGGACGCGCCGAGCAACGGCGCAACGGCGCACTCGACACAGCCGTGACACAACATCGCCACGGTGTCGCCGATTCTGCGCGTCAGAGCGCGTGCATGATGTTAGGAAGAGCCGTAAGGCGTACTACTTGACAAACGATAGGTATTCTTCGACGTCATCTGTCGACCCGATGATCAACGCGACGCGATCGTGAATTCCCTCGGGCACGATCTCCTGCACGTGGCAGTCACCGCTACTCGCCAGACCACCTGCTTGCTCGACTACCATCGCCATGGGATTGCCCTCGTACATCAGGCGCAGCTTGCCCGTGCGAGGCTTGTCAGGGCCCTGATCCTGCGCCGGGTAAAGAAAGATGCCGCCCTTGAGAAGGTTGCGATGAAAATCGGCGACAAATGAACCAACGTAGCGGCCGGAGTACGGTCGGCCCGGCCCCTCGGATGACTTGAGCGACGCAATGTACTTCTGAGTACCGCTTGACCACTTACTTGTGTTGCCCTCGTTGCAGCTAAAGATCTTTCCGCGCGACGGCGTACGGATTCCCGGATGTGACATGAAGAACTCGCGCTTCGCCGGTTCCAGCGTAAAGCCGTGCACTCCGTTGCCCGCAGTATAAACCAGCATGGTGCTGGAGCCGTAGATGAAATATCCCGCGGCAACCTGCTCACGCCCGGCGCGCAAATAGTCTTCCATGGTGGCCGGAGTACCGCCTGAGGATTTACGGCGATAAATGGAAAAAATTGTGCCGATGCTGACGTTGACGTCGATATTCGACGAACCGTCCAACGGATCAAAGAACAACAGGTAGTCGCTGGACTCGCCCTTGCCCGACGGTGCGATCGGATCTTCATTCTCTTCCGACGCCATGCCGCACACACTACCCGACTCGCGCATCGCATCGATGAGCAAATCGTTGGCGCGCATATCGAGCTTCTTGACCTCCTCTCCGTGAACGTTGCGTTCTCCCGTCACACCAAAAATGTCGGCCAGCCCCGCGCGATTCACCTCGTCCGAAATCGTGCAGGAGACCCGCACCAAATCGAGCATCAATGTGAGCAGCCCGTCGTCAATCGTGCCGCTGGAGGATTGGTCCAGTAAGTGTGCGTGTAGGGTCTGCCCGTGGCTCATTTCACTCTCCGATATCGGGGCCCGCGCCCGTGGGGCCGGCTGGTCCTCACGGACGCCGGAACGGAGAATCTCGTAACATTGACAGGCGGAAAACCAAACGCTCGAGCGACCGCTACTTTGCGCTGAGACTCTCGACGAGGCGACCGTGGGCAATCTGTACCGTCCAGCCGGAACGGACCTGGTCGGTAGTAGTGGTTCCTCCGCTCACGGCGTAGGTTTGCCATATAACGACCCAGTTGCCGTTCCCGTCGGTCGCCAGCTGCGGATGAGAATCGTCGACCGAGTCTTCGTCGGCCAGGCGGTTGACGGGCTTGGGAGCACTCCAGGTGAGACCGTCGTCTTGGGATACGCTCACAACCACATCAGAATCGGCCTGGCCGTAGCGTGCCGCCGCCGAGAACGAATGCCAGGTCGCCATCCAGTTTCCCTCTCCGTCATTGACTATCGAGGGTGAGGAATCCTCTTGGGAGTCCTTTTCTGCGCCCGGATCGATCGGGATAGGACGTGTCCAGGTTGCGCCATCGTCGTCGGAGCGAGCGAGCAGCATGTCGCTATCGTATCCGATCACGCCGCCGAGCGAATCCGCCGAAGACCAAAGCGTCATCCACACACCCTTGCCGTTCGCCGCAATGCGTGGGCTCCAGTCGTGTCGTTCGTCGTGGGCGGCATTCAAATTGAGCGCCACGGAATCCGTCCAACTGGCACCCGCATCGTCCGACCGGGACACAAGAATGTCGCGTTCCTCACCGATAGAGCCGTCAAGGTCATCTGCCGAAGACCATACAGCGGTCCAGTGTCCGTGGCCGTCGGCCGCAATATCCGGCGTTCCGTCGAAGCCTTTGTCGACGGCCGCGTTGGAGTTGAGCGGTATCGGATGAGTCCAACTTGCCGCGTTGTCTTTCGAGCGGGAAACGAAGATGTCGCCGTCACCGCCAATGCGGTTGAGGAGGCTATCGGTGGATACCCACGTCGCGACCCAGCTGCCGGCGCCATCCGTAGCAATGCGTACGTGCCAATCTTGGCCATAGTCCTGGGCGGCGTTAACGTTGAGAGCCGCCGGAGAACTCCACGTCGCGCCGTTGTCGGTGGATCGACAATACATGATGTCGCGATCGCGCCCGAAGGTGCCGCCAAACGATTCGGTAGAAGTCCATGCAACGACCCAGTTCCCTCGGCCGTCGGTCGCGACGACCGGCGAGAGATCGTCACCAACATCGTCGCTGCCATTGTCATTCAGAATACGACCGTCATCCCAGGTGTTACCGCCATCGGTCGAACGCGATACAAAAACATCCCAATCGTCGCCAAGTGTGCCGCCCTGCGTTTCAGAGGAATGCCATACGGCTATCCATTGCCCGTCGGAGCCGGTAGCAACCGAGGGATTGCTGTCGCCACCAGTCGATCCAAAAATATTCGTGATGCCGCCACGAGGCTCGTGCGCGCTCAACAGCGCTTGCTCGCCGAACGCGGGCAATAAGCGGCCGGCGGAATCCGATGATGCCGACCACAGGTTAACCAACGAGCAGGTCGCGATAACGAGGAGAACACCGCGGAGCCATCGTTTTCTCATCTTCTTTAATCTGCCGGTTTCCATTCGCTGCTTCCTTGCCACGGGACCAGCCGAACCTTACCCGCGCGACCCGCGCGTGGGGAACGGCCGTGGACACGACATTACGACACTAACTGTTTTTTGCCGCACCAAAAACAGGCCCCATACCCCACACGGGTGGGTGCATACGTACAATTGCGCACCAAACCATGCCATGGCCAGGCCCGGCGGGGGTGGTAGCTCGCGCATCTGCGACCACAAAAGACTGCACGCCCGTCTTCGCCGCCCACGATCTAACGGGTAAACTTCTCTGCGATGAAGCGTAACTTGCTCGTGTTCTCGGCGTTTCTGGCACTCACGATGGCCGCATGCGCCGGCCCCGAACGACCGCCGTGCGCAGCGAAAGGCGAGATCGAAACGGTGTGTGGCTTCCGCAACCCGGAGGATCTCGAATACGTCGCATCGGCGTCGATCGTCGTGGTATCGAACATGCGCCACAACGGCCCCCACGAGGACGGTGGTTATCTCTCCGGCTTTACCCCCAGCAACCGGCGAACGTTCGCGCTTTGGCAAGGCGGCGCATCCGCTCACGACGCCGGACTCGGTGATCCCAACTGTAGTGAAGCACCGGCTCAGCGCGCGTTTTACCCGCATGGGCTGACGTCAATCGTCACCGACGAGCGCGCGCTCGTCTACGTCGCCGCTCACGCGGGAACACTCGGCGGTCGCGAAGCCATCGAGATATTCGAGCTCAACGGCGACGGCGAGGAAGCACGGCTCATATGGAAAGCGTGCATCCCTTCGCCGAGCGGGGTGCAGATCAATGACCTGGCGGTTTCACCCGATGGCTTGCTGCTGGCTTCAAACTATCTTCCCGACCCATCGATGCGACACTCGATCGCGGCTTCTATATTTCGTCGACCGACGGGCGATGTCATGACGTGGACAGATAAAGAGGGATGGCGTCACCTACCGAAAACGAGTGCTCTGATGGCGAACGGCGTAGCACTCTCGGCCGACGGTCAAACGATCTTCTACGCCGAAACCATCGCCGGCCGCCTGCATCGCCGAGCGCTCGACGATCCCAGCGGTAGAATCTACATCGACCTCAATGGATTGCCGGACAACCTGTCATGGACCGCGCGCGGTACCCTGCTCGTAGCCGTCCACACGAGCGCGTCCGAATTGTTCCGGTGTTTTCTCCGCGCGGGCGCGTGTCGCGCTTCATGGAGTGTCTATGAGATCGAACCGACCACACTCTCGATCAAAAACGTCGTAGCCCATTCGGGGGATTCGATCGGCGCCGTGGCAACAGCACTCGACGTTGACGGTGATCTACTGCTCAGCAGCGTCTTCGATGACCGTATCGGTCTTGTCCGCGCCTACGTACAGTAGCCTTAGAGCAATCGACGGCCATGCCGCATAGCCGCAGGATTGACGCTCGAAACGGCCATTTACGCCGATAACTATCGGCGGCTCAGTTGCTTGCGTTGCGCTCTACGTTCGTAGATAAGCCCACAGCGGGCATGGAACATCTTCGCGGGACAGATCAGAGGAAAGCATCGGGCGCGAGCGCTGCCGCAACAAGCAACCGTCGGCCGCCGGTCAGACGAGGACGTTCGTCGAAAGTCACACGCAAAATGATTCTCGGCGCTGCACTCGCCGAGTTCGCCGATCAGGGCTACGAAGGGTCAACGACTGCATCGATTGCGCGTCGTGTAGGCGTTACCCAGCCGCTCGTGCACTACCATTTCGGCTCGAAGGAAGCACTTTGGCGCACCACCGTCGATGCGCTGTTCGAGAATCTTCAAGAACATCTTTCGGAGATGCAGAAGAACGTCACCGAGAGCGACTCGGCTTCCGGGCTGGTGGAGTTCACATTCGGCTTCATGGATTTCTCGGCCACACACCCCGAGTTCGCGCGCATCCTGAATCACGAAGGTGTCGTCGCCGGACCGCGCCTGGAATGGCTGACCGACCACTACCTGCGCCCGCTATTCGAACGGTGGGGCGCGTATCTCGATGAACTCAAAGAATCGGGGCTGATACGCGACATCCCGAACGCATATCTACTGTTTCTATTCTTCGGCGCGGCGCAACACTTCTTCGACCTCGCACCGCTCGTTAAGACGCTCTACGGCATCGACGCGCGCAGCCCCGAAGCTTCTCGTGCATATACCAACGCGTTACTCGAGATCATGCTGTCCGGCGCCACCAAGTCGGCGACCGACCAGAAATAGCCCCCACCAGCTCGACATTTTGGTGCGCGTAAGCGCAGTAAAATCTAATCCGTCAGCACGCGAAGCGGGTTGTAGAATACGTTCTAGTGACCTCAAACGCGCCACGTTGCGCCTACATGTCGACTTGATAGATTCAGTCTTGGAGCATTGTTGTCATGTCTAAGGACTCTCTCACTGTAACCGACAATCGTACTGGCAAGACCTACGAGATTGCCGTCGACAACGGCGCCATTCGCTCGCTGGATCTTAGGCAAATCAAAACATCCGAGAAGGATTTCGGTCTTCTCGCCTACGATCCCGGCCTACTCAACACAGCCAGCTGCAAAAGCTCCGTCACCTTCATCGACGGCACCGAGGGAATCTTGCGATATCGGGGTTATCCGGTCGACGAACTCGCCGAACACAGTTCCTATCTCGAAACCGCCTATCTCATCATCAAGGGTGAACTGCCCAACGACGATCACATGGAAGCGTGGACGCACAATATTTCGATCCACACGATGCTCCATGAGAACATGAAAAAGTTCATCGAGGGATTTCGTTACGATGCGCACCCGATGGGTATTCTCGTGGGTACGATCGGCGCGCTCTCTACATTCTACCCAGACGCCAAACGGATCGACGACCTGGATTCACGTCGTCTCCAGGTGCGTAGACTCATCGGCAAGATGCCGACAATCGCGGCCTACGCCTACCGTCACAGCCTCGGCCTGCCGTATGTGGGGCCCGACAACGATCTGAGCTACGTCAGTAACTTCTTGTCAATGCTCTTCAAGATGACCGAACTACGCTACAAGCCGAACCCCGTATTCGAACGGGCGCTCGAAGTTCTGTTCATCCTGCATGCCGACCACGAACAGAACTGCTCCACAACGGCTGTCCGTAACGTAGGAAGTTCACACGCAGACCCCTACTCCGCCGTCGCCGCCGCAATCGCGGCGCTGTACGGCCCCTTGCACGGCGGTGCAAACGAAGCGGTCATCCGTATGCTCACGGAGATCGGATCGGTAGAGAAAGTCCCGAAGTTCATCGAGGGCGTTAAAGCGGGCGAAGGTCGGCTCATGGGATTCGGCCACCGTGTCTACAAGAGTTATGATCCACGCGCGCAGATCGTCAAGGAGGTCGCCTACGCGGTCTTCGAGGAAACCGGACGAAACCCACTGATCGATATCGCACTGGAACTCGAACGTATCGCCCTCGAAGACGAATACTTCGTGAGTCGAAAGCTCTACCCGAACGTGGATTTTTACTCGGGCATCATCTACCAGGCCATGGGATTTCCGATGTCGATGTTCCCGGTGCTGTTCGCCATTCCGCGCACGTCGGGGTGGCTTGCACAGTGGGTAGAGATGGTGCTCGATGAAGAGCAAAAGATCGTACGGCCGCGCCAACTCTACATGGGCGATGACGTCCGACACTACGTGAATATCGAGGCGCGCCCGGCGCCCGCTACGATCGAGCAGTTGATGTTGGCCGGTCGGCTGTAATCCGGCCGAATCGGCCCCCTCCCTAAACTTTCCTCATCCAATCGACGCCGTCGAGCGTATCGCAAGATACACACGCGGCATTGTTGCGTTTTGAGCCACACAGCCCCTCAACTCGCTGCCGATCGCGCACAACCCGGAGAAAAAAAGGGGTACAACCGTTAGGAGGTTACCATGACAACTAGAGCAAAAATTCAGTGGCTCGCAGCTACCGTCACACTGGCACTTCTACCCGCACTCGCCTCGGCGCAACCGTTCGATCACCAAAAATGCTACAAAATTAAGGACTCGGCAAAGTTCTCGGCATCCGTCGACCTATTCGCGTTCCAAACGCAGTTCAATGTCGACCCGACGTGTAGGGTCAAAGGCAAGGCCCAGATCTTCTGCGTTCCGGTTGAGAAAACCGTCAACGACCTTATCTATCCGGCCGGCTCAGACATGGGGCCGATCGTTATGCCCGGACAGGACCTGACGGACGACCGCCTCTGCTACCGCATCAAGTGTCCGGCGCATGCAGCGATCGCTCCCGAAGAGGTCCAAGACCAATTCGGCAAGCGGGTAATCGGCAAATTCAAGGCGTATTGGCTATGCACCAACGCCGTCAAGACGAATTTCACGACCACCACCACAACCCTGCCGCAGGGCTGCTCGCAGGCATCCACCGGCCTCTGCACCGGTGCGTGCCCGAATCCAGATGAGGTCTGCACTATCTTCCCGAACGGATGTGATTGCGTCCTTCCCTGCCAGTCAGATCCAACGACACTGCAGTGCGGCGGTCATTGCCCTATGGGACAAGTCTGCGACTTCACCACCAACGGTGATTGCGGCTGCCTCTGACCGAATAATGAACGGTGCGAGAGCGGTGCATCCGCGTTTCGCCAGGCCGGGCCTTCGGGCCCGGCCTTTCTCTATTCGCTTTGAGCGCGTGTTCCCGCATGATGCCGACCGTGCTCTCGGTAGTCCCAACAGTTCTCACAAAGCGCCTTGGATTGGGTCTGCTCCTCGTGGCCGTGTGGGGATGTAGCAGCGACGATGGCGACCGAGTCATGAAACCGGTCTATCGACTCGTCGACACATCCGAGCGAGTCAAGATAATGAGCGACTTCGGCGCGGGCCCGGCGCCGCTGGAGGCGGCCGCGCGCGGCAACGACATCGGCACCCTCGACTACCCGTCGGCTGTAGTTGACGACGAGACACGCTACGTATTGGCCGCTCCTCCAAAGAAACTCGTCTTCAAGAAGGAGGCCGTCAAAGTATCCGATTCCGGAGCTGTAACGATTGCGCTCGAACTCCCGCCCGACATTGCGCGCGGCGAGCGCTTACTGCTCGAGCCGTACATCAAGATCGGCAAGATATGGCGGCAGCTCGCGCCACGTCGGCTCAATCTAGGCGCGAACTCGGCCTCGGCCGGTTTACCCTACCGGCTGAGCGGACTGGGAGAGGTCGCCGGACAGAAGCTGGATATCCACATCTATGCCTACGTGGTCGATTGGTCCGCCAGCGTCTCTCATGAGACCCGCGTGCTCGATATGCCCCAAAAAGCCCAGCTGGAATTCGGTTACGCAATCCTCGAACCGGCTCACGAGCACGGTGCCGTTCGCTTCACCATCTCAGCCTGTCGGCGTGATAAATGCGAGACGGTCTTCGAGAAGCAGCTCAACCCTTCGAACGACGGCGAGCGGGCTTGGATGAACGCGACAGTCAGCCTCGACCAGTTCGCAAATCAATCCATCCGGCTGCGTTTCGTCACGCAACAGCTCAACGCGAGTTCCAAGTCACTCTCCATGGCGGTTTGGTCCAATCCGACTATCTACGAGGCTGCCGCGGCCACGAAAACGCCCAACGTCATTCTGCTTTCGATCGATACGCTGCGCGCCGACCACCTCTCAACCTACGACTACGCCCACTCGACGTCTCCCTTCATGGATGAACGGTTTGGCCGACGAGGCACCGTCTTCCAGAGCTGTATGTCTGCAGCCACGACGACGAGTGCGTCGCACATGTCGATATTCACCGGACTACAACCATCCGAACACGGCTTGCTCAGCGGATTGGAGCGGCTACCCGAGTGGCTGCATCCGCTGGGAGAACTGCTGCGCGCGGAAGGGTTTGAGACCGGCGCGGTCACAGAGAACGGCTGGTTGGGCGCCAGTCACGGCTTCGGACGCGGATTCAACGTTTACGCCGAGAACAAAAGCCCCGACATCATGTCGCCCACCGGCCAAGTAGACCGTACGTTCGAGCGTGCGGGTCGCTGGATCACGCGCCACCGCGACAAGCCGTTCTTTCTTTTCTTGCACACATTCCAAGTGCACGAACCATACGCTCCACCGGTACGCTATCAAAAACAGTTCACATCGGTTGGTGCTGAAAGTATCGGTCCCGACTCTCAGCGCCATCTCAGGGAGTTGGTCGCTTACGATCAGGAGATACGTTTTACAGACGAACAACTCGCCAGCTTGTTTCGTACGCTCGAGGAAAACGGCGTGCTCGACAACACCGTCTTCATCGTGACATCGGATCACGGCGAAGCGTTCCTCGAACACGACATGCTGCGCCACGCGACCATTCTGTACGAGGAGGTGGTCCACGTACCACTGATGATTTCGGGGCCCGGAATTCCTTCCGGTGGGCGCGTTACCCAGCTGGTTGGACACATCGATATCGCTCCGACCGTTCTTGAATTGCTCGGTGTCCGGCCGGTCTACCAAATGTCAGGGCGTAGCCTGCTCCCTGCTCTGACGACCCCCAATGACGATTCCGACCGAATCTATGTCAGCGAGACTTGGTCGCGCCACGCGATAGACGCGACGTTCGTCGTGCGGAGCGTTGAGTTCCCGTCCTTCGCGGCGCGCCGAGGCCACACGAAGCTGATTAAGCGCAAGACCGCCGCGGGCTATAGATTCGAGCAGTACGATCTCGAGACAGACCCGCTGGAAAAGACCGACCTTCTTGGCTCTGATACCGCACCTGACCCGGCTCTCGCGGCGGCTCTCGAGTCCTATCTGAGCCGCGCCGAAGCCACCCGGATGCAGCTGCGCGGTGCTGCAGGTGCAAGCGGGGGCCCCCAGAACCCCACCCGGGAACTCGATCCGGCGCAAGAAGAAAAACTGCGGGCTCTTGGCTACCTACACTAGGCCCAGCGCCGCGTAGGCCGGCCCCATGATCCCACAACTTTCACACCTAAATCGGCCGCAAGAGGCTGTCGCGCGCAAGTCTTGCGTGAGATGTACCCGTCTTACGACGAATAGATCTCCATGACGGTATCGAGAAACTTGAGCGCATCGTCCTTCTTACGCTGGAACGAGTTGCGGCCGATAATGGAACCGAAACCGCCGCCCGCGTGGATGCCGCGCACTTCGTCGAATACTTTCTCGTCCGAGCCTTTCGCTCCGCCCGAGAAGATGACGATGCGGCGACCGCCGAACGATGCCTGAACAACGTGCGCGATACGCTCGGAGAGCGTGCCGATGGGAATGCTTTCTGCTTCGTACACTTTCCGTGCCGCGTCTTGCTCGATGTGATCCGTAGGCGGCTTCACCTTGATAACGTTCGCACCGAGCTGGGCAGCAATCTGTGCCGCGTAGGCAACAACGTCGATCGCTGTCTCGCCCTTCGTCGAGATTCCGGCACCACGCGGATACGACCACACGACAACCGCCAGGCCGTTCGCCTTGGCCTCACGGGTCAGGTCCTTCAGATCTTCGTACATCGACTTAAACTCCATCGACGATGGATAAATCGTGTAACCGATTGCCGAGCAGCCCAGTCGCAGAGCGTCTTTTACAGAGCCCGTCAGCGAGGCCACGGGGTTCTCCGTGTCCGGCGACAGCGAGTCGTGATTGTTGAGCTTCAAGATCATCGGGATATCGCCCGCGAACTCGGCAGCACCTGCTTCGAGGAAACCGAGCGGCGCGGCGTATGCGTTGCAGCCGGCGGCCAGACCGAGTTCGAAGTGATAGCGTGGATCGTAACCGGCCGGATTCGGCGCAAAGCTACGAGCCGGGCCGTGTTCGACACCCTGATCCACGGGCAAAATTACAAGCTTGCCGGTACCGCCCAGCCGACCTGTGTTCAACAGGCGAGCGATGTTCGTGAGCGTCCCGGGGTTCTCGCTCGAGTACCAACTAAGAATTTCCTTAACTCTCGGAGTCATGCGACTTTTCCTTACTATTGTGAATTTTCCGGGGTGTTCAGGCTGGCTAGCAGGCTAGCACAGCGTCCCGGCGACAGCCGAACTATTCCAAAAGGGGCCTACCGGCTCAATAAACGAACGCCTCACGAGGGGGGGCTCCCTGGAAGCGCGGCATATGGGTCATCGGCGCCCTCCACACGGACCCGGACGTCCGCGATCGCCAATCCTACCGACTCGAAACCAGCCAAATAGTCCACGAGCTCGCGCGCACCGCGGCGATAACGCCAAACCGCTAGGAACCACGCATTGTTGAGTTCGGGATCCGGCTCGCCGCTGCGCGCCTCCCTTACAAGCTGGAGGCGTCTGAGTTCCGGCAACGCCGCGCTAAGAATCGCTTTGCGCCCCTGCCCTTTCTTGCTGGTCTCGAAATGCCGCGTCAGACGCCGGGCGAGATCGTCGCAGAGCCCCGCCTGCGCGAGCCATCGCAATTCGCGCTGCGCGAGAAGTTCCAGCGCCTCTTCGTCTCGACGTTCGGTGAAAAACTCGTT
>Ga0315336_1000782_pt1 | contig 76599 bp, 65 predicted proteins | sample ASW5metaG_FD_204512 | JGI IMG/M metagenome (GOLD analysis project Ga0315336, IMG submission 204512) | Ammonia-oxidizing marine archaeal communities from Monterey Bay, California, United States - ASW #5 | ecosystem: Environmental > Aquatic > Marine > Intertidal zone | place: USA: California... | reverse complement strand
CAATCGGGGGAGAACTCACACCTACCATTTCGGCAACGAGAGAGAGCAATGCTGCGATTCCGACAAATGAAGTCGCTGCAAAAGTTCGCCTCTGTTCATGCCAACGTCCACAACCATTTCAACCAAGATCGCCACCTCACTAACCGACAAACTTACAAAGCAAACCGCTCAGTCGCACTGGCCGAGTGGAAGAATCTTATGGCTTGAAGAGCAGTGGGGTAGGGGCGAACTTGGTCCAGTGCAGACAAGTTAGCTTTAGACTGACAGCACCGTTGTGCGGCATGCAGTTTGGCGCGAACCGGTCTCTGGGAGCATTTCCCTGTTGTGCGGGAATTTACAGGGAAATTCCGAGGTTTTGACGATGATTCGGCAAGGCTTTGCGGCACCAACCCAGCATTTCTGCGGCCTTCGGACTTGAATTCCCTATGGCAAAGAACAGCGAGTTTATTTGAGGGAGAAGGGAATTCGATCAGCGAAATAGGGAATCATCAGAATCTCCAATCCAATGCAAACGCCTACTTTCGGCAATGACATTCTTGGCGAAAAGCCATTGATAGCGTTTTTCGAATGTTCTCGGCGTCAACCGGGATGAGAGCCACATCGGGACATATTCCTTCAACTGGCGATAGCCGGAACGATGATGGTTGCTGTGCATCCGCGCGCGCGCTGCGCTCTGAACTTTTGCAGTTCTGGGCAGCCTAAGGTCCTCATACCGTTTGAGTGCGGCGGGAATATCTGACGGCATATCCTCCAGCATCGCAACAAGCACCCAAGCGTCTTCTATTGCCATGGCCGCACCTTGGGCGAGAAAGGGTAGCATCGGGTGGCAGGCATCGCCGACGAGCACGACGTTGCCATCTACCCATCTTGGCTGCGGGTCGCGATCAAATAGCGCCCAGCGGGAGCATTGCCGGGATTCTTCAACGGCCGCCGTTATTGGCGCGCTCCATCCTCTGAAATCCGCGGCAAAATCGGCTTTTTCGCCTGCCGAGTTCCAGCTTTCCTCGGTCCAGTCATCGCGCTCTACCGCGCCGACGAAATTGATCATCTGTCCGCCCCGGAGCCAATAGGTGACGCAGTGCTTTTCCGGGCCCACCCAGATGCACATCGAATCCGGGATCAGCTTCCGGAGGCGGTCTGAAGCAGGGATCATCGCCCGCCAGACGATATTGCCGGTGAAGCGCGGCTCTTCGGCGCCCATCATCGCGGCGCGCAATGTGGAATGGATGCCGTCTGCGGCGATCACGACATCGCCATGCGCCTTGCTGCCATCCTCGAAAACGAGCGTCGCCCCGCTTGGGTTGTTTTCATAAGAACTGACCGTTTTGCCGAGCATCAACGCACCCGGTGACCTTGCTTCCAGCGTTTCTCCAAGAATTGTGATGAGGTCCGCGCGGTGGAGAAGATAATAGGGAGCGCCGTATTTTTCGATCGCTGCATCCCCAAGAGGCGAGCGAAAGATATTGGTGTTTGATCGCCCCAGCCGCATTTCCTGAAGCGCAGGAAAGCTGCCGACTTCGCCCAGTGCCGTTTCCAATCCCAGGGCGTGCATCACGCGAGCAGCGTTAGGGCCGATCTGGATACCGGCACCGATTTCCGACAGTTCAGAGGCTCGCTCGAAAACATGTACCGTGAAACCAGCCTTCAAGCAGGCGAGCGCGGTTGTTAGTCCCGCGATTCCGCCACCGGCAATCAGAACCTTGAGGGGCATCAGAGAGCAATCATGACGGTTTTGGTTTCCGTATATGCGCGAACGCCTTCCTGCGCCTGTTCCCGGCCGATCCCGGATTGTTTATATCCCCCAAAGGGCAGGGCAGGATCGACTTTCGCGTTGCAATTGCCCCATACCGTACCTGCTTTGATGCCTGCCGCGAGCTTGTGCATGGTGGACAAGTCACGCGTCCAGACGCTGGCGCTGAGGCCGAACGGGGTTGCATTGGCGGCATCGATGACATCGTTCAGATCGTCGAAGCGTTGGGCGACCAGCACCGGTCCGAATATCTCTTCGTCGACCACATCCATGCCCGGGCTGACATCGGCGAGAATGGTTGGGCTAACATAATAGCCATCGGTATCCGGAGCATCCCCTCCGATGATAATGGAAGCGCCGTCATTTTTGCCGCTTGCGACATAGTGCATGACGCGGTCTTGCTGTTCGCTTGATATCAGCGGCCCCATCTTGCTGTCGGGTGCCAGCGAGGGTCCCATTTTCCAGTTTGCGGCCTGTTCCGCGACCGCGTCCACTGTTTGATCAAATATCGATCGATGGGCGAACAATCGGGATCCCGCGATGCATATCTGACCGCTGTTGAAGAAAATCGATCCGGCTGAACCCGCCGCCGCCAAACCGATATCCGCATCTGGCATCACGATTAACGGCGCTTTGCCGCCCAGCTCCAGCGTAACGCGTTTCAGCGTGTCGGTTGCCGCACGATTGATCGCCTTGCCGGTCTGGGTCGATCCGGTGAAGGCGACCTTGTCAACATCGGGATGGCGGACGAGATGATCTCCGCACGTCTCGCCCCTGCCGGTGATGATGTTGACGACGCCTTCAGGCAAACCGGCTTCCGAAATCAGGTCGCCGAGGCGAAGTGCAGAAAGCGAAGTTTGTTCAGCAGGTTTGAGCACGACCGTGCAGCCTGCGGCCAGCGCGGGCGCGATTTTCATTGTCGCCATGAAAAGAGGGAGATTCCAGGGAACAATCTGCGCAGCGACACCGATTGGTTCTCGCCGGACATAGGCATGAAAGCTGCCAGCTGGCGCGCTCAGCGGATCAAGTGAATCGCCATTTATCTTGGCGATCCAGCCTGCCATGTAACGCAGTATCTCTATACAGCGCGGAATATCGAAGTTGCGTGCAATACTGAGCGGTTTGCCGTTATCCACCGCCTCCAGCTCGGCCAACTCGTCAGCATTGGCTTCCATACAATCGGCCAGTTTGAGGATAAGGCGCTGCCGTTCGGCTGGCGGTAGCCCGGTCCATCGCCCATCGTCGAAAGCGCGCCGCGCTGCCGCGACGGCGCGATCAACATCTTCGGAGCTTGCATCGACGATAAGCGCAACAATTTTCGCCGTTGCCGGGTCATAGACTGCTACCGTTTTTTCGTGGCTGGACGGCACCCATTGGCCATCAATGAAGAGAGAAGGGGCCCGCGCAAGATTGCATTTCACTCGATCAGAATAATCGGGCTGGGCTGCGATGGTCCTGTTCATTGCACAAACCTCATAAGCGGGAAGGGCCGTTACTGGCGATAAACGTATCGACCAAGGTAACGATCTTGGCGTCGATATTCTTTGTTGGGAGCGTTTCCGGCATGCCTAAAAGAGCAGAAAGCAACCGCCATTGCAGAAGTTCACCGAGAAACTGTTCACTCGCTTGCCGCGGATCTTTGATCGAAAGATCACCGCGATTGGTTGCCTGCACGAGATAGTTTCTCAATGCCGAATAGGTTGGTTCAGGCGCGTTACGGAAAAATAGTTCCGCGAGTTCCGGCTGACGCGCGGCTTCGGCAATAACGATCCGCATCATCGCAATATTGTTGGATGAAAGCGCCCGTTCCGCTCGATCTTTGGCAAAAGCAATCAGTTCATCGCGTATATTGCCGTTCGTGACCGGAAAATCCTTGGTTTCGGGTGTGTGACCGGAAGCACGGACAACGGCGGCGAAAAGCGCCTCCTTGTTGCCAAAATGGCTGTAGATTGTGGATTTCGAACCGCCGACAATCTCGACAATGGAATCGATGCTTGTGCCGGTGAATCCGTTCTTCAGAAACTGGTCGCGCGCGACGTTCAGAATTTCTTGCCGCTTGCCTTCCGATTTGGATCGCGACTTTCGCGATGCCTTTTGGCCGACAGGCGCGTTGATGCCATCGCCGTTCACCCTCTTCTCAATCTCTGCCGAACCGATTTTGAGCCACGTCATCGTTAGATCGTTCCTTGTGCAATTCACGCATGCAATTCTCTTATGCCATGTCCGTCCAAGCACAATGTTGTAAAACTGTACTGGACGTTACGGTACTAGTTGGATATGTCAATCGAAACTGCGCGTTTCCGGGTCAAGAAAATGCGCAAATATACCGATGAGGGAGAGTGTAATAGTGGCAATCGATATCAAACCCGTCCTGATTGTAGGCGGCGGTCCGACGGGAATTATGCTTGCGGCGGAGCTGGCGCGCCGCAACGTTCCGTGCAGAGTTATCGATCGCAAGAGAGAAGCGACGACAAGCTCCCGGGCCTTCACCATCCACGCCCGGACGCTGGAGATATTCGAAACGATTGGCTTGGCGGAGAAATATATTGAAACGGGATTGAAAAGCTTTGGCTTCCTGTTCAATTTCGAGGGAATGGAGAATGTTCCAGCACTCGATTTTCGGAAATTGCGATCACGTTATCCCTTTGTCCTCGTCTATAGTCAGGCGGAGACTGAGCGGCTTCTACGTGAGCATCTGACGGAAGAGCATGGCATCGAAATTGAGTGGAATACCGAACTCTCCAAGCTCGAGAAACGATCCGATGGCAGCATGGATATCGAGATCAAGGACCGCGAAAGCGGGGCGGTCAGCACGATGGATGCCTCTTATGTGATTGGCTGCGATGGTGTGCATAGCTTCGTCCGCAAATCGATGGATCTGCCGTTCGAGGGCGAAGCCTATGAAGGCATGATCATGCAGATGATGGACACCAGCGCCACAGGATATGACGCGGATCCGGATTGGATCCAGTATTTTATGAAGGACGAGAATTTCCTGCTCACCACACCGCTGCCCAATGGCAATTACCGTATTCTGATCAGCGATATGGGTGAGACGGCCAAAACGGAGGGAACTCGGGTCGAGGCGTATCAGCAGGTCGTTGATGAGCATAATCTGAATTTCAAAATTGTCGAACCGGAATGGGTGACCCAATGGGTGATCTGGAAACGGCTGGCGAACATCTATCGCGACGGTGATGTTTTCCTGTGTGGTGATTCCGCCCATGTCCATTCGCCATCCGGCGGGCAGGGAATGAACAGTTGCCTTCAAGATGCGTGGAACCTTGGTTGGAAACTCGCGATGGTCTTGCGCGGAGAAGCGAAGCCGGAGCTGCTCGATACTTATGAGATTGAGCGCAAGCCGATCGCCAAACAGGTGATCGACGGTACCGATGCCATGCATGATATCATCATGGCGCATGGCCGCGGAATGACTGAGCGGATGGCCCTGACCGAGACTCCTGGATGGCAGATCGAGGTGACGGAACTGGTTGCTGGCATCTCATACACCTATCGTGATCATATCGAACCGGCTGTTGGTCTTGACGCAATGTCTGACGGTCCCGAGGCCGGGGATCGCGCGCCCGATGTCGACCTTGCAGGCGGCAAGACTCTTTATGAGAGTTTCCGCTATGTCGGGATGACTTTGGTTTTACTGCCCAAATCCGGTGATTCCGAAAGCGATGCGAATTCGATAAGTACCCAGATTGGATCGCGCTTTGGCGATACCGTCAACGTGCTGACAGTTGATACGATCGATCGCGCTGCGATGGCCGAAGCATATGGCGATGAAGGCGATGGGCGCCTCTATCTGGTTCGCCCCGATGGCTATATCGCCTATCGTGCGCGCCTGGCCGAGGGCAATCAGCTGCTCGACTATCTCAATACAGTTTTGGTTGCCGCCGCGTAATCGGCAAACCCAACAGAACATTCAAACAGGGGACATGACTATGGCTATGGTCCGCGTGACTGACCGTGATGGCAGCGAACATGAGATTGCCTATGATGACGGCGAAAAATTGATGGAAGTTCTGAAGGCACAAGATATGGTGCGCGGCGAGTGCGGCGGTATGCAGATATGCTCGACGTGCCACGTGCTGCTCTCACCCGAAGCTTATGGCATCGCCGGACCGGCCACTGAGGATGAAGTCGATCTGGTCGATGGCACCGGCGAATATCGTGACGGGAGTTCGCGGCTGAGCTGCCAGATCATTCTGTCTGATGCCCATGACGGGATAGCGCTGACATTGGGCCCTGATATTTAGGGTCTGATCGGGACGATCAATGCCACTCTGTTTCGTCAATTGTGCGGCAAGATTGATCGGGCTCGCATACAGTGATTTGCCTCACGCCGATCTCGATGCTTGTCAGATCTTGACCAGCTATGACCGCTCCGTCCCAATAGCGTGCGGTCTCTTCCAGTAGCCTGGCATCGGAGTCCGGCGCGCTGAGATAGTGAGAATAGACCGCGAGTCGAGGGGCAATGCGCGATAGCAGTTGCCCGACCTCGTCTGGCCTTGTGTGGTGCGCAACTATTCCGGCAACTTGCTGAGGCGGATACAGCTGATCCAGCCGTTCAATCAGAGATGTCGGGATGACTTCATGGATGATGACATCGACATCTTGCGCGTGAGCTTCGAGATTTGGCGAGAGCTTTGTGTCGCCGGACAGGAGTACGCTGCGGCCGTCATAATCGACGCGATAGCCATAAGCGGGCCGCGCGCCGGCATGATCGACGAGAAAGGCGGTTACCCGAACGCCATCATCGTCAAAGACAATCCCGTCTCCAACATTTTCACGTATCTGCAGGTTCAGCCCGTTGGTGTCGGGCGGAAAATTTTCCAACACGTTCCGCGTTCGAATATCTGGCTCGAAGGCCGCGTGTAATCCTTCCAAATAGTGCCGCGTACCAACAGGGCCGTAAGCATGAAAAGTATCGGATCGTCCCAATAGCCAGCCGTTCATGTAGACATCGGCAACCCCGACCATATGATCTGAATGCATATGCGTAAGGAACAGGCGGTTGATCCGGTTATAGAGTGCTGGCCGCGCTTGCATCAGCCGAATGCCGCAACCGCGACCGCAATCAAACAGCAAGGCGTGACCGCCAGCTTCAATCAACGTGCTTGCGCCAAATTGGGTTGTGCTTGTTGGCGGAGTCCCCGTGCCGAGCAGAGTGATGCGAATGCTATCCGCGTCCTCGTCAGTCGTCTGGGGGCGTTCAGCCGTTGCCTGGACGGCCGATAGCATGATTGCGAAGGACGCAATTATGGCCGCGATATATCGCGTCACCCTTGTTGCACTAAACACTTGGATCACCCCAAAATTCCTCGCGATTATTTCGTACTAATATCCGGATAACGCACAACTAGGCGGGCGGACGGCGCCTTGGCAATAGCGGAAATCGCGTGCGCAAATTGTGCGACAAGCGCACAAATCCCTTGCCATAAACCCCTATTCGCGTATTGCAGCCCAAGTTGTGGGCAGGTTAAGGGAAGAATATGGCGGAAGAAAAAGCACCTGATCCCAAGAATTTCATCAATTCTATCGCGCGCGGCTTCTCTGTCATCCGAAGTTTTGGCCCTAATCGCGAAGCAATGACGCTTTCTGAAGTGGCTGAAGAGACTGGGCTGACCCGCGCGACGGCGCGGCGCATTCTTCTAACCCTTGAGAGCCTCGACTATGTAACGCAGTCGCGGCGACATTTTCGCCTAACCAGCAAGGTGCTTGATCTTGGCTACGCATTTCTTGCGTCGAACCGCTTGCTTGAGGTCGCCCAGCCACATCTCCAGGCAGCGACCAAAAGGAGCGGAGAAGGTTCTGCAATGGCGGTTTTGAGTGGCACCGAGATCATCTATAACGCCCGTGTGCCTAATTCTCGGCTGGTTTCTTCTACTGTAAGCATCGGAACACGTTTGCCTGCATACCCCACCGCATTAGGGCGAGTTTTGCTGGCCCAGCTTGATGACGAAAAGCTTGAGCAAACGCTGAATGAGACCGAAATGCGGCCCTTGACCCCGCATACAGTGACCCAGCGACATGCCCTGAAACAGATACTGCAAATGGTCCATAACGACGGATATTGCATCGTTCGGGATGAGCTTGAAATTGATCTCTCGGCAATGGCGGTGCCGGTTTTTGATCGCGGAGGCCAATTGATGGCGGCGATCAGCTTCGATGGGCCAACCTCTCGATTGAGCGAGAAGAAGCACCAGGAAAAATGCCTTGCGATTTTGCTTGAAGCATCGCGCGACATCGCCCGCGACCTTCCTTCCTAAATCTGCGATCCCGGTTCTCGTAAAACAACCTCTTGCCGGTTCCTATTGCCGTACTGATGAGTACAAAGTGCTTGCGCTTGCTTTTTGCTGTGTCTAATAAGTGAACAATAGTTCGTAATGCGCACAAAAAAGGAGAGCTAATATGGGCACGGAAACAGGCAGCAATAACGATGGTGGGAGCGCGGCATCGGAAGATGCGGCCTATCCGGATGTGCCCTTCACCTCGACCGGCATGCATCACATGGCGCTGGTAACCCGCAACATGGATGAGACCGTCAAATTCTGGTCGGGTGTTCTGGGTTGCAAGATGCGTGTGATGCTGCAGCTGCCCGATCCTGACCCCTATGCCGACAATACTTGGGGTGAGCCCTTTGGCGATCTCTCCGGTAGCCGTCATTATTTCTTCGACATCGGCAATGGGGATTCGGTCGCGTTCTTCGACATCGGCGAGCAGGATGTCGTCCCCACGACAATGCATTCGGGCTTTGCGCACCATGTCGCGATGGGTGTTGCGACACTGGAAGATCTGGAACGAGCGAAAGAACATCTGAACGCTCAGGGCGTAGAGACATCGGAAGTCGTCGATCACCTGTTCTGCAAATCAGTCTACTTCAACTCGCCTGAGGGCCATTATCTCGAATATGCCGTGCATACAGGCCCATGGGAGGGCGATGCGCCATTCATTCAGGACGGCAATCTCGTGCCGTCTGCCAAAACGATGATCGGCGACAAAATGTTCAAAGATAATCTGCGCGTATACACAGCTGGGATCGCCGAGACATATGACGGCGTAGACGGTCACTAAGGCCGAAATCCCATCACCAGAACAATAGAATATGCTGTGGCGGCGAAGGTAGAAAACCAAAAATATAATGCCGCCACGGCACCACTACGAAATTGAGTGACGCGTCACCGCGAAGAAACCACAGGGAGAGGGCAATGAAAACCAACAACATCTCGAGGTCTGCCTCGGCGAAGATCATAGGCCGCACCGCAATTGGCATTTCGCTGAGCGCATTGTCGATCGGCATCATGGCTCCGGCATCGGTGCTCGCGCAGAATGAAGCCGTGGACGGTCCGGTCGCTGAAACCACGGGCGTTCGGACAATCGTTGTGACCGCGCAAAAACGCGAAGAGAATGTTCAGGAAATTCCGCTCTCTGTGACGGCGCTTGGTGCCGAAGCTCTCCAGAATGCGGGCTTCGACAATCTTGCCGACCTTTCCCAACTTTCGCCATCGTTGCAGTTGAGCAATTTCGGGCCGATCGCCTTTGTCACATTACGGGGTATCGGCAACGAGAACACGACTGCAGGCGGCGATCCCGGTGTCGCACTGCATTATGATGGCGTCTATCTGGGCCGCCCAGTGGCGACATTGTTTACCGCATTCGACACGGAGCGTGTTGAAGTGCTGCGTGGGCCTCAGGGCACGCTTTATGGTCGGAACGCAACCGGCGGGTCGATCAATTACATCACGACTAAGCCGGGTCCTGATCTCGAATTTATCGGCGATCTAACCTACGGAAATTACGATCGGATGCGTGCGCGTGGTGCGATCAACATACCTTTGGGTGACAGCGTTTCAACACGGGTTGTGGGGTTTTGGGAAAATCGCGACGGCTTTACCGAAAATGCTTTCCCCGGTGGCCGAGATGCCAACGATGCTGACAATTGGGGCTTGCGCGGGCATGTTTTGTTCGAACCGACCGGCAGTGACTTTAGCGCGCTGCTTTCTGCAAACTATGTTCGCGGCCGCGGCGTAGGCAGTCAGCCCGAACTGCGCGAACCATTCCCCGGCTCGACGACTGGTCAGAATATTGCGGGTCCACCGATCCCGGGAACCAATAATTACCTCGTAAATGGCGTGCCAATCGTGAATGATTTGAGGCCATTCCACGAAAGTGAGAATACGGATCAGTTCCAGCGCAATCGTCTTCTGCTTTTGTCGGCGACGCTTGAATATGATTTCGGCCCGGTCAGTATCAAATCGATTACCGGCTATGCAGAAACCAGTTACGCTTCGCTAAGCGATCAGGATTATTCACCCCTGCCGTTGGCAGAATTGCTTCTGGAGGAGGATTCGGATCAATTCTCACAGGAACTCCAGATTCTGTCGAACAATGACACGGGCTTTAACTGGATTCTCGGAGGATATTATTTCCATGAATCCGCATCACGGCGCTCCCAGTTTTTCGGTAGCCGGTACGACATTATCGCCGGTATGGCGGGCGTACCAAGCGGATTCAGCGTGGGCGGAGATATTACGTCTGAATCCTATGCGGCCTTCGCCCAAGCGACATATGACATCACCGACGAACTCGCGATAACAGGTGGTATCCGGTACACGAATGATAGCAAGGACGGCACCAACTCGGGCTTCCAATTCCAGCCTCCTGCCTATAGCGGGGCGGTTAGCGCAAGCTTCGACGAGATCACATATCGCGTAGCGCTCGATTACGACATTACTGATGATGTGCTGATCTACGCCAGTTACTCGACGGGCTATAAGTCGGGCGGCGTCAACCAGGTTGCCATTCCGGCTTTGACCAACCCGGTGTTCCGACCGGAAACGGTTGTCGCCTATGAAGTTGGCATCAAGTCGCAAGTCTTGGATCGTGCTTTGCAGGCGAACCTGTCACTCTATCGCAATGAGTATGATGATCTTCAGTTCCAGGTGTTCGGCCTGTTCGGCCCTGAAGCGTTCAACGCATCGGGAGCGACCGTGCAAGGCTTCGAGTTGGAGCTGGTCGCGGTTCCGGCGCCCTGGTTCCAGTTTGATGGCTCGATGGCCTATGCCGACGCGACGTTCGATAGCCAGATCGTCCAGGGCATTCAGTTGGGCGGTAACCGCGTCCAAAGAACTCCAGAATGGACGTTCAACGCGGGCGCTACGTTTAACTGGGATGTTGGCGGAGGCAGCATGCGGCTTCGCGGCGATGTCAGCCATACTTCCGAGATATTTTACACGGCCTTCAATCGGTTTGGCGGTCCTACCGATCCGGGTGGATCGGATCGGGCAGAGGGCTATACAAACGCCAATCTCCGCCTATTCTGGTTCAGCGCCGATGAGCGGTTCTCGCTGGAGGCATATATGACTAATGTCTTTGATAGCGTTCAGATTGGCAATGTGTTCCGGGATATCGGCTTTCTTGATACGCCCGGTGGCGGAGGCCCGGAAAACATCACGTACCGGCCGCCGCGGCAATATGGCGTAACGGCGGGGTTCCGATTCTAACTGGAACTGTTTTGTGGCCGCGCCGTTCAGTATTCGAATTGATCTTGCAGGGAGCATCTTGTGAAGGACTTCACCTATACGGGTCTCCCTGCAAAGGTCATATTCGGCTCCGGAACCGTGGGTCGACTAACCGGTGAGGTTGATGAACTAGGCATCGGCCGGGCACTGGTGCTGACAACGCCGCAACAAGTCGATCAGGGTAATGAGCTTGTCGAGCGACTTGGCGGGAAATCGGCTGGCTTGTTTGCCAACGCGGCCATGCATACGCCGGTTTCCGTCACGAATGATGCCATCCAGGCCTTCGAAAATTTGGACGCGGACGGCATTGTTTCAATTGGAGGCGGGTCGACCATCGGTCTCGGTAAAGCCATTGCCCTGCGGACTGACGCACCCCAGATTGTACTTCCCACGACCTATGCCGGATCAGAAATGACGACGATTATCGGTCAAACCGAAGATGGCGAAAAGACAACGCAAAAGACGATGAAGGTGCTACCGGAGACGGTGATCTACGATATTGATTACACCATGTCTTTGCCGCCGGTGATGAGTGTTACCAGCGGCATCAATGCGATCGCCCATGCGGTTGAAGCGCTCTATGCGGAAAATTCCAATCCGATCCTCAATCTTATGGCCGAACAAGGTATTACGGCCCTGATGCGGGCGCTTCCGGTGATTACCGACGAGCCGGAAAATCGCGGGGCGCGCTCCGACGCGGCCTATGGGGCCTGGCTGTGCGCCGTTTGCCTCGCAACCGGCGGCGTGGCGCTGCATCACAAGCTGTGTCACGTTCTGGGTGGTTCGTTTGACCTGCCGCACGCCGAAACGCACACGATCGTTCTGCCGCATGCGCTGGCCTATAACGCGCCTGCCGTGGAGGATGCCATGGCCAGCCTGCGCCGTGCTACACAGAGCAATACGCCCGCCGGATCATTCTATGATCTTGCGAAGAATGGCGGTGCGCAGGTCGCTCTGAAAGAACTGGGCATGGCTGAACAAGGCATCGATCAAGCCGTCGATATCACTTTGCGAAACCCCTATTGGAATCCGCGACCTTTGGAAGAAGAGGGCATACGCAATATCATTCGCGCGGCATGGGCCGGTGACCGCCCTGGCTACTGACACTCGGAACGAAGGGTTGGCGCGCATGAGATCGCTTGAGACCATCCTCGATTATCCCATCAATTTCGGCGATGCATTGCGGCACCCAGCGACCGTAAGCCGGGCGATGATCGTATCGGCTATTGTCGGCACGATCTTGGTTGCGATTGGCCAGGGGGACTTGATTCTGGCCGGCATCACGCCGCCATATTGGAAGGTAATACTCACCTATCTCGTGCCATTTTCGGTATCGTCATATTCCTCCGCGGCATTCATGGCGGCGATTTCGAACATGGCCGCAGACAGAATCGAAAACATGCGATGAAACTGATCACCGGGAAGCGGACAGGATGAACAAAATCTATGATAGTCCGGCAACGGCGCTGGAAGGTATCGCGCGCGATGGCATGCTGGTCATGTGCGGCGGCTTTGGCCTGTGCGGTATGCCTGAAAGCCTGATCTACGCGTTGCAGGACACGGGCGTGAAAGCTCTGACCGTAGTGTCGAACAATGCCGGGATCGACGATGTCGGCCTCGGCAAGCTTCTCGAAAGCAGACAGATCAGCAAGATGATCTCCTCCTATGTCGGCAACAACAAGATTTTTGCAGAACTGTATCTGTCTGGGGAAATCGACCTAGAATTCAGCCCGCAGGGCACGATGTCCGAGCGCATCCGCGCGGGCGGCGCCGGTATCCCCGGCTTCTATACCAGAACCGGTGTCGGTACGCTGATTGCAGAGGGCAAGGAACACAAGGATTTCAAAGGGGAAACCTATATTCTGGAGGAAGGCATTGTCGCCGATATCGCACTGATCCGCGCGGAAAAGGCGGACGAAGAAGGCAATCTGGTCTATCGGAAAACCGCCCGTAACTTTAACCCGATGATGGCAACAGCCGGAAAGATTACGATAGTTGAAGTCGAAGAGATAGTTCCAGCAGGGTCGCTCCCGCCTGACAGCGTCCACACACCCGGCATCTTCGTACAGCGCATTGTGAAATCTACCCACGATAAGCGGATCGAGTTCGTTACCAACCGTGAGAAAGAGGCGCTCTGATGGCATGGACACGTGATCAGATGGCTGCGCGGGCTGCCCAAGAGATGCAGGACGGTTTCTACGCCAATCTTGGCATTGGTATACCGACGCTGGTTGCCAACCATATTCCCGAAAATGTGCGGGTAATCTTGCAATCGGAAAACGGTATGTTGGCAATGGGGCCGTTTCCATTTTCGGGCGAAGAGGATCCGGACCTCATCAACGCCGGCAAGCAGACGGTTACAGAGCTCCCGCAAACATCCTATTTTTCGTCGGCTGATAGTTTTGGAATGATCCGTGGCGGGCATATCGATCTTGCGATCCTTGGCGCGATGGAGGTGGCTGGTAATGGTGACCTTGCAAATTGGATGGTGCCCGGAAAAATGGTGAAAGGCATGGGCGGTGCAATGGATTTGGTAGCGGGCGTAAAACGCGTGGTCGTCGTGATGGACCATGTCGACAAATCCGGCGCGCCCAAAATAGTCGAAAACTGTTCTTTGCCGCTAACGGGGCGCCGCGTTGTTGATCGGATCATCACCGATCTCGGGGTTTTCGATTTGGCTGGAGATGGCATTCGGGCGGTAGAGGTTGCGCCCGATGTAACAACCAATGAAATAGCTGAAAAAACTGGCTGCAAGACCCAGTTTTCGTAAAGGCGATTATCGGGATTCGAGTGATGATGGCGTATGTCGGCTAAGGGTGGATAGCGGACATCGGTTCGAGGTTGTTCGAATGTCCGCTCTCGAGCCGAAAACGGAAGGTCCGGTTTTCGGAAAAGAAGCTGAGGATAGCGGCCATTCGTTCATGCGATGACAGGACGGCCGCAGTTAGACTGACAGCACCGGCCTACATGGAGATGCTTGATTGGGTCAGCATCCTAAAACTTTGCTGACAATTGTGAAATAATGCAGAGCAATATGGTGAAACACCTACAGACCATTGCGCGACCCTGTATCTTGATTGTTGAAGATGATGAGGGACTGGCGCCGTTGATCGTTCGGCATTTGTCCGAGAGTGGCTTTTCATCGGAATGGGTGAAGTCGGCGGAAGAGGCGGAGGTATCGCTTTTGGCAAACCCAAAGATCGATGCGGTTGTGCTGGATGTCATGTTACCGGGGGAGGATGGAATGTCATTCTGTCGCCGTATCCGTAAATCATTCTCCCTGCCGATCATCATGGTTACCGCGCGCGGCGAAACATCTGATCGAATTCTTGGCCTTGATCTTGGCGCAGATGATTACTTGTCCAAACCGTTTAGCCTGTGGGAACTGGAAGCCCGCATCAAAGCGTTACTTCGGCTTTGCGGACGGCTGAAAGAAGCGACGCAGGGACCCAGCATCCGAATGCTCGGAGACCTGGAAATCGATTTGAGCAGCCGCGCTGTTCACGTGGCTGGAAATGCGATGGATCTGACGCGAAGCGAGTTTGACATCCTGATTCGCCTGACGGAAAATCCGGGGAGGGTTCTTTCTCGCGAACAGTTGTTGCATTCCGTCAGAGGCGGCGAAACGGAAGCCTTTGACCGAGCGATCGATACGCACATCAGCAATCTCCGGCAAAAAATCGAAAGCGATCCGAAGTCACCCCAGCGCCTTAAGACGGTCTGGGGTTTGGGATATAAATTCGAATGATCCGTCTCGGCCTTTTTCAGAATGTATATCTGCGCGTTGTGATGGTCATCGCGGTGACACTTGTTGCGATGCTGGCGTTCAGTCATGCGAATCTATCACGAGCGTTGATCACATCGCGGCAACTCGATCTGCAACAGGAAGCCGAATGGTTTGCCCGTCATGCAGCCGAAACATCTGATTATGATCAAATCGCAGAAGCTTGGCGGTCCATGCATGACGGCGTACGACTGCAGATATTCTCATCAAACGGCGAAGTGCTGGCCGACAGTTTTGCACACCACCCCGTGCCTGAACAGAACGGCGGAATTTCAATTTCAGCAGAGGCGCCGATCCTGCTGAACGAACGCGGAGATATCATTGTCCTCAGCCGCAGCGGAATGCGACTATTCCCGGATTCAATGCAGTTCGGACTCATCATAACGGCGATTCTGCTGCTGCTTCTTGCTGCCGGGCTGCTCTTTCCTCTGACAAGACGTCTGGTGAACACATTCACTCAACTTTCCGGATTGGCGGAACGCGTCGCCGGAGGGGAATTCGGCCAAACCTTGCCGGTTCGCGGAGATCGTGATCTTGGGGCGCTGATTACTGCATTCAACACCATGTCGGTCCGGCTCAGCGAGGCAGAACAGCGCAATCGGCAGCTCCTGATCGACGTGTCTCATGAATTTCGATCACCGCTTGGCCGGATAACCGCGCTTGTCGACACCATGAAAAGGCATCCGGAGGAGCTTGAAGATCATGTTCCACCCATTCGGGAAGAACTGGCGCTGCTCGATAGACTGACCGGCGATGCATTGGCTGCAGCACGGTTTTCGGGACAGCCGATCGCACTCAACCTGCAGCCTATTTCCATGCACCTTTGGGCCAAAAAAGTCTTTAGCCGCTTGGCAGAACCGATGCGGTCCGAGGGCATATCAGTCGCATGCCAGATTGCGGATTCGAAAGGGGTGACAATGATTGATCCTGATCGCATCATGCAGGCACTGGGCAACCTGATGGATAACGCCAAAAAAGCCGTGTCTGGCTTGGCTGAACCGCGAATTCTTCTGGAGACACGCAAAATCGGTACGGATATGGTTATCCGGGTTTCGGACAACGGCGCCGGAGTTTCGGAAACTGACCGGCCATTTGTCTTCGACCGTTTCTTTCAGGCGGATCCGGATAGCCCGGGATCAGGTCTGGGGCTGAGTGTCTCCATGGAGCTGATCCAGGCACATAAAGGCCAACTGCACCTTTTTCCGATTTCATCCGGCGGGACGGTTGCAGAAATATCCCTACCAATCTCGGCCGCCTGACAATTTCCTCACACTTCCGGCAAACTCGTCGGAAACGCCAATGCGATCTCGCCCTTTACACAGTTCAAGGGAGAGAGAGTTGGAAAATGCAATCCAGATGCAAGCGGCGTCGAAAACCTATCCGGTGGGTGATCGCCGCGTTACCGTTCTCCAACAAACCGATCTGACGATTGCCAAAGGTGAATGTGTTGCCATCATTGGCCCTTCGGGGTCCGGGAAATCGACCCTGCTCAACCTAATAACCGGAATCGATCATCCGAGCGGTGGCATGGTCGTCGTTGATGGTCAGAATTTCGTTGGGCTATCGGAAAGCAAACTTGCCAAATTGCGGGGGACTCATGTCGGCATCGTGTTCCAGTTCTTCCAGCTAATTCCGACGCTGACGGCGGTGGAAAACATACTCTTGGCGATGGACCTTGTTGGCGTGATCCCCCGGCGCCAGCGTCGCACGCGGGCCATGGCGTTGCTGGATCAGGTTGGAGTCGTCGAACATGCCAAAAAATTGCCAAGCCGATTGTCTGGAGGAGAGCAGCAACGGGTAGCGATCGCCCGCGCTTTGGCGAATGATCCGGCGATACTCGTTGCCGATGAACCCACCGGAAACCTCGATAGCGTGAACGCGGACAAGGTCCGTGCGATTTTCGCACAATGCGCTGCCGAAGGCCGAACGGTAATCTTGGCGACCCATGATCCCAAAGGGCTCGATCGGTTCGACCGTATCATTACGCTGACTGACGGCGTTGCCACCGAGGCTCAAACATCTGCTCCGGTAGCGACGCTATGATGTCACCCCAACTCAAAAAAGCCTTCGCTGATTTTACAACGCGCTGGCCGCGTACACTTTTGACCTTGGCCGGACTGGTCCTCTGTCAAATTGCGCTAATAGGCATCGCCTCAAGCTTCATAATATTGTCGGATGATCTCACAGAAAACTACACCCAGACAAACCCACATAGCGTCGAAGGGATCGTCGGCCCGCTGACCTCCGAACAGGTTCAAAGGCTCGCAAATATTCCAGGCGTCGATGAAGTCGAAGAACGCCGGCGAGTTCCGGTTCGCATGGAAATTCGCGAAGGCATCTGGTTTTCGGGCCTGCTCTTTGTGGTCGAGGATTTTGATGATATCCGCATCGGTCAGTTCACATCTGACTCCGGTGCCTGGTCGCCCGGGGATGGTGAAGTTCTAATTGAAAGAGATGGGCGGTTCTTCCTGCAGGCCGAATTTGGCTCTGCCTTGAATATTCGGCTGCCCAACGGAGACCTCACGCGCCTGAATTATTTGGGGCAAGCCCATGATCCGGGACTACCCCCATCACGGATGGAACGCACGGTCTATGGCTATGTGTCGCGCGCGACATATGACAGCTGGAACCTGCCAAACCAATCGAGCCGCGTCTTGATCACGGTCGCGGCGCCCGATGTATCGCAGGATACGGGCGAACCCGCCGGACCACATGGACCGGCTCCGTCCACTTCGCGTGCGAGCTTTGTGGCCAATCATCTCGCGCCGGTCATGGAAAACTGGGGTGTCGACTTTGTATCGGCGACCCTGAATGACACGACCGAACATCCTCACGCTTTTCAAATGCGCTCCATCATGGGGTTGCTGGCGGGATTGTTGGTCACGGCGCTGGTCTTGTGCGGTGCACTGTCCATAAACCTGATTGACTCGATCCTGACTGCCGAAATTCGTAACATGGGCGTAATGAAAGCGCTCGGAGGCAGGCGGCGCCAAATCCTGGGCGCTTACCTGCTGGGAATGGGCGTTCTTGCTGGCCTATCTGCTCTTATCGGCATCGGCTTTGCCCTCGATTTGGGGCGGGGCACCGCAGAATTCGTCGCGCGCATGCTGAACTTCGAATTGCTGTCGGAAAGCTATCCGCCATGGCTACCCTTGGTGATGATGGGTTTTGGAATGCTCGTGCCGCTGTCATTGACCGCTTGGCGGGTCATCCAGGTCACAGCAATACCCGTCCGCGAAGCCCTGGATAGTGACTCGCACATCGCGACGGGAAGAATCCAGTTTTTCGTCGCACGGCTGACCGGATGGATGCCCACGGTTCCACGCACGGCATTGCGAAATCTCTTCCGATCACCGCGGCGGACATTGCTGACGATCACTTTGGTTGTCCTCGGCTTGGTTGCATTTCTGATGGCCGCAAACATCCGCAGTTCGTTGCTCGATACCGTTGACGCCGTCCAAAGAACACAGCGTTCCAATGTCACCGCTTACCTCCGCGAACCGGCCTCGGTAAGCGAGCTGGGTGAGCGACTTTCCGGTTACTCCGAAATCGAGAACAGCGAATATTGGAACGTACGCCAAAGTCTCCTCTTCGAGGTCGGTGAAAATGTGGGACGTCCGCAGTTGATCAGCTTTGTTCCGGTGAACACCGAAATGTTGGTGCCGGATATGATGCGCGGGGAGTGGCTGGATGAGGCCCACCCGACAGGAATCGTCATCAGCAACATGATTTATCTGGAATCCGATGATGTTGATATCGGTTCGGTTTTCGATCTCGAGGTTGATGGTCAACGCACCAGTGTAACAGTAGTTGGTGTTATCAAGGAGTTTGGCGGCGGCGCGGTTTACGCACCAGCCGGACTTGCTGATGAATTGGGCATTGCTCCCGAGACAGCGAACGCGATTCTTGTCCGTCTGCGCGATCGCTCACCCCGGACACAAGCCAGGTTCAGCCGCCAGCTTGAGGCGGACCTGATAAGTGATGGCTGGAATGTATCGCAAGCCCGCACGACGACGGATATCGAGCTCATTGTTGAAAATCACATCGATGTCATCGCCTTTACTCTGGAGATAGTGGCTGCGGTCATGCTGGTGGTCGCCGCGCTCGGATTGGCCAGCTCCACCAGTGTCAATGTTCTTGAGAGAACCCGCGAAACCGGGGTTTTGAAAGCCATCGGCGGCAGCGCAGCCATGGTCCGACGGTTATTCGTCTGGGAATCCGTTTTCATCGTGTTACTCGCTTGGCTGTTCGCGCTGTTGATCGCTCCCTTCCCGAGCCAAGTCGTATCCACCAATTTCGGCCTAGTGATCGTGCAATACCCATTCACGTACAAACCGGCATTATGGGCGATTCCCGTCTCCGGTATCATCGGAATATCCGTCGCCATTATTGCGAGTTGGCTGTCCGCGTTTTCGGCCACTCGAAAATCTGTGCGCGCTGCCCTGCAAAGCGTGTGACTTCAGTCTCCATCGAAAGGAAAACTCATGAATTGGATTTTACCATCTGCACTGGGAATTAGCGCGCTGGCCTTTGCCGTCGGGATGACGGGGATGACCGATGTGGCGCAGGCCGATGTCATTGCTGAAGGTGCTCTATCCTATAGCGACCAAGGGCATTTCATGATCGAGATGAACGTCGATGGCGTTGACCTCACAATGATCATCGACACCGGCGGCACGAACACCGTTGTCATGGGCAATGGCATCGCAGCGGCTGGACTGACACCAATTTCGGGAGGTCCGATGGAAGTTCATGGGGTTTCAGGGAGTACTGCAATCGAATTTTATGAGGTCGATTCATTGACTTTCGGTGATCAGGTGTGGCGCAATCCACGCCTTGTGGGCATGCGGAATGCCAATAATCCCAGTTTGACAAATCAGAGTATTGAAGGTGTTGTCGGCGTTGATCTTCTGAACGACTTTGTGATCGAATTCGATCAAACCGATGGTCGTTTTCGACTGTATGATTCAATTGACTCACTTCGGTCGGGCTTAGACGGATGGCGGGCACTGCCGTTGAGAGCCTATATGTCAGGGCTTACGGTTGTAGATGTAGAGATAAATGGCGCGCCGGTCACAGCTCTTTTTGATACTGGGGCGTCACGCAACCTCCTAAATCCGGAGGCTGGCGTTGCCGCAGGCTATGCCGAGGGGGATCCACGTCTTTTTACCGACGAACTACCCGTAAGAGGGGCGTTAGCAGCCGGTTCGGATGCGGTCCGGGCGGAAGATGTCGAGCTACAATGGGCGGGTGAGAGGTTTTCCGGCCAGAATTTCACGATTTCCGACGCTTCAGTGTTTGACCTCCTGCAACTGGGCGATCGTCCGGCGGGCGCGGTTGGTGGCGCCTTGCTTGCAGGCCGGGATTTTGTGGTGGATTTTGAAAATCTAACCGTCTGGATTGCACCTGATTAAGCGTTATCGCGGTCACATGATTGCAGGCTGCGACGGCATTATCGGGTTAACTTGACTTTGGCGGAGGGAAACGGATTGGCCTTTGAGATCAGGAAACTGCAGACGCAGCATTCCATTTAACGAAAGCACTTTTCCGATATCGTTTGAAAGTGGTCCGTTCGAGAAGATGGCGCTGGAAATAGAAACCGTTGTAGGTCGCGGAGTGGAGATTGAGAAAACGTTGAGCAGATCCCGGCGATTTGAACCGCTGCATCTTTCGTTCTCGCCAGCGCACTGGTTGGTGCAAGTTTTCAGCTCGGTTGTTGGTTCGTTTGTCCGTCATATGCTCGACATCCAGGCCAAGTTTCCTGAATGCAGAGCGGTAGGATCCTAGCTTGCCTGTGGTGATGCTAGTTGGTGCACGATGCCTCTTCAAGTGCTTGCGCATGAGCTTTTCCGCAGACTTTGTATTGCGACGCGATTGAACCAGGAAGTCGAGCACTTCTCCTTCATTGTCTACGGCTCGCCAAAGCCAGTAACGTTCCCCTCGAATGACGATTACCATCTCATCCAGATACCAATGGTCATTCGCGACAGGCCGCTTGGATCTCAGATTGCGCGCAATGGAGGGTCCAAACTTCAGAAACCAACGTCGTACTGTCTAGTACGACACGTCTAAACCGCGTTCGGCCATTAAATCTTCGACATCTCTGAAACTCAGGGTGAATTTGGCGTAGAGCCACACTGCATGGCCGATGATTTCAGACGGAAAGCGATGATGGTCAAAGGAGATTGGTTGCATTCCCGACAGGTATAGCTCTCTTCGACGCAGCGCTATGTGTTAACGTGACAATGCCTTCTCGACGCCTGCGACCACTTCGGCCAGATTGGCGTCGACGCGAATAGCGCCAAGTCTCGCCATCGACAGATGTGTTAAATCTTTACCAAGAGCTTTCCGGTATTGCCGCCAGTGTACAGCAGGTTGAGTGCTTTGGGCGCTGCCTCCAGCCCGGCCACAATATGGAGGGGCATGGTCAGCTTACCTTCAGCCAACCATCCGGCAAGCGCGGCGATGGCGTCTGGAAAACGATCTTCATGATCAAGGATCACGAAACCGCGCACCGTAAGCCGGCGCATGATGAGATTGCGGAACATGTAGGGGCCCGGGGTCGGTTCCTTGCTGTTATAGGAGGAAATCAGCCCGCAAATCACGACATGACCGAAATCCTTCATATGGGTGAGAGAGGCGTCCAGAATGTCGCCGCCAACATTTTCAAAGCAAAGATCAATTCCGTCGGGGCAAAGCTCGCCCAATCGCTCGGTCACATTCTCGCTCTTATAGTTGATCGCCGCGTCAAAGCCGAGATCATCGGTCAACATGGCGCATTTGTCGTCGCTGCCCGCAATGGCGATGACCCTGCAGCTTTCATTTTTCGCAATCTGGCCAACCATTGTGCCGACAGCACCCGCCGCTCCGCTGACTACTACCGTATCGCCATTTTTAAGGTTGCCGATATCGTGAAGTCCCACATAAGCGGTCGGACCGGCAACGCTGAGGATCGCAAAGGCTTCGGCAAGATCGATGCCATCAAGTGATGGAAACACCGAAAATCCTGCGCCATCAGTGACGATATAGTCAGACCAGCTGTGCAGCCCCGCCGCATGGGCGCCGACCCGAAAGTCAGGATTTTTGCTCTCGACAATCTCGCCGAACACAAAGCCACGCATTGGTTCGCCAATGCGCACGGGCTCCATATAAATGTCCCAATCGCTGAGCCAGACCCGGTTGGTGGCATCGAGCGAGAGATAAAGCGTGCGGAACAGGAATTGGCCGTCCTCTAACTCTGGAACAGGCTCGTTGCGCAGAACCAGTGTATTGTCTTCGATCATCTCTTTGGGCCGCTCATTGAAGTGCCAGCGCCGGGCCATTGTTCCGCTCATTCTTGCTCTCCAGATCGTGCCGGGTTGGTTTAACGCCCGGCTTTGTTTTCATACAGTGTGACGACGCACGCGCCGCCAAGGCCGATATTGTGCTGCAACGCGAGGCGCGCACCTTCGACCTGCCGTGCCTCGGCGCCGCCGCGCAATTGCGTGGTCAGCTCAAAACATTGGGCGAGGCCCGTGGCTCCAAGTGGATGCCCTTTCGATAGCAAGCCTCCCGAGGGATTGGTGACGACTTTTCCGCCATAGCTATTGTCCCCATCGCGGATGAAGCGCTCAGCCGTGCCGGTTTCTGTCAGACCAAGTGCTTCATAGCTGAGCAGTTCATTGGCGGTGAAGCAGTCATGCAATTCGACTACATCCAGATCCTCTGCATCGATCCCGGCTTCCTCGTAAACTTGTATAGCCGCATTGCGAGACATGGTCGCGCCCACGGTTGCGGCAAGGTTTTGGCCGTCAAAGGAATCAGGACGATCCGTCGTCATTGCCTGGGCGGCGATGACGATATCAGTATTGCTGCCCTGCTTCACCGCGAAAGCCTCACTGCATAGAATGGCTGCAGCTGCACCGCAGGTGGGTGGGCAGCATTGCAGCCGGGTGAGCGGGCCATACATATGCGGTGATTCCAAGATTGCATCGGCGGACAACTCCTCCCGGAAAACAGCCAGCGCGTTATTCGCTGCATGCCGCCGAGCCTTTTCCGCAATCAGCGCAAAGGTGCGATCTTCGGCTCCGTAAAGTTCCTGATATTCCAGACCGGCGCCGCCGAATAACCGCAGAGCCATCGGGCTGTCAGAAACACCGAGTCGGGCTTCACAGGTATCCAGAAAATCGCCCAAGGGGTCGGGACGGTCGTCATAGACACTCGCCAAGGCGCCGCGTTTCATTTGTTCGAAGCCGAGCGCGATAACGCAGTCCGCTGCGCCGCTGGCGATGGTTTGGCGCGCGAGCCAAAGGGCCGTAGAGCCGGTCGCGCAATTATTGTTCACATTGATGATCGGGATACCGCTCAATCCGCTCGGATAAAGCGCAGCCTGACCGGATGTGCTGTCACCATAGACATAGCCGACATAGGCTTGCTCGACCGATGGATATGCGATGCCAGCATTCGACAGAACATCCGCGACCGCATCGGTTGCCATAGCGCGATAATCACGAGCTTTGCCGGGCGTGGAAAATGGGGTCATCGCAACACCGGCAATGATTACGGGACGGGACATGATGCTCTCCTGCAAATACTGGCGGATCTCTGGCGTGACCTTGCTCCCTGCCTGTGACCGCGCCTAAACCATCGCACCACCCAAAAGGGTGGGGCGAGGATCGGGTTGGCCATTAAAATGGGTGGGAACGGAAACAGAATCGGTCAAATCAGGCCGGAAATGGAGAGTGGACTGGTGGATCTGCGGCGTGAGAGCCTTCTTGATCGTATCCAGTCGAGCAACGCACAGTTGATCCTCGCGCAGGCTCCGGCAGGCTATGGTAAATCGTCTCTGCTGCGCCAATTGGCTGCAGCTGAAATGGAGTCTGGCGGCGCGGTTGGATGGATCACGCCCGTGTCTCAGGATGGTGACCTTTCGCGCTTTGTGCAGATGGTCATTTCCACCTGTGAGCGCCTGATTGAGGATACGGGCGGGACGTTGCGTCGTACCAACCGCGATATCCCGGCGCTGATCTCCGCCATTAATGGCCCAGCTCTGCTGTTGCTCGATGAATATGACCAGTTCGCGCATGGGCAGGCCGATGCGCTGCTCGGCCAGATTATTGGGCAATTGCCACCCGGCAAGCGCATCGCCGTCGCGACACGTACGATGCCAGATATTTCCAGTGCGCGCCTCAAATTGTCGGGCCGTGCGATTGTTCTGGGCAGTATCGACCTGCGATTTGATTTGGGTGAATCCTATCAGTTCCTGTCGGAGCGTTGCCGCTTGGGCCTTGAAGAAGTGCGCGAGGTGCATAGCCGGATCGATGGTTGGCCCGCGGCGTTGCAGTTCATCAACCTCTCGCTTGCTTCGCAGAAGCAAGGGGCAGCCAAGGGGCTGAGAAGCGGCATGACGCAAGAGGTTGTCGATTATCTCGCGCAGGAAGTCTTCCTCCTCCAAGATGTTGAAACCCGAGAGGCGTTGCTCAGCATATGCCTTGCCGACCGGCTTTGCGCGGAATTGGTGGATCACAAACTGGGCGGCACGGGTGGCCGGGTTCTGCTGACGGGTTTGTCCGATGCGGGGTTGTTCCTTGATCCGGTTGATGGAGACCGACACTGGTTCCGCTTCCATCCATTATTTGGCGATTTCCTTCGTAATCAAGTGCAACAGGGAAGCAGCTCCCAAGCACTGACAGATCGCCATGTGCGAATTGCCGACTGGTTTGCCGGGCAAAATATGCGTGAGGTTGCGATCGGTCATTATCTCGCCGCTGGACGACAAGAGAGTGCAGCGTCCTGCCTTGAAGAAGTCGCGGAACAGCTTGTGCGGGAAGAGCGGTTGGGGCTGCTGGTCTCCTTGCTCGAACAGCTTGATCAGCAGGTTTTGCAAAACAGTCCAAAACTGCTCGACGCGGCGGTCATTGCCTATGGGTTTCGCCGTCAGTTCGCCAAAGCGCATCAGTTGCTCAACTACTGCGAGGCGTCGCTGGCAGAAAACGACCGCGATACAGTGGCGGCAGCAGAACTGGAGGTGCGGCGCTGCTTCGTTTTGGCCGCGGAAGACCGGGTAATCGAGATGGGGGAGCGCGCCCGGGAAGCCGAGAAATGGCTGACCGATGACCAATCCTTTTCCAAGGCGGTGGCATTTAATGCTTATGCCTTTTGGCTCGGCGCGCAGAGCCAGTTTCCGGAAGCCCATGAATTGCTGCTGCGCGCACGCCCGCTCCATGAAAAGGCGCGCAACTATTTTGGTCGCTCTTATGCAAACTCGATCCATGCGAGTCTGAAAATGTCGCAAGGGTTGCTGAGTGAAGCGATTGAAGATCTGCGCCGCGCGTTGCGCGAGCTGGATATTGAGGGGCCCGGTGGTATCATGGCCGGTGGCGTTGTGGCCGCACCGCTGGGCGAAGCCTTGTATGAACGCAACGAGATCGACGAAGCCGAGCGAGTGATTACCGCCTATCTGCCGCTGATCCAGCAACAATCGATCGTCGATCCGCTCTGTACGGGCGTGGTGACGCTCGCCCGCATTGCTGCGCTGAAAGGCAAGCCGGAATTTGCGCATGAGCTGTATGAATATCTGATCGATTCAGGCCATAGATTTGGCTTGAGTCGGCTTGTTGATTGCGGTCGGGCGGAACTGGTGCGCGAAGCGGTGCTGCAGGGTGATATGGGCACAGCCGAACGGCGTTTCGGCGCCCTTGGGTCAGAGGCGCGACTGCCGACCGAAGGGCAGCTTATCTATTCTAGTGGAGAGCTTGAAGTGCAGCGCATTACTTATGCGCGTTTGCTCGTCCATAAAGGCAATCATGCCGAAGCGCGGGCCGTGATCCAGTCGGAAATTCGCACGGCGACCGTCAAGCTCCGCGTTCGCCGCCTCATCCGCCTTAAGACATTGCTGGCGATCAGTCTGGAGATGGACGGACAGCTCGGCCATGCGCGGCGGGTCATGATGGAGGCAGTTGCAATGGCGGCGCCCGCTCGGATGCAGCGCATATTCCTTGATGAAGGGCCTGCCGCCATCCGGATGCTCAACCATCTGGCGAAAGAGAATTTTACCCATGATCCCGACTGGGCCGAGGATGACGTCGCGCGTTATGTGAAACTGCTCGTCCAAACAGCGGAGGGTGGGACGGGTGAGGACTGTCCCGTGGTCGATTCGAAGGAAGGGGACGGCGCGACCTTGTCGCGCCCGCACGAAAATCTCACACCGCGTGAAATTGATATCTTGCGTTTTCTCGCTAAGGGACATTCGAACAAGGACCTCGCTGATCGGCTCGCAGTATCCCAGAATACCGTCAAATTTCACCTGCGGAACGTCTTCGCCAAGCTTGAAGTCGGCAATCGCATGCAGGCGGTTCAGGCCGCGCGTCACTTCAAAATAATCGAATAATCGAAACCTACCCGCACGGGTGGGGTGGGGGGTAGCGGCTTTGGCCTAGGCAAACTCTCGGACGGCAAAAAAGGGTGGGACGACCCACTGAAGCCGCAAGAGAGGATGAGCGAATGGGCCTGCTGGTCAATATCGACAATGGCGGTACGCTAACCGATATCTGCGCGTTCGACGGGAAAAAGGTGGTGCACGCCAAAACCCTGACAACGCCGCACGATCTTACCGAATGTTTGCTGAATGGCCTTCAGGCGCTGGGCGAACAGCTTGGCGAGAAGGATGATCTCACTCGCCTTATCGCATCCATTGATCATCTGCGCTATTCCACGACGCAGGGCACGAATGCCATTGTTCAGCGTAAAGGCCCGCGCCTTGGGCTGCTGGTTTCGAACGCTGGGCAAACTGAAGCGGCCAAGGCTTCGGCATCTGATCTGTTTGAAGCGCTGGTTGGGGACCGGGTCGCAACACTTGGCAGCGCGACGGACGCTGAGGTTATTCAGGCTGTTCGTACACTGATCGCCAAAGGCGCAAGCCGGCTGGTGCTCTGCCTTGATGGCGCCGAAGTTGCGCGAGACGAGGGCGAACTGCGCCGCGCGCTTTACGCGGCTTTCCCGCGACATTTGCTTGGTGCAGTGCCCTTACTCTTCTCAATTGATCTGGCTCCCGGTGCATCATCGGAGCGGCGCGTATGGTCGGGACTGATCAACGCATTTCTCCATCCGTCTATGGAGCAATTCTTGCATCATGCGGAGGATCGGCTCCGTCAGCACCGGACGCGCAATCCATTGCTCGTGTTTCGTAATGATGGCGGCTCGACCCGTGTTTCACGAACCATTGCATTACACACCTATTCCTCCGGCCCGCGCGGTGGCGCCGTAGGAGCAGGGATTCTTGCCGGGCACTATGGCTTTGACCGTTTTGCCTCCATCGACATAGGCGGCACCACGACCGACCTTGCTCTGTTTGAAGGTGGCAAGGTTGCCGAGCGGCGTTTTGGTGATGTGGAAGGGGCTCCGATTGCCTTTCCGCTAGCAGATGTACTCAGCGTGGCCGCTGGAGGGGGCTCGATTCTCAGTGTCGTCGACGGCGCGATCCAGGTTGGGCCGGAGAGCATGGGCGCACTGCCGGGCCCTGCCTGTTTTGCGCGCGGCGGCGCCAACGCCACCCTCACCGATATCATGCTACTCGCGGGCATTCTCGATCCTGACAGTTTCTTTGGTGGCAAGCTTACACTCGATCTTGAGCGTGCGAAGAACGCAGTCCGCACTCATATCGCTGAGCCTCTCAATATCGACCTGGATGCGGCGATCATCGCGGCAATTGATGCCTATGAGGCCAAAGTTGCCGGTGCGATCAAGGGCCTAGCTGGCGAGCAAGGGCTCGAAGCGATGCTGGCTTTTGGCGGCGCAGGGCCAATGAGCGCCTGCGGTATTGCCGAGAATGCCGGGATCGACCGCGTTCTCGTGCCGCGCTTTGCCGCTGTGTTTAGCGCATTTGGCATCGGCTTCAGCCCGATCCGACATAGCCATAGCCAGCCCGTAACCGCGTTCAGCGCCGAAGCGGTGGATGAAGCAAAACGGGTGCTGGAAGAACAAGCGGGCCGCGCGATGGAAAGCGAAGGCTTTGCGCTGCAAGACTGTCTGATCGAATGGCAGGCGATGGTCGGCGATGGCGATGACGCGCAGACTTTGCCGCTTTCCGAAGTTCCTGCGGATGCGGCCGGCTTTGTCGAGCTGAAAGTCGTGCGAGATATGCCTTCCATTGGCCTTAGCGCTGTCTCTGCGGATCATGTGCATGACGCACCGTCTGCACACACACGGACCGGTATGCCGCTCTACCGGCTTGAGGACCTTGATGCAGGCTCAGGTGCTGCAGGCCCTTGTCTAGTTGAAGAGCAGTTTTTTACCGCCTGGATACGCCCCGGTTGGCATTTCACCATCACTGGCAATCACGATCTGCTCATTGAACGGAAGGGAGCCTGATCATGCATGTTTTCATCACTGACGCGCTTGTCATCGATCTCGAAACCGAGACATGGCAATGCCGAGGCTGCGAAGCCAATCTCGGTTCAGCGCGCGAAAATTACAAATCTTTCCTGCGTGTTCGACCGCGCGATCCGCAAGATATTCATGCGCCGATCATCGACAAGGATCGCTATGAATTCACCTTCGCACCCGATCCCGAATGGACGCGGATCGTTGAATATTATTGCCCGCATTGCGCGCGTCAGATGGAGGTTGAATATCTGCCGCCGGGCCATCCCCCCGCCTATGACATCGAATTCGATATCGACGCCTTGAAGGCGCAATGGGCAGACCGCGAGGCGCTTGCCGAGCCCGCAATTGGCCCGGCCTTTGTTCCGCCGCAGCATCATCATCGCAAGGGTGGTGAATAATGGAACGGGTTTCGGTCGATATTGGCGGCACCTTCACCGATTGCTTCCTCGTCTGGGGTGATCACTATGTGGCCTCCAAGGCGCTCACCACGCATCAAAATCTCGCGCTCGGCTTTAACGCCGCATTGAGTCAGGCGATTGAGCAGCTCGATCTCACTCTCGAACAGGTGATGGCAGAGGCTGATAGCGTTCGCTACGCGACGACGCTGGGCACCAACGCGCTGATCGAACGTCGGGGGCCGACCATTGGCGTTATTACCACCGCAGGCTTTGAAAGTAGTGTCCCGTTAAGCCGAGGCCGGGGCTATGGCGAAGGTCTGCCGGATCGCTTCCGCAAGGATCTGCCCATGGCCCAGCGGCCCGAGCCGATTGTGCCGATCCCACTGATTGCGGGCGTGCGGGAACGCCTGTCGGAAACCGGCGAGGTCATTATGGCGCTGGACGAGGACGATGTCCGCACCCAGGTTCGCAAGCTCGTTGATCGTGGGGCGCAGGCCTTTGTGGTCAGTCTCGTAAATTCGGTCGTCAATCCGGCCCATGAACTGCGTGTCGAAGAGCTGATCCGCAGCGAGTATCCAGAGCATATGCTGGGCTCCGCTCCGATCATCCTTGCCCATCTCGTGGCAGGACGGAAGGGCGAATATGCACGGACATCCTCGGCCATCGTCGATGCATTTCTGCACAAGGCGATGTATCTCGGTCTGTCGACGCTGGAACTGAACCTGCGCGACAATGGCCATGAGCGGCCGATGCAAGTCGTCCATAATTCGGGCGGCATGGCACAGCTCAATTCTACAGACGCGCTGCAGACTCTGCACTCCGGGCCGGTCGCTGGAATTGGTGCCTCGGAGCACCTCGCCGCCGAAACCGATCTTGGAAATGTCGTGTGTAGCGATATGGGCGGCACGTCTTTCGACATTGGTCTGGTGGTTGAAGGCGGGGTGAAATTCTACGATTTCAACCCGGTGATTGACCGCTGGATGGTCAATATCCCGATGGTCCATCTCGTGACTTTGGGTGCGGGGGGCGGTTCTGTCGCGCGCTATGACCGGCTGCGCAGGACGGTGGCGGTTGGCCCCGAAAGCGCAGGTTCCGACCCGGGTCCGGCCTGTTACGACAAGGGTGGCCGCGATGTCACGGTGACCGATGCCGACCTGGTGTTAGGCTATCTTGAGCCGGACAATTATGCCGGTGGACAGATCGCGCTAAGCGAGAAACGCGCCACCAATATGTTCCGCCGCAATATCGGCAAGCCACTGGATATCGGCGCGGTGGCGGCGGCCAAATTGGTGAAGCAGAAGGTCGATAACGACATGGCCAATGGCATTGCGCAGGAATTGCGCGCCAGGGGCTATGAACCGGCCAATTTCACCTTGCTGGCATATGGCGGCAATGGTGCATTGCATGCCTGTGGCATTGCCGATGCAATCGGTATCAAAAAGGTTCTGGTGCCGCCGTTCAGTGCCATTTTCTCGGCAGTGGGTGCGGGTAATATGGACCAGCTTCATATCCATGAACGCTCCGTCTATCTGCAAATCTATGACAGCGTGACGCGTGAACTGCTTTCCGATTTTGATGGCTTCAACGCTATTGTCGAGCAGCTTGAAGAGCGCGGCCGTCTGGACCTTCAACGGCAGGGTTATGCCAATGAAGAAATCGAACATCGGCTCGAACTTGATATGCGCTACGGCAACCAGCTCGCCCAGACCGCCGTTGTTGTCGGCCAGAATCGCATCACGCGCAGCGGTGAATTGCTGGAGCTGATCGCTCTGTTCGGGCGCGATTATGGCAAAAGATTTGGCGAGGGCAGTCAGGCTCCGGAAGCGGGTATACGCATCAACACGGTGCGTGTTGCTTCTTTCGTTTGCGCGCCCAAGCTCGCCTTTTCCAAAGTACTACCGGATCCCGAAACGCTGCGCCCAGCGCCCGATCCGGCAGAGTACAAGATCTGCCACTTTATTGGCCGTGATGAACCGATCAAGACCGGTTTCTATCGTCTTGAATCGCTCGAGACCGGCCATGTTGTTGAAGGGCCTTCTGTCGTCATTTCTGAATCGACGACCTTTTTGGTTGAGCCCGGCTGGCGGCTGTCAGTCGGCAAATATGGCGCAGGATGGCTGGAGCGTAAGGACATAGTTGGAGAAGCAGAATGACCCTCGACCCGAACGAACCGCAGAGCGGTGAAACTCCCGAAAGCGGGGATGACGGCGTCAGCGAGTTTTTGCGTGACACCAGCCTGTTTCTGGCTCCCGATCCCCTGATCATGAACAATCATGGCATGGAAGATCGCACGCCGCTGGAGAACCAAAGTCTTGCGACGGAGAATGATCCAGCGCGGCTGGAGATCGTCCGCGAACGCTTGCTCGCCGGGGCCAATGAAAGTTTCGACATGTTGGAAAGCATGGGTGCGGCACCTGGTGCCAAATGGGGTGATTGCGTATCTGCCATCTTTACGGCGAGCGGCGACCTTAGCCTCGCGAGCACCGGCGGGGTCGTGATCTTCTGCAACCTCGTTCAATATCCGATCAAGTTCATCAATAAATATTGGACGAATGAGCCGACGGTCGGTGTGCGGGAGGGCGATGCCTTTCTCGTCAATGATGCCCGTTATGGCCAGGCGCATAATACGGATCAGTCGATGATGATGCCGGTCTTTTGGGAAGGCAAACTCGTCGCCTGGGTTGGCGCTACCGTTCATGAAGGTGAAAATGGCGCGATTGAACCGGGCGGCATGCCATCCATGGCGGAACAGGTTTGGGATGAAGGGCTGAAAATGTCGCCTTTTCGTGTTGCCGAAAATTACACGCTGCGCCGCGATATCGTGACCTTCCTGCAAAATTCGGTGCGCGAACCCAAGCTGCAATATGCCGATATGAAGGTGAAGATGTTCACCTGTCGCCGCCTTGAGCAGCGGATGCATGAGGCGATTGGCGAGTTTGGCTTGGAAGCCGTTGTTGCCTGTCTGCGTTCGAACCTTGAAGACACCGATGTAGAGGTTCGTAAGCGGCTGAAGGAATGGCCGGACGGCACGGTCCGTCACAGCTGGTGGACCGACGGCACATTGCGCGAAAATGCGATGATCAAGATCAACTTGGCGCTCACCAAAAAGGGCGACCGGTTGATCTTCGACTATCGCGGCTCTTCACCCGAGTTCACGAACCGATCAAACAATTCGCTCGATATCACGCTCAAGGGCATGCTCGCGCAGTTGTTCCTGACCTATATCTGGCCTGATCTACCACGCAATCAAGGCGTACTCGCACCGATTGAGTTTATCTTTGACGAACGCTCGATCATCAAGCCGGATTTCGGTACGCCGAATGCGCAAAGTATGATGTCGGTCTTCACATCGTGGAGTGTCGCACAAGTTGCCGTGATGAAATATCTCTATTCGGTGCCGGACAAATATACCCGGGTGATTGCGCCCTGGTTTAACATGATCAACACTTTCCTGTTTGGCGGCGTCACCCAGCATGGTGAGATGGTCGGCAATGTCTGTGCAGACATTAACGGCATGGGCGGTGGCGCGCTTTCTGACCGCGATGGCCAGCACAGCTGTGCGCCGATCTTCGCGACCATGGCCGATCTGGGTGAGCAGGAATTCATGGAAGAGGAGATGCCGTTCGTCCAGCTCGTCTCCAAAAAGCTGATGAAGGACAATCAGGGGTTTGGTCGCCAGCGCGGGGGCATGGGCTATCAGATGATCCTGGCCTTACGCGACAGCCCGGTCTGGGGTTTCATGCTGACCGCTATTGGCTCGAAATTTCCGAACGTTCCTGGCCTTTTCGGCGGCTATGGTTGTCCGACCTATCCTTTGTGCCGGATTTCGAACGTGGATGTGTTCGAAACGATGCAGAGCGATCCTTCCCAGTTCCGCTATTCAATCGAAGAATTGATGAATGAGCAGCCTTTCCCCGAGGGCGAATATAGCACCCATCCGATGTTCATGCCCTATTCGCTGGCGGAACGCGGTGAGCTGTACATGATTGCACAGGGAACGGGCGGTGGCTTTGGCGATCCGCTTGAGCGCGATCCCGAAGAGGTGATGCGTGATTTCCTGGAAGATCTTGTCTCTGAAGATGTTGCATGGCGCATTTACCGGGTGGTCTTTGATCCAGAAACACGGATTGTCGATGAAGAGGCGACCGGTCAGGCCCGAGATGAAGCGCGCAAGGAGCGCCTCGACCAGAGTATGTCGTTTGAGAATTATTGCGCTGATTTGGTGACTGATGCGCCGCCCGCCAGTCTGCCCTATTACGGCTCATGGGAAGACCCGGCGATGGTCTATGCCGGGTCGCCGGATCGCTATTATCCCGCCGGTCAGGTCAACCCGCCGGTCGTGATGCCGAACCCGCTTGAGGTGAAGATTGCCGAGTTAGAGCGCGAACTCGCCGAAGCGCATCAGAGCTGATCGATGGCGCGGATGCTGTGGCTTGATGCCTACGCCTATGCGGTCGCTTTGTTGCGGAGCCGCGAGGACCCATGGTTGCAGCCGGACTCTATCGGGGTTTTCTGTGACGAGGCGATAAAGTTGCTGGGAGCAGATTATCTGCTCCTGCCGTTGTCGCCCTTAGTGCAAACCTATCTGAACGAGGCGGGCGACGATGTTGAGGCGCGTGCAGATGCTCTGGATGAAGCGATTGGGGAGGGCGCATTGCTCGACACGATTCACCGGGCGATGACCGCGCTCACTGTATCGGCGGGAGCTGCCAAAGTAGTGCCGGTTCTGCCCGGGCCTGCTGTTATCGGCGGGTATGACGAGGATGCGCTCGACATCGCGACGATGGCTCTGGGTGACATTCTCCGCGCCATCGCCACGGGTCAGTCCGAGACTGTCGGCCTTGCCGAACCGGAGGAAGCGGGGCTCGCAAAATCCGGCTCGCTGTTTCGGATCGCCGATCATGTAGGATGCGCGATCATGCTTCTCGGCCATGCGGATAATGAGAGCGCCGCCTATTGTTTCCCCGCATCCGACACAGTTTCAGCGCTTGGTAAGGCCGGTTGTCAGACGATCGGCAGCACGAGTTTCTCTGATGGTGGCGCGCTCGATCCGTCTGCCGAGCATATCAGGGTGCAGATCGCAGCGGACGTGCCGCCCGAGCTCGTGCTCCAGCGCCTTTCCTCACTGCGGGCTATGGAGACATGACGATGCAATCGGGACTGCTCTTTCACGACATGTTTGATTTCAACGTCGCTAGCCGTCCCGGACAGACATGCATTGATGATGGCACGCGGGCGCTGAGCTTTGCCGAGGCGGCTTCGGAAGTGAATAAGATTGCCAATGGGCTCATCGGTCTTGGCTTGAAGAAGGGCGACAGATTCGGCTATTTGTCCCGCAACTCCGCCGATATGTGGCTGATGTATCTCGCTGCGTCGCGGACGGGCGCGGTGCCCGTTCCTCTCAATTATCGCCTTGCGCCTGCTGAATGGACGTATATTCTGGACAATGCCCGGGCCAAACTGGTTTTTGTCGGACCGGGCTATGATGCTGCGATTGGTGAAATCGCGGCTGAGCTTTCGACGATCGAGCGGTTCATCTCTTTTGATGGCACACTGGTTGGATCGCTGGGCTATCATGCGTGGTTGGCGGAACAGGATGCTTCGCCGGTATCACGGGACGTCCAATCGGACGATATTTTCTACCAGATGTATACGAGCGGGACGACTGGTCTGCCAAAGGGCGTGATCGTCAATCATGCCAATTATGCCGCCAATATCGCCCAGACCACGAACATGATCACTCGGCTTCCCGATGCCGGAGACACGGCTTTGGTGGTCACGCCGCTCTATCATGCCGCCGCCGTCTGGATCGCGGCCTTCTGCACTGCGCGAGGTATGTTGATTATCTTGAAGACCGACTTTGATCCGGTCGATGTGGTTGAAACGCTGGACTGTGAACGCGTTGCTTTCACTTTCCTCGTCCCCGCGATGATCCAGGCCTGTCTGACCGGCGTGCCGGATATCGCCGAACGGGACTGGTCGGCGCTCAAACTGCTGATGTATGGCGCGTCACCGATTGCCGAAGACGTGTTGCGAAGGGCGGTCTCCTGTTTCGGTTGCGATGTATATCAGGCCTATGGCCTGACCGAGACAACTGCGATCCTTACCTTGCTGGGTGCAGACGAGCACCGCCGTGCGCTGGCCGGGGAAACCCATTTGCTGCTTGCTGCCGGACACCCGTTGCCGGGAACCGAGATGCGTATTGCGGATGACGAAGATAGGCCCCGTCCATCAGGCGAGATCGGCCAGATCCTGGCACGCGGACCGCAGATTGTTCCCGGCTATTGGGCGATGGAGGACGCGACCGAGAATTTCCTCAAAGACGATTGGGCGCATACCGGTGATGCGGGTGAAATCGATGGGGAAGGCTATCTCTATATTCGAGACCGGATCAAAGACATGATCGTCAGTGGCGGCGAGAATATCTATCCGCGCGAGATTGAAAACGCGCTCTTTGATCATCCTCGGATTATAGATGCAGCGGTTATCGGTGTGCCGGACGAAAAATTTGGTGAAGCTTTGCTTGCTGTCATCGTGACCGATACCGGCGAAGATATTACGACCGATGAGGTCATCGCTTTCTGCCGGACAAAACTTGGCGGGTATAAGGTACCGCGCCGCATAAGCTGCGTCACCGAATTGCCGCGCAATGCGAGTGGTAAAGTGTTGAAACGGGAATTGCGCGAGCCCTATTGGACCGACGGCGAAAGGTTCGTTGGCTAACCATGGCGCTCGGACGAAAAGGCTGCGGTGCTTACGGCGAAACGCATGCGCTGTTTCGGGAAAGCGTGCAGCGGGTCTTAGCCGACCGGGTCTCGCCCCATATCGGGGAATGGGACAAGGAGGGCAGGCCGCCACGCAGTTTCTGGCGGAACTGCGCATCGGCTGGCATGCTATGCCCCCAGGTTCCCGAGGTGTTTGGCGGTCTAGGTCTCGATTTCAGTTACAATGCTGTGGTCGGGGAAGAGTTTGGCTATCTCGGATTCCCGCCGTCCGTGCTCGTCCATTCGGACATCGTTGCCGATTATCTGATTGCCTATGGTAGCCTCGGGCAAAAGCAGCGGTGGCTTCCCGCCATGGTTTCGAGCGAGGCGATTGGGGCCATTGCAATGACCGAGCCAGGAACGGGTTCGGACCTCAAGGCGATACGGACGGTGGCGGCTCCGGATCGGGACGGCTACATACTCAACGGAACGAAAACCTATATTACCAACGGTGCCAGCTCCGATATCGTGATCGTCGTTGCGAAAACCGATATCGGGGCGGGTGCACGGGGGATGAGTCTGTTGCTTGTGCCGGGCGATAGTGAAGGCCTCACCCGCGGCAAGCCACTCGACAAAATCGGTCAGCATTGCGGCGATACGACCGAATTGTTCTTCGACAATGTACGAGTGCCGACTGATAATCTGCTTGGCAAGACGGGTCATGCGTTCGGCTATCTGATGGCGCAACTGGCGCAGGAACGGCTTGCTATTGCGGTCTCCGCCCAAGCGACGGCGCAGCGGGCATTTGATGAAGCCGTTGCCTTTACATCGGACCGGATCGCCTTTGGGCAGCGGATCATCGATTTCCAGAATAGCCGTTTCATGCTGGCAGGACTCAAGGCCGAATTGCAGGTCGGATGGGCGCATATTGACTGGGCGATTGCGCGACATATCGCAGGGGAGCTGACCGGCGCAGAGGCCTCGGCGGCGAAGCTCTGGCACACAGAATTGCAGGGCCGGTGCTGCGATGAAGCGCTGCAGCTTCATGGCGGGGCCGGATATATGAATGAATATCCGATTGCGCGACTTTGGAAAGATAGCAGGGTGACGCGGATTTTTGGCGGGACCAATGAAATCATGCGCGAGGTTGTCGGGCGCGCCCTCTGATTAATGGCAAATGCCTACCCATCGGGGTGGGTTGTTCCTGCTGCCACTGTTTCAATGAACAAATGCAGCATCGTCAGGCGATGCAACAGAGCCCTTCAAAGGGCCGGGATTACTTGGGAGGATTATTAGCAATGAGCATTATTCGTGCAGCACTTCTGGCTGGTACCGCTATGGTTTTCATGCCTGTGGCGGCCTATGCCCAAGCAAGCGATGCGCCAGCACCTTCATCGGCAGCGGAGGGTGAACAGGCGCCGGAAACCATTGGTTTTCGCCCGATCATCGTCACCGCCCAGCGCCGCGAGGAATCGCTTCAGGATGTGCCGTTGGCAATCTCTGCCCTTGATGCGCAGCGCATCGAGGAAAGCGGGTTCAATGACGTTGAGGACCTGTCCTCCGCCGTTCCAAACCTGAACATCAGCGCACTCTGGGGTACGTCGAGCCCGAAGGTCTTTATGCGCGGCATCGGTAACAACAACTTCAACCAGACCGCTGAAAGCAAGGTCGCGATCTATCTCGACCAAGTCTATCTCTCTGCCCCATCCGGCCAGCTGTTTCAAATGTATGATCTGGAGAGGATCGAAGTCCTACGCGGGCCGCAGGGGACGCTTTATGGCAAGAATGCCACGGGCGGTGCGATCTCTGTCTATTCGCAGTTGCCGGACGATTTCCTCGAAGGCTATATTCGCGCTGGATATGGGAATTTCGACGCGGTTGAGACCGAAGGCGCGGTCACCGTTCCGATGAGTGATACGCTGTCGATGCGTGTCGCCGGCACCTATCAGCGGCGCGACGGCTATGTCACCGATCTCGGCACTGGCCAGAACGTCAACAATGTCGATCAATGGGCGGCGCGCGCTATTCTTCGTTGGCGGCCGAATTCGGATGTTGATATCCGCCTGAATGTTCATGGTGGTGGATCCGACACGACCCACAACAACAGCGTTCACCGCGGAATTTTTGATCCTGCGCAGCTTGCTCTGGGTAATTTTTCCAAACTTCCCGGCAATGCCATTGTGGCCGGGCAAGGCGTCGATCTATTCGGCTATCAGGATCCCAATCCGGATCCCTATGTAAATACCTATGGGGGACCAACTTTCGCCAATATCGATCTATTCGGCGTTTCGTTGGTTGGCGATTTCACTTTTGGCAGCGGTTATACGCTGACATCGGTCACCGGATATGAAACATCGCAGCGCCACGTATTGCAGGAAGGCAATGGTGCGCCGAGCACGATCTTCACCATCGATTGGGGGCCATCGGACTTTGAGTCCATCTCCCAAGAACTGAGACTGGCATCGCCGTCCAATGATCCTTTTAGCTGGGTGATCGGCGGATTTGTGTTCCATGAACGCGGCAAGGTGAACAATTTCTACGATCTCACCGATGTCAGCTTTGCGCTCGGCGGGCTTGAAGCCTTTGACCAATATTATATCCAGTCCACCGATACCTATGCAGCCTTTGCGCAGGCAGAACTGGAGATTACAGACCGGCTGAACCTCACCGTTGGCGGACGGATCAACTATGAGAAACGCGATCTTGACCACAGCAGCTTTGGCACCGATCGCAATCGTAACAATCTGCTGCCAGGGCCGCTGTTTGACTTCAATTTACAGGAAAGCTGGATCGAATGGTCCGGCCGCGCTGCCCTGAGCTACGATTTCAGCGATGACATCATGGGTTTTGTCAGCATCAACCGTGGTTTTACCAGCGGTGGTTTCAACACCGGTGCGTTTAACGATCCGGTCGGCGCGCTCATCACCTATGATCCTGAAATTGTGATCAGTTACGAAGCGGGCCTGCGGACCGCGCTTTTCAACAATCGCGTCCAGCTTAATGTGACGAGCTTCCTGTATGATTATAGCAATCTTCAGGTTTTCACTTTCACCGCTGGCGGTCTGCAATTTATCGAAAACGCGTCGGACGCCAGCATCATGGGTTTGGAGTTTGAGCTTCAGGCGCTGGTCACGGACAATTTCGAAGTCGGAGGTAGTTTGGGGCTTCTCGATAGCGAATATCAGAATTTTAGTCGCACGAATGCTGGTGTGACAGAGGATTTGAGTGGCAACCGACTGATCGGTGCACCGAATTCGCAGTTCAATCTTTACGGGCGCTATACGATTCCGACATCGATCGGCGATTTCGTGTTCCGAGGCGATTTCACCTATACCGGCAATCGCTTTTATGACGAGCGCGAACTGGTCGAAATCAGTAGTGAAGGCGCAACTGCGAACCTTGATGCTAGGATTGCTTGGACCAGCACGGACGAAGCGGTTGAAGTAGCGCTCTGGGCCAAAAACCTGACCGATGAAGTTAATATCATCGATGTGGTTGAGGTTGGTCTCTTCGGCTATCAGAACGTCTGGTACAACACGCCCCGGACTTACGGGCTATCGGTTGGGTATCGCTTCTAGAAAGCATTTCTGCGGAGCGGGCGGATTCGTCGGCTCCGCAGACCCTTTCTCCCGAGATTGGCTAATTACGCTGTTCATAAAGGACATTATCGGGATGGAGCGAATTGACTATATTTTGGCACGTGCCCAAACCGCATCCAAGTTCGCGTCAAACTGGACTCTCATATCGATAGATCGTCCGTCCTTCGGCATCCCGCTGACCGGAATCAGTCACTCCCGCAAAGAATAATGGCGAGTAAACACTCCGGCCTTTTTCCCAACGTTGAGCCATCAATGATTGCCACTCGGTTAACCCTTGAACTCGTGACTTCAAACGTGAGTCCGTCATAAGGTACGTGCTGACGGGTCGAGTCGGCGACCATTTCTTTTTCAAGTCGTCAAAGGAGAACAATCCATCTTTCCTTCGCTCCTTCAGGATGCCGGTAAAATTCGCGTCGAAAACGTTGGAGTCATGAAGAAAAAGAGATGAACCGTTGCAGCACCCAGCCCCATCACTGAGATGGATGAGCTCTGTATCGCCTGCCCCAACCGAAACACTTAATTTTGACGCGAAAGCACGAGCTTCTCGTAAAAAGGCCAGCTTGTGAGGTGTCCCCAGCGTCACATCAGGGCCTACTTGAAACATTCCTTTGGCTTCGTAGTAATCCCGCAAGCTATACCCGATTATCTCAGAAATCTCATCAATGATGCCGCTCCTGCTTTCAATCGGGAGTTTCAAAAACTCCAATGAAACATAGCGTACCCCTGCATCCGCAGCCTGACCGATCATTCGCAGCGCCTCCTTCTCTTGACCGGGAATGATTGGCTGTATGCGAAGAGTCGTTGGAATGCCCGCGTTGGAGAGGGCCTCGATACTGTTCAGGGCCGTAGAAAAGTTTGCAGTGTCGCGTTCGATTGCTGGCCGATATCGCTCGGAAACGCCAGCGGCAGAAATCCGAACTGATACGTTCATGTCCGTTAATCGGTGCAAGTACTCCGGGGCTGCAACCAACCTGCTCTTGGTACTAATTAAAAAGGGGTAAGAGTGTTTTTCGAACATCCTCAATAGCGGCGCAGCGGATGGTCATTGCTTGCAATGCTGCCCCGAGCATCGAACGGTACAGCAAGGGCCATATATCCCGACTCATCCGCATCAGCTGGCTCGCGCCAGATATCGTCTCTGCAATTGTGGAAGGCCGCCAACCCAAAGCGATGACCGGGCGGCGTCTGCTGCGAGCCGCCGGGCTTCCCATGGACTGGGCTGCGCAGCGCAAGTTCCTGGGATTCTCCTGAAACTCGACGACATCCCGATCTGCATCTCGTGCCGCCTTATTGGGCGTTAGAGATAACTTCTCAAATTGGACCGGTATCGCGACGCCAATATGGTCTCAGCGTTTGTCAGGCACCTTGCATGTTCCGCTAACTCCCCGAAACTTCGCCTCTATTTGCGCCTCGGCGGGCGGAAAGTGCGGCCATGTCAGATTCTGAGGACTGTGTGGTGCCGGATGTCCGACTCGAACGGACGACCTACCGCTTACAAGGCGGTTGCTCTACCAGCTGAGCTAATCCGGCACGCCATAGGCACGCGCCCCCATGCCCGCAAAGAAAGCGGAGGTCTAGCCCCCGTTTTCATTGCAGTTATGCGTTCAGGCTATCTTGAAGAGCCGGTCCAGTGACAATGCGCCGCCGCCGCGGGCGACGAGCGGCACGAGAACAGCGATCCAGGTCAGGTGGAGCGCCCATGCGCCCGGATAGACGAGGAATTGGATAACCAGTGTCATAGTCAACAGAGCAAGCGCCGAGAACCGCGTGAAGAGGCCGAGTATGAGCAGGACCGGGAACAGATGTTCGGCGATCGTTGCCGCGTAGGCAGCCCAGACGGACGGAATGATGGGCAGTGCATATTCATGCTCAAACAGGAAGAAGGTGCTGTCCTTGAGAGAGAAACCTTCCACCTTGGTGCGCGCTGACAGCAAGAATACCGCGGAAATGGCGAGGCGTTGGATGAGCGGCATGAGCCAGTCAGGCAGGCTGTTCGTGATTGCGGCGAGCCAATGGAACGGCGCGAGAACGGGTGAAACATTAACTTCGGTGGTATCTTCTGACATGGAATATCCTCTCAATATGCAGTGAATGCGTTGCTTGCGGTGATGCGCGTTAGGATGGCGGCGATGTCGGCGTCTGGATGGTGTGCGAGAGTTTCCCCCGCAGCGACGCCCAGCGTCTCTCCCCGGTGCAGCACAGATACAAAGGCGAGCATCTGATCGTCGAGCGTATCTATGGTTACGCCGGTGCTGCGCCGAACGACCAGGCCTTGCTCCGGGATCCAGTCGGGAGACAGTCCATCGGGCTTGTCTGGTCCTTGATGGGCGTTCCAGATCGTGATGACCGGTGTCTCCGTTAGCGCAAGCCGGGCTGCTGGAATCAATGTCAGTGTCAGTGTCTCGGCGTCCTGCTGCGAGAGCTTGGCGAAGAAATCGGATTCGATTGGCTGGGCATCAGGCGCATCGCGTGCTTCGGAGACAAGACGTTCCAAGCCCGCCATGTTGGCCAGATAAGGCACCATTTCGTGAAGAGGGCTGGCGGCGATGACATCTGCGAGATCAGCGCCATAGCCGGACAGAATCGGCGATGGTGGCCCGCTATGGCCGATATAGTGGTTGGCCAGCGTGTGAAATGTCTCATCGCCGATCAGCATGGCGACAACCGGATAGTTCGCCTGCAGCGCGTCTCTGAGCGCCTTGCGCCATGTGTTGCGATAAACGGCGAAAGCTGGATCAGCATAGGAGCCGGTTTCCGGCGGTGCTCCACGGATCAAGTCACGAACGAAATCGGCCTGGAATTCGGAAAGGTCAGGCATGAGCGGGCTCGCGCAACGCGGCCAGAATATCGGCTGCCCGCTCTCGTTCAGCCATCAACTCGTCAAAAACTGGCACATTGCCATCGCGTTCGATCAGTGTCGGCCGAGGACCGATCTCAGCAACGTAATCCTGGTACAGCGTCCAGACGGAATCGGCGATTGGCGCGTCATGGCTGTCGATGAGCAGCGCGTCCCCCAGTTCGGGGTCGACAGTATGGCCGGCAAGGTGAATCTCACCGATTGCCGTGTGAGAGATTCCCGCGAGATAGGATTTCGGGTCGAACCCCATATTGTTGGCGCTGACATGCACATTGTTGATATCGAGCAGGATGCCGCAGCCTGTGCGCCGGGCCAATGTGTTGAGGAAATCGGTTTCGTCGATCTCATGGCCGTCGAGCGCGATGTAGAGAGATGGGTTTTCGATAAGGATCGGGCGGCGCAATGTGTCCTGCACAATCTCTATGTTGCGCGCGATCCGTTCGAGCGCTTCAATGCTGCGCGGGAAGGGGAGGAGATCGGGAAAGCACATCGCACCTTGCCGCGACCATGCCAGATGTTCTGAAACCAGAAACGGATCGAACCGCCAGACCAAATCACGAAGTTTGCGAAGATGCTCGGTATCAGGTCGTGCATCGCTGGCCAGCGAAAGGCCTACGCCATGGACGGAAAGCGGCCGTGTATCGCGAAGTTTTTGCAGCATCGCGAGGCGCGGCGCGCTGTCGATCATATAGTTTTCGGCATGTACCTCAAACCAAAGGCCGCCCGCCGGAGAGGCTATCGCCTCCTCGAAATGTTGAGGCTTGAAGCCTATTCCGGCGGCGGCACTCATAGTTATCGCGATGCGATCGGTGTAAGCGAGCCATTCCCGCTGGGCGTCTGGATATCGGCGCAAGTTCCCGAGGCAACCAGTTTCCAGGCATTGCCCTGATAGTCGCTCGTGGACGTGCCGGCGCAGCTTGTGCCCGGGCCGGCGGCGCAATCGTTCTGGCCAGCGAGTGCAACGCCATAGCAACGTTCCATTTCGCTAGAACCGCTTTGTGCGCTGGCGGGTGCCGTGCTGGCGGCGATAGTGATAAGTGCGGCGGTAAGTGCAGTAGTTGTAGCAATTTTCATCGTATTACTCCACAATATAGTATCAGAATAGATACATGCGTTACTTCGCTGGAGAACTATATTGGTTACAATATTGTTGTAATATATTCGCTATTTATTTCTATAGTTATCGCCGCCGATGCGTCTGGGCGCTTGGGAGCTTGTACCCAGACGCACCGGCGATGATTCCGGCAAGCTTACGTTACGATGGCCTCAAGCGAGCCCGTACCGGTTGGTGTTTCGATGTCGACACAGGTGCCCGTGGGGACATAAGTCCAGGCATTGCCTTGATGATCGACGGTCGACGTGCCAGCACAGCTCGTGCCCGGGCCGGCGGCGCAATCATTTTCGCCAGCGAGCGAAACGCCAAAGCAGCGTTCCTGCTCAGCACCCGTTGAGGCAACTTCCTGAACATTGTCTTCGGTTGCGGCCTGTTCGGTCGCTCCGCCGCTACAGGCGGTTACAGCGAGTGCCGAGAGCGCGATGCTCAGCGGGGTAGGGGATAGGGTTTTCATTAATGCTTCCTCCAAAAAAATGGCGGCAATGTTTGCAGCGCCGTAAATTCATTCGCGGGAAGAAGCCTATTTGTTACACCTGACTGCGGATAATCCTTCGGCGTCTACTTACTACGGCTGAGCAGGGCGCATTTTCAGGCCACTCCGAAGGTCCAACCTTCGGTTTGCGCCAGCGAGGCACTGAGATTGGCCGGGTGCCACAGTGCGTGATCATCGGCGGCGCGGCGAAGCCAGGCGCTGGCGAGGATCGCATCGGTACTATGATCGTCATAGCGGGGCAGGGGATCGTGCGGCGCGCTGCCAAGGGCGCTGAGCGCTCTATCGAGGCTCTCGCCGTGGCGCAGTTTTGTTGGCCCGGTAAGGCCCGCCGCACGGGCGGCGATGCCTGTATAGATTTCGACGAGCATCGGGCCATGCGCGGGAACGGGATCAAAGGGCCATACCGGAATGGCATCGCCAAGTTGGTGAAGAACCCGCATCCCGGTGAGGCTTGATTTGCCGACCTGCGCTGCACCGACAAGATTGAAACAGGAAACTGCATTGCCGCGTTTCTGCTGACGGCATTGATGTTCCGTGATGCGCAGACGGCCTAACGGGCCTTCAAACCGGCTCCCGGTTACCGTTTCGCGGCCAGCTTGATAGCGGAAATGCTGCGCGAAATCGTCCAGCTCAAGCAGCGGGGACGCCGAGAGATAAGGCGCGCCTGCACAAAGCGCATCGATCCGTTGCCACAAGGCGCGGGCGTCGCCAGCTCCGTTTGCCCAGCCGGGGAAATAGGCCCCATGGTCAACAAAGGGCAGGGCTGCGGAAAAATCGAAACCGATCAGCATGTCAGCATTTTCGGCGGCGCGATCACGGAGCCATTGCAAGGCCTCTGTGCGAGACCAGCCGGTATCGGATGCAACAAGGGCGGGCGCTTTCGCACCCGCCCCCGTTATTGGCCCTGTTATCGCTAGGGCAATGCCTTTGGGCCTTGCCACCGCCTGTCCCGACCAGTCGAAACAGGCGAATTGGCTAAAGCGCCGCATCACACTCCCGCCTCAGATTCCGGGAGGTGTCTTGTCCCCGGGGTTGGTCTTGGTTGCGTCACCCTCCGTCCAGCGTTCGAGCATCTTGTGGGCCGTTGGCCGGCCTCCAAGCCCGAAAGCGATGGCTGCTGCTACCGCTGCCGAGCCGAGGATGGCGGCAAAGGCGATGATGACAATCTCATCGGCGATCTGCATGAATTTGAGGCCCATGGCCGCAAACAGCGCGATGACCAACCATTTGAGGATGGTCTGGAGCATGCCGCCTTCACCGGTCGAACTTGCCATCAGATTGCTGAGAACCCTTGCGAGCAAGATGCCCACTGCGATGATCATCAGCCCGAAGATCACCCGGCTGCCCAGTGCAACCACTTCGGTTACCATGGCCTGGACAGACTGGATTTCGAGCACCTCGATGGCCGCAACGGCAGAGATCAACATGATAGCCGTCAGGGCAATTGTGCCGATAACCTTGCTTGCATGTACGCTCTCCGGGACGAGGCCCGAGCCGGATGCCGCGCTATCGACGCCCAGAGCGCCTAGTACCTGCTCGATCCAGCCTTTGACCCAACGGCCTATGAAATATGCCGTGCCGAGGATTAGAGCCGCAGCGATCATGCGCGGAATGAAGAAGGCCACATCATTGAGGATCGCCACCAGCGGCTCGGAAATCGAGGTAAGCTGAAGCGTTTGCAATGCGCCCGTCGCAATCGGAATGATGATCAACACGAAAACAATCAGGCCAATCGCGTTGCTCAAAGACGTGCTGGGCTCGGATGGTTCAGCATCGTCATCGCCGCCCGTGATTTCACCAGCACCGGCCCGCGCAAACCATGCGTCCGCGTTGACCGCCATCAATGCCGTTTCGACAATGCGCCGAACGATTGTTGCGATGATAACACCGCCGAACATGATCAATCCTGCACCGATCAGATTAGGCAGGAAGCCAAATATATCGGTCGTTAGCTCGCGTACCGGGTCGAGAACACCGCTGAGTTCCAGCGGTTGAAGGGCGACGACAAGGCCAACGAGCCAGACAATCCAATAGGCCAAAGTACCGATCTGGCTGCCCACTGTTTCACCGGGTTCGGCGGCACTGTGTTTTTGCAAGGCGGGGATCTTATCGACCATCCGGGCGATGGCCCATTTTACGGCTTTGGCGATGAAATGTGTGATCAGAAGGATCAGCAACGCCGCACCGATTTTAAGACCCCATTCCCAAATTAAAGGCCAATCTATGTCGCGATTCAGATCGAATTCCATGAAACTTCCCCTGTTGCAAAATCACTATCTGTGGCGTGCAGAATACGCCCTTTTGAAATCATTGGCCAATCAATACTATCGGCTCGCGCGTAATTTATCCCAGAAAGCAAGGCGTTCTGCGACCTTTGCCTCAAAGCCTCTTGGGGATGGTTTATAGAAATCTTGGCTTTCCATCTCTTCAGGCCAGTAATTGTCGCCGGAAAAAGCATCGTCCGTCTCATGGTCATAGGCATAGCCTTTGCCGTAGCCGACATCCTTCATCAGCTTGGTCGGTGCGTTCAAAATATTCTTTGGCGGCATGAGCGAGCCGGTTTCCTTTGCTGATCTCCAAGCGGCTTTTTGGGCCTTGTAGATGGCGTTGGATTTTGGCGCAGTCGCGCAATAGAGGCAGGCTTGGGCGATAGCGAGTTCGCCTTCCGGGCTGCCTAGAAACGCATACGCATCCTTGGCTGCGAGGCATTGTACTAAAGCTTGCGGATCGGCGAGGCCGATATCTTCACTGGCGAAACGGGTGATCCGCCGAAGCACATAAAGTGGTTCCTCACCGGCCACGAGCATCCGGGCGAGATAATAGAGCGAGGCCTGCGGATCGGACCCGCGCATTGCCTTATGCAGGGCCGAGATCAGATTATAATGGCCCTCCCGATCCTTGTCATAGACCGGCATGCGGCGATGGAGCATGTCTGCAAGGCCAGCCGGATCCAATGGTTCGGCAAGCTCGATTGAAAACAGCGTCTCGGCTTGGTTCAGCAGAAAGCGGCCGTCACCATCAGTCGATGCGATCAGGGCGCTGCGTGCGTCTGCGGTGAGCGGGAGCGGGCGGCCTTCCTGCGTTTCGGCGCGGTCGAGCAGAATGCCTAAAGCGTCTGCATCTAGGCGGTTGAGGATCAGAACCTGTGCGCGGCTCAGCAGGGCGGAGTTAAGCTCGAAGGACGGGTTTTCCGTTGTGGCGCCAACCAGCGTGACAGTGCCATCCTCCACATAGGGCAGGAAGCCATCCTGCTGCGCTCGATTGAAGCGATGTATCTCGTCGACAAACAAAAGTGTGCGTTTCCCGGTGCCCGCCATCTGCCGCGCTTCGGCAAAGGCCTTTTTCAGATCGGCCACGCCGGAAAAGACTGCTGATATCGCGGTGAAACGCAGATCGACGGCATCGGCGAGGAGCCGGGCTATCGTTGTTTTGCCTGTTCCGGGCGGTCCCCAAAATATGATTGAGGCCAGTTTTCCGGCAGTTACCATTCGTCCGATCGGGCCGTCGGGCCCGGTAAGATGGTCCTGCCCAACAACATCGGCCAGCGTTGCCGGGCGCAACAAGTCGGCAAGCGGAGCGTTCGTGGTTTCTCCCTCTTCGGGATCGTCGCTTACAAAAAGGTCGGCCATATCCGCACCATAGCCGAATTCCGAAGCCATGCCATCCAAAGGCTTTGTCTATCGCTATTGACAAAAACCTATCAAGATATATCTTAGAGCTATCTTATGAAGGAATGATATATGACTTGGAAACATCGGAACGGTCATCGAGGCCGCAGAGGTAAGGGATTTCCAGAAGCACTTTTCGCCATGCAGTTTGGCGGCTGGCGCGGCGGCGATTTCAGCGGCCATCGAGGCCGAAAACGGCGCAGGCGGGTGTTTGATTCCGGCGAGCTACGCCTTGTTCTGCTCAAGCTGATCGCGGATGAATCGCGGCACGGCTATGACCTGATCCGCGCTATCGAGGAATTGACCGGCGGCGCCTATACGCCAAGCCCGGGGATCATCTATCCGACGCTCAATCTGCTCGAAGACAGCGGTTTGATTGATCAGGTGGAGACGGAAGGTTCGCGCAAAGCATTCACTATCACCGACGCTGGCTCTGCCGAGCTTGAAGAGAAGCTGGCGGAAGTCGAAGCGTTGTTCACCCGTCTATCCCATATGGGAGAGCGGGAACAAAAGTTTGAAACTGGATCGGTGCGGCGAGCGTTGGGCAATCTCTTCGCCGTGCTTAGTCATCGATCTTCGCGAGACGATGCAAATGACGAGCTTGCCCAAAAGGTGACGGAGATTCTCGACGATGCCGCTCAGCGGATTGAACGACTTTAGGGAGCCGGGCTACACGGAGGGCCCGAGCTGCCGTTGCCGCGCTGACGGACAACGCGCAGATAACCATCGACGAGGGCCTGGTTGACCTGATCCCAGCCATAGCGTTCGCTGGCCGCGCATCCGGCGGCTCCTGCTGCCGCTCTGGCTGCCTCGTCCTCACAATAGAGTTGGAGGGCATCGGCAAAAGCTTCGATAGCGCCGGGGCGCACCAGCCGGCCCGTTACGCCGTCATCGACAAGGCTCTGGCTTCCCGTTGCTCGGGCAGCGACAACCGGCAGACTGGCAGCCATGGCTTCCAGCGTCACATTGCCGAATGTCTCGGTGATGCTGGGGTTAAACAACATGTCCATCGAGGCGACTGCTCGCCCAAGGTCAGCCCCTTCCTGGAAGCCGACGAAAACGCCATTCGGCAAGCGCCGTTCAAACCATTCACGCGCCGGACCTTCCCCGACAATGAGAACACGATGTTTGACGCCGCGTTTTTCGAGCTGGTCGATCGCGTCCGAATAGACATCAAGCCCTTTTTCCATGACGAGACGGCCAACGAAACCGATCGCAACTTCATCATCCCCAATGCCATGGCTTCGCCGCCATTCGAGATCGCGGTGGCGCGCATCGAAGATTTTGCGATCAATGCCGCGAGACCAGATGCCGACATCATAGCTCATCCGCTGTTCGCGCAGGATCTGTGCCATGGATTCCGATGGTGCAAAAATCGCATCACAGCGGCGATAAAATCGGCGCAGCACAGCAACGACCAGTGGTTCCAAAAAGGTCAGGCCATAATAGCGCGGATAGGTTTCAAACCGCGTATGGACAGATGCCACCGCTGGAATATCCCAGCGCCGCGCGAGGCTGAGTGCGCGATGGCCGAGAATTTCAGGGCTGGCGATATGAAAGATGTTGGGTGCGAACGCGGCAATGTCCTTGCGCACGCTGCCGGGGAGACGAACCGGAGCACGATATTCGGCGCGGCCGGGCAGGGCGAGGGCGGGAACATGGATGAGATCGCCAGTCGCCTCGAAATCAGGCTCATCAACAACGGGCGAATAGATGCGCACCGCGGCGCCCTGACTGAGCAGGTACCCGACCAGCCTGTTTAACGCCTGGTTCGCGCCATCACGGACATAGTTATAATTGCCGCTGAACAGCGCAATGCGAAGATCGGTGACTTCCATGGTGACGGAATAGTGGTTTGCGCGGCAAAGGCCAATGGCGGGTTTTGATCCCTATTGGTGAGAAAAAAGCCCCGCTGGATCACACCAGCGGGGCCAATTTCATAGCAAGCGCTAACGAGCCCTAGCTTTCGCTAGTCTCGGCTTCGACAGCAACCTCTTCGGCTGCTGGTTCAGCTTCGGCTTCCTTAGCTGCCTGCATAGCATCCTGCAGCTTCTTCTGCTGCGCACGAAGCGCCGCATCGCGCGAAGATGCAGTTACACGGACGCGGTTCATGCCTGCACCGGTACCAGCCGGGATGAGCCGGCCAACGATGACATTCTCTTTCAGGCCCTGCAGCGTATCGATCTTGCCCTGAACGGCCGCCTCGGTGAGGACGCGGGTCGTTTCTTGGAAAGATGCGGCAGAGATGAAGCTGCGAGTCTGCAACGAGGCTTTGGTGATCCCGAGAAGAACTGGCTTGCCAACGGCGGGCTTTTGTCGCTTGGTCAGCTTGTCGTTGATCTCGTCCATCTCTTCTTCGTCAAGCTGCTCGCCGGCGAGCAGCGTTGTATCGCCGCCATCGGTGATTTCGACTTTCTGAAGCATCTGACGAACGATCGTCTCGATATGCTTGTCGTTGATCTTCACGCCTTGCAGACGATAGACCTCCTGGATCTCCGAAACGAGATACTCGGCCAAGGCTTTGACGCCTAGGACTTCGAGGATGTCATGCGGATCGGGCGAACCGGCAACGAGATCGTCACCCTTCTTCACCAAATCGCCTTCTTGCACATCGATGATTTTGGTCTTGGGTATCAGATATTCGACCGTATCACCCTCTTCCGGAACAATCGCGATCTTGCGCTTCGCTTTATAGTCACGGACGAATTCGATGCGGCCGTCAATCTTGGCAATAACCGCATTGTCTTTCGGAATGCGGGCTTCGAAAAGCTCGGCAACACGTGGTAGACCACCAGTGATATCACGCGTCTTGGCAGCTTCACGCGGCAGACGGGCGACGATGTCACCTGCATGCAGCGTCTGGCCGTCATCGACCGAGATAACCGCGCCGGGGATCAGGCGATAAACGCCAGCTTCGCCGCTGTCGCCGTCGAGCAGCGTGATACGCGGCTTGAGATCGTCCTTCTTGGTCTTGGCTTGGTCTTCGGTGATGACGTTCTGGGTGATGCCCGTCGCTTCATCGGTCTCGTCCTTGACCGTGCGGTTGTCGACAATGTCCTGGAACTTCGCCGTACCACCTTTTTCTGTGATGACCGGAGCATAGCTCGGATCCCATTCGGCAATCCGATCGCCCTTGGCAACGGTTTCGCCGTCCTTCTGAAGCAGTCTTGCGCCATAAGGAACGCGGAACACGCCAACTTCGCGGCCTTCCGCATCGATGATCGCCAATTCGCCAGAGCGAGAGAGCGCCAAGGTCCGCTTCTTGCTGTCGACGATTTGATTAAGCTCACGATATTCGAGCTTGCCGTCAGCCGGAGATTCAAGGTTGGACTGTTCGTTAAGCTGTGCCGCGCCGCCGATGTGGAAGGTCCGCATCGTAAGCTGAGTACCGGGTTCACCGATCGACTGGGCAGCAATAACGCCAACCGCTTCACCGATATTCACTGGTGTACCGCGAGCAAGGTCACGTCCGTAACATTTACCGCAAACACCAACTTTGGACTCGCACATCAATGGCGAACGGATCTGGACCGACTGTACACCGGAATCCTCAACGGCGAGTGACGTTGGCTCGTCCATCATAACTCCGGCTTTTACGATCACATCGCCCGTCTTGCCGTCGATAATGTCTTCGGCAGCCGTACGGCCAAGGATACGTTCGGAAAGCGTCGCAATGGTCGAACCGCCCTGGATGATGGCTTTCATCTCCAGCGAGTTCGATGTCTTGCAGTCCAATTCGACGATCGTGCAATCCTGTGACACATCCACCAGACGGCGGGTCAGATAACCCGAGTTCGCCGTCTTGAGAGCCGTATCGGCAAGGCCTTTACGCGCGCCGTGAGTCGAGTTGAAATACTCAAGAACCGTCAGACCCTCTTTAAAGTTGGAGAGAATAGGTGTCTCAATGATTTCGCCCGACGGCTTGGCCATCAGGCCTCGCATGCCGGCTAACTGCTTCATCTGGGCGGGGCTACCGCGAGCACCCGAATGCGACATCATATAGATCGAGTTGATCTCTTTCTCCCGGCCGTCGTCATCCTTTGGCGTTGCCCGGATTTCGTCCATCATCGCATCAGCGACCTGATCCGAACAGCGGCTCCAGGCATCGATTACCTTGTTGTATTTTTCTTGCTGGGTGATCAGGCCGTCCTGATATTGCTGCTCATAATCGGCCACTAGTGAGCGGGTTTCCTCAACGAGAGGCTCCTTCGCATCTGGTATGATCATATCGTCTTTGCCGAACGAAATGCCGGCCTTGAACGCGTGGCGGAAGCCCAGTGCCATGATACCGTCGGCAAAAAGGACCGTGTCCTTCTGGCCTGTGTGGCGATAGACCTGATCGATAACGTCAGCGATTTCCTTCTTGGTGAGAAGGCGATTGACGATGTCGAACGGAACCTTGTGAGACTGAGGCAGTTTCTCGCTGATCAGCATCCGACCCGGCGTCGTTTCGACGCGCGCCATGTAGCTTTTACCCTTCTCATCGGTCTGCGGAACGCGGCTGGTAATCTTCGAGTGAAGCGTCACTGCACCGACTTCGAGAGCCTGATGCACCTCGGTAATATCGGCGAGGATTGATCCTTCGCCCGGCTCACCTTCACGGTCCATCGAGAGATAATAGATGCCGAGCACCATATCCTGCGAAGGCACGATAATCGGCTTGCCATTGGCTGGCGAAAGGATGTTGTTCGTCGACATCATCAAAACGCGTGCTTCAAGCTGCGCCTCAAGGCTCAGCGGCACATGAACGGCCATTTGGTCACCGTCAAAGTCGGCGTTGAACGCGGCGCAGACCAACGGATGAAGCTGAATAGCCTTGCCTTCGATCAGAACAGGTTCGAATGCCTGAATACCAAGACGGTGAAGCGTCGGTGCACGGTTCAGCATAACCGGATGTTCGCGGATAACCTCGTCGAGGATGTCCCAAACTTCCTTACGCTCTTTCTCAACCCACTTCTTGGCCTGTTTGAGCGTCATGGAGAGGCCCTTGGCATCAAGGCGTGCATAGATGAACGGCTTGAACAGCTCGAGCGCCATCTTTTTCGGCAGGCCGCACTGATGTAGTTTCAATTCCGGACCGGTCACGATGACCGAACGACCGGAATAATCGACGCGCTTACCGAGCAAGTTCTGACGGAAGCGGCCCTGCTTGCCCTTGAGCATGTCGGACAGCGATTTCAGCGGGCGCTTGTTGGCACCCGTGATCGTCCGACCACGGCGGCCATTGTCAAACAGGGCATCGACCGATTCCTGAAGCATGCGTTTTTCGTTGCGAACGATGATGTCCGGCGCGCGTAGTTCCATAAGGCGCTTCAGGCGATTGTTACGGTTGATCACACGGCGATAGAGATCGTTTAGATCCGACGTCGCGAAGCGACCGCCATCAAGTGGCACCAGAGGGCGCAATTCGGGCGGAATGACCGGAACGATGTCAAGGATCATCCATTCGGGGCGGTTGCCGGAATCAATGAAGCTCTCGACGACTTTGAGGCGTTTGATAATTTTCTTCGGCTTCAGTGTCGATTTGGTCGTTGCCAGATCTTCGAGCAGATCTTCCTTTTCCTGCTCAAGATCGAGATCGATCAGCATTTGCTTGACTGCTTCTGCGCCGATTCCGGCGGAGAAGGCATCTTCGCCATATTCATCCTGCGCTTCGAGGATTTCGTCCTCGGTCAGCAGCTGGAATTTTTCAAGCGGGGTAAGGCCCGGCTCAATGACGACATATTGCTCGAAATAGAGGATCCGTTCAAGTTGCTTGAGCTGCATATCGAGGAGCAGGCCGATGCGGCTTGGCAGCGATTTCAGGAACCAGATATGCGCGACCGGGGCGGCGAGATCGATATGGCCCATCCGCTCACGGCGGACCTTCGATACAGTAACTTCCACTCCGCATTTTTCGCAAACAATACCCTTATACTTCATGCGTTTATACTTGCCGCACAAGCATTCATAATCTTTGATCGGGCCAAAGATACGTGCGCAGAACAGGCCGTCACGCTCTGGCTTGAACGTGCGGTAGTTGATGGTTTCTGGCTTCTTGATCTCACCGAAAGACCAGCTGCGGATCTTCTCGGGAGAAGCAAGACCAATTTGGATATGGTCAAATGTATCCGGCTTGGCGACCGGGTTTTGGAAGTTGGTCAGTTCGTTCATGTCTGATCCTTATTTGCCCTCGCCCGCCAGAATGAAATCATGGGGGGCAAGGGACTGAATAGTCGTAATTATTCGGCGGCTACGGAAAGGTTGTCCCCGTCTTCTCCATCTTCGGAGATAGACTTGAGGTCGACGCTGAGGCCAAGCGAGCGCATTTCCTTCACAAGCACGTTGAAGCTTTCGGGAATGCCAGCCTCGAACGTGTCGTCACCCTTGACGATCGCCTCATAGACCTTGGTCCGGCCGACAACGTCGTCAGACTTGACCGTGAGCATTTCCTGCAGCGTGTATGCCGCGCCATAGGCCTGGAGCGCCCAGACCTCCATTTCACCGAAGCGCTGACCACCGAACTGCGCCTTGCCGCCCAGCGGCTGCTGGGTAACGAGGCTGTAAGGTCCGATTGAACGGGCATGGATTTTGTCATCGACCAGATGGTGCAGCTTGAGCATGTAGATATAGCCCACCGTTACCTTACGGTCGAAGCATTCGCCCGTGCGGCCGTCATAGAGATCCACCTGTCCGCTGGCGTTAAGCCCGGCAAGCGTGAGCATGTCTGTGACATCGCCCTCGCGCGCACCGTCAAACACCGGCGTGCCCATTGGAACACCGCTGGTCAGTCGGCCTGCCATCTCAATGATCCTGTCATCTTCGATGTTCTTGATGCTGTCATGATAGGGCTCGCCATAGGCGCTCTTCATGGCATCACGAACGGCGGCTGGCGGTTTGCCCGCGCTGGCATCCGGATTGGCATGGTGCCAATCCTCAAGGGCGTCTTTGATCTGCCCGCCAAGGCCGCGAGCGGCCATGCCGAGATGAGTCTCGAAGATCTGCCCAACATTCATTCGCGAAGGCACACCCAGCGGATTCAAAACGATATCAACCGGCGTCCCATCTTCAAGGAACGGCATGTCTTCATGGGGCAGAATGCGTGAAATTACACCCTTGTTGCCATGACGGCCGGCCATCTTGTCGCCCGGCTGCAGCTTGCGCTTCACCGCGACGAAAACCTTGACCATCTTGAGAACGCCCGGTGGAAGTTCGTCGCCCCGTTCAAGCTTCTCACGGCGATCCTGGAACTTGGCTTCGATCTTCTCCGCCGCTTCATCATATTGCTGTTTGACGAGTTCGAGTTCGCCCTGGCGCTTGTCGGTCTTGACCGCAAATTCCCACCAGTCGTGCTTTTCGACTTCATCAAGCATCGCGGCAGTAAGCTTCGAGCCCTTGGTTACGCCCTTGGGCGCAGCTGTTACCGTCTGGCCAATGAGCATTTCCTTCAGCCGACCGTAGGTGGCGCGGTTGAGAATGGCGCGTTCATCGTCGGCATCCTTACGGAGGCGTTCGATTTCCTCGCGTTCGATCGCCATGGCGCGTTCGTCTTTGTCGATGCCGTGGCGATTGAACACCCGTACCTCAACAACCGTACCTGCAACGCCCGGGGGCAGGCGCATGGACGTATCACGAACATCCGAAGCCTTCTCACCGAAGATTGCGCGGAGAAGTTTTTCCTCTGGCGTCATCGGAGATTCGCCTTTCGGCGTGATCTTGCCAGCGAGAATGTCACCTGGATGCACTTCGGCGCCGATATAGACGATACCCGCTTCATCGAGGTTGCGCAGAGCTTCCTCACCGACATTCGGAATGTCGCGCGTAATGTCTTCCGGGCCCAGCTTGGTGTCACGCGCCATGACTTCGAATTCTTCGATATGGATCGAGGTGAATTCATCGTCTTTCACGATGCGTTCGGAGATGAGGATCGAATCCTCATAGTTATAGCCATTCCACGGCATGAACGCGACGAGCGTGTTCTTGCCAAGCGCGAGTTCACCATATTCGGTCGAAGGACCATCGGCGAGAACGTCACCCGCTTCGATCATCTCACCAACCTTCACCAGCGGACGCTGGTTGATGCAGGTGTTCTGGTTCGAGCGCTGGAACTTCATCAGTGTGTAGATGTCGACGCCGCTCTCATTGGCATTAACGGCACCCGATGCGCGAATGACGATACGCGTAGCATCGACTTGATCGACCACACCGCTACGACGGGCAACGACAGCAGCGCCGGAATCCCGGGCCACGGTCGCTTCCATGCCGGTTCCGACGAGCGGCGCTTCGGCTTTCACCAGAGGCACGGCCTGACGTTGCATGTTCGATCCCATGAGTGCGCGGTTGGCGTCATCATTTTCCAGGAACGGAATGAGCGATGCTGCTACCGAAACGAGCTGTTTCGGCGAAACATCCATCAGCGTGATGATTTCGCGCTGTGCCATGAGGAATTCGCCAGCCTGACGTGAAGAGACGATCTCTTCTACAAAGCTGCCGTCATCATTGAGCTCGGCATTGGCCTGAGCAACCGTATGCTTCTGCTCTTCCATGGCGGAGAGATAGACAACGTCTTCGGTTACCTTGCCGTCGGCAACCTTACGATATGGCGTTTCGATGAAGCCATATTTGTTGACGCGGCTGAACGAGGCGAGCGAGTTGATCAGGCCGATATTCGGGCCTTCAGGCGTTTCAATCGGGCAGATCCGGCCATAATGGGTCGGGTGAACGTCGCGGACTTCGAAGCCTGCGCGTTCACGGGTAAGTCCGCCCGGCCCAAGCGCTGATACGCGGCGCTTGTGCGTGACTTCGGAGAGCGGATTGGTCTGATCCATGAACTGCGAGAGCTGTGACGAACCGAAAAATTCGCGAACTGCGGCAACGGCCGGCTTCGCATTAATCAGATCGTTCGGCATCACGGTCGACACATCGACTGAGCTCATGCGTTCCTTGACGGCGCGTTCCATACGGAGAAGGCCGACGCGATATTGGTTTTCCAGCAGCTCACCGACTGAACGGACGCGGCGATTGGCGAGGTTGTCGACATCATCGACTTCGCCTTTGCCGTCCTTCAGGTCCACGATTTCCTGAACCACTGCGAGGATATCTTCCTTGCGCAGCGTCGTTAGATCTTCGGGCGCATCCAGCTCGAGACGCATATTGAGCTTCCAGCGGCCAACGCCGGAAAGGTCATAGCGTTCGGCATCGAAGAACAAGCCTTCAAACAGCGCATCGGCGGTTTCGCGTGTTGGCGGCTCACCAGGACGCATGACACGGTAAATATCGGCCAGTGCCTGATCGGTATCTTCGGCCTTATCGGCTTTCAGAGTGTTGCGGATCCACGGGCCGGTATTGGTGTGATCGATATCGAGCAGCACCAGCTCATTGATCTTCGCGTTGTCGAGCAGTTCCAGATTTTCTTCGCTAACTTCGTCACCGGCTTCGATATGGATTTCGCCGGTCTTCTCGTTAATGAGATCGAACGCGCTGTAGCGGCCGAAAATCTCTTCGGTCGGGATGAGAAGGCTCTTAAGGCCATCTTTTTCGGCTTTGCTGGCGGCGCGCGGGGTAACTTTCGTGCCTGCAGGGAAGATGACTTCGCCCGACTTGCCATCGACCATGTCGAAGGTTGGCTTCATGCCCCGCCATGCGTCAGCGACGAACGGAATTTCCCATCCATCCTTGGCGCGCTTGTACACAACGGTTTCGTAGAACTGCGCGAGAATTTCTTCGCTGGTCAGACCAAGCGCGTGGAGCAGTGCCGTGACTGGCAATTTGCGCTTACGATCGATGCGGACATTGACGATGTCTTTCGCGTCGAATTCAAAATCGAGCCAGGAACCGCGATAAGGAATGACCCGTGCGGTAAAGAGAAATTTGCCAGAAGCGTGCGTCTTGCCGCGATCATGATCGAACAGAACACCAGGCGAACGGTGCATCTGCGAAACGATAACGCGCTCCGTGCCGTTGATCAGGAAGGTGCCGTTGTCAGTCATCAACGGCATGTCGCCCATATATACGTCCTGCTCCTTGATATCGAGAACGGAGCGGGTTTCCGTGTCGGGATCGACTTCGAAAACAATCAGGCGCAGCGTAACGCGCATCGGCGCAGCATAGGTAATCCCGCGCTGGCGGCATTCCTCTGTGTCATATTTCGGTGGTTCGAGTTCATAATGAACGAAATCAAGCTCGGCGGTGCCGGCGAAATCACGGATCGGGAATACCGAACGGAGCGTCTTTTCCAGGCCTGAGATATAATCGATCTCATGGTCGGAACGCAGGAACTGTTCGTAACTGTCCCTCTGAACCTCGATGAGGTTCGGCATTTTAATCACTTCGTGAATGTCGCCGAAAATCTTGCGGATACGCTTTGTGCGGCTCTGATCTGCCGCTTTCGCCTTGGTCGCCATGGAGTATATGCCTCGATTTCTGCTCAATTTTATAACGCAAAGACGACAAAAAGCCGCAAGACCCCCTGTCCTCGAAATCGGGGAGTCCGCAGCTTTCAGCGTCTATGAAACCGAAACCGATCTATTCTTGTGACACGGCGCGCAAATTCGCATCATTTCTCGAACGGTAGCGGTAATGTGGACGATATAGGATTGGGGCAGGGGCGAGTCAATCACGCCATGCTACGAAAAAGGGGCGGCGCATCGCTGCACCGCCCCTTTGGCGTTCGGAAATTCCGAAAGGCTCTTACTTGAGTTCGACGGTACCGCCGGCTGCTTCGATCTTGCCTTTGATCTCTTCAGCTTCAGCCTTGTTGACGCCTTCCTTGACGGCTTTCGGTGCACCTTCGACGAGTGCTTTCGCTTCGCCGAGGCCGAGGCCGGTGATGGCGCGGACTTCTTTGATCACCTGGATCTTTTTGCCGCCGTCGCCGGTGAGGATGACGTCGAATTCGGACTGTTCTTCAGCAGCGGGCGCATCGCCGCCAGCAGCTGGGCCAGCAACTGCAACAGCTGCAGCGGCCGAAACGCCCCATTTTTCTTCAAGTTTGGTAGCCAGGTCAGCGGCTTCCAGAACGGTCAGCTCAGAAAGGCTGTCCACAAGTTTATCAAGATCTGCCATTTTAAAGTCTCCAATTGGGGCGCGTCGGCCCCGTCAGTTCAGTATTGAGCTATTCGAAAATCAGGCGGCTTCCGACGCAGCATAGGCGCCGAAAACACGAGCCAGCTTGGATGCCGGAGCAACGGTGAGCTGTGTGACCTTGGTTGCAGGTGCATTGAGCAGACCCACAATCTTGCCGCGCAGTTCATCAAGCGAAGGCAGTGCTGCCAATGCCTTCACGCCGTCGAGATCGAGGACCATTGCGCCCATCGCCCCGCCGATGATCTCGAGCCGGTCATTCGCTTTCGCGAAATCAGCCACCACTTTGGGGGCTGCAACCGGATCGTCCGACCAGGCCAGAGCAGTCGGGCCAGTCAGCAAATCGCTGAGCGGGTCATACTGCGTGTCCTTGATCGCAATCTTGGCAAGCTTGTTTTTCGATACTTTGAAGCTGGCACCTGCTTCGCGCATCTTCGCCCTCAATTCGCCGGATTCAGCGACAGTGAGGCCGAGGTTACGCGTGACAACGATCACGCTCGCCTCGGTGAAGGTACGGTTCAGTTCGGCAACCGCCTCGGTCTTTTGAGCTCGATCCATATATCGCACTCCTTGTTTGGCTGGCGGAACATCCACCAACCATAAAGAACCGCCGGGCACATGCCCGTTGGTCCGTTCAAATTGTCCGAGGGGTCTGTTGCCTGATCCGACTGATGCCGTAGCAGACCGGGGCTCCTATCGTACGAAGCACCCGTCAAAAACTTTCCCCGTCTTGGCTGGAAATTAAGAGGGCCAAATTGCCCTCACCAACTGTCTCGGACGGTGTGACCGAAAGCGAAAAACGCATTCGGTCGAATCCCGGCTCCGAAGAGCCGGGAAGCTCCTTACGCTCCGACGTCTGTCGGATCAACCTTTACGCCGGCGCCCATGGTCGAGCTGACGGCGATCTTTCTGATATACTTGCCTTTGGCACCGGAAGGACGAGCCTTCACGATGGCACCGACAAATGCGTCATAATTCTTCTTGAGAGCGGCTTCGGTGAAGCTTGCCTTGCCGATCGTCGAATGGACGATACCGGCTTTTTCAGCGCGGAATTCAACCTGGCCGCCCTTGGCATCCTTAACCGCTTTCGCGACATCAGGGGTCACCGTACCCAGCTTCGGGTTCGGCATCAGGCCCTTGGGACCAAGCACCTTACCGAGACGGCCGACAACACCCATCATGTCCGGCGTCGCGATGACGCGGTCATAATTGAGATCGCCGCCCTGCATGGCTTCCATCAGATCTTCAGCGCCAACCACATCGGCGCCAGCTTCCTTGGCTTCGTCTGCCTTGGCGTCCTTGGCGAATACAGCAACGCGAACATCTTTGCCCGTACCCGATGGCAGTGAAACAACGCCGCGGACCATCTGGTCAGCATGACGCGGATCAACATCAAGGTTCATCGCAATTTCGATGGTTTCATCGAACTTGGCGGTTGCGTTGGATTTTACGATTTTTAGTGCATCGCCTGACGAATGCAGTGCTTCGCGATCGATGGTTTCGAGTTGCGCTTGGCGCTTCTTGCTCAGTTTTACCATGATTTAGCCCTCCACCACTTCAATGCCCATCGACGAGGCTGAGCCTTCGATGATGCGGGTTGCGGCTTCGATATCGTTTGCATTCAGATCGACCATCTTGGTTTCGGCGATCTCAACAACTTGCGAACGCTTGATCTGACCGACGATTTCGGTGCCGACCGTGCTCGCGCCTTTTTTGAGCTTGGCTGCTTTTTTCAGCAGGTAGCTTGCTGGCGGTGTTTTTGTAACAAAGGTAAAGCTGCGATCCGCATAGACCGTAATCTTGGTCGGAATCGGAGCGCCTTTTTCAAGGTCCTGCGTCTGCGCGTTAAACGCTTTGCAGAATTCCATGATGTTCACGCCGCGCTGGCCCAATGCGGGCCCAAGCGGCGGGGAGGGGTTGGCTGTGCCGGCAGGGACCTGCAGGCTGATATAGCCGTCAATTTTCTTCGCCATAACTGTCTTCTCACCTTTTCTCTTGGCTTAGTGGTAAAAGCGGCAGTGGCACTGCCTTCCACATTTTCCGGATCATTCCGGAAATTCGTAAATTTCTATTTGACCAGTTCGACCTGCTCGAATTCCAGTTCGACGGGTGTTGCGCGGCCAAAGATCGACACCGACACTTTGACGCGGGCCCGATCGAAATCGAGCTCTTCGACCACGCCGTTGAAGCTGGCGAATGGGCCATCGAGCACTTTGATCTGGTCGCCGATTTCGTAATCGACATTGATTTTCTGCTTCGGCGCTGCGGCTGCTTCTTCTTTCGTGTTGAGGATGCGCGCGGCCTCGGCTTCGCTGATCGGCTGCGGCTTACCGTTGGCGCCGAGAAAGCCGGTTACTTTGGGTGTGTTCTTGACGAGGTGATAGACGTCATCGGTCATGGTCAGCTTAGCGAGAACATAGCCGGGGAAGAATTTCCGCTCGGTCTGCACCTTCTTGCCGCGCTTGACCTCGGTCACTTCCTCGGTCGGCACCTCGACTTCCTCGACGAGCGGCTCAAGACTCATGCGCGTCGCTTCCGACAGGATGGCATCCCGCACTTTGTTCTCGAAGCCCGAATAGGCGTGAATGATGTACCAGCGTGACATTGAATACCCTTAGCTGAAAGCTTTTAACTCACCAGCCCGATTAGGAACCGGACAATCATATTGAAGAAAGAATCGACGCCCATGAAAAACACGGCGAGCACTGCGGTCATGATCATCACCATGATACCGGTCTGGATGGTTTCCTGACGGGTCGGCCAGACGACTTTCGACGTCTCCGCGCGTACCTGCCGGATGAACTCACCTGGATTAACCTTTGCCACGGTTCCCATTCACCTCATTCAAAACCAAAAACGCACACACGCCGCCATCGGCCTTATCGGCCGACTTTGGCGCGAGTGTTAAACTCTATCTCGGACCCGCAAGCTGCCTTTTCAAGACATGCCTGCCGGACCAATCGAAGACCGGATGGCAGGAGCGGAGGGGCTCGAACCCACGACCCTCGGTTTTGGAGACCGATGCTCTACCAACTGAGCTACACTCCTCCGAGTCCGAGATGCGCGCGTTTAACGGGGCGGGGAAGGGGATGCAAGGATATTGTCGCAGGTGCAGAGCTTGGGCACTAGGGTTAGGCGACGGCTTTTCCATCTGCGTTGCCGATCCGGGATTGGACAGAGTCTGCGTCCATCGGTCGATCGAGGAAATAGCCTTGAACTTGCGAACAGCCGAGCCTTTCAGCAATCGCATATTGTTCGTTATTTTCGATGCCTTCTGCGATCGTCGCAACGCCGAGGCTGTCGGCCATGGCGATTACGGCGCGGATAATGGCAATGCTCGATTTGGATCCGCTTTGCGCATCACTGATGAAGCGCTTGTCGATCTTGATAGAGTTGAAATTCATGCGCCCGATGAAACCCAACGTCGAATAGCCCGTACCGAAATCGTCGAGCGCCATCGTCACGCCAAGGCTGCGCAGCTGTTCGAATGTCTTGACTGCCTGCTCGCTGTCATTGTTCAAAACGGCCTCAGTGGTTTCCAGTTCGAGCCGGTTTGGCGTAATGCCCGAACGCGAAAGCGCGGAGATGGCGGCGACGCTCAATCGCGGATTGCGGAGCTGGCCAGATGAAAGATTGATCGCCAGACGATACTGTTCCGGCCATGTCGCGGCCTCGTTGCAGGCTTCGCGAAACACCCATTCGCCGATCGGATCGATAAGCCGGGTTTCCTCGGCGATCGGGATGAATTTATCAGGAGGCACGTCTCCGAGTTCCGGGTGCGTCCAACGCAATAATGCCTCAAATCCTGCGGTTTCTCCGGTCGCGAGCGTGATGACAGGCTGATAAACAAGATGCAGCTCACCCTTTTCCAGCGCGCCGCGAAGCGCGCTTTCGATGGCCACACGTTCTTCGGCCTTTTGGAGCAATGCCGGTTCATAGGGAGAATGGATACCGCGCCCGCTCCCTTTTGCGCGATAGAGTGCCAGATCTGCTTTGCGCAGCAGGGCGGTGGCCGCGCCGCCATCCTTGGGATAAATGGCTGAGCCGACGCTTGCCCCGATATGCAGGGTCTGCCCATCAACGGTATAGGGTGCAGACAGACTGACGATGATTTCGCGCGCGCGCAGGTCCAGTCCATCCGAAGATTGACTGTCCGCGATGATCATGGCGAATTCATCGCCTCCCAACCGGCCACATTTGTCATCGGGTTTGCGCAATGCGTTCAGGCGCTCAGCGACCTGCGCAAGCAATTTGTCGCCAACAGGATGGCCGGACGTATCATTGATCGCTTTGAACCGATCGAGATCGATCATGAGGAAGGAGCAATATCTGTTGTCAGCTGACGCTTGCACAATACGGTCCCGCAGCAGCTCGTTCGTATAGGCGCGGTTCGGCAGGCCGGTCAGTGCGTCGAAATGCGCCATATGGTGGATACGGCGCTCTATGGCTTCCCGGTCTGTGACATCGGCGATAACGCCGCGATATCCCATAATGTGCCGGTTCGCGCTCAACCTGGGTGCGCCGGATATTTTCCACCAACGTTGATCGCCATTCAACGATACGGGCACCGTGAAATCGCTGAACGTCCGTCCAGCTTGCATTTTTTTCAGTAGCTCGCTGACTTCTTCGCCAAGCCTTTCTTCGCGCCAGTTCGGGCCAGCGAGAATATTCATCAACGGCAAGCCATTGAGTTTTTTTGCATCCATTGAGGTGGCGGCCGCAAACCGTTGCGACGGCTCGACAATGCATTTGCGGGCATCGACCTGCCACAGCCAATCGCTGCCGGCTGTATCTTCCTGCCGCAGCATCAGGTTCACAACTTCGCGTTGCTCGTGGAGCGCGATATGGTTGCGCAATCGGGCGATGGCGGAGCGGCCGTTTATCAGCATCGTGAAGGTCAGGCAGAGCGCATAAGAAAAGGTCAACCCGGACAGCAATGTCAGTCCGAACCGGAACAGCATGATACTCAAGCTGATGCCGATCAGGCCATTGAGCATGATCCCGGCCAACGGCACCACATTGAGCATCAACGCAGTTGCGCCCATCAGCGCGAGGCTGAAAGCGGCAATGGTGATGATCTGTTCCATATTGCCATATTGCGCAAAAAAGAGGGGCGGGATCGACCAGAACAGGCCCAGGATCGTGCAATTGGCGACTGCCCGCATAACGTCTGAACGCCGTGCTCCACCGACCCGGTTTAGGTTCGCCCGGCGAGCTGATGCGATCGAAAGCAAGCCAATGAGCAAGATGATCAGCCAAACGGCCATCATTTCGCGTGGGACATCAACCCAGAAGAGCGATGCAGATGATAATGTTGCCAAGATAACTGCGACGACCGGCAGGAGGGAGTTTTTACTCAGCTCGCGAAGCTGCGCAGCGCGCACGAGTTTCCACTCGCCGCCCTGCGGTTCGCGAAATCCCAATATTTCCAGCCAGCCGAGCTGGTTGGTTTCGATCGCTGTCATCACTACCCCTCTGATCAGGGGATAGCGGCAAAAGCCTTTCGGAAAGCCGGACCAGAAGGGTTAATGCCGATTTTACCGCGCTTTTGCGAAACGGGGTTTTAGGCAGCGATATCGTAGGGTTGAATTTCACCGGAAAGGTAAAGATTGCGCGCTTTTGCGCGACTGAGCTTGCCTGAGCTGGTTCGTGGAAGGGTCCGCGGCGGGACCAGTTCGATCACACAGTTCATTCCCGTGATCGCGCGAACCTTGTCGCGGATCATTCCGTGAAGTCTTGTGCGTTCGTTAATGTCTGATGTGCGGCACTGCACCAGAACCGCCGGTGTTTCCTCTCCGCCAGGTGCGGTGATCGAGAATGCGGCAATGTCGCCAGACTTGAAACCGGGTAGTTGTTCGACTGCCCATTCAATATCCTGCGGCCAATGGTTTTTACCGTTGATGATGATCATGTCTTTGGCGCGGCCAACCACATAGAGATAGCCGTCCGACAGATACCCCATATCGCCAGTGTCGAGCCAACCGTCTTTCATGCAGGCATCGGTCGCCTCCTGATCGCGGTAATAGCCTTCCATGATCGCCGGGCCTTGAACCCAGACTTGCCCGATCGCTTTGTTGCCCATGAGAGAGCCGTCTTCCTCGCGGATCTCGATGGTCGTATCGCGTACGGCCTTGCCGCAATTGACGATCGCACGATAGCGAACCGGCTCGTCATTATCGGCTTTGGGCACGCCTGAAAGTTCACTTTCTTCGACCAGATCGACAACAATTCCTTCTCCCGACGGCATCAATGTAACGGCGAGTGTTGCCTCGGCCAGCCCATAGCTGGGAACGAAACATTTCGGATCGAAGCCCGCATCGGCAAAGGCATCGGTAAAATGCTGCATCACATCGGGGCGGATCATGTCCGCGCCATTGCCGGCCAAGCGCCAGCGGGAGAGATCGAAGCGATCCGCAACATGAGACTGGCTGCCAATCCGGCGCGCGCAAATGTCATAACCGAAGGTCGGTGAATAGCTGCACGACGTGCCCGGATTGCGGCTGATCAAGTCGAGCCAGGCAAGGGGACGGCGCGCGAAATCAGCGGTTTTCAGATAGTCGGTCGAAACCTGATTGGCGACCATTGAGAGCATGCAGCCTACAAGGCCCATATCGTGATAGAAGGGCAACCAGGAAATGCAGCGATCTTCCCCGCCGATCAACATGCCATTGGCGTGTGATCCGAGATTATGGAGCAGCGCTTTGTGGCTGATGATCACGCCGTGCGGAAACCGGGTCGAACCGCTCGAATACTGGAGATAGGCGACATCGTCCGGTCCTGCCTGCGGGAATTCGACATCGGGCGCATCGCGCTCGGCAAAGCTTTCCCAGTCCTGGCCGGGAACCGAACAGGCTTCGGCGGCAGCCTGAGATATCTCGCTGATCTCCGCCGGGTATAACAGTAATTGTGGCTCAGAACTGCGCAGCTGCACGGCAAGCTGGTCTATATAGCCCTCCTTGCCACCAAATGAGGTTGGCAGAGGCAGGGGAACGGGAAGCGCGCCTGCATAGACAGCGCCGAAGAAGAGCGCGCAGAATTGCGGTTCGGTATCGGCAATAAGCGCGACCCGGTCACCGGGTTTGATCCCGAACGCGATCAGCCGCTTGGCTGCCGCAATCGAATCTTTCTGGAGCTCTGCATAAGGATATGGGCGAACAAGGTTGCCGCGCGCATCATGGAAATTGAACCCGCGCTTGCCGGTAGCAGCATAGTCCAAGGCTTCGCCCAGCGTATCGAAGTCGGCAAATCGCCGGGGCAAATCGTCATGAATCGGAGTCGGTTCGAGAGAATTTGTCATAATTTCCTTTGGGTTCTCCCCGGGTCGCGACCGGCTTCTTTTTGCTTTTTGTGGCTGGCGCCATGCCATATGCGCGATTGAAAATGCTCTATTTGAACATTTAGCCGATGAGCCGCGTTCAAAATTCGGCTCCACTATGGCACAAAGATGGCGCATGACCGGTCAAACCTGCAAAAAGCCCCGTCCACCGCTGGATAGCGAGAGCCTTGAGCAGCTCGCGCTCTTCTATGTTGGCCGGTACGCGACGACGCGAGCCAAGTTGCGCAGCTATCTGACACGCAAGTTGCGGGAACGGGGATGGGCCGAAGACAGGCAGCCTGCGGTCGTGGAACTTGCCGAGAAATTCTCTGAACTTGGATATATCGATGACGCTACCTATGCCAATTCGCGTGCGGCCTCGCTTGGCCGCCGCGGCTATGGCGAGCGGCGCGTCGAACAAGCGCTTTATGCCGCCGGTATTGATGAGGCGGATGGTGCGGGAGCGCGGGGAATTGCCGCTGAACAGGCATGGGATGCGGCGTTGGCCTTTGTCCGCAAGCGGCGGTTCGGCCCTTTTGCGCGCGAACCTTTTGATCGGGACCGTAAACGTAAAGCGCTCGCCGCTATGATACGCGCTGGCCATCCCTACGAGCTTGCGCGAAAATTCATCGATAGAGAGTCAGGCGATGTCCCGGAGCGGGAAGACTAACCATTCCGTCCTTACACCCTTTCACGAATATATGGTTTTGTGTTAGATAATTGCTGTAGCAGGGGACGATGCATGACATCGGAAGGGAACGCAGTGGCTTTAGAAGCTGCGCCAGAGGACGTAGCGCTAGATGCTGCCCAAGAGGCCGCGTCTGAGGAAGCGCTTGCTCGTGCATCAGGTATCGTCAAATGGTTCGATGGTACGCGCGGCTACGGGTTCCTCGTTTCCGATGACGGTGATGGCGACATCCTCATCCATTTCTCAATTTTGCGCGATCATGGCCGGCGGACCTTGCCGGAGGGCGCGCGGCTGGAATGTATTTTTGCTGAGCGCGATCGCGGTAGGCAGGCAACGGAAATTCTCTCGATCGATCTGGACGGATGCGAAGATTATTCGGACCAACAGTCAGGTCAGAACCGGGAAGAGCATGACGCGCTTGAAGAAGCTGGCGGAGATTTTGAGCCCGTTACAGTAAAATGGTTCAACCGTTTGAAAGGGTACGGCTTTCTTGTCAGAGAAAGCGAAGACCGGGATGTTTTTGTCCATATGGAGGTTGTTCGGCGTTCCGGGCTTGGTGAGATTGATACCGGAGACCGGCTGCAGGCCCGTATTGCCGACGGTGACAAAGGGCCTCTTGCGGTGACGCTCCAGCATTGCGAATAGCAAAGCATGATCAAATCACCGACCAAATACTCATCCCGCGCGATGCTATATGTGCTGCCCGCACTGGCGCTACTCGGATGCCGGGCTGAATCACAACTGCCTGCCAATCCTCCTGCAACAGCTGAAGCGTCCGAAGCTGAACAAGAATCAGGCGGCGAGATTGCCGTACAGACGATTCCCGTCACGGTGCATAGCGCAGATGGAGATCACCTGTTCGACGTTGAGACTGCGATCACGCCCGACGAGCAACGGCGTGGATTAATGTTTCGCGAATCACTCCCGGAAAATGGCGGGATGATCTTTCCATTCGAATTTCCGCGTTTGGCGAGTTTCTGGATGCGAAACACGCTGATCCCGCTCGATATGATTTTTATTCGGTCCGATGGCGTGATCACCAATATCGCCGCAGAAACGGTGCCTTATACGCTCGATTCCTATTACTCGACCGAACCGGTAATCGCGGTGCTGGAGATAGATGGCGGGCGCAGTGCGGCGCTGGGTATCGCGGCAGGCGACCGGGTCAGCTGGCCTGACGGCCCGGCTTTACCCGAATAAGCGATCGCATTCGGCGCAAGAAGAGTTGGCGTGCCGCAGAAGAGGCGCTAAACGCCAATCGCTATGGGAATTTTTAAAAACATCTTCATCTGGTGGGACGGTGCAACAATCGGCACTGCGTGGCATTCGCTGCGCAAAGGCCGGTTCATTGCTAAAGACGATGCCGGTAACCGCTATTATGAAAGCAAGAAGGGCCAACGCCGCCGCTGGGTGATCTATACGAGCGGCCAACCCAATGATGCGAGCAATGTGCCCGCCGAATGGCATGGCTGGCTTCATCAGACGGTTGAAGATGTCCCCGATCAGAGCCTTCCGCCCGCACGTGAATGGGAAGCGCCTTATACGGCCAACCTGACCGGAACTGGCGGAGCCTATCGTCCGGCGGGCGCGCTGGAGTCAGACCGAGATCGTGCGCGGGCCAGCGGCGATTATGAAGCTTGGAGCCCAAGTTGAGCGCCGTTCGGAATCATCTGTTCGAAGCGCTGGTCGGCCTTGTCGTCGTTATTGCCGCAGTTTTGCTGATATTCTCCTTTCTTGGCCGAACGGCGAGCGGGGCCGGCAGTAATGCGATCGAAGTGACCGCCTATTTTCCCAATGTCAGCGGTATTGATGTCGGGACGGATGTGCGCGTTGCCGGGCTTTCCATTGGTGAAGTGACATCGGTTGCGCTCAATCCTGATGATTTTCAGGCTGAAGTGCGAATGGCAATTGATCCTGATGCTAGCCTCCCCAATGACAGTAGCGCCGCAATTACCAGCGAAGGCCTATTGGGAGGCAGCTTTATTGCGCTTCTTCCGGGCGGGGCATCGGACTCGTTCGTACAGGGCGACGTGATCCTCGATACGCAGGGCGCGATCGACATGACCGGGCTGATCGGCTCCATGATCAACGATTCGGGCGGCAGCTCGGATGGCATGGGCGATACGATGAGCGAAGATTTCGGGGCCGAAGATGGGGAAATGCTCCCATGATCCGTTGGATGGCGGCGTCGGCCCTGCTTGCGCTTGCTGCTTGCGGTTCGTCCGAAGCGCCTGAAGAAGCGGCTCCTGCCGAGGAATTGACGCTCGATCAGACGCGCAACGGCCAAGCCGATGATGAAACACTCAATATCGACGATATTGAAGAGCTTGGTGATCTTCCCGCCGATCTCACCGGCGTTACACCGATGGCAGAACGTGTCGCGGTGCTGGGTCTGCTTAACAAGCGCAATGGCCTGTCGCGCGAAATTCGTCTGAGCCCGGGCGAATCGACGCGGGTGGGCGATGTCCTGATCCGGTTGCGGGCCTGTGAGGAGACCGCACCCTGGGAGCCGCAAAGGCTGACCGGTGCATTCGTCCAACTTTTTGTTCGGCAGACAGAACGCGGCAGCGGGGACGAAAGCTGGGAACGGGTATTTTCAGGCTGGGTGTTCAAGGAACGCCCGTCGCTCAACGTGATCGAGCACAGGCTCTATGATATCTGGCCCAAAGCCTGCGAAATGACATATCCTGGCAATGTGCCGTCCTCGTCCGCGTCATCGGTGAATAATCGTTCGAGCGCTGCTAGATCAGCACCGCCAGCCGATTCGACGGAGCCGGCACCGGCACCGGCCAGCCCGGCAGAAGACAGCGCGGCGTCCAGCAACGACGCATAATCGTCTTTCGCGACTTCGACCGCGCCAAGTGAGGCGAGATGATCGGTCATAAACTGACAATCGAGCAAGGCGAACCCGCCGGTTCTCATGCGTGCCACCAGATGGGCCAATGCCACCTTTGAGGCGTTCGACACCCGGCTGAACATGCTCTCTCCGAAAAAGGCGCGGCCAAGCCGCACACCGTAAAGTCCGCCGACCAGCTCGCCATCCTGCCAGCATTCGATCGAATGGGCGTGATGGCGACGATGAAGCTCGCTATATGCGCTTTCGATGGCGGGGTTTATCCATGTGTCTGGGCGGTCCGGCTGCGTTTCTGCGCAAGCCTTTACGACCCGGCCGAATGCAGCATCACGGGTTACCTGAAATCGATCTGATCGAATTGTCTTGGCGAGGGACCGAGAAACCTGAAAACCGTTAAGTGGCAGGATCGCACGCATTTTTGGCTCAACCCAGAAGACCTCGTCCGCATCCCGGCCGTCCGCCATGGGAAAGACGCCAACGGCATAGGCACGCAGCAACATATTGGGGTCGAGCAAGTTCACCCGGTGATACTAACCTATCGGGCGCTATTCGTCATTGGCTGAAAGACTGTCCGTGTTAGAGTTTGGCTATCTTGCGCTCAACGCCGCGCCACAGTTTAGCGAACGCCTGCCCGGCAGGAGATTGCGGCGCGAAGGCCCCAATCGGTGCACGCCGGCTCGCCATTTGCTCAAGCGCGCTCGCATAAGGAATGACAGGCCAGCGTTTCTTGTCCTCAAGGGCGTTGCGATGCAGTGTTCTGCGGCGATCAACCATCGTGTAAACCGGCAGGATCGCGGTACGTCCTTTGTGATTGCGCTCGATATGCCCAACGACCGTTGCGAATGCTCGCTGTGAAAGCGGGGATGGGATGACAGGTACGAGCACAAGATCCGCAGCGCGCAAAATCTGGTCGCTTGTCTCGGTAAGGCCCGGCGGGCAATCGAGGATGATCCGGTCATAATCGCGTGAGACAGTATCGATGATTTTTGTGAGCCGCTTTTTCTTGCCAAGCGAGAAGAACATCCGGTCAAGCTCTCGCAGGGAAGGATCGGCCGCAAGAAGGTCCAGCCGTTCGATGCTGGTTGGCCGGATCAGCTTGCCCGGTTTGATTTCCTGATCATAAACCCCGTCGGCTCGGCGTTTGGGTTTCTTGCCCTCCTGCATGAGGAAGGTTGCCGCAGCTTGCTGATCCAGATCCCAAAGCAATGTACGGCGAGATGAAAGCATGGCCGCGCACCAGGCAAGGTTTACCGCCAGTGTCGTTTTCCCGACCCCGCCTTTCAGGCTGTAAATCGCAATCGTTGCCATGGGATGATCCTAGCGTCCGAAAATCACATCACCAAATTGCGATGGTTAAGAATATCCCATTTCGGGACGGTCTTTTGCGTAGCTATTCGGCGGCTTCGGCTTCTTCATTCGCATAAATAATATCGAGCCATGCTCGCATATCGGCGGCGCTGCGATCGGGCGCTTCTTCCATCGGGATATGGCCAATGTCCGGATAAGCGATCAGGACGCTGTCGGGAATATGCTCGTCAAACCACTGGCCGGATGAAAGCGGCACTAGCGGATCTTCCTCTCCCCATATCAGCAATGTCGGAACTGTAATTGCGGTCATGGTTTCCGGGCTGGCCACGGTCCGCTCCGCACTCCCACGGGCCAGTGTAGCCGCGCGATTGCCGGGATAGAGAAGCAGATCATAATAGCGATCAACCATTACATCATCGACGATGTCTTGATTGCTTACACTTTGCTGAACTGAACTTTCGATCATTGAGCGCGGTGTAATTTTTTGCATTAGGCGGGAAATCACAGGCATTCTCGCGATACGGAATCCGATTGGCAGGCTTCGCGGCTGGGCGTCGGGAACGCCAGAGGCGCCGATTAGCGCGAGCCCATTAAGCCGGTCGCCATGTGCAAGGGCATAATTCCAGGAAACCCAGCCGCCCATTGAACTGCCAGCAACGGCAAAATTGGTGAGGCCAAGTGCGTTTGCGACGCCGTCCAGCGTCTCAACGAATACCGGCGTGTCATAATTGCCGTCCGGCGTGGGGCCGGTCAGCCCGTGACCCGGCTGATCATAGCTGATGATACGATAATCATCCGACAGGCGTTCGACCCATGGCTCCCATGTTTGAAGCGATGCGCTTGAGCCGTGAACCAGCATGAGCACCGGCGCATCGCGCGGCCCTTCATCGCGGACATGAACGGTCAGTCCGCTCTCCAGTTCGATGAATTGGGAGGCGTCGTTTGTGTAAAGCGCGCGCAGATCATCAACGTCCCGGTCGGGCGTCCAGAGCCAGAAAATAGCCCCGCCGATAAGGATAAGCAGGATTAACGCGGCCCATTTGAAAAATCTCTTCATCGCCGCATTGCCCCTTTATTCACCGTGTTTAGATAATCTCTTTGACCAGATCCTGAGGACGGCAGAGCCGCACACCCTTGGTCGTTTCGACAATCGGCCGATTGATGAGAATCGGGTTTTTGATCATCGCATCAAGGATCGCATCATCACTGACATCGGGATCGTTCAGGCCGAGCTCTTTCGCGAGCGGCTCTTTGTTACGGAGGCCCTCGCGCGCCGTAATGCCGGCCTTTTTGTAGAGATCGGCGAGCTTTTTCTTGCTGGGTGTATTGTCCAGATATTGAATAACGCGAACCGCAATCGCCGGAGCCTTTTCCAGAATCTCCAGCGTCTTGCGAGATGTGCCGCAGCGCGGATTGTGGTAAATTATGGCCTGCATCGAACTAACTACTCCTGTACCTTCGACAAGTTTTCTAAAACTGCCATTGCCTCGTCACGCCGGGCCCAGGGCACGAAAACATGATCGTGGTGATATGCTGCCACTATATTGGCACTGATCCCTGTTTCGGCAAGCGCCGAGGCTATTTTTGCCGTCAATCCGACGGCGCTGAGCGCGCTCGTAGCGCCGATTGTGATTTTTGCCCAGCCCCCATCGTGATCAAGGCCGATTCCCTCAAGGATGGAAGAAAGCGCAATTACGCTTGCTCCCTCGGCTTCTGCGAAGGTGGCAACAGGCACCAAACCTTGTGGCCAGCCCGAACCGATGGGGATGGTGACAAAGCCATGCTCCTCCTCGGCGAGCATTGGCTTCAGGTCACGCAAAAGCGCTGCGAGGTTTGTTTCACCGGGCATTTAACTGGCTTCGGTCGCTGCTTGGTTCTGCTCCAGCCATTCCTCGAGCCATTTGATCGTATAGTCACCCGCGAGGAAGTCGGGATCATCAAGCAGGGCCTGATGCAGGGGCAGGGTGGTATCCACACCTTCAATAACCATTTCTTCCAACGCGCGGCGTAATCGCATGATGCATTTGTTCCGGCTCGTGCCGTACACAATCAGCTTGGCGATCATGGAATCATAATAAGGCGGGATCGAATAGCCGGAATAAAGGCCGCTATCGACGCGCACATGCATGCCGCCTGCCGCGTGATAGTTGAGCACTTTGCCCGGTGAAGGCGCAAAGGTCTGATGATGCTCGGCATTGATCCGGCATTCGATCGCATGGCCTGTGAACGTTACTTCGTCCTGCGTCACCGAAAGCGGTTCGCCGGCTGCGACAAGAATTTGTTCGCGCACCAGATCAAGGCCGGTAATCATTTCGGTCACCGGATGCTCGACCTGAAGCCGTGTATTCATTTCGATGAAATAGAAGCCGTCATTTTCATACAGAAATTCAATGGTTCCCGCCCCGCGATAACCCATACCGGCCATGGCGTTGGCGCAGATATCGCCCATCCGTTTGCGTTCTTCCGCCGTAATGACGGGGGAGGGCGCTTCTTCGAGCACTTTCTGATGGCGACGCTGGAGCGAACAATCGCGTTCCCCCAGATGGACGGCCTTGCCCTTGCCATCGCCAAATATCTGAAACTCAATATGACGCGGATCGCCAAGGAATTTCTCAAGATAGACGGTGTCATCGCCAAAGGCCGATTTGGCCTCCGATCCTGCCTGTTTGATCAGCGATTCAAGTTGGCTGGGTTCCGGCACGACTTTCATGCCGCGCCCGCCGCCGCCCGATGCAGCTTTGACGATTACCGGATAGCCGATCTCTGCGGCGATTTTCTTGGCTTCGGAAATTTCCTTTACCGCGCCATCAGAGCCCGGCACGAGCGGAAGCCCTAACTTGCCTGCGGTTCTCTTTGCCTCAACCTTGTCGCCCATGATGCGGATATGTTCAGGCTTGGGGCCGATCCAGACAATGTCATGCTCTTCGACAATCTTGGCGAATTTCTCATTCTCGGAAAGGAAGCCATAGCCGGGATGGATGGCGTCGGCGCCGCTAATTTCGGCCGCTGAGATGATGTTCGGGATGTTGAGATAGCTGTCGGTCGCCGGTGGCGGGCCGATACACACAGTTTCATCAGCAAGCAGCACATGCTTTGCCTGGGCATCCGCGGTCGAATGCACGGCCACCGTCTTGATGCCCATTTCATGGCAGGCGCGATGGATGCGCAACGCGATCTCGCCGCGGTTGGCAATCAGGACCTTTTTGATCACAGCAGCGCGCCTATTCGACTGTGGCGAGTGGCTGATTGAACTCGACCGGTTCGGCATCCTCAACCAGAAGCGCCGTTACTGTTCCCGATTTTTCGGCAACGATGGGGTTCATCACTTTCATCGCTTCGATAATCAGCAAGGTATCACCTTGCGACACCGAATCGCCGACCTTGATAAATGGATCGGCATCCGGTTCGGGCGAGAGATAGGCCGTGCCGACCATCGGCGATTTCACCGTGCCGGGATGACTCTCGGCACTGGCGGCAGGTGCGGCCTCAACCGGTGCAGGTGCAGCAGCGGCAACCGGCGCGGCTGCGGGTGCTGCAGCAGGGGCCGCGTAAACCGCCCCAGCGGCTGAGCGCGCGACGCGAATGCAGCGATCACCGTCCTCAACTTCGATTTCTGTAAGATTGGCATCGTCCAGCATCTCGGCGAGCTGGCGTACTAGATTGACGTCAACATTCATGGTGCCGGTTCCGGCGCCTTTGTCGGTTGTCATGACAGACCCTTTATCCCTGTTGCCAGCCGAGGCTGGACTGCAAGTGGTGGCTTTTACTCAAAGCTGTATAGCTGCGTCCAGCGCCAGCAGATAGGAAAGTGCTCCAAAACCGGAAATAGTTCCAAGCGCAGCCTGCCCGACAAGACTCTTGTGACGGAAGGATTCGCGCGCATGGGGGTTGGAAATATGCACCTCGATGACGGGAACTGAAACGGCTTTTATGGCATCATGCAATGCCGCTGATGTGTGCGTAAAACCGGCTGCATTCAACAAGATAGCCTTAGCATTTTCGGCTTGGGCCTCATGAATCCAGTCGATAAGATGACCTTCGTGATTGGATTGCCGCACCTCGACATCCACGCCCAGTTCCTGCGCCTGGTCTTCCAGCTTTCCAGCAATATCGTCGAGTGTCTCCGACCCATATATTTCGGGTTCGCGTGAACCCAGAAGGTTCAGATTGGGCCCGTTCAGGACATAGATCACAGGTTTATCGGCCATTGGGCCTGCCTTTCGGTTGCGGCGACGCGGAGCAGACACCTATATGCGGCCCGTCTCGTAACGCAAAGGCAGGATGCAGTAATGACTGATGATCGCACGATTTCCATTCGCATCAATGGCGAGCATCGGCGCGTTCATCCGGGGCTGACCCTAGAAGCATTGGCGAGCGAGGTTTTGGGTCTTGACCCAGCCAAGATAGCGGTCGAACGCAATTTGGAAGTTGTGCCGCGCTCAACCCTTGGCGATGTGCTGGTTGAGGATAGCGACGAGCTGGAAATAGTGCATTTTGTAGGAGGTGGAAGCGGCGTGGACGAAGACAGTTGGAGTGTAGCGGGCCAAACATTCAATTCGCGGCTGATTGTCGGCACGGGGAAATATGCGGATTTTGAGGAGAACGCTGCGGCGCTCAAGGCATCAGGGGCGGAAATTATCACCGTTGCCGTGCGCCGGGTGAATGTCTCCGATCCAAATGCGCCGATGCTGACCGATTTTATCGATCCGAAAGAATATACTTATCTTCCGAACACGGCAGGCTGCTTCACCGCCGATGATGCGATCCGCACGCTGCGGCTGGCGCGCGAGGCGGGCGGCTGGGATCTTGTGAAGCTCGAAGTGCTTGGTGAGGCGAAGACGCTGTACCCCGATATGCGTGAAACGCTGATCGCGACCGAGACGCTGGCCAAGGAAGGCTTCAAGCCGATGGTTTATTGCGTTGACGATCCGATTGCGGCGAAACAGCTGGAAGAGGCGGGTGCGGTCGCGGTTATGCCACTGGGCGCGCCGATCGGTTCGGGGCTTGGTATCCAGAATCGGGTTACGATCCGGCTGATCGTTGAGGGTGCGAATGTGCCTGTGCTGGTCGATGCGGGCGTCGGTACGGCGTCTGACGCGGCGGTTGCGATGGAGCTGGGCTGCGACGGCGTTCTCATGAACACTGCAATTGCCGAGGCCAAGGAACCGATCCGTATGGCGCGCGCGATGAAGCTGGCGGTTGAGGCTGGACGTGAAGCCTATCGCAGCGGCCGGATGGCGACCCGCAAATATGCCGACCCTTCCAGCCCTCTGGCGGGATTGATCTAAGCTGGCGGGCTGTTCGTCGAAAACGGCACGCCGGGCACTTTACTGGGAACAGATTTTCGGGCCTACGACACTAGTCGGAGACGCTCGGTGACTACTGCCCCTGTAGGAAAACCGGGTCGCATCGGGCCATTGCCGAGCCCCTCGGTGATGGCCCTTTCCGATTCAGGATCTTGATCCTAGCCTTTCGCAGCAGCGCGCACTTTCGCCACAGATGTACCGGCCGCAAGCTGATCCTCGACATTAATTTTCAGGTGGAGCAGGCGGACGCCTTTTTCGGCCTTGGCGCGGTCCAGCGCTGGCGCGAATGCATCCGTCTTTTCAACGGTTTCGCTCCATGCGCCATAGGCCTTGGCGAGCGCGGCGAAGTCCGGATTGGTGAGCGCCGTGCCCGATAGCCGCTCGGGATAATTGCGCTCCTGATGCATTCTGATCGTACCGTAACTGCCATTGTCGATGATGATGACGAGCATGTCGCAGCCATGCTGGACAGCGGTTGCCAGTTCCTGCCCATTCATCAGGAAATCGCCGTCTCCGGCAATCGCCACAACCTGACGGCCGGGATTGCGCAAGGCGGCTGCGACCGCCGCCGGAACGCCATAACCCATCGCACCGGCCGTAGGCGCGAGCTGGCAGACAGGCCCGCCGTAGCGCCAGTAGCGATGCCACCAGCCGGAAAAATTTCCGGCCCCGTTGCAGATGACGCTGTCCGCCGGAAGCGTCTCGCGCGCAGCCTTCACGCACTGCGCAAGATCGAGCGTCAGCGCATCATTGGGTTCGATGGTGTTCCAGGCCTCCCACTCCGCATGGGCATCCTTGCCGCAATCAA
>Ga0315336_1000781_pt1 | contig 76745 bp, 66 predicted proteins | sample ASW5metaG_FD_204512 | JGI IMG/M metagenome (GOLD analysis project Ga0315336, IMG submission 204512) | Ammonia-oxidizing marine archaeal communities from Monterey Bay, California, United States - ASW #5 | ecosystem: Environmental > Aquatic > Marine > Intertidal zone | place: USA: California... | reverse complement strand
TAACCCATAAACGACCGACGAGCGCAGCGTGCTCGGCCAAGACGAACACGCACGCCGCCGTGGCCGCCGCGGTCGTAAGCGCAGCGAACCCCAGTGCCCAGCGACGCGCCCATTGACCGGCCCGCTCGAACGCGGCGCCGCCATCGCGTGCGCCGGCAGCGCCGCGTAGCGCTCCCAAGCAAAGCAGCGGAACGAGGACCGGTAGCATATAGGTTACCAGTTTGCTCTGCGCGGGCAGATAAACGGCCGCAAGACTGATCGCCCAGACCGCACAGAACATCTCCAGGTCGCTGTGCTCGCGCCGGCCGGCCATGCGCGCGAGCGCGGCGGCGACCCACGGCGTCCAGGGCAGCAGAACGAGAGGAAGAGTCGCCGCGTAGTACCACCAGGGCTCTGCGTGTTCGGCACCGGGACCCGCGCCGGTGAAACGCTCGAGATTGTGAGCAAGCAGGAAGTCGCCGATGTAGTCGGGCCGAGCGGCGGCTGCTGCGAGATACCAGGGTGCCGCGACGACGGCGATCGTTAACAACCCGCGTAGCGGGGCGAGTGCTTGGCGCGTGTCCGCGCTCGATCGTGTGGGGTCACGATGCGCCAACACGACCAATGTGATGAGTGCGATCGCGGCCTGCGCGATCGCGACCGGGCCCTTGATCAGCACGGCTATGCCGATGAACGCATAGAACGCGTACGGTGTGCGTCGGCTGTGCTCGATCCACCAGGCCCCGAGCGTAGTGAACGCAGCGGTCAACGAAGCTGCGAGCGTCATGTCGAGAATCCCGTATCGGCCGAGCGCGACGAAAACTGGTGTAGTCGCCAGCGCGATGGCGACAAGGCTTGCAGCCCAGCGCGAAGCGTAGCGCGCAATGAAGCGTGCGGTGAGGAACACGGTTAAGAGCGAGGCGATGACGCTTGGTAGGCGTGCGGCGAATTCGTTCGTGCCGAAGGCGGCCAGGCTGCCGGCTACCAGCCAGTAGAACGCAGCCGGCTTGTCGTGATACGGCACTCCGTGCAGCTCGGGCGTGAGATACGCCCCGCGAACGAGCATCTCTCTTGCGATCTCGGCGTGGCGCGCCTCGTCGGGCCCCAACAGTTCAACGCGGCCCAGCCATGTGAAAAACACGGCCGCGAGCAGCGCTAAGATTGCGAGATCGCCGCGACGTAGCGGTCCGAGGGGCCCCGGGCCGGTCCCGCTCATCGTCACTCTTGGTCGAAGCCGTGTTGCTTGCCGTAGAAGATAGGTCCTCCCAGATGCATCGAGAAGCCGATGCCGAAGACGAACGCGAGGTCGGCCTCTTCTTCGCTACCGGCGACGCCGCGATCGATAAGCTCGCGGGTCTTTTGGTACAGAGCACGCATGCAGCGCTCGACGATCTCGTCTTCGCTCGCCGTGCGGCTACCGCGATCTTCTACGAGCGCGGCCAGTCCGTCCCACTCTCCAGTCTTTGCGCCGCCGTCGTACTCGTAGAAACCCGCACCGGTCTTCACGCCCAATCGCCCGAGCTCGCGCAGTTTCCACACGAGCGGGTCTACCGCTGGTGGTTCTTCGGCCGCCATGGTGTCGAACATGCCTGCGCCGATGTCGATGCCGGCTTGGTCGCTCAGTTCGAACGGGCCCATGGGAAGAACGTCCTTTCGGATTGCGGCATCGATGGCCTCGATCGAAGTGCCTTCGCGGTATACTTGCTCCGCGGCACCGAAGTAGGCTGCCAGTCCGGCGTTGACGAGAAAGCCTGCCGAGCCGTCTCCGAGGATGACGGGTGTCTTACCAATCTTTCGTACGAACGCGTGCGCGCTGGCTACGCAGTCGTCGTCGGTGTCGGCGCCGCGAACGATCTCGACTAACTGCATGGCCGGATGTTCAGCCGGGCTGAAGAAGTGCAGGTTGAGAAAACTCGCCGCCTCGCCGCCGCCACCTGCGAACTCGGCCGCAAGCATGCCCGGGCCCATCGAACTCGAGTTCGATGCAACGATCGCGTCTTTCTTCATCACGGCGCCGAGAGCGCGGTAGAATTCGGATTTTATTTCGCGGTTTTCCATGCGGGCTTCGATCACGAGATCACAATCGGCCAACGCCGCAGGGTCTTCGGAAGCGATCGTGACAGCCGCGATTTTCTCTTCGACCTGTGCTTGTGTGAGCTTGCCCTTCTTGACGGCACGCGCGTACTTGGCGCGCAGCTTGTCGCCGACCGAGTCGGCGAATTTCGCCAGCGGCGCGTGGCCGACCACTTCGTAACCGGCTTGCATGGCCAGGAAAGCAATCGCGTTGCCCATGTAGCCGTCTATACCGTCAACGCCGACCTTCGCGATGTCGCGCGTCTTGCCGGGGAAGGACTTGGGCAGCTTCTGCACGCCTTGCTGCGTGAAGAAAAAGCGCATGCCGGCTTTGCCTTCGGGTCCGGGCGCGAGCTCGAGAAATGCATCGCGTTCGATCTTGTTGCCTTCCTTCAAGGAAACGGCACCGCCGCGAATCATTACGTCCAGCGCAACGAACGGCGCGCGCGGATTGTCGCGGCCGCCTGTGGCTTTGCGAATGACCGGCAGCATCATCTCGCGCATGGCTTCGCCGTTGGCGAGATCGGCCGGGGGCGTACGGTCGATCGTCGGCAATGTATGGACCAGAAAGTTCTCCGCGAACTCGTCGATGTCGGCGCCGTCCGGAATGAGAGCGTCGACCATGTTGATCTTCGCGGCCGCTTCGCCGCGGAAGTTCTTGCCCTGCAGTATGGCGGTGAACCCGGCGTCACCACCGACCGGATCTTCGGCGTTCATGAGGCCGCTGCGTCTCGGCATTCGCTGGGTGCCGCCGAGTCCCGGGAAAATGTTCAGTTTGATTTCTGGAAAGCCGATCGTCGACTTGGCGGTCGCGATGATCCCGTGGTGCGCGAGCGCGAACTCGTAGATGCCGCCCAGGGCGAAGCCGTCGATGACAGCGAGCCACGGGTACGACCCGTCTTCGAGTCGGTAAAGAGCGTCATGGCCGGCGTCGATGTATTCGGCGAGCTGTTCCTTATTCGCGGCGAGTAGCTCTCCAATGTTGGCACCGGCGCCGAGCCCGAAGCGGTTGCCTTTGACGATTACTCCGCGAAGCGGTGACTTCGCGTGTTCGCCGTCCAACTCGTCGCACAAGGCGGTCAGGTCGGCGATGGCCTGCTTCGCCAGCGTGTTCATACCGCCGGAATCGAACAGAACCCAGGCGATGTCGTTGCGGATCTCGTAGCTGAAGTTGGACATAGTGCTTGCCTCGTTTTTTCACCGCGCCACCTCAGGGCGAGGAACCGGCGCGTTCGCAGTCGTCGCGACATAGCGCGGCGGCGGGTCGATTACCAGCCTCGCTCTAGCGCAGTAGGATGTTGAAGGGGCTCAGGCCCGGAAAGATCGGAGTATCGGTGATCTCGATTGCACCGGTCATCGTGCCGACCGTGAATACGCGCACGCCAGGGTCGCTACAGTTTCGATCGGCTAGCCATAGGCGCCCACTTTCGGCGAGTTCGATATCGGACAGCAGTAACGCGCTCGTCGCTAATGTGGTCGTGACCGACCGCGACACCGTATCGAATTCGATGACAGTGGCGTTGAAGTCGCCATCGGCAACGATTGCGAATAGTCGGCGATTGCCCGCAAGCGCGAAATCCGTGAGATCGCCGCCGAGTTCGCTGCCGCTGGCGATCACCCCCTCGGACACCCGTGTGGTGGGGTTAATGATTTCTATGCCGCCGTCTGTGAGATCGGTAAAGAACGTTCCTGGTCCGCCCACATAGATGCGCTCAGTCGCTTCGTGGTAGGTGAGCCCCTTGGCTTCGGCGAACGGGTTGGAGATCGTGAGTTCAATGACATCGACGACCGAATCGGTCACCGTGTCGATCACTACCAATGCGCCGCTCCCGGCCGGCCTGAAGAAGTCCGTACGATCGAGACGTTGCAGCGCCACAAAAAGAAAACCATCCACCACGACCATCTGGTCCATCTCCGGTAGTCCGTCAGCGTCGGCGTAGGGCGCAAGATCGATTGTGCCTACTTCGAAAGTTGCGCACGTGGCATCGGTCGAGGGATCGATGATGAGTAGCGATGTGGCGTCGTAACGGCTCACGTATCCTTTCGTGTCGCTGGTGAGCACGATGTCGTGTGGATTGCTGCCGGCAACCGTCGAACACTGCCACAAGGTTGCGTAGTCATCATCAGGATTGATTTCCTGGATGTTGTCGCCGCCGAAACGGTTGATCGCGAATATGCGCCCACGCTGCTCTCGAATGACCGCATCTGACTTGATGATTCCGCTGCGATGGTCGAGGACTTCGAGCGTGACGGCATCGAGGACACCGATACCGCCGGACACGAAATCGCAACTGGTGGTACTGATCGCAGCGGTTGTTTCATCGCCCGCCCGGCACGGCGGTACCACGCTTGTCGTTGCTGCGACGAGCACCAACAGCGCATCAGTTGCCGTGATCTGGTCGTCAGGCGCACCCGCCGGCGCGACGTCGAGCCGTTTCTGATAGCCGTCGGCGGTAGCGAGCGTGAGGGCGATCAACGCATCGGTGGCTTTGACCGTTCCGTCGCCGTTGCCGTCACCACACAGCGCCGTGGCCGGTGTCGGCGAAAGCGTAAGCAGCAACGACGTAGCGATCAGTGCGCGTAAGATTCGTTGTATCCCTTTCCTATCGTTCGTCACGTCTATTCGTCGCGCGCGGCTGGGCGTGTGGGCTCGCGAGCGTAGCTAAACGTGACGAAGAAGGCACGCCCGGGCACCGGGAATCCAACGACGTCGCGAGATTGCTCATCCGTGAGGTTTCGTGCCTCCAATTCGATGTGGAAGTCGTCCGGTACCAACTTCCAGACCAGGCGCAGGGTATGAATCAAACGAGAAGAAATTCGGAACTCGTCGGTCGGTGTGTTGGCCTGATCTAGATACACGCGACCGCGATAATCCATTTCGTAGGACGTTCCCCAACGCTCTCGGTCGAAGCCCAAGCGTAGATAGCCCTCTTGGCGCGGTACGGAAGGCAGTTCTCTGCCAAACGTCTCAGGCGTCTTCGTGCGGTTATTGGGATCCTGCAGTGTCAGGTTGGCATCGAGCGTGAAGCCGGCCTTCGGTGGAAGATTGAATCGGAACTCGTGGCCGCGGATGCGCGCCTTGCCGATGTTTTGGGGGCGCGGCACTCGGTTACCCGACGGCAGGAAGACGATCATGTCGTCGATATCGTTGACGAAGTAGGCGTATTCGAACGACGCGAGGTCGCCGTAGCGCGCGAGTAAACCGAGATCCGCGGATTTCCCCTTCTCGGAACTGAGCCCGGGGTTTGAGGCCGAGAATCCGGCGTCGCCAAAGAGCTCGCCGAAACTAGGCGGTCGAAAGTATGTCGATGCGTTCGCTTTCAGCGACAGCGAGGGTGTCGCGTCCCAGCGCAGCCCGATGCGGGGATCGAGCGAGTCGTCTTGTTTTGGCGGCAAATCGTCGGACGAGACGGGGGGGCCGGCGATATCGTTGAGTTCGACCTCGTTCCAGATGCTCTCGAAGCGAAGCTGCGGGGCGATGGATATGCGCGGCCCCGGGAAATAGATCTCGTCACCCACCGCGATCGCAAGCCGCGTGCGTCGCTGCACTTGGCTGCTCGTGCTCGAGGTGAGATGAAAGCGTTCATCGATCTGCTCGTAGGCCGCTTCCAGTCCCACTTCGAGGAAGTGTCGTTTGCCCAGCGCGCGGGTTGCGCCCAGTTGCATCGTTGTGGCGGCGGTCAGGCTGTCGGCTGATTCGTAGGGGAATCCGAGACTGGTATCGATGCCGGCGTCATCGATAGCCGTGGGATCGTTGAGCGTTCGATCGATTATCGTGCCGTCGAGCTGTGCGCGGTACCCGTCGTCGTGCTCCCACGCGGCCGAGATGATTGAGCGCCACTGGCGGAATCGAGACTCTTCGGACTGCGGGGCGCCGACACCGGGGGCGCCTTCATCCTTATAGTAGGTACTCGCGGAGGCGGTGATGCGCCCGGCATCGCTGGGGTTGCTGCGATAACGCAGCAAGAGGTCCCACGATTCAAGATCGTTGTTGCGTCGATCGACCCGGGAATCGTCGAATGGGTTTTGCGGCGTGTTGTTGTTGTCTTTGAATTCGAAATTTCCTTCGGTACGTCGAAAGGCGAGAAATCCGTTGAGCGTGCCGTTCGTCGTCGGCTCGGATGCCTCGAGGCTGACCTTGCCGGTCTTGAACGATCCGATGCTGAGTGAAGCGCTGCGTCGCGGCGAATCGGTGCTGCGGGTGACGATGTTGATCACACTCGATGCGCCCGAGCTCGCGAAGCGAATAGGCGTGAATCCTCGGTACACTTCGATGCGCTCGATGGCGTCCACCGGCAGATCGGCCAGATCGACGACCGCATCGTCGGCACGGCTGAGACTCACTCCGTCGATGAGGATTTTGACCTGCGAAGCGGTCGAGCCACGTACTGACACTGTCGATGAGTCTTCGTGGGAGCCGAAATAGCGCACGCGCAAACCCACGCTGTTTTCCAGCAGCTCGCCGACGGTGCGGTAGCCGCGCCACGCGTCGCCGGCATCGATGATGTCGACGAACCCGGTCGCATCGAGTTCGCTTTCGAAGGAATCGCGGGCCTGTCGGTCGCTGGCTACTACTTCCGGAGCGACTGCATCGTCGCACGGCGCGGCAGTCGCAGCACACAGGACCGCGGTGAGGGCGAATAGGGGTATGGCTCGGGAGCGCAAGGGGGCAGACCGTACGAACAGCCCTATTGGCTGTCAACCGTTTCTTTGACTGCTCGACTTTGGGCTACTATGTGCCGTCTGTGGCTTCCCCCGAACGCAAAGGTGTCGCGATTCTCGGTTCGACCGGTTCGGTAGGTACGACCGCGCTCGCGCTGATAGCACGCTTCCAGGACCAGTTTCGTGTGACTGCGCTTTCCGCCGGACGGCGCGTGGCGGAACTCAAGGACCAGATCGAGCAGTTCAAGCCGGAACTTGTTTCGGTGGCCGATCCGGCGGAGGCCGCAAAACTCAGAGACGCGCTCGGCTCTGACGGGCCGCGTGTCGTTTGCGAGGCCGATGGACTGCGCCGCGTCGCTTCGGCCGATCACACCGACATCCTGATCTCGGCGCTTGTAGGGGCAGTGGGACTCGAGCCGACTTTGGCGGCACTCGATGCCGGCATCGACGTCGGATTGGCGAACAAGGAGTCGATGGTCATCGGCGGCGAACTTATGCGGGCTCATGCCACGGCATCGGGTGCGCGCATCCTGCCGGTGGACAGCGAGCACAATGCGATTTTCCAAGCGCTCGAAGGACATTCGCGCGAACATCTACGGCGCATCGTACTGACGGCCTCGGGCGGGCCGTTTCGCACGACCAGCAAAGCCGAACTAGCATCGGTGACGCGCGCGCAAGCGCTGCGGCACCCGACCTGGGACATGGGCGCGAAGATCACTATCGACTCAGCCACCTTGATGAACAAAGGGCTCGAGGTGATCGAAGCACGATGGTTTTTCGAAGTGGAGCCCGACGACATCGATGTCGTCGTGCATCCGCAAAGTATCGTCCATTCCATGGTCGAGTATCACGACGGTAGCGTGATCGCGGTGATGGCGATTCCCGACATGACCATCCCGGTCGGCCATGTGTTGGCGTACCCCGACCTTCTGGACCTGGGGTATCTCCCGCGTCTCAATTTGGCTGAGGCCGGCACGCTCGAGTTTTTCGAGCCTGATACCGATCGTTTCAATTGTCTGGCGCTGGCGTTCTCTGCCCTGCGTTCCGGCGGCACTATGCCCGCGGTTGCCAACGCTGCGAACGAGATCGCTGTGGAGCGTTTTCTGGCCGACGACATCGCCTTCTTGGACATTCCCCGTATCATCGAAGCGGCGATGCAGGCCCACGAACCGGGCCAGTACAAAACCATCGAGGAGATCCTAACCGCTGATTCGTGGGCACGTTCGCATGCCCGAGACTTTCGGCCGCGTATCGGCGCGACCCCTGTGTGAGCGCTTAGCAGTGGACATGACGAAAATCGCTGAGCGGCTACGAGGTTTGCTGCCGTATGCGGTTATCGCGGTCGCGGCCGTATTCGCGACGCGACGCCTAGACGATTTCGACACGTGGTGGCACCTGGCTGCTGGTCGTTGGATCGTTGAGAACGGTAGGGTTCCGAGCACCGATACGCTGTCGTTTACCGTTCCTGATCATACCTGGATAAACCTTCAGTGGCTGTTCGACGTCGTACTCTACGGCGTGCATTCGCTTGGCGGAGCCGATGGACTCGTTCTACTGGCGACGGTCTGTTTCTCGCTGGCCACCTGGCTTCTCTTTGCCAACACGCGTGCTTTCGTCGGGGATATAGGCGCGGCGATTCTCGTTCTGTGGGCACTGTTGCTTGCTGAGGAGCGCTTCTTGATTCGGCCCGAGATGTTCTCGTTCATCTTCTTGGGCCTGGTGCTGCGAGTGCTCCTCACGCTTCGCACGACCGACGGAAAACGCGCCTGGTGGCTCGTGCCGATCATGGCGCTGTGGGTCAACTTTCACGCGCTCTATGTCATGGGTCTGGTCTGCATTGTATGTGCGGCTGCGGGTTCTGTGGCGTCACGCGTTGTGCTGCTTCCTTCCGGCTGGCGTGAAGCGTCAGATATCGGAGCAGACGCGCGCAGACGTCTGCTCACCTGGGCGCCGGCCGCGATCATAGCGACGCTCGCCAATCCATTTTTTCTCGAAGGTCTGCGGTTTCCGCTTAAACTGATGACGCGTATCGAAGGTGAGCGTGCCGTGTTCAGTTCGATCGGTGAGTTTCGTAGCCCGTGGTCGGGCTATTTCACGACGACTTCGATCAGTGCCTACCAGGGATTGTTCATATTCGGCGTCGTGGTGGTCATCGGCGCGGCGCTGATCGATGCGTTCGGGCGCAGACGTCGCGAAGGTGAAACCATGACGACCCCGGGCTTCGACATGGGCGCCGTCGCCATATTTTGCGGTCTCGCTTACCTCTCGTATTTGGCCCGCCGCAACATGGGGATCTTCGCTTTCGGCGTACCCCCGGTTCTTGCGATGTGTCTTTCAGGGATGTGGGCACGTATCCGGCCGCGCACGCGCAGCAACATCGAAGGCTATACGATCTGGTTCGCACCGCTGATCGTCGTACTGTCGATCGCGATGGCTCTTTTTGCAGGGAGCAATCGCTACTATCAAAACGATGAGCGCACCCACGAATTCGGATTGGGCGTGCTGAGGGCCAATTATCCTCGCGACGCGATTTCGTTTGCGCGCGAGATGAAATTGCCGGGGCCCATGTACAACGATCTTACCATGGGCGGGTATATGACTTGGGATCACCCGACCGACGAGGGCGTCTTTATGGACGGTCGGCTCGAGGTCTACGACACAACATTCTACGGCTACTACCAGGCAGCGTTTCGCGAGCGCGGTGTCTTTGCAGAGCAGGTCGAGAAGTACGGTATCCAAACGGCGGTGTTGTTTCATCGCTGGGGAAATCGCCACGCGTTAATTCGTTTGATGATGGGCGACCCAAGGTGGACGCTGGTTTACCACGACTGGGTTGCGGTGATCTTTGTCAGACGTGAGGGGAACGAAGACGTTCTCGCGCGTGCGTTGGCGGAATTCCCGAAGCGAAGGAGCGCGGTATTGCGCATGCTCGCGGAGCCGGATCCCGAGATCGGGCCGGGGCAGGTGCCGGTTTCGCGTCTCGTGGAGCTAGAGACCTACACCAGGCTGCTGTCGACGCTCGGGCGCGGTGTCGACAACATCGAGTTGTATGAAAACATGCTCGCTCTCGGACCGCCCGACACGCAGGAGCAGCGGATACGTTTTTCGCTTGGCTACCAACTCGCGCGGCGCGGCGATACCGCGCAAGCGCTCAGACATCTGGAAAAGTCTCTGGAACTCGATCCCGGCAACGAGCGCGTCATCGATTTGATACAGAAACTCGGGGGCTGATGTCATGGCGGACGGCAACGACGATTCCGCACGCCGCTTGCGCGACATTTCTCCACGGATGGTGGTCGTGGCTTTTTTATTGCTGGCCTGTTTCGTCGTGCAGGCTTCGATCGCTGCGCGTCGCGATTCCGTGACGATCGACGAATTCGTTCACCTGCCGGTTGGTCTGTACTCGATCTACACAGGGGACTTCCGCCCCGATCCCATCAACCCACCGCATACGCGCATGATCGCGGCGTTGGGTCTGTTGTCTAACCCGCCGGCGTTTAACCCCGAGAAAGGCGCGCCGCACTGGGGGATGGGCTACCAGCTCATGCAGCTCAACGCCGATACCTATCAGGACATCTTCGTGCGCGGGCGTTCGATGATCATCGTTCTCGCAGTACTCGTCGGTATTCTGGTCTTCGTTTGGGCACACGCACTCTACGGAGCCGAAGCCGCCTTGGCGGCGCTGTTCTTGTTCGCATTTTCTCCATCGATGCTGGCCCACGGCCACCTGGTTACACTCGATCTCGCCGGGGCACTCGGTTTTGTGCTCACCGCGTTTGCGACCTGGCGCTTGCTCGATCGACCCAGCATCGCGCGAGCCGCCGTAGCGGGTGCCGCGCTGGCGGTCGCTACGCTGCTGAAACTTTCGGGATTCGTCCTGGTCGCGGCGGTGGTTGTACTGGTTGCCATTCGTGCCTTTACAGAGCGCAAGCGAGACGATCCCTCGCCGGCACATTGGCTCGGCCTGTTGTCGACTTCGGGCCTGTCGACATTGTTCGTGCTCAACGCCGGCTACGCGTTCGATGGGACGCTGGCCCCGTTGTCGGCCGCGACACTGGCGCCTGGTGGTTTGCTCGCAGGTTTGGCGGCCGATCATCCGTGGCTTCGGCTGCCGGTACCGATTCCGTTTATCAACGGCGTCGACATGATTCTCAACGTCGGCAAGGAACAAGAACCTTCGTTCTTTCTCGCCGGTACGCTCTCCAGTGAAGGCTGGTGGTACTACCACCTTGCGGCGTTCGCGATGAAATCGCCGACGGTGCTCGTTCTGCTTACCTTTCTCAGTTTTGGCGCGTGGATGACCGGCAACGCGCCGGGCAAGCGCGTCTACTGCGTGTTTGTACCGGTAGCACTGTTGTTCGCATCCAATTCGATGTTCAACTCGCTGCAGATCGGTGTCCGACACGTGTTGTCGGTCTATCCCTTATTGTTCGTTGCCGCGGCACCGTGGGTCGTGCGCGGAATGCGTGCGTATTCATCCGAGCGTCGTCGTGTGTGGGCGTATGTTACCGCCGTGGGGTTGCTTTGGTACGCCGGCGCCACGCTCGCGGTGGCACCGCGGTACTTACAATACTTCAACGAGCCGGCGGGCGGTGCGTCTGGCGGTCACGAGATGTTGGTCGATTCAAATATCGACTGGGGCCAGGATCTACTTCGTCTCTCCGAGTACATGGACGACGAAGGCATCGAGCGAATCAACCTGGCCTATTTCGGCCGCGTTCACCCGAACGTATACGGTATCAACTTCGTGCCGCTCGAAGATCCGAGCGCGCGAGGGAAGACGGCGATCTCGGCGACATTTCTGATGGGCCGACCATATTTTTGGTACAAGAGAGGCCGCATGGGTTGGGTGAAGCACAACACATACACCTGGCTTCAGGAACACGAACCGATCGCGCGTGCAGGTTCAATGTTCATATACGATCTGCCATAGTCGCGGCGTGCCTTTCGATCACCGTGTCCGACGATAAGAAACAATCACCGAACGATCCGCTCGGCATCATCCCCATCGCGCCAACGTCGTCGCGGGCGACGCGGTTGTTGCGCATTGGAATGATTGCGCTGGTGGTTTTCGGCCTCGAATGGCGCCTGGCCAATCCTAACGATATTGCGGCGCATGCCGACCTGTACGCGACGCCGTGGGCGATGCTCGCACTGCTTCCGATCTTCGCGCTCGGAGCGTGGACCTACGAAGCAACCGGCCGTGGGGGGGGCGACACCAAGGGCGATGTCGTGTGGGGTGTTCTAGTCGCCCTGACCGTCTACTTGGGACTGACCGTCGTACTTACGTTCATGTAGACGTGAACTCGATTAGTCGAGCTGCTCGACCGAGAGCCCAGTACGGCGCGCTACCATCTTACGATACTGCTGCTGGATCTCGCGCGTTAGCGAGCCCGGTCTTCCGCCGGCGATGCGTCGTCGGTCGACACCGATGATCGGTGCCACTTCCACCGTAGAGGATGTGAGGAACATTTCGTCGGCGCAAAGAATGTCGGCGATCGTTATGCGTTGCTCGCGTACGGGCAGCAGCCGCTCAGCGATCTTGATCGCGAACGCTCGCGTTACGCCGGGCAGCACGCCTTCGGCAATCGGTGTGGTGAGCAGTCGGCCGTTGCTCAGGATGAAGAAATTGCTCGTCGTGCCTTCCAACACCGTTTTGTCGGACAAGACGTACAAAGATTCGAAACAGCCACGCTTTCTCGCTTCGACCTTGCCGATGACCGCTGGAAGATAGTTGAGCGTTTTCAGTTGACGCATGCCGACGTTCACGCCCGAGCCTGCGGCTTGCAGATGGACCCGGATGCCGTCGCGCCTGGCGTCTATCAATCCCGGCTCGAGCGGGCGGAACAGCATCAAGCGTGTCGGTCGGCGGGGCGTCGACGGGACCAGGTTCACCGGCCCCGGGCCCGCGGTGACCGTCAGGCGAACAGCGCCTTGCGCATCGGTCAGGTGGTTGCGTTTGGCGAGCTCTTTTGTGCGGGCCTCCCACGGCTCCGACCGGTTGAACGGGATGCCCAGCGCGCGGGCTGACTTGGCCATGCGCGCGAGATGCTCTCGCAATCCGAACGGGCGGCCTCGATAGGTCGGCCACGTTTCAAAGAGTCCTTCACCGAACAAGAAACCGCGATCGAGCGCCGAGATCGTCGCTTTGGCTTCGGTCACGTATCGACCGTTGAGATAGTAAATTGCTTGCGCCATCGGCTGCTCAATCCTTACCCGGTTCCTCTGCGGTCAGATGCGCTGTTTCGCACGGCGTCGAAGAGTGCTTGTGCTTTCGTCTCGGTCTCATTCCATTCCGCGTTCGCCTGCGAGTCAGCAACGATGCCGCCCCCCGAGCAGTAGTGAAGGGTCCCGGCGGTGGTGACCGCTGTGCGAATGGCGACAGAAAGTTCGACCGAGCGCGATCCGTTGAGGAAACCTATCGCGCCGGTATACACGCCGCGAGCGGAGTCTTCGACTTCCGCGATGATTTCCATCGATCTAATTTTCGGGGCTCCGGTGATCGAGCCACCCGGGAAGGTCGCCCTCAACACGCCAGCGAGTCCGACGTTCACTGCGAGACAGCCGCGCACCTCGGAGACCATATGATGGAGCGTTGCGAAGCTGACAACCTCTGCGAAAGCGGGCACGCTGACCGAGCCGATACGGCAAATGCGTCCGAGATCGCTGCGCTCGAGGTCGACTATCATGAGATGTTCGGCACGCTCTTTGGGGTCGGCCGCGAGTTCTCTTGCGAGCGCACGGTCGCGCGCTCGCTCGATCGCGCGACCACGAGTTCCCTTGATTGGGAACGTGCGGATGATCTCTCCGTCTATTCTCAGGAAGCATTCAGGCGAATTGCTCAATAGCTGCCACGCGCCGAGATCGAGGTAGGCGCCATGGGGAACCGGCTGGCGCTCGCGAAGTCTGCGGTAAGCATCTGCCGGGCTCACTTCGAGTTCGAAACGGATCCGGCGTGAAAGATTGGCTTGGTAGATGTCGCCTGCCGCGATGGCGCTTTTGACGTGTTCGAATCCAGTGAGGTATGCGCTGCGATCGTCATTTGGGCGAATGCCGACTGCCGACGAAGTAGTCGAATGAGCGCCGCGTCGCAACGGTTCCAGGAGCACGGGTGCGTTGTCTTTGAAGACGATCGCGCCTGTAGCGCCCGTGGCAGGGTGCCAGGCCTCGACGCGGTCGTAGGTCGCGAGTACGGCGAGCGGCGCGCCCACGGGGTCATGGGCGGTCGGTGGTACGTCCTCGATGAATGCGCCCAACTCGTAGGCGAAGTATCCCACCGTTCGGGGAAGTGGCGAATCCGGCGAGACCCACTGCGGTAGAGAAAGGGGGGTGGTGTGGGACTCCTCGACGAACGCCTCGATGATATCGATGGGATGACCGGGAAGATGGTGTCGGCCCCCAGCGTCCAAGCGCGTGCACCGTCCGTCGCCGGCAACGACGAGAACCGATGACGGTAGCGAACCCGCGAACGAGGGCTCTCGCCTGCCGGCGCGGTCGAGCAGGAACGGCCAACATCGGTCCAGATGCGGCTCGAGGAGAGTCCATGGTGCGGATCCCGCGTGTTCGTCCGGGTGTCCGAACATGCCCTCTCATAGGATCCGCGGGCCGTGGTCTCAACCTGAGCTCGCCGGCGCCAACGCGTGGGCTGTGAAAGTTTGCCCCGGCGGTTGCGCGAACTTACCTTTGACCCAATGGACGCGCCCATCGAATTACTTCACGGCGTAACCGAAGCTACGGTTACGATCGCCGCACGTATTCCGGGCGATCATCCATCGGCGGCTGTGCTGGGGACCGGGCGCTTCGGGACCGGCAGTGTCGTCAGCGACGACGGGCTCATTCTCACCGTCAACTACGTCGTGCTCGGTGCCGAGAGCGTTCTTGTCGTCGATGCTGCAGGCAATCAGCACCAGGCAACCATCGCGGCACAAGACTTCATCAGCGGTGTGTCACTGCTGCGCATCGATGCCGACGGGCTCACGGCTTTGCCACCCGGCGACTCGCGCGATCTCGAACCGGGCGATGCCGTTTTTATGGTGTCTGGAATCGGAAACGGCGAGCGGCGCGCGACCACAGGGGTCGTGGCCACCATGGAAAGGTTCGACGCCTACTGGGAGTACCGTCTCGACCGAGCGATCTGGTCGACCGCGACCAACCCAGGGCTGGGCGGCGGACCGCTTTGCGATGTGCGTGGCCGTCTAGTCGGGGTCGTGTCCCTGAATCTTGGCAACCTGTCGCGCGCCTCGCTGGCGATCCCAGCCGAGAATTTCTACGACTATGCTGAAGAGTTTCTGAAAAACGGCCGCCGCGTATCACGAGCGCGAAGAGCGTGGGTGGGGATGTTCTGCCACGAGTTGCCCGATCGCACGATTGTTGCCGGTTTGATACCAGGTGCCCCCGGTGCGCTGTCGGGGCTGCAGCCGGGCGATGTGCTCATGAACGTCGGAGGTCGCCTGATCGGTGACCGTAGCGAGCTCTATGAGATGATCTGGGAGCACGAGCCCGGCGATACGCTCGAACTCACAGTATACCGTCAACAAAAGGCGGCGACGGTTTCGGTCACCTTGGGCGACGCCGAAGATTTCTTTTTATAGCGGGGTCAAAGTGGACCCGGGCGATCAGCACCGGCAAGGCCCTCTTCGGTGAGCACGCCGGCCTCTTCCGTACCGGCTATGAAGATGATCATTCCTATTACGGTGATTATCAGGCAGCTGAGAAACATCGTTGTGTAACCGTGGCTTTCTACGACGCTGCCGAAAAGGTAGCCGCAACCGTGTATCCCGACGCCGAACGAGCCACTGAAGTAAGACTGCGTGCGGCCGATGTTCTGTGGACTACTCCAGTCGGCGACCAGCGCGTTCATCGTGGGGTACAACAGCCCCTGCGCAATCCCGAAGACGAAGCCGATGAGGAGCACGCCGTTTTCCGTGCGTACGTACGCGAACAGTCCGACCGCGAGACTCATCATGATCATGGCCGGGACGATGATCGGTCGGCGTCCAACGCGATCCGATACGCCGCCGAGCAAGACCCGCATGCTGACGGCGACGATGCTCCAGGTGATGAAAAACGTGCCGATGCGACCTAGATCGAAGCGATCGATCAGCGTGGGCCCGAAGGTTTGAATGGCGCCGAAGCCGAAGCCGTAACAGAGCATGGTCACCGTTGCCGCGATCAATACACGGCGCGCACGTCGCTTCTCGGGAAGCACGAGGCCCTCGGGGATGTGCAGTTCAGGCGCTTTTGGCAGCAAGCAGCTCAGTACTACCGAGGCCAGGCCTATGGTGCCCGCGGTTGCGAACATGGCGTCGTAGCCCCAACGCAGAATGATTTCCTCTCCCAGCGGCGGGCTGATGGCGTGGGTCAGGATGGTAGAGATGCCGAACCAACCGAGTGCCTCGGCACGGCGAGAATGTGGTGCGAACAGGACGGCCAGTGTTTGTGCGCCGGTAAACGCGCAAGAAAACGCGATGCCCTGAACTATACGTATGGCAATAAGGGCCGGCCCTATCCCGTCGACCCACACGAACGCATACGAGCAGATCGTCGTCAGCACGGTCCCGAAAATGAGGAAACGACGCTGGCCGAACTTGTCCAGTAGGTAGCCGAGCACCGGAAGGATGAGCAGTCCGGCGAGTCCTGAAACGCTCATGACGCGCCCCGCGACGGCCTCGCCGCCGCCATGCTTCAGAACCCAGATCGGTATGAGGAAAAAGAAGGCGACGTTTAGAAACTGCAGGAAATTGGCGGCGGCTACGAGGAAGAATGCCCGTGGTACCGGTTGTTTTGCCGCTACAGCCACCGAGGCAGATGCTCATGAACCTTTGTCGAGGTAAAAGACGCCGGAAAAGAGCCGCTCTAGCTTGTATTCCGTCGTCCCGTTGTGAAAGATTGCGGCGGCGCGATGTACGAGCGTTATTTTGCATTCAAGGATCACCCCTTCCGCTTGACGCCGGACCCCAATTATTTGTTCTTGGGAGCCAAGCATCGGGAAGGTTTTGCGCACCTGCTGTTTGCGATGCGTGAGGGGAGTGGTTTTGTCGCCGTCACAGGCGAGGTAGGCACCGGCAAGACCACACTGGTGCGTGCACTTCTGCGCGAGACCTACGGCGACGTCGCGGTAGCCTACATCTTCAACCCGGTCCTTTCGGCCACTGAGTTATTGCAGACCATCAATGCCGAGTTGGGTCTGCCGTCGCGCAGCACGAGCAAGAAAGAGCTCACCGAGATACTCAACAATTACCTGCTGGCGCAGAAGCTAGACGGTGGGCGCGCGGTCGTCATCGTCGATGAGGCACAGAACCTCGAACCGGCGGTCCTGGAGCAGCTTCGTTTACTGTCCAATCTCGAGACCGAGACCGAAAAACTGCTACAGATCATTCTTCTCGGACAGCCGGAACTGCGCGATGTGCTCGACCGCACCGACCTCCGTCAGCTCTCCCAGCGCATCGCTCTGCGCTGGCATCTCGATCCGCTCAATCGTGATGAGACCGCACGTTACGTTCGGCACCGATTACGCGTGGCCGGCGGAGAAGAAGAACTCTTCGACGATCGAGCTTTGGACATGGTCTATCGGCAGACCGGCGGTGTTCCGCGCTTGGTCAATATCCTGGCCCACCGCGCTCTGCTCGTTGCCTATACGAAGGGAGAGGCATCGGTCGGGGTGGCGGAAGTAACGCTCGCCGCTGCCGAATTGGGGCAGGGCCGCGTGCCGCTGCAGCCTCAGCGCGCAACGCCGTGGTTTTACAAAGCGGCGGCCGGTGCTGCGGTCACGGTGGCTGCGGCCGGTGTGGCGTTCATGCTGGTGGCACCGCTCAGCGATACGACCGACACGGGAGCGTCTGCGGCTTCTGCGCCGGCGAAGGCCAAAAAGAGCGACCCGATTGCCTCAGAACGAGGCGCCAAACACCGACCGAATCTTGCCGAGGTTGCCCGAGGTATGACCGGCGGCGTGCGCGAAGAGGCCCGCGATATGGCCGACCGTCTTGCCGAGACCGATGGTTATGAATCCGCGATCAGCTCGGTGTCGCGCCTCGTGGAACTGTGGACCGGGCAGGGTCTGAGCCGGGCGGAAGCGGCGGCGGAATCTTTGGATCTCGAGACGCTCGGCGCCAGGCGCGGTTTGAGCTATTTGAGCGCGGAGGCCAATGAGCCTCTTCTCGAGGCCGTCGACCTCCCGGCGATCGTGGAAATGCGCGCAGGCGACGCAGGTGAGACCCGATTTGTGCTGCTCGAGGAACTGGACGCGCGCACCGCCCGTCTCGTTCTCAACGAGCCGACGATATTGTCACGCGAGGCCTTTCGGCAGCTCTGGACCGGCGCCGCGCACATACTCTGGAAGGACCCTGAAGCGTTGCGCAGGCCGCTCGGACCCGGCCAACGTGGGCCTTCCATTTCGCGGCTGCAGGCTTTGCTCAGGGAGATCGGCGTGCTCGCGGACCAGGCGACCGGTATCTACGACCCGGCAACACGCAAAGCGGTCGTAGACTTCCAGGCGTCATACGGCTTGGAAACGGATGGAGTTGCGGGAACGGTCACGCAGATTGTCCTGTATAATGCTCTTGCACGTTTTGCTCGCCCGACCCTGGCCCGCGCACCGCAGGCTCGGTCGCAGCGCAGCTCTGCAAGGTCTTCGTGAGTACGATCCTAGATGCCCTGAGAAGGGCCCAAAAGAGTGGCAGTGACGAGGCTGCCGGCCTCGGCGTGCCCGATGAGCAAGCTGAGCAATACGCGCAAGCCAGCCAGCGCGAGATCGAATCGACGATTCCACAACCCGAGCGGCCGCCTGCCTACGGTGGGCCATTGGGTGGCGACGACGATGGTCGAGACGGTGGCGACAGCCTCACAAGCACGCAGGAGTCGGGCGGATTCGCGAAATTCGGCTCGCTCTCGAACTGGCGGGCGGCAGCGGTAGTCGTCGGCGGATTGGCGATAGGCCTGGGTTTGGCCGGATTGTTCGCCGAGCAGGACCCGCCGCCGATTGAGCTGTCTGACAAGGTCGTGCAAAAGCTTGCCGCCCAGGCGGCCGCGAAAGAGGCGACATCCGCAGTATCTGATTCCGAGGTGCCGAAGCCGGTGGTGCCGGATAGCGGCGCGGAGCGGCGTGCGAAAAGGCGCGCCGCAGCTGACGATGATGGACAGCCCAAGTCTGCGCGCGAACCTTTAGGCCGGCCCGATCCAGCGCCGAGCCCGACGCCGCCGACCCCAAGCGCGGGCGCCGTAGTTGCCGGTGCGGCGGCGCAACCGGCCGAGCCTGCCCCTCCAACCCTCAGCCAACCGGCTGCGGCGCGGGCCGAGCCGTCCGTCTCCACGAAAACGGGGAACGCAGTTGTGCCCGAACTTCCCACCGGCGCGGCTCCTGCCGCCGCCGCGTCGCCGGCCGCAGCAAAACCAGCACCGTTGCCCGCCCATCCGCTCGTTCCCGTTCCTGCGGGCATTGCACCGGTGGAGCCGACACAGATGGCTGCTGCTACGCCGGCGCCCACGCTGAGCCGCCCGACTCCGCCGATCCGAAAAAACAGGCCGATGACCGCCGTGCCGTCCACGCGTCCGGTGCCGAAGCCCTTCGACGCCAAGTCGCTAGAGCAACCAGTCGATCTTGGCCAGCCTTTCGCCGAGCTACTCGATTCTCCGCCTGAAGGTGCACCACACGTCGATTTGCTCTTCATTCGTTGGAAGCCCGCATCTACCGCACGTGTGGTGTCGGTCCGTACCGCTGGGCAGCGCATTGTCGTTCTGCATGAGAACGAGGTTGTTGAGGGTATGAAGGTATCGCGCATCGAGCCCGGAGGCGTCGAGTTCCAGTGGCGCGGGCTGCGCTTCATGGTTCTCGCGGCTCGCTACTGAGCGACGGTTCCCGCCAGCTCGCGCGCTCCCTCAGGGGTCAGTCCAAATAGCCGAGTCGGCGTAGTGCCTCACGGGTGTCGGGGGCTAACGTAGGCGTTTCGGTGGCGTGCTCGATGCGTGCGGCCGCCAACATTTCAACCCGCCAGTTGCCCAATAAGATCTGTAATTCCGTATGTTTATGGGATTGATAAACGTCGTTAAGTTCGCCCGGATCGTCCTCGAGATCGAAGCCGAGGTGTCGGCTGCCTCCCAGTCGGGGAATGTCGATGATCTTCGTCCCACCGCGCTTCGTCATCGTCCAACGGCCCTCGAGCCCGCGCTTCTTCGTCCACGGATCGCGGCCGTAGCGGGCGCGTTTTGGGGGGCCGGCCGCGAAGACCGCGCGCGGCGTAGACGTATGGTCGGAGCGCGGCAGCGGTCGACCATCTAGATCGGCCGGGCACGTTGCGTGCATCTCGTTGCATAGGGTTGCGAGCAGATCCACGAGCGAGACAGCGGTTCTAATTCGGGCGGGGCGGTCGCCGGTACCGGCGATGATCAGCGGCACACGTACGAGTTCTTCGAAGAGTGTGAAGTCGTGTGCGAAGAACAGCCCATGGTCGCCGAGGCTTTCGCCGTGGTCCGACACGATGACGGTGATGCGCGCACGCGCGCGCCGAGAGCTCCAGCCATCGAGCAGCCGTGCAATCTCATTGTCGACATAGCGTATGGCTGCGTCGTAGAGCTGTCGTGTCGCGTCGAGATCGCTATCGGCGTAGTCGGATTCGAAGTAGATAGCCTGTCGGTCGGCTTGCTCGGCGTTGAAATCCTCGATGATACGGCTGGTACCGGTCGCGTTCCCGAAAGCCTGCGCGAGTTCGGGCGGCGGTGTGTACGGCATGTGTGTGTCGATAAAGTGCGTCCAGATAAGCACCGGGCGCTGGTCGCTGCGGTCGAGCATCGCGAGCGCACGGTCGACGATCGTCGACGCACTCGGTCGTGTGTTGCCGACGTCGAGTGTGCGTCTGGTCGCGTATTCGTCGAAGCCCTGCTCGAAGCCGGAGCCTCGGCGGGCCAGCCAAGGGTTCGACACCACCGCAGCCGTTCGGTACCCGGCGTGGGAGGCGATTTCGGCCAAGGTCTGGGCGGGTTCGATAAGACGGTCCTTTGGGCTGTGATTGTGGACGCCGACGCGGTCGCCGTAGAGGCCCGTCATCATGGCCGCCACCGAGGGCATCGTGAACGGAGCAGTGGCCGTAGCGTTCTCATAGACCAGGGCATTCGCAGCCAGCCGGTCGATCGTAGGGCTCGTCGGCTTGCCGTAACCGTAGGCGCCAAGCCGGTCCGCTCGTAACGTATCGATGACGATCAGGGCAATGTCGGGCTTGGTTTCGGGGGTCCCAACACACCCAGCGAACGCCATGGCGTTCGCTACAGCGACCAGCAAAGTGCTTGCTATGTGGGGTACCCCGCGTTTGGGGGGGCATGAGTTTGCACTTCGGCATCGATTTGATGCCCCCCCGACACGGGTGCCGTACGAATCGTTGGCGTCTAACTTGTCGATATAGTGTACCTTTCTGTGCACTGTTTCGGACGGTGTTGCGCTGCGGTGGCTCAATTTCTTGACTACTTCCTAGGGCATACGTAGCTTGGCCGAACGATCTGCGGCGTGACCGCTCCGACTGTGGCAAACGGGGCAATTGTGGTCAAAACAACAGACTGGATTCTTGTACCTCGCTGTGCCCGGGCGAGCGGTGCGGGGCTGTGGGGACGAGTGCCACTTGACGCTCGGGAAGCGCAATGCAAAAGAACTCCGGTAACGCCAACCTGAAAAAGAGCATCGGTCGTCTGATCGACCTCGGCAAAGAGAAAGGCTTTGTCACCTATGAGGACATCAATCGGCTGGTGTCCGGCGATGAGGTTCCTCAGGAAGACCTCAAGAACGCCGTCAATATTCTTGCCGACAACGACATAGAGATCGTTGAAGGCTTCGCCGAAGAGACTCCATCCAGCCCGGCTAAAGAAAACGGAAACAGTACTTCCGCCGACGGCAAAGCGGCGGTTGCCGCAACGACCGACGGCGACGACGAGCTGTTCAGCGACGACGACGAATGGGCCATCGATGAAGAGGATGCGCCTGCGCTCGCAGCTAAGAAGCCGGTAGAGGTGGAAGCGTCCGTTCCATCGGTTCCAGCGCCCAAAACGAAAGCTGCAGAACGCGAGTACGCCAGCGACAGTACCGACCCCGTTCGCATGTACTTGCAAGAGATGGGCAGCGTCGCGCTGCTCTCGCGCGAAGAAGAAGTCACCATTGCCAAGGAGATCGAGTTCGGTCTGCACGAGGTGCGCGATTGCGTTTACAGCACACCGCTCGGATTCCGATACGTTCTCGTAATGGCCGAGCGACTCAAGGCCGGCGAAGTGGGGCCGCGCGACGTTTTCGCTGAAGATACCGAAGAAGAGAAAGCGTCGGCATCCCCCGACCGCGATGAAAAGAAACTCAAAGCGTTCATGAAGGATGTGGGTACTCTCAAGCGTCTGGTGCGTACCTACCAGGGCAGTATGCCTACCCGCTTCGCACCACCGAAGGCGCAGAAGACGAAGCGCAAACCTACGGCCAAAGAAAACAAGTTCGTTGTCGCGCGTGAGCGACTTCGCGAGCACATGACCACGATGAACTTGGGTGATCGCCACGTGAACTCGATCGTGGCCAAACTCGACGAGGCACAGCGTCTCTGCCGTTCGTATCGCAGGGTCATTCAACGCTACGAAACGCGGACCAAACGCGACTCCAAGCAGATACTCGAGATCTGTAAGGGGCTTGCCGACGGTACGGCGAATGCCAAGCGCAAGGCCACTGGAAATTTGCGCATGAGCGTCGAGAAGGCGCAGAAAATGGCTGCCGACATTCGCGAAGCGCGTCGCAGTATCAACGACGTCGAGAAGAGCATCGGCCTATCCCACGAGGATCTGGCGTACTTCCTGAAGACTATTCGTCACGGCGAGGATCGTGCGCAGCGCGGCAAGAAGGCGCTCATCGAAGCGAACCTGCGATTGGTTGTGTCGATCGCGAAGCGTTACACGAACCGCGGCCTCGGCTTCTTGGATCTTATTCAAGAAGGCAACATTGGTCTGATGCGCGCTGTCGACAAATTCGAATACCAGCGCGGTTACAAGTTTTCGACGTATGCGACTTGGTGGATTCGTCAGTCGGTAAGTCGTGCGATCGCCGACCAAGCCCGGACTATTCGCATTCCGGTTCACATGATCGAGACGATCAACAAGGTGTTGCGCACGTCGCGGTACCTTGTTCAGCAACTCGGTCGTGAGCCCACGCCCGAAGAGATCGCCGGGCAGATGGAAATGCCTGCGGACAAGATCCGCAAGGTGTTGAAGATCGTCAAAGAGCCGGTGTCGCTTGAGACTCCGATCGGCGATGACGAAGAAAGCTCGCTCGGTGATTTTGTCGAAGACCGACAATCGGTGTCGCCTGCCGACGCTGCGGTCGCCTTGAGCCTAGAAGAGCAGACCAGGAAAGTTCTCGCCACGCTTACGCCGCGCGAAGAGCAGATCCTGCGAATGCGCTTCGGTATCGGCGAAAAGACCGACTACACGCTCGAGGAGGTTGGTCAGAAGTTTGCCGTTACGCGCGAACGCATTCGGCAGATCGAAGCCAAGGCGCTGCGAAAACTACGCAATCCGCAGCGAGCGCGGGGCCTTGAGACGTTTGGGTAGCCGAGCTACCTCGTTGATGTCGTCGCGGTCGGGGTAGAAAACCGCCGCTCAGCCTGAGAGGATATCGTTGGTGGAGCCGCAGGGGACGGGTAAAGCATCTCTGTGGGACAGGGTGCGTCGTTGGGGAGTGGTCCTCGGCGTATTGTTGGTGGCGCTTTACACCTATGCGGTCATGACCGCGGGTGGACGCGATCTTGCGGATGTTCTCACCACACTCGATCCCGTTCTTTTGTTTCTGCCCCTCATCGCGACACTTCTGAGCTACATCACGATGTCGCTCTCATATGAGGGTATCGCACGAGCCGCCGGCTCGACCGTCAATCAACTCGACATGCTGCGCATCACGTTCGTCGCGAACACGGCGAACTACGTCCTACCTACCGGTGGTCTGAGCGGCTTCGCGCTGCGTATGCTCATGCTCCAGAAAAAGGGCATCACCACCGGGCGGGCGGTACTGATTTCCTTCACCCAAACCTTGCTCACCAACATGATGCTGGTCGTGTTCATTCTCTACGGCCTCGTCCACATGATTCTAACGGGGGACGTCGACGGGAACAGCGCTGCGGCGGTGGCTTCGGTGAGCGTTATACTAGTAGCGTTTCTCGGAACCTGTCTGCTGATGGTTTATAGGCAAACGGCCCGAGATGTGCTTCTCGGTCGCGCGCTCGCACTGAGTGAATGGGGGTTCGGGCGTCTAGGCTATCTCGAGAGATACAAGCGTCGGCTTGCACGTTTCTTCGCACACATCGATGAAGGCATGGAGTTTTTTGCCGAGCGGCCGCGCGCAATGATCGGCCCGCTGGTGTGGATCTTTCTCGATTGGGTCTGCACGATCGGAGTGTTGTACGCGTCGTTTTATTCGGTCGGCGCCGATGTGAGCTACAGCGATGTCGTAATCGCGTTTTCCGTCGCCATCGTAGTGGCCGTCGTGAGTTTCGTGCCGGGAGGTGTCGGTGTTCTCGACGGAACACTCTTCGCGATGTTCGCGCGCGCGGGGATTCCCGACGAACAGACCGTGCTCGCGCTGATGATCTTCAGGATGTCTTTCTACGTCATCCCCGTACTCCTTTCTCTAGCAGTCGCGCGTAGCGCTTTCAGCGATGTTGATGAATCTGCGGCAGAGGATATTCTGTAACCGCTGTGTCACAGTCGTTGATAGGCTTCGACGTCGGCGGCCAGTCGGTTAAGGCCGCCGTTGTTAACGAATCCGCCGAGGTCACTGCACGAGGTCGGCGCGTTACCGGGGCCGATACTACTGCCGAATCGCTCGCGGCGTCGATCGGCGCCCTACTAGACGATCTCGTCGACGGTGTACGCCCTGAATCACTGGGTGTCGGAATTGCCGGCGTCGTGGGCACCACCGGAAATCTGGAAGGCAGCCCGAATATGCCGGCTCTTACGGGGCGGCCGATTGCCAAAGAACTTTCCGATCTGCTCGGCGCGCGTGTTGTCGTCGAAAACGACGCCAATTGCGCAGCCTATGCCGAGGGTTGGTTCGGCGCGGCCGACGGTGTGGCAGACTATCTGGTTGTCACTCTCGGGACCGGTCTGGGTTCGGGCGTCGTCATTGCCGGCGGCCTGTACCGTGGCTCTACCGGATACGCTTGTGAACTGGGCCATTCGATCGTGCATGCGGGTGGGCGTCGCTGCGGTTGCGGCAATCTCGGTTGTCTCGAAGCATATGCAAGCGAAGCTGCGATGCGCACGATCATCGTGGAGCGTGACGACGATCTCACGGCCGAAGTACTCTCACGTGTGAGCGACGAGGATGAAGGCTATACGCAGGCTCTATATGCGCTTGCCGAAGGGTCGGCCTCCAATGCGACCGTTGCGCGTATGGCGCAGCGCGAAGCCGAAGAGATGATCCGGATGCTGGGCATCGGTCTCGCCAGCGCGGTGAACGTTTTCGACATCGAAACCGTCGTCATCGCCGGCGGCATCGCGCCTGCGGTGCTCAGTCGTTTGGATGATCTCAAGAGCGCGATGGCGACGTCTTTGTTCGCGCGACCGATCGATGCGGTCAGGGTACTACCGAGCGTTCACGGTAACGATGCCGGTTCGATTGGAGCCGCTCGTCTCGCCGGCGAATCACTTTGACAGCCTGAAAACCCTTACCTATCATTCGCCTGCACCCACCGAGTGGGCTTCCGGGGAAACGAGCGAATGATTCCAAGGCGAAAAACCAGGCAGATCGACGTTGGTGGCGTGAAAATCGGCGGTGACGCGCCGATCGTCGTGCAATCGATGACGACCAGCAAGACCGAAGACGTCGAAGCCACGGTCGCCGAGATCGAAGGTCTGGAAGAGGCCGGCTGCGAGATCGTTCGCGTTGCGGTTCCCCACAAGCGCGACGCCGAAGCACTTGGTCGTATTCGGTCCCGCATCAACATACCCCTCATTGCCGACATTCACTTCGACTACCGGCTTGCGCTCATCGCGCTCGATTCGGGAGTGGACTGCCTTCGACTGAATCCGGGAAACATCGGAGCGCGCAAACGTGTCGAAGATGTAGCCCGCAAGTGTCAGGACCAAGGGGTGCCGATTCGCATCGGCGTGAACGCGGGCTCGCTCGAAGAAGATCTGCTCGAAAAGTATGGCTTCCCGACGCCTGAAGGCATGGTCGAGAGTGCGCTGCGCCACGTACGCATTCTCGAAGACCTCGACTTCTTCGACATCAAGATTTCCATCAAGGCGTCATCGGTACCTCTGATGCTCGGCGCCTACCGCTTGTTGGCGAAGAGCTGCGACTACCCGCTGCACGTCGGCGTTACGGAAGCGGGCATCCCGCCTTTCGGATTGACGAAGTCGGCGATTGGTATCGGCATTCTTCTCTCAGAAGGTATTGGCGATACGATCCGCGTGTCGCTCACGGCTGACTCGACCGAAGAAGTGCAGGCCGGTTTTGACATCCTACGCAGCCTCGACATTCGTGCGCAGGGACCGCTCATCGTTGCCTGTCCAACTTGCGGCCGTATCGAAGTCGACCTCTTTAAAATGGTCGACGAAGCGAGAGCGCGGATCGCTCATATCAAGACGCCGATTACCATCTCCATTCTGGGCTGTGCGGTGAACGGACCGGGCGAGGCACGTGAATCCGATATCGGTATCGCGGCCGGCAAGAACGGCGGCCTGCTGATCCGCAAGGGCAAAGTCATCGGAAAGTATTCCGAAGGCGAGCTGGTTGACCGTTTGGTCGAAGAGGTCGAGCGCATTGCAGGCGAAGACGCCGATCCCGCCGAATTGCTCGGCGACTCTGCGGGTAACTGAGAGTTGCTCGTTTCACGGCTCCACGCGCCCACACTCAAGGAAGATCCGTCCGACGCGGATGTCGCGAGCCATCGTCTCCTGCTGCGCGCGGGCATGATCCGCCAAGTAGCGCGCGGGATTTACGACTTGCTGCCGCTGGGACTGCGGGCGGTACGCAAGGTCGAGCGCATCGTCCGAGAAGAGCTCGACGCAGCCGGCTGCCAAGAAGTATTGCTGCCTATCGTTTCTCCAGCAGAGCTTTGGCGGGAGAGCGGGCGCTGGGATCTCTACGGTAAGGAACTGTTGCGTATCCGTGATCGCCACGATCGCGACTTTTGCTTGGGCCCGACGCACGAAGAGGTCATCACCGATCTCGTTCGGCGCGACGTGCGCTCGTATCGCGATCTACCGCTCAATCTTTACCAAGTGCAGACCAAGTTCCGTGATGAGATTCGGCCGCGGTTCGGACTGATGCGCGGGCGCGAGTTCATCATGAAAGATGGCTACTCCTTCCACGCCGACTACGACGACTGTGTTCGTGAATACGAACACATGCACGAGACCTACACCCGTATCTTCAATCGTTGCGGTCTACGTTTCCGCGCTGTGGAAGCCGATACCGGTGCGATCGGCGGCAGTATGTCGCATGAATTTCAAGTGCTCGCCGACTCTGGCGAAGACCTCATCGTGAGCTGCGACAAATGCGAGTACGCAGCGAACGTGGAGAAGGGTGAGACCCGGGTCGTCAGCGGCAAGGCGTTTGATTCGTCGGAGCCGGAAGAGATTGCGACACCCGATGCGCGCACGATTGACGAGATTGTTGCGTTGCTCGAGGAGCCGGCCGAGCGATTCATCAAGACGCTGGTGTTCATTGCCGATGAAGTGGGTGTGGTAGCACTCGTGCGCGGCGATGATCAGCTTAGCGAAGCGAAATTGACCACTGCGCTCGGCTGCGATGTGCTGCGTCTGGCCAATGACGCCGAAATCGAAAAACTCACCGGTGGGCCGCAGGGTTTCTCAGGTCCGCAAGGACTCGCGGCGCGCGGGTTGCGTATGGTCGCCGACCTGCGACTCGAAGGTGCGACCGGCATGGTCACGGGCGCAAACAAGAAAGACGCGCATGTGCGCGGGATTGATCACGCGCGCGATTTTGCTGAGGCCGAGTTTGCCGATCTCCGCGCTGCGCGCGCCGGCGATCCTTGCGCGCGTTGCGACGGCGGCGCTCTCAAGGAGTACCGCGGTATAGAAGTTGGTCAGGTCTTTTACCTAGGCAAGAAGTATAGCGAAGCCCTGTCAGCGACGGTTCTCGATAGCGATGGTGAGGACCTCGTTATGGAGATGGGTTGTTACGGGATTGGTATCACGCGCACGATGGCGGCGGCGATCGAACAGAATCATGACGACAACGGCATCATTTGGCCGGTCGCGATTGCTCCATTCGAGGTCGTGATTGTCCCGGTGAAGTGGAAAGACGACGCGTCGCGAGAGGCTGCCGAAAGATTGTATTCGGAACTCAATGCCGCGGGGATTGAAGTCGTTCTCGACGACCGCGACGATCGTGCCGGTGTGAAGTTCGCCGACGCCGATCTGATCGGCTATCCGTTCCGCCTGACGATTGGGCCGCGCGGACTGAAGGCGGGGAACGTCGAGCTCAAGGCGCGCGGCGATGCGGATGCTACTGAGATTCCGTTGGATGGCGCTGCCACGGCGGTTGTAGCGGCGGTACGAGAGGCACGCACGGCTTGACTGGTCGTCCCACCTTACGTGACCGAGCACGAAGTCGATTGATCTTCGCCCTGGACGTGGGCTCGCTTCGTGAAGCGGCCGAATACGTTCGACAACTCGAAGATTCGGTTGGCATGTTCAAAGTCGGGAAACAGTTATTCGTTCAGACCGGCCCACGCGTGATCAAGTATATTCAAGATCGCGAAGCAGAGATTTTTCTGGACCTCAAGTTTCATGACATTCCAAAAACGGTTGCTCGCGCTTCGGTCGAGGCCGCGCGCCACGGCGTGTTCATGTTCAACGTACACGCCTCCGGCGCCGACTCGATGATGAGCGAGACGGTGAAGGCTGTGCGCCGCGTCTGCCGCGCCGAACGGCTACGCCGCCCGCGTATGTTGGCAGTGACTGTTCTTACGAGCCTCTCGAGCGCAGATCTCAAGCAGATCGGTGTGAATCGCAAGGTTGAAGATCAGGTGGTTCGGCTGGCGGCCTTAGCCGAGAGTTCCGGTATGGACGGTGTCGTTGCGTCCCCGCTCGAGATCGAATCGATCCGCGCGGCTTGTTCGAGCCGTTTCAAAATTGTCACCCCGGGGATTCGTCGCGAGAACGACGCGATGGGCGATCAGCATCGCACCAACGGCCCGGCGGCCGCTGTGGTCAAGGGAGCCGACTATGTGGTCGTGGGGCGTCCCATCCGCGATGCCAAGGACCCGAAAGCCGAAGCGGAAGCGATCATTGACGAGATCGCCGATGGCATGCGTCGCGCGAAACGCCCGCACTAGATTCTCCACGTGATTGAAATCAGCGTGCGGGGCGGTACTATGTTTATGCGGCGCGCTTGTCGCGGGGGTCCATCGTATGAAGCCTATGAATAATTACCGAGACCGATTTATCGTTGCAGCCATATGCCTTTCGCTGGCAAGCCTAGTGGTTGCGGTTCCGATGCGTTCGTATGCTGGCGATCCCGGCTGGCTGCTTGCCGGTGGAGTGGCGATGCGCCCGGACTTCGAAGGTAGCGATGATCTCGAAGTGTTTCCGATCGGTTCGTTGCGCTACTGGACGGGGTCGGGGGAGTATTTGGAACTCGTAGGGGCGCGAAGCAGTGGTTCCGCCGCGCGCTTGGCGTTTAACGTTGTCGACGGTAGTAGCTTCGATGGGGTCGAGTTCGGTCCGATGCTTCAGTATCGTTTCGAACGCGACGATGTGGATTCGACGGCTGTCGAATTGCTGGGCAAAGTCGACGCTGCCATCGAGGCCGGCGTTTTCTTCAAGGTGGATCTGGTTGAAGACATCAAGTTCACGGGCGCCGTGGCGAAAGATGTGTCCGACAAGCATGACGGTTCCACTATTGAGATAGGCCTTGAACATACGTCAACACCCATAGACACGTTACGGCTGACCACGGGCATCGCATCAACATGGGCGAGCAACGATTACGCCAATGCCTACTTCGCTGTGACCGCGGCCGGCGCGGCTGCCAGCGGGCTCACGCAGTACGATCCTGATTCCGGGTTCAAAGACGTTGGTCTGCGCGTTAACGCCGTGTGGGCGGGCCCGGGTGCCGGCTGGGAACACCTGCGGATCCTCGGTCTCGTGTCTTGGTTCCGCATGATCGGCGATGCCAAGGACAGCCCGATTGTCAGCGACGAAGGCAACGACAACCAGTTGTTCGGTGGCCTCGCCGTCGGCTGGGAAGGCTGATTCTCGTCGGGTCTCTTTAGCGCTCGACCGAGTGCGTGCCCATGCACGCGGTGATCATCGGCAGGTCGAGATAGGTCTTGATGCCGGGATCGCCGGCCTCGCATACCGCGGGGACCGCGTTCACGAGGTGAAAGCCCGTGGTACTCAAACCTTGGGCGACACGATCCTTCTGCGGAAGGTGGTCTGGAAAATCCACGTCGATCACTAAATTGACATCGCCTTCGATTTTTATGCGCCAGCCCGACTTTCGCGGGATGTCCATCTTGGACACGAGGCGGGTTTGTTCGATGTCGTCCATGTACCAGATCTGTTCCTGGATGATCTCGGTTCCTTCTTTCGTCGTACCGCTATGCTTGTAGTGGTTCAGAGCAATGGTCCCTTCCTCAATCGTGCCCGAGGCGGTCTCGATCGCTTGATTGGCCAAGATGAAGTCGTTCGCTCGATTGTAGGAAACGACTTCGCTGCCCAAGCCTTCGGCGATCATGTCGATCGGCTCATACCAACTGCTGGCGAGGAACTCCGTGTACGGATTGTCCTTGGCTTCGGTCGGCGTCTTGCCGAGGTTCATGACCTCTTTGACGACGGCAGCTGACTCGTACTCTCGGCAGTCGCCGCACTCGGTCATGGTGATGCGGTCGACGCGATTGCACCATCCCGTGAACGTGAGCGGAAACCTTTCTGCGATCCCGCCGGGATTACAGCCGGAGGCGTGTAGGTTGACGTTTCCCTTCTTGCACGCGGCTGAAATGAACGCGGCCGCGTCGGGGTTTTGGTTGAACGGAAACCAATAGGGGCACGGTGTGATGACGTGAATACCGGACTCCAGCAAGCGACATATCTCGCCGAGATCCCAGGGCATCGGGCAGTAGAGAATACAATCCGGCTGGAGCGCTATGATCGCGTCGACGTCTCGAGTCGCGAGGATTCCGGTCTTCTCCGATCCCACGATGTCGCCGGCATCGACCCCTTCCTTCTCATCGCTGTACACTTTGACGCCGGCGAGTTCGAGTTTCGGATGACGGATGATGCCGCGTAACGCTGCGCTTCCAACGACCCCGGTTGCCCACTGAACAACTCTGTATGTTTTTGTCATCGTTTTCTCCTGACCTCGCTATCGATTGATTGTCGCGCGATCTATCTCTGTATTGGCTTCACGAGCTCTGTATCGGCCTTACGCGGGTGCGACGCGTTTGATCGTGACGCCGGTCTCGAATCCTTCGACGGTAGCCAGTTCGAGCGCGAACGTGTTGCTACCGAGCACCGACGAAACACATTGTCCCGCCGTGCGATCGCCGAGCGCGCGGCCGATGATTATTACGCGACGGCCCTCGCTCCCCTTTGCGCGCACGCGATACGCGGTGCAGTCCCCGAGCCTATCGCGGAGCATGCTCAAGAGTTCCCGTTCAGCTTCTTTGTCGGCCACCGCGAGGATGGAAAGCTCGACTTCTCCACGTTCCATGGCGACGACGCTGTCGAAGGGCGACATTGTTATATGCCCGAGACGAAGTCCAGGCAGCGTACTGCGCGAGAGCGTTTCCAGCGTCGCTGCGAATGCATCGGGGCTGCTTGCGGTGACGATCGAGTGTTCAAGCTCGTGGGACGGGCGAAGTAGCTCGAGCGAGACCCGGGAGCCTGCATCGACGCCTTCGCTGTTTGCGCCGATGCGCAGAATCGCGTCGGCCCGAACGATTGTGGTGATCGAGCCGGCTCCTCGTGGGAGCGGTGCGACTACATAGCCGTCGGCGTCGCGCGCTACAGACACGCGTAGGAACTCTTCGACGCCGAGGCGAGACGGAATTTTTCTGCGAACCTCGGCGCTGAGCGTCTGTGCGCAAGGCGGCGCGATACCGAGCGCGGTCGCGATGACGGGTGCGAGCAACTGCTGGTACGTAACAATGGCCGATATGGGATAGCCGGGAATTCCGATTACCGGAGTCCCTTCTATCGATGCAACCGAAGCCGGCTTGCCGGGCATCATATCGACTCCGTGTACAAGCAGGTCGCCGCTTTCTGCGATAACGTCGACGGTGAAATCTTTGCGCCCCAATGAACTACCGGCGATCACCGCTACTACGTCGTGATCCTGCGCGGCGCCGACGATTGCCTGCTTGAGTTCGTCGCGATCGTCGGGAACGCGGCCGAGATAGACGGGCTCGCCGCCCCATTCGGTGATGTAAGCGCCCATGACCCGCGAATTGTACTCGACGACTTTACCAGCTGTACGCTGCTCGCCCGGTTCGATTACCTCTGTGCCTGTCGCGAGCATTGCCACGCGAGGGCGTCGCCTGACCGCGAGCGTGCGTACGCCGCCCGCGAGCATCGCTCCGATGTCGTAAGGCCGAATCGTATGCCCAGGGCCAAATAGTAACGCTCCCGCTTGGATGTCTTCGCCAATCGGACGAACGTCGCGGCCGGCGGGCAGCGCTTCGGATACAGCAAAGCCGTCGCCGTCGGGTTTTGTGTTTTCGATGCGAACAACCGCGTCGGCCCACTCGGGCAGGGGGCTGCCGGTGTCGACGGCTGCGAATACGAGTGGGCCGTCGGCTGCGGGTATAGCATCGGCTGCGATCGGTAGGAGTATGACGGGTGACTGACCCGATGCCGATGCCAGATCGTCGCTTCGTACGGCGATTCCGTCCATGGCGGAGGCGCGGTAGTGCGGGGAGGGCAGGGGCGCGAATACGGGATCGGCCGTGATGCGTCCGGCCGCTGACTCCACAGGGATCTGCTCGACTTCCGACAGGCGCGTACAGCCTATCGCCGCTTCGCGAGCCGTTTCGAGAGAAACGCGGTGAAGAAATTTATGCCCGGCCATCCGCGTCGTGCCCCACTAGAGAAATAGAATCACGTCGGCTTCGGTGCCTTCATCGAGCCCTTCAGTTTGAAGCGGAATTCGAAGCAAACCATCTGCATGGGCCAATGTCGAAATAGCGACGGATTTGCCGGGAACAATGTGGACGTACGGCAGCCCGCCGTCCTCGGCGCGCTCGAGTCGGGCGCGCAGGTAGTCTTCGCGCCCAAGACTCGAATGTATGCGTCGTGTGACGCGGGCGCGTACACGTGGTCGTGTTATCAACAAGTGATCGAGCCTTTCGCCGCCCAATACCCCGATCAGCGCGCTCCCGAACAACGAGAAGACAACAGCTGCCGCGGCGGGATTGCCGGGTAGTCCCATGATTGCGGTGTCGCCCGCGCGGGCGAGAATAGTTGGTTTGCCCGGCGCGATGGCAACGCCGTGGAAGATGATGTCGACGTCGCCGAGAGATTTGATGGCCGACAGCGTGAGGTCCTTTGTCCCCTTCGAACTGCCGCCTGAGATGAAAACGACATCGTTTTCGTCGGCCGCGCGCGTGAGCGTGTCGGATAGGCGACCGGCCTCGTCACCGACGACCCCGTAGTCGTTGACGATCACGCCCAAGCGCGTCGCCAAAGCATTCAGAAGGTACTGGTTCACGTTGCGAACCTGACCAGGGCCCATTTCATCTTCGGGTTCGACGATCTCATCGCCGGTAGCCATGATCCCCACGCGCGGTACTCGGTACGCTTTCACCCTAGATAGACCGACGCCCGTAAGCACACCTACATCGCTGCCTTTGATGCGTCTGCCGGGATTGAAGACGAGATCACCGGACTTCATGTCCTCGCCGATGGTGACGATGTTTTGCCCGCGCACCGCCGGTTCAACGATCGCGATGCTGCCGTCACCCGTGTCCTCGGTTTTCTCGACAATGACCACGGCATCGGCGCCCTCGGGCATCATAGCGCCGGTCGAGACGCGTACCGCCGCCCCTTTGGCCACAGAGCATGCGGCCGGTTCGCCCATCGCGACCTGGCCGGTCACTTCGAGTAGTACCGATTGGCTTTCGCTAGCGCTCGCGGTGTCTCCGGCGCGCACGGCGAAACCATCCATATTGGACCGTTCGAAATGGGGGATGTCGTCGGCTGCGTGAACCTGTTCGGCGATAACCCGACCGAGCGAGGTGCGCGTGGATACTTCTTCGATCGCTAGCGGATCAAAGCCGCCGATGCGTTCGTAGGCCTCGTCGGCGCTAATCAAGTCGAAAAATGGTTTCACGAGTTGAGCTTTCGGTGTTCCAGGCTCGGAAGGTTACGGCGCACTTCATAGAGACGGTCAGCGCTCAAGTCAGCCTCGACGTGGCAAGGACCGTCTTCCCCGGCCTCAGCCAGTATCGTTCCCCAGGGATCTACTATCATCGAATGTCCGTGATCACTGAAGCCGTCGCCGTTTGGACCGAACTGATTGGCTGCGATGATGTAACACTGATTCTCGATAGCGCGCGCTCGCAGCAGGGGCTCCCAGTGTACGCGCCCGGTGGGTGCGGTGAAGGCTGCGGGGATGACCACGATTTCCGCGGCAAGATCGGCCAGGCGCCGATACAGTTCGGGGAAGCGTAGATCGTAACAGATGCTCAGTCCGATGCGCCCGAGGTCGGTCTCGACGCAGACGACGCTTTCGCCCGCGGCGCGGGTGTTGGCCTCTCGGACACTGACTTCCCCTTCTATTTCGACTTCGAACAGATGGATCTTTCGATATCGAGCCAGCTCCGCGCCGTCGGGGCCGAAAAAGACGCTGGTGTTGAAGCACTCGGTATCGCTTGATCGCTCGAGAATGGATCCGGCCAGGATATGGACGCCGAGCCGCCGGGCGAGTTCGGATATATAGGTGCTCGTCGGGCCCGGTACCGGCTCGGCCACCGAAGGTTCCATCTTCTGCGGCCCGCGCCAGGCGAAGACCTCGGGGAGCACGATCAGAAGGGCGCCGGCGGCGGCCGCAGCTTCGGCCTGCTCGGTAGCAATAGCGAGATTGGCAGCGTGATCGCGACCCGCTTTTAGCTGTACAGCACTGGCTCGAAAGGCTTTCACGACGGCTCGCGACGCTAGCGAACGGGTTGGGGGTGGTCAAGCCCAGGGGCCCCGCCAGGGGCCGCCGCCCGCCGCCCGGCGCAAACGAGGCACGGCTCCGCTTGCAGGTTGACCCGTGCGGGGGTATCCCGTCTTTGGTAGAGGAACTCCATGTCGGAACGACGAACCATCAAGCGCTACACCAACCGAAAGCTCTACGACAAGCGGGAATCACGTTACGTCACGCTCGAGGAGATCGCACGGCTTGTCCGTGCCGGCGAAGACATCCAGGTCATAGACAACGAAACTGAGGAAGATCTGACCTCGGTGACGTTCGCGCAGATCATCCTCGAAGAGGAGAAGCGTAAGCAGAACCTGCTGTCGGTTCCTTTTCTACGCAAACTGATTCGCACGGGCGAGGCGCGCGTTCAGGATATCTCTGATCGTGCGAGCCGAAGCATTGAAGCGATCGGTGACCTGACCGGCAAGTACGGCGACAGCGTCCGCGGATTGGTGGGCGGTGGCGCGAGTGCGATCGAAGGGAGTCTCAACGTTCTCGATGAATGGTTCGGAATGCCTCAAAAGCGTCTCGCTGAACTCGGCCTGACCGCGCGCGAGCAGATCGACAAGATTCGGGTCAACCCTACCGTGAAGCGCGAACTCGAACGCATCGCGGCGAGTCTCCACACGCTCGAGGAAGCCGTTGCGAAGATGGCGGAGGAGCCCGACGAGGGGCAGGACGCGCAAGCCGAAGCCGGCGATCAAGACGCCGACGGCGCAGGGTCGCGGCCTGCGGAGTCCGGCGATTTCTCGACATCGGCCAAGACATCCGTGGGCAATGGGACGGCGCCGGACGCCGAAGCGACGTCTGCCGAGTCTGCTGAGCAGGACTCGTCGGATAAGCCGGACCGCAACCTCTAGCTACACCTTTACAATCGAGCCAGGGGTCGCTAGGAATTTCCGTCTGATGGCAATGCTCCCACGCAAGTCTGGAAAATCTAAGAGCGGCAACTCCAAGAAGAAGGCTGATGAGGGTACGGAGCGCGATCGCGCCCTGCTCGAACAGCTAAAAGAGGTTGGTGGGCGTATCGGCATCGAAGTCCGAGAAGAGCGGCTCGTGCGCGAGGTCGGTTATTCGGTGCGCAGCGGCCGTTGCCGCGTGAACGGTCAAGAGGTCATCCTGCTCGATCGCAACGCGGCCATCTCGGAGCGCACCGAAGCGTTGCTCGAATCGCTGGCTACATGTGATCTCAGCGAGATATATTTGGAGCCGGAGATCCGGCAGCTGCTTCGGTCGGATGCCGATGCGGGGGACGATGCGGGCCAAAGCACCGAGCACAACGACTCGGGCGGTGCCGGTAACTCCGGTGAGCAGAGCAGTGGCGCATGAAGGTACGATAAAGGGGCGTGTTGCGGAGGAGAAGCTCGATCAGTTTCGCAGCTTCATGCGTGGCCGAGGCCTCAAGTCGACGCGGCAGCGCGACGATATCGCCTCCTGGTTTTTCCACACCGGCGGTCATCTGAGCGCGGATGATATCTACCGCCATGTAAAAGAGGTGTCCCCCGGAATCGGATTCTCGACCGTCTATCGTACGATGCGCTTGCTGCGCGAGGCCGGCCTGGTCCAAGAACGCCACTTTGCCGATGGCGAGGCTCTCTACGAGAACGTCTCCGAGCACCACGACCACTGTATTTGTAATTCCTGCGGGCGAATCGTCGAGTTTGAGAACGATCAGATCGAGCTGCTGCAACAGAATGTGGCCGAACGCTTCGGCTTTAAGCTCGTCAGTCACAAAATGGAGCTGTATGGGCTCTGCGCCGACTGCCAAGCGAAAAGTTCTTAACGCCCGCGAAATCGACGACATGATCTCCGAATCGCCTCTCGACAGCACTGCTGCTTGTCTTTGTTGATTTTGAAAGTCATATTCAACTAACGCCATGCGTGCCTTCCTCCTGACAAAGACCCACGGCCACGCTTCGTTCTTTACGGCGCTTGGCGCCTGCTCGGCCGCCTTGGTCCTGTTGCTACTGCTAGTGCCCGCATCGGCGCGGTCGGCAGACGACGACCGTGAAGTACGGCGATGGGTCGGCATGATCACGTGGGCCGTCCAGGAGTACTCCGAGGGCGTTGTCGACGGGCGGATCGTGGATGCGGCCGAGCTAGGAGTCGCCGAGCAAATTCTGTTGCAGATGCGGGCAGAGGCTCCTTCTCCGGAACTCGACGTCATCACGGCCTTGGTTGCCGATCGGGTTCCCATCGAGCAAATCCGCGAGGCTGCGGGGCTCTGGTTCGAGACCCATGCGATCGGCGTCGAGCCGGAGCGACCCACCGAGCCCCCTTCGATCGCATCGGGTGCTCGTCTGTTCGCCCGTTACTGTACCTCGTGCCACGGCGCTCTGGCCGACGGCCGTGGAGCGCTGGCCGAGCACGTCGAAGGGCCCGAGCCCGCCGACTTTACTGATGTGGCGTTCATGTCGGGTGAGACGCTCGAGGAATTCTTTCAAGCAATTACGCTCGGCGTGCCGGGCTCGGCGATGCCGGCCTGGGGCGAGATACTGGGCGAGCGAGATCGATGGGACCTCGTCGCGTTCTTGTGGTCTTTGCGCGGGTCCGACGGCGCAGCCGACTCTGTCACTAGTAAACTGACCGTCTGTGCCGGCTGCCACGGTGATTCGGGCAGTGCTCCGAACCTTACCCAGCCCGGTGCGATGGCCGATTCATCGGACGCGCAACTGGCCGAGCGTGCGCGGGCGAGTGCACGTCATGGAGAAACGGATGCGACGCGGCTACCGGCACTAGTTGCGCTCGCACGTCGGCTGTCCGTGATCGAGCAACGCAGCGGCGATGACAGTCGTCGAGTCGACCCGAGACACGTTGCGTTGGCGCTACGGCTGATTGTCGAAGAGTACGTCGATGCGGTACGCGACGGTAAGGTAGTTGATGAAGTGGAGTACGGCGAGGCCCGCTTGTTCCACTCTCGGCTCGTCGCGGACCTCGAACAGCTCACCGCCGATGGTGTGCTTGCCGACAATCAACGTGCCGGTGCGCTTGCTGAGACGCTCGGCCAAGCGATTCTGATGCGCGAATCCGCAGACGTCGTAGAAACACGCGCGCTCGAATTGGCCGAGGCCGTCCTGCCGGAACTCGGTGTGGAACTCGAAGACGAGCAGGGCGGAGCGATCGAGGCGGTCACACGTACTATCGAGCGAGCCCGGCGCACGGCCGCGACGGAGCCTCAGCGGGCCGCGCGGCTTCTTCTGGACGCCTATTTACAGTTCGAACCGGTCGAACGGCGCCTTGGTGCCCGCGATCCGGCTTTGGTCGGGCGTATCGAGCGTGAGTTCTCACGACTGCGCGGTGAACTCGGGGCCGGGCGTAACGATGCCGAGGGATTCGAAACCTTACTCGCGTCGCTCGACGACGCTCGTAACGCGGCCGCTGCCCCGAAGGACTGGACCGCGATCTTCATCGCCTCACTGCTGATCATCCTACGTGAAGGCCTGGAGGTGATCCTCATCGTTTCGGCGCTGGCCGCCTATCTGGCCAAAGGCGGCCATACTGCGGCGTTGCGCTGGTTGTACGGTGGCGCCGGGGTAGGCGTGGTGATCAGTATCATTACTGCGTTCGCGTTGGATGTGCTGCTCGACAACGTCGCCGTTGGACAGGAAATTCTCGAAGGCATCACGATGTTGGTGGCGGCGGCTGTTTTGTTCTCGGTCAGCTATTGGCTTATCTCCAAAGTAGAAGCCCGGCACTGGCAGAACTATATACAACGCAGTCTGAACCACGCTCTGGGTCGTGGCTCGAATTTCGCGATGGCCGGCGTGTCGTTTTTGGCGGTCTATCGCGAAGGGTTCGAGACGGTATTGTTTTACCGCGCACTGGCGGTTGATAGCGCATTCTCACCACTAGCGATCGGTTTTGCGGTCGGCCTCGCTGCACTCGCGGCATTATGGGTTGCCATAAGCTGGTTCAGCCTGCGAATTCCGCTCAAGCAATTCTTCGGACTGACCGGTGCACTGCTCTATCTGCTCGCGTTCCGCTTCATCGGTGCGGGTATCGGTGAGTTGCAAGAAGCCGGAGTCGTTACGATCACGCCGATCGCCTGGTGGCCCGATCTCTCGACCTTGGGCATGGCCGCGAACCTGGAAACCGCGATGGCTCAGGTGATACTCGTCGTCGCTGCTGCAATCGCCGGGGCCTTGCTGGCAACGGGGCGTAGCGACAGTCTGGCGTAACCGTTCGATGGGCCCACGGGCATTCGCGGTGCTAGCTGAAGAACAAGGATTCAGCCATTCGGCCGGTCTTCTCTATGACGTCTTCGCGGTTCGTGTTGTGTAACTCTGCCAACGCGTCGGCGACGTGACCGACGAACGCCGGCTCGTTGCGCTTGCCGCGATTGGGTACCGGTGTGAGATACGGCGAGTCGGTCTCGACCATGAGACGATCGAGCGGAAGTCGGCGCGCGACGTCACGCAAATCGTCGGCCTTTTTGAACGTGATGATTCCCGTGAACGAAACCGTGAGGCCTTTGTTGAGATACCACTTGGCGTCATCGTAAGCGCCGGTGAAACAGTGTACGACGCCGCGGAGTTCTCCGGGCACCACCGTCTCGAGCACATCGCGCATGTCGGACTCTGCGTTCCGGCAGTGCAGAACGATCGGGAGATCGTACTTGCGCGCCAACGCCAGGTGCCGCGCCAAAGCTTCGCGCTGTTCGGGGCGTGGTGAATTGTCGTAGAAGTAGTCGAGCCCTGTTTCTCCGACGGCGACTACTTCCGGTCGTGCGAGCAGTTTCTCGATGCGAGCTTCTATCTCATCGCTATACGAGTGTGCGTCGTGCGGATGGATGCCGGCCGTCGAGCGGATGAATTCGTGAAGCGCAGCGATATCGGCTGCCTTTTCGCTCTCTTCGATCGGGCCGCCGCCGCCGACCGCGACCATCTTTTCAACGCCTTGGACCCTAGCGCGTTCGATTACTTCCGAGCGGTCACTGTCGAAGGCCGCGTCGGAGAGATGGCAGTGGGTGTCGATCAAGCTCATGGGTGATTCCCGCTAGGAGGCTTTGTCGACTTCGAGGCGCGGGAACAGGGGTTCGGGTTTCGCGAGTTGATGGTCCTCGGCGAAACTCTCGAACCACGTCGGCATCGGATCGCCCAGCGGTGATACGTCTATCGAGAGTAGTTCGGCGATGCGTACCGATGTCTCCGGCATGAACGGCGCGAGAAGGCGTGCTGCATGGGCGAGCGCATCGGTGAGCACGTGTAGGATGGCACCGACACGGGGTTGCATCTCTTCGTGTTTCCACATCTTGAACGGTGCCTGATCGACGATGTACTTGTCGCAGGTAGCGAGAGCTACCCAGATTTCTTCGAGCGCTGTGTGGAAGGACAGTTTCTCGACCAGTTCTTTCATGCGGGCTTCGGCATGTGCAAAAGCATCACGTACTTTCTCGTCTTCAGCATCGAGATGATCCCCCATCGGCTGGACGATCCCGTCGAAGTACTTGCGCTGCATCGACAGGACGCGTGACACGAGATTGCCCAGGCCGTTGGAGAGATCGGCGTTGAAGCGCGTGACGAAGGCATCTTCGGTGAACGCCGAGTCTTGCCCGAACACCATGTCGCGCAGTAGGAAATATCGGAAGCTGTCGAGCCCGTACAGCTCTTTCATTTCGAGCGGTCGAATCACGTTGCCGAGCGATTTAGACATCTTGCTCTCGCCCATATTCCAGTAGCCGTGGACGTTGAGATGCGCGTACAGCGGATAGCCGGCCGACATGAGCATCGTCGGCCAGAAAACGGCGTGCGGTTTCAGTATGTCTTTCGCAATGAAGTGGTTTGCGTTCGGCCAAATCTGGGCGGCGTCGCTTTCGCGTTGACGATAAAGACCGCTGAGATAGTTGATCAGCGCATCGAACCAAACGTACGTTACGTACTTGTCGTCGAACGGTAGTTCGATTCCCCAGGTCAGGCGTGACTTGGGTCGTGAGATGCAGAGATCTTCGAGCGGTTCACGCAGCAGCCCGAGTACTTCGTTGCGATAGCCTGTGGGCACAATGAACGAATCGTCGGCGTTGATGTGGTCGATGAGCTGTTGTTGGTAGTTGCCCATCCGGAAGAAATAATTCTCTTCGGAAATCCACTCGGCAACACGCTCATGGTCGGGGCATTTCCCGTCGACCAATTCCTTCTCGGTATAGAAGCGTTCGCAGCCGGTGCAGTAATTGCCGCCGTACTCGCCGAAATAGATATCGCCCTTGTCGTATACCTTCTGAAGAACGTCGGTGACGAATGCGACGTGGTGTTCGTCGGTCGTGCGAATGAAGTGATCGTATGTGATGTCGCAAGCGTCCCAGGTTGACCGGAAGATCTCACTCACTCGGTCCGCGTACTCACGCGGCTCGTCGCCATGCTCGGCTGCGGCTTCGGCAATTTTGTCGCCGTGCTCGTCTGTGCCAGTCAGAAAGAACACGTCGCGGCCCATCGATCGTTGATAGCGGGCTACGGTATCGGCCAACACCGTAGTGTAGGTATGGCCGAGGTGTGGTTCCGCGTTCACATAGTAAAGCGGCGTCGTCAGATAGAAAGTATCGCTCATGCGTCCTGGATCGATATCAGCATATCACGAATAGCGAGTTTCTTATTGGCGTTGCGCGCGATGGCGCTTACTGTGAGGTGGATGCTTTCGGCCCCCGCGAGCAGCTGCCGGCGCTCCGTGGCGTCGCAATTGGAGAGCCGAATGAGAAGTGCGTTGAGTCGGTCGTTCTCTTCGCTGTGCGGTCGACCGAGCGATATTTCGATTTTTTTCATCTGCCACTCGTAAAGTTCCGCGAGTCCGGGTTTGTCGGCGGCCTTCGGGTCGGCGAGCCGGGCTACGAGCGCGTCCATGTCTCCTTTGCCTTGGCGGCATCGTTCGAACCGCGTCAGAAGATCGGTGCGTTCTTCGAGCATCTCGCGGCCGGTCGCGAGTGCGCGTCCAGGGCTGCCGTCTGCGTACGCGGCGGCACTGCGAGCAAGATCTGCGTCGGTGTCGTGAAGGCGAAGTATTTCTTGGACGGCACTGGTATCGAGTCGCGACAACCTCAAGAGCTGACATCTCGAGCGTACGGTGGGAAACAGCGAGAGTAGATTGTCGGTCACCAGGACGATCAGTGCCGGTCCCGGCGGTTCTTCGAGCGTCTTGAGGAGCGCGCTCTGCGCGTCCGGTGTGAGCTTGTGCGCATCGCGTACAATTGCGACTACCGGACCTCGCTGCGTAGCGCGCGGTGACATCCGCGGGATGAGCCCCGGTGGATACTTCGGGCGCGGGCGATTTGGGCGCGGCCCGGTGATTTCGCTGATCCCGAGCGACTTGTCAGTGGGCTCGGGATCGAGCACGTACACGTCTGGATGGGTTCCGATGCTGATCTTTTTGCACGACGGGCAAGTGCCGCTGCACTGGTCGGGCGCATCGCACTTGAGTCGCGAACCAAGCCACAACGCGACCGGGAATTTCCCGATACCGGCGGGGCCGGCGATGATCAACGCATGCGATAGCGGTGAAGCGGCGTCGTTGGCCGAGGCACGTATCGCGGCTTCGATCGGTGCAAGCGCGTCGTCGTGTCCCACCGGTCGTGCGATCGGGTAGCGCTTTAAGTCTTTGTTGTCCTTTGCGATTGGGGAGCGCTTTAAGTCTTTGCTGTCCTTCATGCGGCCGCCCCGTCTTCGAGTTTCTCGCGCACCGACCGACGAACCGCGTCGAATACCTCGTCGACCGAACCGTTGCCGTCGATGCGTACGATGCGCCCGGGAAACCTGCCGTGCTGTTCGGAAAATCCGCGCCTGACGGTATGGTGGTAGTCGAGAGGCTCGTTCTCGAAACGGTCACCCGGGCCGCCGGTTCGTTTGACCGCCCGTTCCAGCCCCATCTTGACGTCGCAGTCGATCCAAAGCGTAAGATCCGGGGTGAGTTCCGTCGACGCCCAGGCGTTGAGTGTGACGAGGAGATCGAGATCATGGCCGCGACCATACGACTGGTACGCGATGGTCGAGTCGATGTAACGGTCGCAGACGACAATGGTACCGCACTCGAGCGCCGGGCGGACGACGGTCGCCACATGCTGTGCGCGGTCGGCGAGGAACAGAAGCAGCTCGGCACGCGCGTCGAGTACGGCTTCGGGGTCGGACAGCAGCGCGCGGATCTGTTTGGTGACGTCGGTACCGCCGGGCTCTCTGGTCAATAGGACCTCAGCGCCGTGCTCGTTCTCGAGCCAGCGCGCCAGCAGTTTGGCCTGCGTCGATTTGCCGCTCCCTTCGACCCCTTCAAGCGTTATAAACAATGACACCGTCGACACCGTCGGCGATCCTTTATGGCGGGAGTCGAAATCGCAAGCACCGACGGGCGCTGCGAGCCGCTATTTGCTGTTGCGCGGCGGGCTCGGTGGCGACGGCTCACAGGATGACGGGGAAGACCTTCTCGTCGATCCAAGACAGGACGGCGCCGAGGGCGTCCTGGTTGATCTCGTGCCCCATCGCGAACTCGCGGTACACCGTCGGAACGCCGAGCCCCAGCAACACGTCGCGCGACTCGGTGCCGCGTTCGCTGGGGATGACCGGATCTTCGAGTCCGTGCACGATCAATGTTGGCAGCTGCTCGAGGGCCGCTGAACGCTCGACGTCGGAAACCAAATCCGCCGGTAGCCATGACGACAACGCCATCAAGCCGGCGAAACGCTCGGGGGCATGCAGCGCGATCTGATAGGCGATGAAGCCGCCCTGGCTGAACCCGCCGAGCAGAAGTCGCTGCTTGTCGATCGGATAGCGTTCGGCGGCCGCTTCTATGAACGCTTCCACTTTGTCGCAGGCGCCCGTTACCTGGGCAGGGTCCACCGAGAGGCCTTGCGAGAGATCGAACCAGCGGTAGCCCGACATGCCCGGGCCAACCTCGAACGACAACGGCCCCTGTGGGCAGAGCACGACGGCTTGTCCGGCGTGCAGCAGCGGCGCGAGCCCGAAGAGGTCATGGGCGTTCGCACCCCAGCCGTGTAGCAGAACGATGGTAGGAAATGGGCCTTCTCCGGCCGGCACGTGAGCCGTGTGCATGAGTTCCATCGCGCAACTCTCTCGCGATTTGCGGGAGACTGCAATCGTGGATTCGATGCCGGAGAAGACAGTGTCGGTGATCGATGGCGAGTCTAACGATCGCGAGGCTCAGCTGAGAGGGTGTCTTCTTGAGTCTACGGGGTACAGTCAATCGTGCGCTCTCGAGACCGTACGGCACCATTGCAGCGAGCGGTTGCGTGCAATACGCACCAGTCGGCATTGCGTCGGAGCCGGTACACTTCGAGCTGTGAGACCGAAGGCGAGACAAGCTCTGGACGACCATTCGCCGCTCGTCCGATGGCCAGTCCGCCCGCGGCGGCATATCCTGCGCACAAGACATCTTTGCGAATGCGGAGCTCTCGGGCCGAATCGGCGATCGAGGTAGCCGTGAGCGCGACGGCGGAGCTGAGCGCGCCACCGATGAGTAGCACCGCGAGCAGCGCGGCGGCGCCGTGGTTACCTTGAGCGATGTTGCCGGTGTGCGTATTCGTTGGATGTGCCCGCTTCGTCACATCGGATAGGCCTGCAACGCGACCACATACACGCCCTTACCGACCGGGATCTTCAGCAGGCGGATCGTGTGTGGATCGGCCGACGCGGCACCGATCGCGTTGTGGTAGTGGAAGCGCATACTATCGTCCAAACCACGCACGATCGTCGCTGATTGTCGGCCCATACGGTGTACGAGGCTCTGTGTGGATCCACTGGGTCGAAGGGTCAACTCTATGCGTTCAGCCGATCGTGCATCGACGATCCCGTCGCCGTTTAGGTCGGCGTGTAGCACCATCCGTCTCGGCTCGGCCACTGCGATCGCGGGCGATCGGTCCGGACCGCTGCCCGCCGACGTTACGGCGTGGTCGAGCAACTGCTCAACCCGTCGTTCGTCCAGTAGCGCGTCTCGGTGATCGCGCAGCGCAGTTGTGAGGACGCCGGTATTTGCCAATGCGGCTGTAAGCCCGGTGAGCACGATCGCTTCCAGAGCAAGCGCGGCGATGCTTTCAAGCAGATTCAACAGCGTTACACCTAGGCTGGGCAGGGCGCCGTGTGGGTGACAACCGTCGTAAGTGTAAGCGCGTTAGGCAGCACGCTCGAGTCTGTGTCGGATCGTACGACGGTAGTCAGTCGCAACACCCAGACCGGATGAGTGGTGCTGGGCGCCGAAATGACCTCGCGTGTCGTTGTGCAAGAGAAAGGCTCACTGCACGGCGTATCGGCGGTGCACGGCAGCGCGACCGCTTGTTCCAACTGTGTGCGCGCAAGGTCGATCGCAGTATCTATGATTCGCTGTGCCGCGAGGCCGGCGGCCGCCGATGTGATCGCTGAGAGCGACGTTGCAATGACAATTCCCGACAACCCGATTGCAACGATCGCTTCGACGAGCGATGCGCCGTGCGCCCCACCGTTTTTGCGTATTATCGCCACCGTATCTCGCCTCGTTGGTTGACGACGATGCTGGCTTGCGCGCCGGTGGCGTTGGCGATTGTAAACGTGGCGTTTTCGGCGAGACCGGACCCGAAAAACCGGACGTGACCGCGCCGCGGCCCCGCGACGATTCTCGTTCGGTCGAGCGTGAACACACGCGTATTGGCGCCTTGGACTTCGATTACGAGCGATCGCTGATCGGCACCCGGGCGAGCGGTCGTCGGTTGGTTGCCGCGATACGCTTCGCGCCGTGCGTGCTCGAAGGCGCTCGCTACAACCTGCCGCTCTGAGATCAGCGAGAGGCCCTCACCCAGCGCTCGTGCTCCCGAAGCGACCGACCCCACTGCCAGTGCCCCGAGCGAGAGAGCGGCAGCGAGTTCGAACAATGTGTAGCCTTTGACGCCCCGTGCTAGCCGGGGGCGAGTGTGATGCTGCGTCGGCACGAACGCAGCTTCTCGCGCGACCGAGCGTTGCTCAAGCACGTGGGTGTAATGATCCGACCGGTGGACTAGTCGCTCCCCTCGCCGTAAAAACGCGCGCATGGATCTAACCTACGGAAGCGAGTACGACGCCTTTCGCCGCACGGTGAAGGACTTCCTTGCGAAGCACGACGCGGACGCGCCGCGCGCCGGGATCGGCTCCGGCGAAGCCGCACCCGATCTGCTGGCCTGGCAGAAAGTGCTGGTCGAGAACGGATACGCCGCGCGTACGGTTCCCAAGGAATACGGTGGCTACGGCGCTGAGCCGGATCTCATCGAAACCATCATCATCTCCGAGGAGTTCCATACGGCCCGCATCGCACGGGGCATGGCGAGTCAGGGCATCAGCATGTTCGTGCCCACATTGCTCCAGTACGGTACCGAAGAGCAGAAGCGTGCGTACATCGGCCCGACGATTCGCGGTGAGATGATTTGGTGTCAGGGCTATAGTGAGCCGGGGGCCGGGAGCGATCTAGCCAGCCTCCAGACCAGCGCCGTACTCGACGGCGACGACTTCGTAATCAACGGTCAGAAGATATGGACGAGCACAGCGAGAGAATCGAGCATGATGTTCGCGCTCGTACGTACCGAACCCGACGAACCGAAACATAAGGGCATCAGCTACCTGGTGTTGCCCACCGACAGCGAGGGACTCGATATTCGGCCGCTGAAAACGATGACAGGTGCGTCGTCGTTCAACGAAGTCTTTTTCGAGGACGTTCGTGTTCCAAAGAAGAATCTCATCGGTGTGCGCGGCCAGGGTTGGGAAATCGGCACTGCGACGCTTGTGCACGAGCGCGATATGCTCGGCGGCACCGGCCAGACTGAGACGCTTCTTCTCAACTTGGCAGATGTACTGCGCGACTACGGCAAGATCGACGACCCGGTTTTCCGCGACAAATTGATGTCGCTGCAAGCACGAGTCGTTGCGATGAAGTACCACAGCCTGCGTATGCTTACCGACAAGCTCAAGAAGCGCAGCAGCGCCGGGGCCGGCCTCATCACGAAACTGAACGGTTGCCAGCTCAACCACGACATATGTGCGCTTGCGATCGACGCGATGGACGAAGTCGGAATGTTGCGCAAGGGATCCAAGCACGTGCGCGACCGTGGCATGTGGCAGTCGCAGTTCATGTTTACGCTCGGCCTGATCATCGGTGGCGGGACGGCCCAGATTCAGAAGAACATCATCTCGGAGCGCGGACTCGGAATGCCTCGCGAACCGAAACCGGCAGCGCGCGCGTAAGGGCGCGCAGGGGCACTTAAGGGATTGGTATGGATTTCGGACTTTCGCAAGAACAAGTCATTTTCTCGGATGCGCTCGCGGGATTCTTGAACGAGCATGTGCCCATCGCGCGCGTGCGCGACATCATGGAGAGTCAAGACGCTGCCGACGCGGCTCTCGTCAAGTCTCTTGCCGAGCAAGGTGTGTGCGGCATTCTCGTTGGGGCGGATAGCGGCGGTACCGGTCTCGGTCTGCTCGAGGCCGTCGTGGCGGCCGAGCAGCTCGGCGCAGCGGCCACGCCGTGTAGTTTTCATAGCGCGGCCGTGATGGCGCCGCTGCTGCTGGCGGCGGCCGGCAAGACGGACCTACTCGAGCAGATCGCCGCGGGGTCGCTGCTGGTTTCGGTAGTCGATAAGGCGCCCGCACTTTTGGGCGGCAAGCTCGACGGTGAGGTTCTATTCGCCCCCGACACGGACGTTGCCGATGCCTTTATAGTGTTGTGCGGTGAAGGCGCTGCGCGCTGCGCGGTCTATCTCGACGCAAACACGCGCGGCCTGGGTCGAGAGGCACTGGTCGGCGTCGATGAGACGCGTCGTGTCGGCGAGCTCGTTTTCGAAGGAGTCGACATTACCGCAGACGCGGATCTTGGAGTCGATGCCGCCACGATCGACCGTGTTCTTGACGCCGGACGTATTGTTCTGGCAGCCGACGCGCTCGGTGCTGCCCAACGCCTACTCGATGAGGCGGTGAAGTACGCGCTCGAGCGCAAACAGTTCGGACGCGTCATTGGATCCTTTCAGGCGGTCAAACACATGTGCGCCGAGACATACGCCGAGTTGGAGCCCGTTCGCTCGATGCTTTGGTACGCAGCATTCGCGTGGGATGAAAATCTCGATGACGCGGCGCTCGTCGCTTCGTTGGTGAAGGCCGAAGCTTGTGAGATGGCCACTCGCGCGGCGACGACCTGCGTACAGGTCTACGGCGGCATGGGATTTACCTACGAGTGCGACATGCACATCTGGTTCAAGCGCGCCGGCTACGATCGACAGATGCTCGGTGGGCCCGCCGAGCTGCGACAGCGTGCGGCGCAGCTCGCCTACGGGTGAACAGTTCGCCGGGTCTATTTGCCCTTCCACTGGGGCTTGCGCTTTTCGGCGAACGCCAGGGGCCCTTCAACGAAGTCTTCGGACTTGATCATTCGTGAGATGCCGTCGAATTTGCCCACGAGGGCTTCTTCGAGCGACATCTCCATGCCCGCTTGTGCCGCCTGCTTAGTAGCGCGCACCGAAAGCGGGGCGCACGCTGCGATTTCTTCGGCCCAGCCGAGGGTGCGATCCATCAGTTCGCCGTGTGCGACTACTTCTTGGCAAATCCCCAGCCGGAATCCTTCTGCGGCATCCACACGTCGCGCGGCGAGCATCATTCCCATGGCGTTCTTGTAACCGATCTGACGCGGTAGGCGGTGAACGCCGCCGGCGAGCGCAGCCAAACCGACCTTGGGCTCGGGTAAACCGAACGATGCGTTTTCCGAGGCGATGATGATGTCGCAGGCCAGGGCGATCTCGAAGCCACCACCAAGGGCGAGCCCGTTAACGGCCGCGATGAGCGGCTTGTCGCAGTTCGCTCGGCTGGTCAGTCCGCCGAAGCCGGAAGCCGGCCATGACATCTCGCCGCCCTGGGCCTGGTATTTCAGATCGTTGCCGGCCGAGAAGGCACGATCGCCGGAGCCGGTTACGATGCCGACCCAGAGGTCGTCGTCGGCGACGAATGCATCCCATGCTTCCGCCATCTCTACGTTCGCCGGCGGATGCAGGGCGTTCATGACCTCTGGACGGTTGATGGTCACGATGAAGGCTCGGCCTCGGGTTTCGGTGGTGATGAACTCGCTCATGTCGTGTCAGCTATCGGTCGCGCCGATGTCGGTCAAGGACTTGGGGGAAGCATGGCGCTCGGTTAGGGTCGGGGTCTCGTCCCGAGCGTGGGGAAATCAACGAGCGAGGTGGAGAGTATGGATATCGCGGGTCTCGCGGGTGCGTCTGCGCCCATTTATGCATTGATGGGGTATGTATTCTGGGCGGTGATTCTTGCGATTTCTCTGGTAATCACCCGCGCGGTTCTAGTCGTGAGGGGGCATCCCGTCACCGAATTTACCGCCGGGGTGCCGCACGGCAGCGACGCCTACTGGCGGCTGAATCGCGCCCACCTCAACACGCTCGAAAACCTTCCGATGTTTGCCGCTGTCGTGTTGGCCGGTGTCGTATCAGGCGAGGGCTCCGATACTTTCGCGACGCTTGCGCGTGTCTGCGTGTTTGCGCGTATCGGTCAGTCTCTGGTCCACCTGTCGTCGGGATCGGAGATGGCGATCAACATCCGCGTGACGTTCTTCCTCACGCAGATCGTGTGTATCGCGTGGATGGCAGGCCGGATCGTGATGTGAACGGCGCACCGGAATCGGGCGTTATGAGATGACTTTCCAGTAAGTCGCCAGTAGCTCGGGGCCGCCGAAAAGATAGAGCAGAGATCCCGCGGCGAGGAAGGGACCGAAGGGGATCTCCATGTCTAATTTCCCGCGTCTGGCGATGATGGCACCGATGCCTACGACGGTTCCGATCATCGAGCCGACGAGCAGCGAGAACGGTACGGCTTGCCATCCTTGAAAGGCGCCGATCATCGCAAGCATCTTGACGTCTCCGAGCCCCATTCCCTCTTGTTTGCGGATCAGTTCGTATCCGCGCGCGATAACCCAGAGGACCCCGCCTCCGGCCACTGCTCCGAGGAGCGCGTCCACCATGGTGATGTGTTCGACGAAGAACGCGATCCCGGGCGCGATCATAATCGATGGGAGGGTGATGACGTCAGGGATGATCTTGTGGTCGATGTCGATGAAGGTGATGACGATGAGTGCGGCAGAATACGCCGAGTACAGTGCGAACACGCGCGCAGGAAATCCCTCTCGAAAGAGCAAAACCGCGATCACGGCGGTCAAGATCTCAACCAGCGGGTACCGCAACGAGATTCGGCCGTCGCAGCTACGGCATTTGCCCAACAGGGCGAGGTAGCTCAATACCGGGATGTTGTCGTACCAAGCGATCGGCTCATGGCAGTGGACACAGCGAGATCCCGGGCTCACGAGCGATTCCTCGTACGGAATGCGCACGATACAGACGTTCAAAAAGCTTCCTATTATTAGCCCGAACAGGGCTACGATGATCTCCTCCACCCGATCCTCCTCAGTGAGGATAATGAGGTGGCGAGCCTCACGCCGCAACCACGAGTGGGACTAGGGCCGATCGCCGGCGCTCATTGGCGGCTGAGCTGCGCTGTCCCAGGCGTAGATCTTCAAGCCCGCCGGGTGTGTGGCCGACGCGTTGAAGGCGGTTTCGTCGGCGGAACCGATTGCCACCTCGACGCCCTCTGATGCACTGAACGAAGCGAGATTGGCGGTGTCGCCGGCATAGGCGGGGTTGGTCGCACGGTGCAGTTCTTGTGCACTCGCGAGATTGCGAAGATCTTGTTGGCTCCGCGAATCGTAGGCGGTCGCTCGGAAATCGGCGAATCGTGGGATCGATACGGCTGCGAGGATCCCGACGATCGCGATGACCACCAGGAGCTCGAAAAGGCTGAATCCGTTGCGTTTCATCTTATGTCTCCAATGAGTAAAGCGGCCGAGCCGAGAATCGGTTGGTACACACCGGCGACTGTAAGGCCGACGGCACAGGTCAGGATCATGATCGCGAGCGGTTCGAACAGCTTCGAGAGGGTTTCGATGCGCTCGTCACGCTGGCTGCGCGCGATGGCGGCGATCTGTGCGCAACATTCGGCAAAGCGACCGGTGTCTTCCGCCGTCTTGAGAAGGCTTGCATCGTGGCCGTCCGGATCGAGACCGGCCCGAACGACCGCCGCGCTCGGAAGCCAACCGCGTCGGATCAAACTTCTGACGCCGACAAGGCGTCGACGTAGTTCGAGGTTGGTGACTGCTGGGGTCGCGAGCGAGATCGCTCGATCCAGTTCTACTCCGGCTTCTAAAAGTGCAGCCAGAGTGGTGTAGAGCTCATGTTTGGTCGTGGCGCGGGCGAGACTTCCGAACGTCGGTAGCCGAAGCCATTGCGCGTGGAACAAGGCGCGCACGTTCGGCCGGCGATCGACAATGGCGCTGGTGGCGAGGCCTAGTACCGTACCGATGAGTACACCGCCCAAACCATACCGCGTCACCAGGTCGCCGATTGCGACCACCGCTCGCGTGGTGATTGGCAACGCCACGCCAAGCCCCTCGTACATGCTCGAAAAGGTAGGGATCACGAAAGCGCCCATTGCTGTGACGATCGTGATGGTCAGGATGACGAGCACCGAGGGGTAGACGAGCGCGTGAATGAGGTGATTCTTTGTTTGCGCGTCGTATGACATGCGGCGCGCAAGCAGCGAGAGCGTACGGTCGAGTCTCCCCGAGCGCTCACCCGCTCGAATGAGTGCGGCCTCGGTCTGCGTAACTCCCGCAATGTCGGCCATCGCTTGCGATAGAGATCGGCCGCGGGAAACGGCGGTCGCAACACCGGAGAGAAGCGTACCGGCCTCTCCTCCTGCGCGAGCGCCCGCGCCGAGCGCATCGGCGAGCCCGATGCCCGAGTCGAGTAGGGTTGCGAGGCGCTCGACCGCCATGCGCCGAGCGCGTGTGCTGCTCGGCCGACTGATCATCGCGGATCGGGGCATTGTGCCAACACCTCACGCGTCGTAGTGCGCCCGGCCGCGATCTCTCGCAGTCCTGCGGCGAGAAGTGAGCGGCCCCTGTGGACCTGGTCGGCCTGCGTGTGCCGCGCTCTTCCGGAGTCGTCGAAAGCGAGCGTGTCGAACAGTGCTATTCGGCCGCGATAGCCGGTATCGGAGCAGCTGTTGCAGCCGCGAGGCATCGCGACCTCTTTGGGCGGTTCGAGGCCGATCGATCGATACAGTGCGTATGTGAATGCATCGACAGGCTCGGTTGCTGCGCAGTGCGCGCAGACCCGGCGGACCAGTCGTTGCGCGACCACCAGTGTCAGTGTGGCCGAGAGCAGATAGTCCGGTACATCCATGTCGAGCAGACGAGTGCGCACCTCGCGGCAGTCGGTTGCGTGGACGGTGGTGAGAACGCGGTGCCCCGTTAGTGCGGCACGACAGGCGATTCGCGCGCTTTCGCAGTCGCGCATTTCTCCGACCATGATGATGTCGGGATCGTGGCGTAGCATCGCACGCAACACCGATGCGAAGCCGCACGAGCCCGCTTCGTCCACGGCAACCTGGGCTATTCCTTCGAGCTCGCGCTCGACCGGATCTTCGACGGTTACGATTGATGTGTCGCCGCGGCGCAGGTGTTGGATGCACGCGTAGAGCGTTGTCGTCTTGCCGCTGCCCGTGGGGCCGGCAACTATGATCAATCCGGCCGGGCGTTCCAATGCAGTTTCAAGCAAGCCGCGGTCCTTGCGGTGCATACCGAGCTCGTCGATCGCGAGTGCTGCCGAACCTTCGTCGATAAATCTCAAGGTGATGCGTTCACCGCCCTGTACCGGGAGGAACGCCGCGCGTGCGTCGATGCGTCGTCCCGCCGATGAGAACGAGAAGTGTCCGTCTTGCGGATGCAATCGCTGGCCGAGATCGACGCACGCGAGCAACCGCAGCCGAGTGAGCATTGCATCGGTCACGCCCGGCGGCGGCGCGGGCAGATAGGTCAGGCGACCGTCGACGCGTGCGCGGATGGTTAGCGAGCCGCCGTCGGGGTCGAAGTGGAGATCCGACGCGCGCGCTGCGACGGCCTGCTCAAGGTACCGGTCGAGCAGACGCATGGCTGGGGACAGCGCGATGCGCCCGCCTGCTCGACCGGAGGGCGGCCGGGGGGCACGGCCGTCCAAGTTTGTTTTCGGGTCGGTATGATCGAACACGAACGCAACCTAGCGAGGGCCTAACCGTGCGCGCAATGATGTAAGGAGCATGAACCGTGTTGGCCGCGGTCGCTCGGCGCTGGCGCCACGTCGGCGTTCCCCTTAAACGCTAGTCGCTATGAAGGCAGTAGTTATCCAGGGGTACGGCGGTCCGGAGGTTCTCGAGCTTCGTGACGTTCCCGATCCCGTTCCCGGACCCGAAGATTTGTTGATCGATATCCGTGCGACGGCGGTGAACCGCGGCGACCTGCTACAGAGGATGGGGCTGTATTCACAGCCGGGACCAGTGCCTGAGCACGAGATTCTCGGGCTTGAATATGCAGGCGAAGTCGCCACGGTTGGAGAGCGCGTCGAAGGATTTGCGCCCGGCGATCGTGTGATGGGAATCGTGGTCGGCGGCGGGTACGCCGAGAAGATCGCTGTCCACCACCGCATGGCCGCGCAGGTGCCCGAGGCAGTGGAGCTTATCGATGCGGCGGCGATTCCTGAAGCATTCATGACTGCGCATGACGCGCTCGTCCAGACCCGGATTGGAGCCGGAGAATCGGTACTCATTCATGCCGCGGGTTCGGGCGTCGGCACGGCCGCCGTGCAGATCGCGGCGGTTCTTGGCGCGACGCCCATCATGGGGACCGCGGGCTCTGCGGAAAAACTCGATCGCGCACGTGAACTCGGTTTGGAGATCGGCATCTGCTACCGCGATGAAGACTTCGTTGAGTGCGCTATGGCGGCTACGGGCGGTCGCGGCGCGGACGTCATACTGGATTTCATAGGCGCAAAATATCTCGAGCGTAACGTTGCGGCATTGGCACAATGCGGACGCATGGTCGTGATCGGTATGCTCGGAGGAATAGCCGCGGAGCTCAACATCGCGATGCTGTTGGCCAAGCGCGCGGAGATTCGCGGCACGGTACTGCGCCCGCGTCCGCTCGAAGAAAAAATCGCTGCGACCAAGGCTTTTGAAACCGCGGTGGTGCCTCACATAGCATCCGGCCGCGTTAAGCCGGTGGTCGATCGTGTGTATTCGATCGATGAGGTGGCCGAAGCGCACGAGTATATGGCCACGAACCAGAACTTCGGCAAGATCGTACTATCGCTTGGGTAGCGTGTGCCCCGCGTACTCAGCCTGCGTGGTGAATGCACGCGCTGCGAATTCCGACAAGACGAGGGCGTAGCCAGGATTTCCAGCCGTTGAGGAAGGCAATCTCGGCTTCTCCCGGCAGTATGAGATCGCTTTCCAGTAGCTCGCGGAGTTCCTCGTCACTGAGAGAGCGCCCGAATAGTTTCTGTGGTGCTTCGATCGCCAAGACATAGATCTGATCGCCGAGGTCGTATTCCAAACGCTTGCGAACGAGATACGCGACGCGGATCTGGTCTATCGATCCGAGTAGATCTTGCAGCCGTACCACATAGGGCATGTCGAGCTCGTGGGGTAGGAATTCATCTTCGTCGGTGAGTTCGGAGCGCTCGCGTGCAGCGTTCTCGATCGCCTCTTTGCTCTCGCGAGCGACGCATTGATAGCGCTCCGCTTCGTCGAATCGCCCTTTGCGAACCATGAAGTTAGTGGCGTAGGCTACACCACTGATCCGGAACCGCTCGTTCGACTCGATAACCGCGTCTATGTGCCGCACGCCTTCGTCGTTACCCACTGCGAGTAGGAGGCGCGCCAGTTCAAATCGAGCATCGTCGCGTTCCGGTTCGGCAGCAACGAGCGGGCGCAACAGGTCTATGGCAGCGCTTCGACGGCCAAGGTCGTCGAGCGCGGAGGCCTGCCTGAGCGTGTTGTCTGTATTGGCATCGTCGAGAGTGTGATAGGCCGCTTCAGTTAGGAGTGCGCCGCGTTCTGCGGCCAGACTCCATTCGGCTGCGTGGTTCTCTTGCCATTCGCAATTGACCAAATCTTCGATAGTCGAGCGGTCCGCACCGAGGAGACCCGTCGAATCGGTTTCGCATCGTGGGAAGGCGTCCGGTTGTACGTTCAGGGCGTATACGCGTTCGAGTACGGTGGGATGCGAGTCGACCTCGCTCGCCTGCTCGTGAAGCGCTCGGTTGTACCAACCCGTTTGGTCCTCAGGGGGTGCATCGACGGACAGGTGTGCGCGCCATCGGTCACAGTAGTCGTGTGGAACGGCTTGACCATTGAGCGCAGCCCGCTCCATGTGCGGCCACAAAACTTCCTCGGCGCGCAGCGATTCCACGGCCAAGCGCATAAGTGCGGTTGCGAGTGTCGATGCGTCCGTACAGTCAGCGGCTGCGCTGTCGGCCTCGATCTCGTCGGTCCGTGACAGGCGAGCGAGCGAGAACGCCAGCACGCCGATGAAATGGTGAGAGACGCACGCGAACGGTAGTGCGCCAAGCTTGTGGCCTTGCGTGAAACGGACCGTGTACACGCACCATCGCTCGAGCGCGCGTTCCACGAAATTAGTCAGGCGTGCATCGGGCGTGCGAAGGTGCGCGAGTTCGTGAGCCAGCGTGGCGGTGAGTTCTCTTTCCGGGAGTACTAGAAGGGTGGCGATGCCGATGTAGATTCCTACCGCTCGGCGACCACTCTCTTCGGTCTTTATCGAGAGCCAGCTCGAACCGTCGTGCGTGACCACGATCTTCGACGGTGCTTCGACATCGAGTTGGCTTGCGAGGTTGGCGATCAGAAGCCTGAGCGGCGCGGCGACTCCGTCGCCCAATACGATTCCGACGACGGGTGGGCGCGCGAGGAAAAATCCGCGAATTGTGGACCACACGACCATTGCCGCGCAGTAAACCACCGCGACAGTGCCGAGATGAGCCGCCACGCGAACAAACCAGAGATCGTGACCGCCAAACGAGAGCGTCAGGCCCAAGCCGAGCGGTACGGCGGCAGCGGCGCTCACTCCGACAGCGACAATGTACAGATAGCCGAGCAGCGCCACGAAAAACGCCCGGGTGCGCCAGTATCCGTCTTCGTCGTCGGTCCTTCGACTGCCCGCGGCGCGGAGCGTGAAGGCAGTGGGAAAGCTGGAGGCCATCCCACAATGTTAACCGGCGGTGAGATCGCAGGAAGAATTTTCGCTTCGAACCTTGGGCAACTGCTATGGCGGTGCGCAAAGCATCGGTAGCTCCGCTTCTACTTGAGCAGTGCGCCGAGTGATGCGGCTTGCGATTCGAGTTGTTCTCTCGACGGTGTGCCGCGTCCGAACGCCTCGATTTGTATCTTGAACGGGTCGCCCGCATAGCGCGGGATTACGTGCATGTGGGTATGGAAGACCGTCTGGCCGGCGACAGCGCCGTTGGCGAGAATAAGGTTCGACCCCTCGCAGCGCAGCTCCGACGAAGGCATCGCGTTTGCGATACGCGTCGCAACGTTCATGATCCTCGCCCCGTGCTCCGCGTCGAGTTCAGTCAGTCCCGACGTGTGATAGTTGGGGACGATGAGCGTGTGCCCCTCGACGATGGGAGAGATGTCCATGAAGGCGGTTACAAAATCGTCCTTGTAGACGACGCTCGCGTCGCCCGTACCCTCGACGATATTGCAAAATATGCAGTCGGCTTTTCGTTTCATAGTCTGTGTTCGCCTCGGGTTCTAGGCCGTACCTGTGGCGGATGAATGGGAACTCAGGTGCCTGGTGCAGGTGAGCGTGTGCACCTGCCATCCCGCATCGGCACGTTCGATGATCGTAACCGATGTGTTGGCTATCTGGCGGGCGGTCGCGGATGCTTGAGAATCGTTGAGGTCGACGCCGAGGTGGCGATCAAGAATCGCGCGCAATACCAGGCCGTGTGTGACGACCGCAAGCGGTTCGGATTCGCTGGCTAGGCTCTCGATATCGCTCCAGGCACCGCGTACGCGATCGTAGAAACTTTGCCAGCTTTCACCTCCGGGAGGTTCGTAGTCCAGCGCGAACGGGTCAAACGTCAGTTCGTCGTAGGGTGTGCCACGCAGATCGCCGAAATTGCGTTCGTGCAAGCGCTCGGAGAACTCCGGCACCAGGCCTGTGGCTTCGGCGATGCACGATGTCGTCATGGCAGCGCGCCGGAGGTCGCTCGAGATGAGCCGTACGATGCCGCAATCGGCGAGTCTTTCGGCAAGTTGCGCGGCCTGCTGTAGGCCTTTGGGGCTCAGCGGGTCATCGGGAAGCTGAACGATTCGACGAGCGTTCGAATGGGTTTCACCGTGGCGGATCAGGTAGACACGCATTCGCGCAACTAATCAGAGCACGCGGGGCCGGACAAACCGTGTGCTCCTCTTGGCAGCGCGGTCGGCTCTTCTCGGCCTCTTCCGGCGCTACCGCCCGCCATTTGCGAGTCGACCGACCGTTGAGATAGGCTCGGTGCGCAGTGATTGTAGCGACACAAGCAGAAGCCAAAATTCGCGCATCGCCCGAGCGAGTTTGTGATGTGTCGAACGATCTCGACAGGATCGCCGACGCGTTCGTAGGCTATGGCCCTATACCGGGTACCGTACGTGGCGAGGTGATCGGTGGTGGCGCGCTCACGCAGGGCGCCACGCGTCGAATCTATACCGACGATGGCCACGACGTCGTTGAAGAAATGCTCGTTCTCGATCGTGGTCGACGCGTTGCGTACAAGCTCACAGGTATCGCGGCCCCATTTTCTCTACTGGTCCGATTCGCGCGAGCGGACTGGACGTTCACCCCAGCCGATGGGGAAACGTACGTCCAGTGGACGTACGCGTTTACATTGACGTCGCCTCTTGTCTGGCCGATGGCTGCTCCGATTTTGCATCTGGTGTTTCGGCGTTGGATGCAGGGTTGTCTGACTGCAATCGGTGCAATTGCTGAGCGGGACTGAGCTGGTTCCTCCCGAGCTATCCTCGTTTTCGAAGAGCCCTAGAGTCCGATCGCTTTCGACATCACTTCGATGGGCGCGCGGCGCCCCGTAAACAATTTGAAGGCCAGCGCGCCTTGATGAACCAGCATGTGGCGCCCGTCGATGGTGGGGCGCTTTGCCTTTGCCGCGAGGTCAAGAAAAGCCGTCGGCTTCTCGCCATAAGCCAGATCGAAATGGACGCAGTCCTCCGGAGTAGATTTGATGTCGTAGTCCAGAAACGCGCCGCCTTTCAACCCGACGCTCGTCGTGTTCACGACGAGCTGGCGGCTGTCGAGAAAATCGAAATCATCGAGAATCTCTAGATCGGCGGCGTGTATGTGTGCGCGTGCACCGCCGAAATCTTTGGCCGTGCGCACTGCCTTTCGCAACGTGCGGTTCGCAATTACGATATCGGATGCGCGCGCCTCTACGAGTGCATGAATTACGGCGCGCGCGGCGCCGCCGGCACCGATCACCAGCACGCGTTTGTTGCGAGGCCTACACCCCGCCGCCGTGAGCGCGGCCGTGAAGCCGGGAGCATCGGTGTTGTTGCCTATCAATTTGCGCCCGTCGGCGTAGATCGTGTTGACGGCTCCGATGGCCTTTGCCGCCGGGGTCAACCGGTCGACATGGCGTATTACGTCTTGCTTGTACGGCACGGTGACGTTCAATCCCGCCAAGTTGAGGTGTTTCACGGCACGTACGGCTTCACCGATCGTGCGCTTCGACGGATTGAACGCCACGTACACGTAATCGAGGCCGAGTTCCTTGAACGCGGCGTTGTGCATGCGCGGAGATAGACTGTGATCGACGGGGTCACCCAATACCGCGACGACTTTTGTGGTCCCCTCGATTGACCCTTTCGCGCTCGATCCACTCGACATGACCGTATTCGCCTCCGCCTACTTCTTCAGGGCTGCGTGCGCCGCAGCGAGTCGAGCGACCGGCACGCGATACGGCGAGCACGACACATAGTCGAGTCCGAGCTGGTGACAGAAATCGATCGAACTAGGATCGCCACCGTGCTCGCCGCATATGCCGAGTTTGAGGTTCTTCTTTACGGATCGGCCTTTCTCGACTGCGATCTGCATCAGTTGGCCCACACCGGTCGTGTCGAGTGTACTGAAGGGATCGTCGTCTAGCACGCCTTCTTCAACGTAGGTCGGAAGAAAGCGGCCGGAGTCGTCGCGCGAAAGTCCGAAGCCCATCTGTGTGAGGTCGTTGGTTCCGAACGAGAAGAAATCCGCGTACTCGGCGATTTCGTCGGCCGTAAGCGCTGCGCGCGGCACCTCGATCATCGTTCCGATCTTGTACTTGATCCGCCTTTTCTTCTTGGTGAAAACGAGCGCCGCCGTCTCTTCGACGATCTTACGCAAGCGACTCAGCTCCTTTGCCGTTGCGACCAACGGAATCATGATCTCGACATCGACCTTCGTACCTTTCGCAGTGACCTGCAACGCCGCTTCGATGATGGCGCGTGTCTGCATTGCGTAGATCTCGGGGTAGGTGATGGCCAATCTGCACCCACGATGCCCAAGCATTGGGTTGAACTCGTGCAATGCCTCGCCGGCGGCGCGCAGTTTGTTGACATTGCTACCGGTTTTGCGCGCCAGCGCTTTGTACTCTGCATCGCCGTGCGGCAGAAATTCGTGCAGCGGCGGATCGAGCAGGCGCACGGTAACCGGTCGACCGGCCATGGCTTTGAAGATGCCGGCGAAGTCTTTGCGCTGGTAAGGGAGCAGCTTGGACAACGCTTTCTCGCGGCCTTTGATCTCTTCCGCGAGAATCATCTCACGTACGGCAGTAACGCGATCGCCTTCGAAGAACATGTGCTCGGTGCGACACAAGCCAATGCCTTCGGCGCCGAAGCCTACCGCTGTCTTCGAGTCACCCGGCGTATCGGCGTTCGCGCGGACCTTTAGCGTGCGCATCGAGTCGGCCCACTTAAGAATCGTTTGGAAATCAGCCGACAGCTTGGCTTGCTTTGTCGGGACCTTGCCATCGAAGACCTCGCCGCTGCTGCCTTCGACGGTGAGCCAGTCGCCGCGCTTGATGGTGCGTTCGCCGATCGTCATTCGATCGTTCGCGTAGTCGATACGTACTGCATCGGCTCCGACCACACAGCAGGTGCCCATGCCGCGCGCCACGACCGCCGCGTGTGATGTACGCCCGCCGGTCGATGTGAGGATTCCCTCGGCGGCGACCATGCCTGCGATATCCTCGGGCGACGTTGCGGTGCGAACGAGTAGAACCTTGTCGCCGTTCTTGGCTGCTTCGACCGCGTCTTCCGCGGAGAACATCACCATGCCGGCTGCTGCACCCGGCGATGCGCCCAGCCCGCGCGTGAGCGTCGTTTTCTGGGCGCTCGGATCGACGGTTGGATGCAGTAGCTGGTCCACCTGCTCGGGCGCGACCCGAGTGACGGCGACCTTTTTGTTGATCTGCCTCTCGGCGACCATGTCGACAGCGATTTTAACGGCCGCTGCGGCCGTGCGTTTTCCGTTACGCGTTTGCAGCATCCAAAGCCGGTCGCCTTCGATCGTGAATTCGAGATCCTGCATGTCGCGGTAGTGCTTTTCCAGCTTGGCCGCGACCTTCAAAAGCGCGTAGTAGCACTTCGGCATGACTTCTTCGAGGGAAGGGAAGTCACGTTTGCGTGTGGCTTCTTTGACGCTGTTCTCTTTGGCCCATTCGCGCGAAGCGACGATCGAGATCTGTTGCGGAGTGCGGATTCCCGCGACCACGTCCTCGCCTTGCGCGTTGACGAGAAACTCACCGTAGAAGCGACGCTCGCCGGTGGCTGGGTTGCGTGTGAACGCAACACCGGTTGCGCTGCGGGCGCCCATATTGCCGAAGACCATCGACTGTACGTTCACCGCCGTTCCCCAATGGCCGGGTATGTTGTTGAGCTTGCGGTAGATGATCGCTCGCTCGTTGTCCCAGGACTGGAATACGGCGCCTATCGCGCCCCACAACTGCTCTTCGGGGTCGGTGGGGAAGGCGCGTTTACAGCGCTTTTTGATGAGCGCTTTGAACTCGGCGACAAGTTGCTGCAGATGGACCGTCGTGAGGTCGGTGTCGAGCTTGATGCCGAGCTTATGTTTTTTCTTTTCGATGGCGACTTCGAACGGATTTTCTTCTTTGGCCGACTCGGGTTTGAGCCCCATGACAACATCGCCGTACATTTGTACGAAGCGGCGATAGCTGTCCCACGCAAAACGTTCGTTGCCGCTTTCCTCGGCCAAACCCACTACCGTGTCATCGTTCAACCCGAGGTTGAGAACCGTATCCATCATGCCGGGCATCGACGCGGGTGCACCCGAGCGAACCGAAACCAACAGAGGGTTCGAACGGTCGCCGAACTTCTTTCCCATGACCTTCTCGAGCTTGGCGAGGTTCGCCAACACGGATTTCGCGAGTCCGGTGGGATACTTGTTCTTGCGCGAGTCGTACTCGTTGCAGACGGCGGTTGTGATCGTGAAGCCCGGCGGAACCGGCAGGCCCAGGTCGGCCATTTCGGCGAGGTTGGCGCCCTTGCCGCCGAGTAGTTCGCGCATTGCCGAGCCGCCTTCGGCGCTTCCACCGCCGAAGAAATAGACTTGTTTCGATTTTCGTGACCGCTTCTTCGCGGCTTTCCTTACAGGCATGTGTTGCCTTCTCCTACAGCTGAACCGACGACTGTGTCCCCGGCGCACCGAGCACTCGGGTGGTAACCTTCCTAGACTTCGCTAGATTTCAGGACGAAGTGGATGCGTCGTCACAGGAGGCGCGATGCGTTCTTTCACATGGTCGACCAGTTCGGAGATCGCGATACGAGTCTGTTCCATCGTGTCGCGGTCGCGAATGGTGACCGTTTCATCTTCGAGGGTCTGGTAGTCGACCGTGACGCCGATCGGCGTGCCGATCTCGTCTTGGCGTCGGTAGCGTTTTCCAATCGATCCCGCCTGATCGTAGGTGACCGCGCAGTGAGGGCGAAGTATGTCGACCAGTTCGTTCGCTTTCTCAGGATGCCCGTCTTTGCGCATCAGCGGGAGTACCGCCACCTTGAACGGCGCGAGCGACGGGTGAAGCCGTAGAACGACACGGCGGTCGTCTTCGGGGCCGTCTTCGTCGTAGGCATCTACGAGGAACGCCAGCGTCGAGCGGTCGGCGCCGGCCGACGGTTCGATGACGTAGGGCAGATAGCGCTCCTTGGCTTGATCGTCGAAGTAGCGCAGGTCTTTGCCCGAGTGTTCCATGTGCTGTTTGAGATCGAAGTCGGTGCGGTTCGCGATGCCTTCGAGTTCGGACCAGCCGATTGGGAATTCGTACTCGATGTCGGCACAGCCTTTCGCGTAGTGCGCGAGCTCATCGGAGTCATGCGGCCTCAGTCTGAGTTTTTCGGGCTTGATGCCGTACTCCTGGTACCAGTTGAAGCGGCGATTCTGCCAGTACTCGTACCAAGCGTCATCTTGCCCGGGAGGAACGAAGAATTCGATTTCCATCTGCTCGAACTCTCGCGTTCGAAAGAGGAAGTTTCCGGGAGTGATCTCGTTGCGGAAGGACTTTCCGATCTGGCCGATGCCGAACGGCGGACGCATACGCGTCGTGGTAACTACGTTCGAGAAATTGACGAAGATGCCCTGCGCGGTTTCGGGTCGTAGGTATACTTGCGCTGCGGTCTCTTCGACCGGCCCCATGAAGGTCTTGAACATCAGGTTAAACTGACGGGCTTCGGTCAGTTCGCCCTCGCATTCGCCCGGCTTTTTACTCGGCTTTTCCGGGCAGCGCAGGTCGTCTATATGGTCGGCACGGAACCGCGCCTTACATTTCTTACAGTCGACCATCGGGTCGGTGAAGTTGGAAATGTGACCGGATGCTTCCCACACTTTGGGATGCATCATGATCGAGCAGTCCAGCCCCGTGAGATCGGGCCGTTGGGTGACCATGTCGCGCCACCACGCGTCTTTTACGTTGCGTTTCAGTTCGGAGCCGAGCGGTCCGTAGTCCCAACAGCTGCCGAGCCCACCGTAGATCTCTGAAGACTGAAATACGAAACCACGCCGCTTGCAGAGGTTTACGACCTTATCCATCGTGACGGTGCTTTCGTTGTTGTCAGACATGAGCCTCTCAGGGGCGCCTCCAAGGCGGCGCAGTCGGCGATGACTAGCGCAGGAATGGCACCCGTTCAAACGCGCTAACCCGCTGAAATCGCCGAATTATTCCTTGTTCTCGTTCTCACTCCGTCGCGCTTGGGCGCGGAGCTGATCGAGGAACGCGCGCGATTTGAGTGGGCGTTGCAGATGAAGATCCACGAGACGGTCGAGCAGTGCGGTTGCTGTAGAGACGAGCGTGGAGTCGGGTTCCTCGGGTACACCGGCGCGAGCGCGGCGAACGTAGTCGAGTAGATCCTGCTCAATGATGCGTCGCCCAGGGCGAAAATTGGGATCGTCAGGATCTGCTCCCATGTGCTCGGCAACATGCCGGGAGCAAATCACGCCACTTCCACGTTGGTCGAGTATGGGTTTGGTGTCCGGGGTGATGGCATCGCCGCACATGCCGCACTGCTCGAGATCCGGACCCCAGCCCCCCTGGTCGAGCAGTCCCATGATGAAGTGGTGGGCGAGTGGCTCGACGGATTGCGTGGCGGCGGCGAACGCCGCCATTGTGTGTGCGAACAGACGGAAAACCTCCGGCGCGGGGTCATGTTCGGGAATCATGATCTCCGTGATTTCGCTCACATAAGACGCCCAGGCGTAGGTTTCGAGATTCTGGGCGATTGCGTGGTGGCTGCGCTCTACCCGGCTCTCGTGGAGGAAGGCGAGGTCGGTGTGGGGGCGCCTGGCGAAGCGAAGCTGGAGCTCGTGGAAGGGTTCGAGCGCACCGCCGGCGAAACGCTTGCGCGAACGCTTTGCCCCGCGCGCCATGCCGGAAACCTTTCCGTGGTCTTCGGTCAGCAGCACTGCGATAAGGTCCGACTCGCCGAAGGCCCGCGTTCGCAGGCAAAAGGCACGTGTTATTAGATCTTCCACCAGCGCGTTTCATACCATGCGACCTTGACATCCGGCCAACGCGCCCCAACTTAGTCTGGATTGTCGCCGTCGATCCCGCCGCGCGACTGCCCCTCAAAGGATTCTCGATAGCGCGCATGACCACTGAGAACGACCAGAATGCCGCGGAGCCCGAAAACAGCGAAAGCAACGGCGTAGCCGGGGCCGAACCGGTCCAAGCCGCCCAAGAGCCGGAAGTCGTCAAGGGGGAGGCTGAAGAAAACGCCCCCGAGCCGACGCTCGAAGAGCAGCTATCGGCGGCTCTCGACGAAGCAAAGCGTAACTACGACAGCTACTTGCGCTCCCAGGCAGAGCTGCAGAATGTGCTCAAACGCCACGAGCGCGAGCTTGGCGAGCGTTCGCGCTACGAGGGCGAGAGGCTGGCCAAAGAACTGCTCGGCGTGGTCGATGACCTCGAGCGGGCTCTCGAACATGCAGGCGAAACCGGCGAAGGGCTGGTCGACGGCCTCCAGCTGGTCCTCAAGAGCCTACTCACGGCGCTCGAGAACCATGGCGTTGAGCGGTTGGAATCCGTAGGCGAGACTTTCGACCCAGCACTTCACGAAGCGGTGGCGATGGTGGAATCCACAGAGCACCCCGCCGGCAGCGTCATGGAACAACATCGGCCCGGCTATCGGTTGCGCGACAGGTTACTGCGGGCGGCTATGGTGGTGGTGGCGAAGGCACCGGCACCCAAAGAGGAAGAAAAGTAGTGTTCTCGCCTACTTCCGCCTTGCGAGGGCCTATTTCGTGCTTACAAAAGTATCCGGGTACGCAGACAGAAGCGGGCCCGAAGATCGACCGCTAAGCGGTCAAAATCATTAAGAATTTGCGCGGCGAACTTTGCAAGCTTCGATTGCGCCGCGCTTGGAGAACTTAACAATGGGCAAAGTGATCGGCATCGACCTCGGAACCACGAACTCCTGTGTGGCAGTGCTCGAGGGCGGCCAGCCAGTAGTCATACCCAACGCCGAGGGTGGTCGAACTACTCCTTCAGTCGTCGCGATGAGCGACACCGGCGAACGCCTGGTCGGACAGATTGCTCGACGCCAGGCTGTAACCAACCCAGAACACACGATTTCCGCGGTGAAACGGCTGATCGGTCGTCGATTCGACGACGAGGCGGTCACCAAAGCCAAGGGCCATCTTCCCTACGAGATTACCAAGGGCGAGAAAAACGCGGCCTACGTGAAGGTCCGTGACGAGAACCGCAGCCCGGCTGAAATCTCGTCGTGGATTCTCCAGAAGATGAAGCAGACGGCCGAAGACTATCTCGGCGAGACGGTAGTCGACGCCGTCGTCACGGTTCCCGCCTATTTCAACGACAGCCAACGTCAGGCGACGAAAGATGCCGGCGCGATTGCAGGGCTGAACGTCTTACGCATTATCAACGAGCCGACCGCGGCGTCGCTGGCCTACGGCCTGGACAAAGACAAGGGCGATCGCAAGATCGCGGTCTTCGATCTTGGCGGCGGTACGTTCGACGTGTCGCTGCTGGAACTCGGTGACGGTGTGTTCGAAGTGAAGTCGACGAACGGCGATACCTATCTCGGCGGTGAAGATTTCGACCAAGCGGTCATCGAGTACCTCTGCTCCGAGTTCAAGAAAGACCAGGGCATCGACCTGAGCGGCGACAAGATGGCGCTGCAGCGTCTCAAGGAAGCCGCTGAGAAAGCGAAGTGCGAGCTGTCTACCTCACAGGAAACCGACATCAATCTCCCCTTCGTAACTGCTGATCAGAGTGGCCCGAAGCATCTCAACATGAAGCTGACACGCTCGAAGCTCGAGGCGTTGTGTGCGGAGTTGCTCGATCGTCTCGACGGCCCTTGCCAGACTGCACTGCGCGATGCGGGTCTGACTGCGTCCGATATTGAAGAGGTCGTACTCGTCGGCGGCATGACGCGTATGCCTGCGGTGCAGGAACACGTACAGAAAATTTTCGGGCGCGAGCCGCACAAGGGCGTAAACCCCGATGAAGTCGTAGCGCTAGGCGCAGCGATCCAAGGCGGCGTACTCGCAGGCGAAGTCAAAGACGTTCTGCTTCTCGATGTCACACCGCTCTCGCTCGGTATCGAGACGCTCGGCGGTGTTTTCACCAAGCTCATTGAGAAGAACACGACGATCCCTTCGCAGAAGAGCCAGGTCTTCTCGACCGCCGAGGACAACCAACCTGCGGTCTCCATCAAAGTCTCGCAGGGCGAACGTGAGATTGCGGCGCACAACAAACTGCTCGGAGAATTCGATCTGACTGGTATTCCCGCCGCTCCGCGTGGGTTGCCGCAGATCGAGGTGACCTTCGATATCGATGCCGACGGCATCATCCACGTATCGGCTAAAGACAAAGGCACCGGCAAAGAACAGTCGATCGAGATCAAGTCTGACAGCGGATTGTCTGAAGAAGAGGTCGACCAGATGATCAAAGACGCCGAGATGCATGCCGACGAAGACAGGAAGCGTCGTGAACAGGTTGACGCGCGCAACAATCTTGACGGATTGGTTTATCGCGTTGAGAAGAGCGTTGAAGAACTCGGTGACGATCTTGCTGCCGACGTGAAGACGGAAGTCGAAGAGGCCATTGCGAAGGCCAAGACGACGCTCGACGGCGCGGATGGGAGTGACGGCGATGACGCCGAAGCCCTTGGTGCAGCCGCGGCGGAGCTCGAGCAGGCGTCGCACAAATTGGCTGAAGCCCTCTACGCAAAGGCGCAGGCCGAAAGCGCGGCCGATGGTGATGGTGGTGCAGCCGGCGGCGACGGTGCTGGGCCCGATGGGCCCGATGGGGATGCCGCGTCGGAGGCTCCCGATGATGATGACAATGTAGTCGATGCTGATTTCGAAGAGGTCAAGAGCCCCTGATCGAAGCTCAGCAGAGCGACTACAGAACGCCGGCTCGCAAGGGTCTCCACTGATCTATGATGGTGGAGGCCCTTTGTCGTGTTTACCGGCAACGTGGGTGAACGAAAGCGGTGGCGAAAGATTACTACGACATACTGGGTGTGGGGCATGATTCGTCGGACGACGACATCAAAAAGGCCTATCGCAAGCTCGCACTAAAATTCCATCCCGATCGCAACCCGGAGTCCAAAGAAGCGGCTGAGGCGCAGTTTAAGGAAGCGACTGAGGCGTACTCGATTCTGTCCGACGGTAGCAAGCGTCGTCAGTACGACCAGTTCGGCCACGCGGCCTTCGGCGGAGGCCCCGGTGGCGGCGACTTCGGTGCCGGCGCTTCGATGTTCGAAGATGTGCTCGGCGACATCTTCGGTGACTTCTTCGGCGGTGGAGGCGGCCGTCGCACTCGTCGCGGCGGAGTTCGTGGTGACGACCTTCGCTACGATATGGACATCACGTTCGAGGAAGCGGCGAACGGTACGGAGAAGCCGATATCTATTCCGAGAACCGTAGCTTGTGAGTCGTGCGCAGGTTCGGGAGCGAAAGCCGGAACCGAGCCTGAGGTGTGCCCGGCGTGTCGGGGTGCCGGCCAAGTTAGATTCCAGCAGGGGCTGTTTCAGGTCGCGAAGACCTGTGGTCAGTGCAACGGCCAAGGCAGCGTCATTCGTACACCGTGCAAGGCGTGTCGTGGCGGGGGCGTCTCGCGCGAGATGCGCACGATCAAAGTGAAAGTTCCCAGTGGTGTCGACGATGGGTCACGTCTGAAACTACGCGGCGAAGGTGAGGCAGGCCAGCGCGGCGGGCCGACCGGCGACCTCTATGTCGTCTTATCGGTGGAGCCGCATCCGATCTTTGTGCGCGAAGGGAGCCACATCGTATGCGAAGTGCCGGTGTCGATGTCGCAGGCAGCGCTCGGTACCAAAATCGATGTTCCCACGCTCGAAGGCCTCGTCAAAATGAGTATACCGGCGGGTACACAATCCGGCCGACTGTTCCGATTGCGTGACAAGGGTGTGGTCGACATACGCAGCGGGCGTCAAGGCGATCAGATTGTTCGTGTTCTGGTGGAGACGCCGCACAAGCTCAGCAAGAAGCAGAAGGAATTGCTCAAAGAATTCGAAAAGCTTGGTGAAGAAGCCGGCGATTCCCTCGTTGGCGGCTTCGCCGCTAAAATTCGCGACTTGTTCGGCTGAGCGTCGTTGTGGCCGCGCGCAAGATCGGTGAGTTCGAACTCATCTCTGCGATCGAAGCGCTAGTAGCCGCGCGACCCAAATCGCGTGGAGTGCGTGTCGGTATCGGCGACGATGCTGCCGTTCTCCAGACAACTTCCCGATCCATCGTTACCACCGACGCCCTCGTCGAGGGAGTACACTTCGAGCGCCACTGGCTCACGCCGGCGCAACTCGGAGCGCGCGCATTTCGCGTTGCCAGTTCTGATGTCGCCGCGATGGGGGGCGTCGCTCGTTACGTCCTGCTCTCGCTCACTATTCCTGAAGACATGCCGATCGGCGACGTACGGCGCTGCGCCGAGGGCTTGATCGCGGATGCAGAGGCGGCGTCGACCAGCTTGGTCGGCGGCAACATCAGCTATGGGCCGGTTTTTTCGCTGACGCTGACGGTTGTGGGGGCAGCGGGCGCGCGGGTACTGACACGGTCGGGTGCACGCCCGGGAGACTCGATCGTAGTTACGGGAACGCTCGGGGACGCCGCTGCCGGTGTTGAGCAGCTTCTTGCGGGCGGGCGGCGCAGTAAACTCATTGACGCCTATCGCCGACCCCCTTCACGTCTTGCGATCGCGGGGCGACTCGCGCGTGGCTCAGACGTGACGGCGATGCTTGATCTCTCCGACGGCCTTGGCCGCGATCTGGATCATCTTTGCGACTCGTCGGGGGTGAGCGCTCGGGTTGATCTCGACGCAGTGCCGGTTTCACCGTCCCTTCGTAGGTACGCTCGCGCCCAGGGCACTGGGCCGCTGGGGTACGCGACCCGCGGCGAGGACTACGAGTTGTTGATTGCCGTGGGCAACGGGGAGGCCGGTTTGCGTCGTGTGGCGCGAGCTTGCAAGACAAGTGGTGTCGCAATGACTGTGATCGGCACGCTTGGTGCAAAGATCAGTGGCGCCCGCGTTCGAGACAGCTTTGAGCGTCCTATCGAAGGTGGGTGGGATCATCTGCGCCGCCGACCGAGCGACTGACGCGGCGCACGAACGTACGAACGATGGATCAGGAATCAATAAAGGACCTTCTCGCACGCGTATCCAGCGGGTCGCTTAGCGCGGACCAAGCGTTCGAGGACCTTCGTAATCTACCTTTCGTCGATACGGAGACCGCACGCGTAGATACCCATCGGGCACTTCGAACAGGGTTCCCCGAGGTCATCTTTGGTGAGGGAAAGCGGCCGCAAGACATCATCGACATTGCCACTGCCTTGGGCGATGCGGGCCAGGGGGTCCTGGCGACGCGTGTAGACGCCGAGAAGGCGCGTGCGGTGAAAGAGGTCATGCCGGAGTTGGTGTACAACGAGACGGCGCGCGTGCTTCGTGGCAAAGATACTCGTCGTGCCGAGCGCGATGTCGGGCCTATCGCAGTGATCTCGGCCGGTACTTCGGACAGGCCGGTTTCCGAGGAGGCTTCCGAGACTCTGTCGTTTCTGGGAAACGAAGTGTTGCGGGTCGAAGACGTTGGAGTTGCCGGCATCCATCGATTGTTCGCGAGCCGTGAGGATATTGAAACGGCGCGCGTGGCGATCGTCGTCGCGGGAATGGAAGGGGCGTTGCCCAGTGTTGTAGGCGGTCTGGTCTCGATGCCGGTCATCGCAGTGCCGACCAGCGTGGGCTACGGCGCGAGTTTCGGTGGGCTCGCCGCGCTGCTCGGCATGCTTAACTCGTGCGCGTCAGGCGTGACGGTCGTGAATATCGACAACGGCTTCGGTGCGGCGGTGGCCGCCCATCTCATGCTTCGCGTGTGATCGGCAGCAACACGACCTAGCTTGTTTCGTTCTAACAGCTTACTGATCGAGTGAGGCGGTGTGGAACGTCGATTCATCGAGCAACGCTTCCGGAAGCGATTGCACCAACGTCCATTCGATGGCGTAGGTGGTCGTGGTGTTGTCTTCGTAGTTGTTGACGATGATTTTCTGCGCGAGCGGTCGCGCTCCAACCATCTTATAGTCGGACTGCATTTCCAGTCGGACCAGGTTGTTCATCTCGCCGGAATAGTACTTGATCGTTTCCGGTACCATCTTCTCTTTGTCGAAGGTGAGGACCAGCAACATGTACGGATTCCCCTTCGTAGGATAGAGAGTGACGGTCTTTTGCAGCCGTGAATTGTCGGAAATGAACGCGTTGCCATAGTCGGATCGCGACCAGAACGGGAAGAACGCGAGCGCTCTCAGGTCGGTGTCTCCGAGGCGGTCGTTCGCTCCGAATCCGGTCGGTTGTGCACCCTTCGTCGCTGATACTTTTCCTTTCGCGTCCCATTCTAACGGTGCGAGTGCACGCCACGATCCGTCGTTGGCGGCATAGAACAGGCGCTCCTCTTTCGGATTCACGATTGCGACGGCTTTCGTGGTGGCGCCATCCGATTTCGTAATCGTAATATCCGCACGCACGGGATGCGTGTGCGTGGCCATGCGCTCAGTGCGCTCGAGGAAGGCGGTGAGATCGGAGCGGATGGCCTCCGCCTCGGGTGTCGAGGCGGCCAGAGCGAGTACGAGAGTTGCGGCCGCGAGTGTAAATCGTCGTGTAGTTCTGGACAAGGTCGTCGGCACGGGCTCCTTCCTCCGGCGCGCTGGGTGGCTTTGACGAGCGCGCCGGGCCACCATACGCCGAGCCATGGTACGAGGCGAGCCGTTCCTCGTGGGGGTAGTGTATATGTGTCCGTTTACGATCTTTCTGTACTGCAACTACGGGGTACTCCCTGCTTGGGCACTGCTGATCATGGCGCCTGAGTCCGAATGGACGAAGCGGCTGGTGCACTCGGCATTCGTGCCGCTGCTCCTTGGGGCGGTCTATGTCGCGGCCTTTGCAATCAACCCGGATAGCCCTGAAGGCGCCGGCTTCTCGAGCCTCGAAGGGGTGATGGCGCTGTTCACTGGGCCCTGGATCGTGCTTGGCAGTTGGGTGCACTATCTCGTGTTCGATCTATTTGTCGGAGCGTGGGAAGTGCGCGACGCGCGACGCCATGGGATTCGGCATCTGCTGGTGGTGCCGTGTCTCATCTTTACGTTGCTGCTCGGACCCGTAGGCCTCGGGATGTACTTGCTGCTGCGCGCTGCTGTCACCCGTGACTTGATGCTCGAAGAGACGTAGTGATTTTTTTGACAGACGCTGATCCGGCGTGATCGTTCGAGGCAAACGTCGGTGCTGGACGTTCGCTGAATGCTTTGAACTTGGATTACCGCTGCCGGATTCGTCGAACGACACCCTGGATAGCGGAGGAGATGAACTATGAGTGTATTACATGGAGCGGCACTGTCCCCGTTTGTTCGCAAGGCGCGTGCGGCGCTGCTCGAGCGAGGCCTTGATTACGAGTTGGTAGAGGTATTCCCATTCAATCAGACCCCCGAGTACATGGAGAAGAGCCCGATGGGCAAGATTCCCTGCTACACGACGCCCGATGGTCAGAATATCCCGGATACCTCGGTGATCATTGCCTATCTCGAACGCGTGCACGGCCAGCTATTGCACCCGATTGACCCGGGCGACTATGCCCGTGCACTGTTCGGTGAGGAATTCGGCGACACAGCGGTGGTTCAGGCCTGCGGCGCGGTATTCTTCCAGCGTTTTGTCGCCCCGATGTTTCTGGAGCAACCGACCGACGAAGAAGTCGTGAAGAACGCGCTTGAAGTGGATCTTCCGAAAGTGCTCGATTGGCTCGACAAGCAGGTCGCGGGCAAGAAGTTCTTCGTGGGCGACGCCGTCAGCTGCGCCGATCTCGCGATCTGCTCGCCGTTCGTGAACCTTATGCACGCGCAGGGTGACTTCGATCGAGACAAGTACAAGGCGTTCAACACTTATCTCGAAGGTATACTCGCTCGCGACCCATTCGCTTCTCTGATTGCAGAAGAGAAGCGAGCGTTGGGGCAGGCCGCCTAACCGATCAACGCGACCCCCGACCAGGCGGGGGATGGACTAGGTAGGGGCGACTCTCGAAACCTGCTAAGCTTTCATCGTCATGGAAAGCGAAGAACACGGCATCTGGAGTTCGCTCGGGCTCCTTACGCTTCGTGTAGGCGTCGGCACGCTCATACTTTTCGGCCACGGCTGGAAGAAGCTCATGAACTTCAGCGAGCTCAGCCGGGTCTTCCCCGATCCCCTTGGTATTGGCAGCGACTGGAGTCTTGCGCTGGCCGTGTTCGCTGAGGTGTTTTGTGCCCTCGCTATCATTTTCGGTGCGATGACCAGGCTGGCGGCGATTCCCTTGATTGCGACGATGCTCGTGGCGGGCCTGCTCGTGCACAGCGATGCCGCGTGGGCGAAGACCGAACTCTCGATTATCTATCTCATTCCGTTTCTCACCCTCGCCTTCACCGGGCCGGGCAAGTTCTCGGTGGATGCATTGTACGGCCCGCTTTGGCGCGGGCGGGCTCGCAACTGAGCCGAGGGCCGCGAAAAGATACTCGAATTGCGCTGCTATCCAGCAGCCTGTTGTCGGCCACCGGGTCGTGGGAACACCACACCCGGAGGCCGACAAGTTAGGGGGGCTATGCCCGCTCCAGTGCGGTCTTCTCCATGGCCGAACCGGCCAGCTCGCGCTCGTGACCCCAAGGTCCACTGTCGCGGCACTCGTCGGTTTCTATTCTGTCGATCTCGCCGTCGTCGCGCAGCTCATTGCTGCGCGCGAACAGCGCGGCCGCCACTAGGCCGGCAGCGCCTGTGGCGATGAAGACGAACTCATAACCCGCAACCTTTGCCAGCATCCCGAAACCGGTGGCACCGGCCCAGAACCCCAAATTGAACGACCCGGTGAAGATCGCCATGATGCGCCCGCGTTCATGCGGCGCGACGCCAGTGACGGCGATCGCGTTGAGCGCCGGATAGACCAGACCGTGCGCCAATCCGAAGGCCAGACCGACGACCTCGAGCCATCCGGCGACCGGTAGCGCCAACATGAGTACGGATAGTGCGTACGCGATGAGCGCGACGCTGCCGACTCGGTGACGCCCGTATCGATCGGGCACATGCCCGAAGAAAAAGCGGATGAACAGCGCGCCGGCTGCGAACGCGACGTAGAAACCGCCGACGTGGTCTCGGCCGAGTTCTCTCGCGTAGGGCTGCTCGAACGTCATGACCGATCCGAACAGCGTACCGCACAGAACCATGACCGTGGCGTACTGCTGCGCCAGCGGACGGCGCAGCACGTCCATCAGCGTCTTGCTCGCGTCGTCTGAGTCGTTGCGTACCACCGCGTCCTCAGGGACGCTGAGTGCGAACAACGCCGATGCGGCCGCCGTAACGCTCGACAACACGAACACCGCTTGCCAGCCTGCCGCTCGAGCCAACGGTTCCGCGATGGCGGGACCGAGCGCGTTCATGACCAGCATGCTCGCGCCTGAGAGGCCTAACGCCTGGCTCAGGCGGTTGGGCGGGACCGAATCGGCGACCAGCGTGCCGACCGCCACGAGCACCAGCGAGTAAGACAGGCCTTGTACGATGCGTAGGACCACCAGCCAGGTATCAACCGCGTCCACGAACACGTATCCGATCGACGCCAGGCTCATCAGCACGGCGCCCAACGCGACAGCATAACGGCGCGGAAATCGATCCACGCAGTAGCCTGTCAAAGGAGTGAAGAATACTATCGCGATTCCGAACATTCCGACGATCACACCGACCGACTCGGGCCCCGCGGCGAGCTCCTTCTCCATGAAAGTGGGCAGCAGGTAGAAGCTGGAGAACGAGAATCCCCAGCAGGCTGCCGCCGCCAGTACGCGCGCGAGCGCGGGCGTGAGCCAACCGTCGCTCGGGCGGTCTTGGGGGGCATCGATCGGGGTGAAGGGTTTTCTTGTTTGTCTCATCGAGCCTCTCCGTTCGCCGATCGGCTCAGAGGTTGTTCGTGTCGAGACAAGAAAAAACCCCTTTCGCCGACCGGCGAAAGGGGTTTGGTATGGGGGTCTTACCTAAATCCTACGCCGAGGTACGCTTCGCGTGTTTCGCTACCTTCGCTGCCAACGCTACGTCGGCAGTCTTGGCGAACGTGAACACACCGGCCGTCGGGTGCATGCCCGCGGCCGTAAGCCAGGAAATCTGGCGCATAAGGTGCGTGTTCAAAGTGTTCGGTTCGTGGCGCATCGCTAATCGCAATCCTCGTATCCATTTCTTATACCCTCAGCACGCGCGCGAGCGCAATGTGAATCGGGTCCTTCGGGGAAGAAAACGGCAGCGGTCGGCTGCCGTGCGCCTCATGGTCGAGCACAACGTGCGCCGGAGGTCATCGGTCGTCATCGGGAGATACCCGCCTGCGCAGCCTCCGGTGGGCTGGGCCCTCGGAAGCGGCGTTTTGCCTAAGAGCGCTCGCATGTTACATGGCTCGGACCGTCGTTGACCCGGTGGAGCCTCGGTCGGCAGCGAACCTGAATATCGAGGGATCCGAGGCACCGCCCCGAGAGGGCTGATCGCCAGGCGACAAGGAAAGATTAAAAGATGATGAAGTACGGCAAGAAGATCGTCGCAATTGCAGCCCTGAGCGCAGCCGCGCTTGCTTTCGCCCCCGCCGCCATGGCGGCGGACGATGCTGGAGACGACGGCGGACCGGCTCTGGGCCTGTTCTTTGGCCCGCAGATAGGTGTCTCGATCCATGATGGCGAAGACGGTGCCGGTATCGGCGAACTCGGCGATACCACCCAGGTCGCCTGGGGCCTGAACGCCTGGTTCCGCCCCTCGCCCTACGGCGCTATCTCGCTGGGCTACATCGACCTCGGCGATGATCTAAACGGGTTCCACACGACTTTGACGCCGATGTTTCCGATCGGAGATTCTGGTTTCAGCGTGTTCGGAACGATCGGTCTCCTCGTCGAGACGGGTGATGATTCGGAGCGTGACACCTGGACCACCTACGGCGGCGGCGTTCTTTGCGACGACATCACGATCGCTGGAATCGACCACTTCGGCGCTCGTCTCGATTACGAGCGTTACGATGACGAGGACGTCGTGGATTCCATAATCCTTAGTTTCTTCTACCAGTTTGGTTTCTGGGGCCCTAGGTAGTCAGCGAATACGCGAGCGGCGAACGCCTGTGGCGCAGTAGTGAATGAAGGCCGGTCCCATCGGGGGTCGGCCTTTTTCTTTCTCAGGCCACGCGCTTGAGCGTCTCGATCGCGATCTCGTGAATCTCCAGCACGTTTTTGCCGGCGAACATTTCGGCGGGCGGTCTGTTCGAGTGTGCCTTCATGAAGTCTTCACTGCGCGTCCAGGCCCAGAAATCGTCTTCGCTCTCCCAGTAGGTCTCCACGATGTAGTACTGGAGTTCGTCGCTGTCCTTCCATCCGCCACTGGTGTGATCGAAGCGTCGTTTGACGGGGCGTAGGATGCGATTCGAGACGAATCCGGGATGGCTGTCGATCAGACCGGCGCGATCGCGAAAGCGCTCCTCGAAGTCTTTCTCGTAGCCTTCGGAAACGGGGATGCGGTTGGTCACGATAAACATGGTTCTCTCCCAAGGGTTGGATACGGTGGCGATTACTGCAGGCCGATGCCTAGTGCGGTTCCGATTGCGTAGGTGGCGAAACCCGCGAGCAGGCCTATGGCCAACATGCGCGCGCCGCCCAGCAGAGCATTCTTGCCCGAGAACAAGCTCATGGCCACGCCGACAACAAACAGCGCGGCGGCGGCGGTACCGGCCGCCAACACCACGGCGTCGGGTCCAGGCGCGATGAGGTAGGGGATCAACGGAATACCCGCACCGATGGCGAAAGCGACGAACGAGGATGTTGCTGCTTGCAGCGGCGATGAGAGTTCATCTGGATTCACTCCCAGCTCTTCGATTGCCAGGGTTCTCAGTGCACGCTCTGGGTCGTCGAATACGACTGCGCCCATCTCGCGCGCGGTCTCCATCGGCACGCCGCGAGCGTTGTATATGAGCGCGAGCTCTTCGGCTTCTTCCTCGGGATACTGCTCGAGTTCGGCTTTCTCCTGCGCGATCTGATGTTCGTAAAGTTCGCGCTGTGAACGCACCGAGACGTATTCGCCCGCTGCCATCGAGAACGCACCCGCGAGTAGGCCGGCGACGCCGCTAATGAGAACGGTCTGAGGATCTCCAGTTGCCCCCGCCATGCCCATGATCAGGCTCGTATTGGATACGAGACCGTCGTTTGCACCGAACACTGCGGCGCGCAGATTGCCGGCGGAGCCGGCCCGTCCGTGACGGTGACTCGCACCGATCTCATCGACCGTGGTTGGAACCGGGTGTCCTGCGATGACCGGTGACGGATTGTACGCGCTCAGCCCGCGTACTTTCATCGCCGCGAGGGCCGGCCGCACCCTGCGCGGGCCCAGAGCACGGGTGAGCAAGGCTACAACGCGGGTGCGCAGTGCGGGGCGGAAGGCCGGAATACTCTCGTGTGATCGTTTGAGCTCGGTTTCGATGATTGCGGCTTGTGTAGCGGCCGCGCGCGCGAGGTTGTTGAAGAGATTCGATAGCGATGGATCGGGCTCCACGTCGGCAACGACTTTGTAGAGCCATTCGGCTTGGCGTTCTTCGTTCCAACGTTCGCCGAGAGACATAGGGAACAGCTATAGGGGACGGGGAGTGGGCGAAAGAAGGTGAAGCACGTTTGTGGACTTTGTCACTTTAGCCGCCGATCTCGTACATTTGGATCTTCTTTCCATCTTTCGACGCTTTGCCGTGTTCCTTCTCGAACCGGACTTCAGAGTAGCGGTCTTCTCGGCCCGCCCAAATGCCCGACATGATTCGCCGCAGCTCGCTGTCATCGGCGCCGTCGCGCAGCGGAGTCTTGAGATCGCTGCCGGATTCGGCGAACAAGCAGGTCACCAGGCGGCCGTCGCTCGATAGACGAGCGCGTGTGCAGTCGCCGCAAAAAGGCGCCGTGACCGATGCGATGACACCGATCTCGCCGCTTCCGTCGCGATAGGCGTAGCGGC